>Ga0070680_100004013_pt1 | contig 11011 bp, 14 predicted proteins | sample KBSC73BmetaG_FD_64672 | JGI IMG/M metagenome (GOLD analysis project Ga0070680, IMG submission 64672) | Corn rhizosphere microbial communities from Kellogg Biological Station, Michigan, USA - KBS C7-3B metaG | ecosystem: Host-associated > Plants > Roots > Rhizosphere | place: USA: Michigan...
AAAGAAGGGCGCAAGAGTCCTCCAATGTGGATCGATTTTCAGCTCGGCCGCCCCGCGGAGCAGGCCCGGATCGTCGTCGCCATGTCCGGCGGCGTCGACAGCTCGGTCACGGCTGCGCTTGCCGCGCGGACCGGCGCCGAGGTGATCGGAGTGACGCTCCAGCTCTATGACTACGGAGAGGCGGCGCGGCGGCCGGGCGCCTGCTGCGCCGGACAGGACATCTACGACGCGAAGCAGGTCGCCGACCGGCTCGGGATCGCCCATTATGTGCTCGATTACGAAAGCCGCTTCCGCGAAGGCGTGATCGACCGATTCGTCGACGAATATGCCCATGGGCGGACGCCGGTACCCTGCGCGAGCTGCAACCAGGGCGTGAAGTTCGTCGACCTCGTCGCCTTTGCCCGGGAGCTGGGCGCCGACTGCCTGGCGACCGGCCATTATGTGCGGCGGGTGGTCGAGAATGGCAGGGCCGAGCTGCACAAGGGCGCAGACTCGCGCCGCGACCAGAGCTATTTCCTCTACGGCACGACGCGCGATCAGCTCGATTTCGTGCGATTTCCCCTGGGCGATCTGCCGAAGGATGAAGTGCGGCGAATCGCCGCGGAGCTGGGCCTCGAGGTCGCGGCCAAGCCCGACAGCCAGGACATCTGCTTCGTGCCCGACGGCGATTATGCGCGGCTGGTGAAGAAGCTGCGCCCGGAGACCGAGCAAGCCGGCGAGATCGTCGACCTTGAGGGGCGGGTGTTGGGTGTGCACCGGGGCGTGGTCCATTTCACCGTCGGCCAGCGGCGGGGAATCGAGATCGGCGGACAGAAGGAGCCGCTCTACGTCGTCCGGATCGAGCCGGAGCAGGCACGGATCGTGGTCGGGCCGCGCCGCGCGCTCGCCGTCGAGGCGATGCGGGTGGCCGAGTGGAACTGGATCGGCGAGGACCAACGCGAGGTCAGCGTCAAGGTGCGCTCGCTCGCTCCGGCGGTGCCGGCGATCCGCGACAGCGAATGGATTCGCTTCCGTTCGGCCGAATATGGAGTCGCGCCGGGGCAGGCGGCCGTGCTGTACGAGGGCACGAGGCTGCTCGGCGGCGGCTGGATCGCGCAAACGGAGGCGGCGGAGCTTGAGGCCGCGGCCGCGTGAGGTCTACAGCCTCGCGCATGACTCGCTTCGCCCTCATCGCTGCCGCCGCGCTGGCGTTCGCCGCGCCTGCGCTTGCAGCGCCCGCTCCGCCGGAAACGCCGGCAGGCCCCGATTTCCTGGCGCAAAACGCCAAGGCGAAGGGCGTGATCACGACGGCCAGCGGCCTTGAATATTTCATCGTCAAGTCGGGCCCGGCGACCGGACCGCATCCGACGGCGCAGGACAGCGCGACCTTCGATTATGATGTGAAGCTGCTCAACGGGCAGGTCATCGACAGCAGCTATGAGCGCGGGGAGCCGCTGAGCGGAACCGTGGGCGATTTCGTGCCCGGCTTCAGCGAAGCCCTGGAGCTGATGCGGCCGGGCGACGAATGGATCGTGTGGGTCCCGCCGCAGCTCGGCTACGGCGCCCAGGACAAGGGCCCGATCCCCGGTAACAGCGTGCTTCGTTTCAGGCTGGCGTTGCACAGCGTCACGCCGGCTGGCTGAACCGTGCCGGCTCGCAGCGCGGGCATCCTCCTTTTCCGCGAGCGCGGCGGCAGGACCGAAGTGCTGCTGATCAAGCCCGGCGGTCCCTTCTGGCGCAACAAGGACCAGGGCACCTGGATGATCCCCAAGGGCGCGGTCGAGCCGGGCGAAAGCGACGCCGAGGCGGCCCTTCGCGAATTCGAGGAGGAGACCGGAACGCGGCTCAGCGTCGTGCCCTTTCCGCTCGCCCGGGTGCGCCAGGCCGGCGGCAAGATCGTCGAGGCCTTCGCGGCGGAGGGCGATCTCGACCCGGCGGCGATCGTTTCCAACGAGTTCGAGATCGAATGGCCGCCGAGGAGCGGACGGGTCGAGCGATATCCGGAAGTCATCGAGGGGCGGTGGATGACGCTTGTCCAAGCGCGCTCCATGATGCTCAACAGCCAGCTCCCGCTGCTCGACGCGCTGGAACAGAAATTGAGGGGATGATCGGATGCTAGGATTTCTTGCCGCACTCGCCGTGCAGGCCGCTGCGCCGCCCGCGAAAGTGTGGCCGACGCACGAAGGCGACGTCGTCCTGAAGGACTTCCGCTTCGGCGACGGCGAAAGCCTGCCGCAGGTCCGGATGCACTATACGACGCTGGGGCAGCCGCATCGCAATGCTAAGGGTGAGATCGACAATGCGGTGATGGTGCTTCACGGCACCGGCGGCGACGGGCACCAGTTCCTCCGCACGCAATTCGCCGACGAGCTTTACGGTCCCGGCCAGCCGCTCGACATTCGCAGATACTGGATCATCCTGCCGGACAATATCGGCCACGGAAAATCGTCGAAGCCGTCGGATGGGCTTAGGATGAAGTTTCCCAAGTACGATTATGCCGACATGGTCCGCGGCCAGTACCGGATGCTCACCGAAGGCCTCGGCGTCAGGCACATGCGGCTGATCATGGGCACGTCGATGGGCTGCATGATGAGCTTCATGTGGGGCGAGATGTACCCCGACTTCGAAAGCGCGCTGATGCCGCTCGCCTGCGAGCCGATCGAGATCGCGGGCCTCAACCGCATGTGGCGGCAGATGCTGATCGACGGGATCGAGAAGGATCCGGCGTGGCAGGGCGGGAATTACACCACAGAGCCGGAGCAGGGGCTTCGGACCGCGGCCTCGATCCTGGTGATCGCCGGCGCGGCGCCGCTCAACTTCCAGAAGACCTATCCGACGCGCGAGGCGGCTGCCGCTCATGTCGAGCAGGCGGTGCCCGCCTATATCCGCGAAATGGACGCCAACGACACGATCTACCAGTTCGACAGCTCGCGGAATTACAATCCGTGGCCGGAGCTCGGGAAGATCAAGGCGCCCGTGACATGGATCAACTCGGCCGACGACTTCATCAACCCGCGCAATCTGCCGGTGCCGCAGGAGGCGCTGAAGCGGATGAGCAAGACCGCGCGGTTCCGGCTGATTCCGGAGAGCTTCGACACCCACGGCCACGGCACCCACACCTGGGCGAAATTCTGGAAAGCCGATCTCAGCGCGCTTCTGGCGCGCTCGCGCTAGGGGCCACGTCATAGGCGGACACGTGGTTCATGGTGATGAGCCAATGCCCGTGGAATTTCTTGAACAGTCGCGTGTTCACGCCTTCGGTTACGCGGGTGCCGCGGACCAGGCGGTATTGGCCGATCAGCATCGCCGCACGAGGTGACAACAGGTCGATCTTCATGTTGTAGAAGTGGAGCTGACCGCGCCGTTCCGGAGATCCGCCATAGTCGCGGATGTAATGGTCGAGCGTGCCCTGCCAGCCCTGCTGGAACTTGCCGCCGGAGACGAAGACCACGTCAGGGTTCTTGAACCCCGCCATGTAGCCGCGGAAGTCGCCTCGGTTCCACGCCTCTTCCATGCGATGGACGACATCGAGGATGGCCGTCTTCTCGGCCTGCGGACTTGCAGCGGCGAGGGCGAGAAAGGCGATGAAGCTCACAACTGGAACTGCCCGACGATGACGGTCTGGCAATGGCCGCCGAGGATCACCCGGTCGCCGGCGAGGCGGCAGTGGAGGATGCCGGTGCGCTCGCTCGCCTGGAGCGCGGTGAATTCTGTGCGGTCAAGTCGCTTCGCCCAGAAGGGGACGAGCGCAGCATGCGCGGAGCCGGTGACCGGATCCTCGTCGATGCCGTGGTAGGAGGCGAAGACGCGGCTCGTGACGTCCTGCTCGCGGCCGGGGGCGGTGACCATCACGAGACGATCGAAGTGCCGGAGCTGCGCGAAATCGGGGCGGACGGCGCGAACCGCCTCCTCGTCCGGCAGCAGGACGATCGCGCTGTTGTTGCCGCCCTCGCCGGTGAACAGCTCGCCTGACGTGCCGAGCGCTTCCTGAAGGCCGGCCAGGTCTCCCTTAGCGACCTCGTAGGCAGGAAGGTCGAGCTCGAGCAGGTCGCCGTTGCGGCTGACGGTCAGGATGCCGGAGCGCGTGGAGAAACGCACGCGGTCGCCGTGCATCAGCACGTGCCCGCTGGCGATGGTCGCGTGCCCGCACAGGTCGACCTCGGTCGTCGGCGTGAACCAGCGGAGGTCGTAGTCCGTGTCTCCGCTCTCACTCGGCACGGTGAAGGCGGTCTCGCTGAGGTTATTTTCGGCGGCGATGCGCTGCATCAAATCGTCGTCGAGCCAGCGCTCGAGCGGCATCACGGCGGCCGGGTTGCCGGTAAGCGGCCGCTCGGCAAAGGCGTCGACCTGGAAGAAAGGAATGCTCGTCAACTCGCGCGCTCCGTGATTTCCTGTGGCAGCATGGTCTCGCGGTCGATCTGGCCTTCAGGATCGACGTGGATCAGGATTTCGGTGCCCGGGAAGCGCTGCTGCAGCTCCTCTTCGATCGCGTCGAGCCGATCGTGCGCCTGCTGAACGGTCCAGTCGCCCGGAACCCAGACGTGGAATTGCGCGAAATAATGGGTGCCGCTGCTCCGGGTCCTGAGGTCGTGGAGGCCCGCGAGCAGGGGATACTCCTTGGTCGCTGCGAGGAAGCGCTCCCGAAGCTCGTCGGGCCATTCGCGGTCCATCAGCTGATCGAAGGCGTGGCTCGACGCGCTCCACGCGCCCCACAGCAGCCACAGGGCGATCAGCAGGCCGAAGATCGCATCGGCTCCGGTGAGGTGGGCATATTGGTCGAGGCCAAGCGCGATGACGACCGAGCCGTTGAGCAGAAGATCGGACGAATAATGCAACCGGTCGGTACTAATCGCGAGCGATCCGGTGCGCCGGACGACATGGCGCTGGTAGGAGATGAGCCCGGCGGTCAGCACCATCGCGACAACAGAGACCGCGATGCCGAGTTCGGCATCTGCGGTTTGGGCGCCGCTCAGCAGACGCTGGATCGCACGAAAGCCGATGAAGACTGCCGACAGGCTGATGAGGATCACCTGCACCAGCGCGGCGAGCGCCTCGGCCTTGCCGTGGCCGAAGCGATGGTCGTGGTCGGCCGGCGCTGCCGCGATGCGCACCCCGAACAGGATGATCAGGCTGGCGACCAGATCGAGGCCGCTGTCGGCGAGTGAGCCGAGCATCGCCATCGAGGACGTATGGACCGCGGCGTAGGTTTTCAGGACGATGAGCACGATCGCCATGGCGATGCTGGCCAGGGCCGCGCGCGTCGCGAGCCTTCCGCGCTGCTCGTGGGTGAGCGCGTTTTCGGTCACGGGTAGAGTAATCCTTCGGACCAGCCGCTCCCGTCGCGTCTGAACAGCCGCCGCTCGTGCAGGCGGTGGGGACGGTCGGTCCAGAATTCGATCGTCTCGGGCGCGACCCTGAAGCCGCCCCAGTGCGGCGGGCGCGGCACGTCATTGCTCTCGAACTTCGCTTTCATTTCTCCGTAGCGCTTCTCGAACTCGGCGCGGCTGGCGAGCGACCAGGACTGGTTCGAGGCCCAGGCGCCGAGCTGCGAATCGCGGCTGCGGCTGGCGAAGTAAGCGTCAGCCTCTTCGCACGAGACGAGGCTCACGGAGCCTTCGATCCGCACCTGACGGCGAAGCGATTTCCAGTGGAAGAGCAGCGCCGCGTGCGGATTGTGGGCCAGCTCCTCGCCCTTGCGGCTGCGCTGGTTGGTATAGAAGACGAAGCCGTCCGGGCCATGCGCCTTCATGAGGACGATTCGGACGGAAGGCCGACCGTCCGCGTCGGCGGTCGCCAGAGCCATTGCGTTGGGGTCGCTCGGCTCGCTCGCCTGCGCTTCGGCGAACCATTCGTCGAACAGCTGGAACGGATCGCTTGCCATGGCGCTTGCGCCTTAGGCTTGGGCTTGCCGCGACGGCAACCCATCTGGTCAGCAGGGAAGTGTTACGGCATGGGAGGACAATGGCACTCGACCTCTACCAACGCCTGGGCCTGAAGCGCGGCGCTAGCGAGGCGGAGATCAAGAAGGCGTATCGAAGCCTCGCCAAGCAGCTTCATCCCGACCGCAACAAGGATAAGCCCGACGCGGCCAAGCGCTTCTCCGAAGTGACGGCGGCCTACGACCTGTTGTCCGACAAGGACAAGCGCGCGCGGTACGACCGGGGCGAGATCGACGAGGACGGCAATCCGAAGATGCCGTTCGGCGGCGGCTTCGGCGGTTACTCCTCCGGCGCCGGTTCGCGGCCGGGCGCGGGAGCCGCGCCGGAGGGCTTCGAGAGCTTCAACTTCGGCGGCGCCGACGCGGCCGACTTGAGCGACCTCTTCGAAGGCCTGTTCGGCGGCGCTGCCGGAGGACGCGGACGCGGCGGCCCGTTCGGCGGCTTTCGGCAGCGCGCGGCGCCGCAGAAGGGGGCGGACGTGGCTTATCGTTTGAAGGTCCCGTTCGACGACGCGGTCGCGCTGAAGCCGCAGCGGATCACGCTGGCCGACGGCAAGACCATCGACCTCAAGCTGCCGCAGGGACTCGAGGACGGGACCAAGATTCGCCTCGCGGGCAAAGGGCAGGAGGGCCCCGCCGGGCGCGGCGACGCGATCGTGACGATCGAGATCGCGCCGCACCGCTTCTTCACCCGCGAGGGCACGAACATCCGGCTGACGCTGCCGGTGACGCTCAAGGAAGCGGTGCTCGGTGCGAAGGTGAAGGTGCCGACGCCCGAGGGACCGGTGATGCTGACCATCCCAAAGGGCACGAGCTCGGGCAAGGTGCTGCGCCTCAAGGGCCGCGGCTTCACCGCCAAGGACGGCAAGCGCGGCGATCAGCTGGTGACGGTCGAGATCGATGTGCCGGCGCACGACGCCGCGCTTCAGCAATTCGCGGAGGGCTGGAATCCGTCCGGCAATCCCAGGGCAAGCTTCGGTGTCTAGCCTTAGCGCCCGATGAGAGATCATTCCCCGCTCTCGCCCGAGGAACGGCGCAAGCGCCTCGCGACGATGCGCGCGGCCTTCGGAACGGAGGTCGAGGAGAAGCTCAAGCCGCGGCTCACGCCGTGGGAAGTCGTCAAGCGCGTGGCGATCGGCGTTTACAACGACGGCTTCATCCACGCGGGCAACCTCGCTTATCTGTCGATCGTAGCCTTGTTTCCCTTCTTCATCGTCGCCGCCGCGGTCGCACACCTCCTGGGCCAGGGGCAGGACGCGATGCTGACGGTCACCAACGTGCTTCACCGCCTTCCGCCGGACGTCGCAAACACGCTTCGCGAGCCGATTCTGGAAGTGCTGACGGTGAGGACCGGTACGCTGCTCTGGCTCGGAGCGATCGTCGGCCTGTGGACCGCGACCAGCTTCGTCGAGACGATCCGGGACATCCTGAGGCGCGCCTACGGCGTCAAATATTGCGCGCCTTTTTGGGAGTATCGCCTGGGTTCGATCCTCTTGATTCTCGGCGCCGTGCTGCTGCTGATGATCGCGTTCGCGGTCAGCGCGCTGCTAACCATCGCGCATCATTTCATCGCGGAGTGGTTCCCCCTCGCGCAGGACATCGGCCACGAGCTGGGGCTTTATCGCTTCGTTCCGGCGATCACCTTGTTCATCACCTTCTACGGCCTGTTCTTCGCCCTGACGCCGGCGCGGTACCGGCGACGGGACAGCAGGAAATGGCCGGGCGCGTTGTTCGTCACCGCATGGTGGCTGGGAACGGTCGAGCTGATCGCTCCGGTGCTGAGCCTGTTCGGCGGTTATACGCGCACCTACGGCAGCCTCGCCGGCGTGATGATCGCGCTCATTTTCTTCTTCATGGTTGGGCTTGGAGTGGTCATCGGCGCCGAGCTCAACGCGGCGCTGGCGGAAAGCGGCGCGGCCGCGCTAAAGGGCGAGGTTTACACCGGGCCGTACAGCGACGAGCTTGAAGTCGAGGAGCCGCAGCCCGGCGAAGACGTCGAACCCGTGTTGCAGAGAGAGGGGCCGCAACTTTGACTGGACTGATGCAGGGCAAGCGCGGGCTGATCATGGGCCTGGCCAACGACCGTTCGCTGGCGTGGGGGATCGCGCGGGCGCTTGGCGGCCAGGGGGCCGAGCTTGCCTTCTCGTACCAGGGGGAGGCGCTGGAGAAACGGGTTCGCCCGCTCGCCGCCGAGCTCGGCTCAGACATGCTGGTGGACTGCGACGTCAGCAGCATGGAGGCGCTCGACGCCGCCTTCGACCAGCTTCGCGAGAAGTGGGGAACGATCGATTTCGTCGTTCATGCGATCGGTTATTCCGACAAGACGGAATTGCGCGGGAAATTCATCGACACGTCGATGGACAATTTCCTGATGACGATGAACATCTCCGTCTACAGCTTCGTCGCGGTCGCCCAGCGGGCGCGAAAGCTGATGACCAACGGCGGATCACTCCTGACCCTCACCTATTACGGCGCCGAGAAGGTGATCCCGCACTACAACGTCATGGGCCTTGCGAAATCGGCGTTGGAGACGAGCGTCAAATATCTCGCCGTCGACCTCGGAAACGAGGGCATCCGCGTCAACGCAATCTCGGCGGGCCCGATCAAGACCTTGGCGGCGAGCGGCATCGGCGACTTCCGCTACATCATGAAGTGGAACGAATATAATGCGCCGCTCAAGCGCAACGTCACGATCGAGGACGTCGGCGGGGCGGGGCTCTATCTGCTCAGCGACCTCGCATCCGGAGTCACCGGCGAAATCCATCATGTCGATGCGGGCTACAATGTCGTCGGCATGAAGGCCGAGGACGCGCCCGACATCAGTACCGTCTGATGCATCTTCGACCTGCGGTGGCTTCCGACCGGGGCGACATCCGAGCCGTTCATCTGCTCGCCTTCCCATCGTCCGCGGAGGCCGACCTGGTCGAACAGCTTGTCCAGGACGGCGATGCGGTCATCTCCATCGTCGCTGTCGAAAATGGCAGGATCGTCGGGCACGTCCTTTTGAGCAGAATGGACGTGGAGGCCGATGGAGGGACCCTGAACGCAGTCGGCCTTGCGCCCGTGGCGGTCATTCCGGAAATGCAAAGGCACGGCGTTGGGTCCGCGCTGATCGAGGCGGCAATCGCGGATGCGCGGCGGCTCGGCGCGGAAATGATCTTCGTGCTCGGCGACACCGAATTCTACGGGCGTTTCGGCTTCGCTGCAGAAACAGCGCGTCCATTCGCCAGCCCCTATGCGGGCGCGCACTTCCAGGCGATCGCGATCGACCGCGTGCTCGGACCCGTGCAGAAAGGCACCGCCAGGCACGCGCGGGCGTTCGACGCGCTATGACCAGTGTTTCGAAGCGGATCCATGTAACGGGCCGAGTGCAGGGAGTGTTCTTTCGCGCATGGACCCGGGACGAGGCGCGGTCGCTCGGGGTCATGGGTTGGGTTCGCAACTGTTACGATGGCGCTGTCGAGGCGCATCTCGAAGGCGATGAGACCCAGGTCGACGAGCTCATCCGGCGGATGCGCCACGGGCCGCCGCACGCGAGGGTGGTGGACGTCGCGGTGAGCGAAGCCGAGACCGAGAACGCTGACCGCTTCGAACTGCGGCACTAACCCGCGAACGGGTCGCGGACGAGGATCGTGTCCTCGCGCTCCGGCGACGTCGAAACCAGCGCCACCGGGCAGCGGATCAGCTCCTCGACCCGGCGAACATATTTGATCGCGCGCGCCGGCAGATCGGCCCAGCTGCGGGCGCCTTGCGTCGGCTCGCACCAGCCGGGGATTTCGGCATAGACGGGCTCGACCCGCGCCTGGTCCGCGGCGTGGGACGGCAGATAGTCGATCTTCTTCCCGTCGAGCTTGTAGCCGGTGCAGATGTTGATCGTTTCGAACGTGTCGAGCACGTCGAGCTTGGTCAGCGCGATTCCCGTCACTCCGCCGACCGCGACCGCCTGGCGCACCAGCACGGCGTCGAACCAGCCGCAGCGCCGCTTTCTGCCTGTCACCGTGCCGAATTCGCGGCCGCGTTCGCCGAGCGTGTTGCCGGTTTCGTTGTCCTGCTCGGTGGGGAAGGGACCCGAGCCGACGCGGGTCGTGTAAGCCTTGGTAATCCCGAGCACGAAACCGGCCGCGGAAGGTCCCGTGCCGCTGCCCGCGGCGACGGTGCCCGCGACGGTGTTGGACGAGGTGACGAACGGATAGGTGCCGTGATCGACGTCGAGCAGCACCCCTTGAGCCCCCTCGAACAGGATCCGCTTGCCGCCGCGACGCGCCTTGTCGAGCTCGCGCCAGGTCGGCCTTGCGAAAGGCAGCACGAAATGCGCGATCTCGGCCAGATCGCTCTTGAGGCGCTCGCGGTCGACCGGCGGTTCGCCGAAGCCGGCGCGCAGCGCGTCGTGGTGGGCGCAGAGGCGGTCGAGCATCGGATCGAGGTCGTCGAGCCGGGCGAGGTCGCAGACTCGGATAGCCCGGCGGCCGACCTTGTCCTCATAGGCCGGGCCGATGCCGCGCCGCGTGGTTCCGATCTTGCCCGCGCCTGACGCGTCCTCGCGCAGGCCGTCGAGGTCGCGGTGGATCGGAAGGATCAACGGGCAATTGTCGGCTACCATCAGGAGGTCGGGCGTGACCTCGACCCCTTGGCCGCGGATGCGCTCGATCTCCGCCTGCAGAGCCCAGGGATCGAGCACAACTCCGTTGCCGATGACGGATGGCGTGCCGGTGACGATCCCGCTGGGCAGAAGCGACAGCTTGTAGGTCTGGTCGCCGACGACGAGCGTGTGACCCGCGTTGTGGCCGCCCTGGAAGCGGACGACCATGTCGGCGCGGCTCGCCAGCCAGTCGACGATCTTGCCCTTGCCTTCGTCGCCCCACTGGGCGCCGATGACGGTGACGTTCGGCACGTGCGATTCCCTGTTATTTGGATGCCGACGCGGCTCTAGGTGGCGTGGGCGCGGGCGTCTAGGGTTTGCCGACGTCTATTGAGCCGCGAGCTTCTCCAGCGCCGCCGCGCAGCTCGCCCTCAACGTTGCGAGCCGGCGAGCAACGATGCTCTCGTCCGGTCCGCCGGCGAGTGCGTCGGCCACCGCCGCGACCATCTGCTGGA
>Ga0070680_100004014_pt1 | contig 11011 bp, 2 predicted proteins | sample KBSC73BmetaG_FD_64672 | JGI IMG/M metagenome (GOLD analysis project Ga0070680, IMG submission 64672) | Corn rhizosphere microbial communities from Kellogg Biological Station, Michigan, USA - KBS C7-3B metaG | ecosystem: Host-associated > Plants > Roots > Rhizosphere | place: USA: Michigan...
GCCGCTCGCGTCGGTCAGGGACGTCGCGGTGGCGAATGATCCGCCGGCGCCGGTGTGCGTCCACGTTACGGTGACACCCGGCGTGGCGACCGGCGCATTCGTCTGATCGACGAGCTGCGCACTCACGGCGACGGCGCCGCCGGCAGCCACGCTCGGCACGTTCGTCGTCACGATGTACTTCGTGCCCGCCGCGGGCGCGGGCGTCGTGGTGATCGTCGGCGAGCTTCCTGTGATCGAGGCAGTCGCCGCGGTCACCACGTGCGCCGTGTTCGGCGTCGGGCTCGTGGTGAACGACGTCGTGGCGACGCCACTCGTGTTGGTGGTGCTCGTCGACGGCGTGAACGATCCACCGTTCGTGCTCGTCCACGTCACGGGCTGACCGCCAAGCAATACGACGTTGTCATTAGCGTCCGCTAATTGCGCCGTGATCGTGACCGCGGTGCCGGCGACTGGTGACGTGCTGCTGGTCGACACCAGATACTTCGCCGCCGGCCCAGCGACCGTCGTGACGTTTCCGCTGGTGCCCGTGCGGCTGCTCGCGTCGGTCGCGGTGAATGTATACGTGACATTGGCAACGGTGTTCGTCGTGAACGACACCGTAGCGACTCCATTCGCATCCGTGGACGACGTGGGCGTTGCGAACGAACCGGCCGCGCCAGTCTTGCTCCACGTGACCAGCACACCCGGTAGAGAGATGGGATTGCCGCTGGCGTCTACGAGCCGTGCCGTGATCGTCACGGGAGCGCCGGCCACCACGCTGGATGCGCTCGTCGTCACGATGTACTTCGCGGCCGGACCGGGCACTGTCGTGACGGTCGTCGATCCGGTGACGCTGCCAGTGGCCGCGGTGATCGTGTGCGACGTGCCCACGACCGTGCTCGTCGTGAACGCGACGGTCGCGATGCCGCTGGCGTTCGTGGTGGTCGACGACGAAGCGAAGGACCCGCCGTTCGTGCTGCTCCACGTGACCGTCTGGCCCGGCAACGCGATCGCGTTGCCGCCGGCGTCGACGACCTGCGCGGAGATCGTCACCGTCGCGCCCGCGGCGGGGCTGCCGTTGCTCGACGTGACGACATAGCGCGCCGGCGTCACGACGGGCGTCGTGGTGATACTGGCGCTCGCACCGGTGACCGATCCGGTCGTCGCGGTCACGACGTGCGTGGTGCCGCTCGTCGACGACGTCACGAAGCTGACCGTCGCCACGCCGCTGGCGTTCGTCGGACTGCTCGCGGATGGCGCGAACGAGCCGCCATTCGTGCTCGTCCAGGACACGGGTTGATTCGCCGAATTTACGGGATTGTTATTGACGTCTACTAATTGGGCGGTGATGGTGACCGAGCTGCCCGCCGGCGGCGTGAAGCTGCTTGCGGTGACGAAGTATTTCGCGGCCGGACCAGCCACCGTCACGACGTTGCCGCTCGTGCCCGTGAGGGCGGCCGCGTCGGTGGCCGTGAAGGTGTACGTGATCCCCGCGGCGGTGCCCGTGGTGAATTGCACGCTCGCCGCGCCGCTCGCGTTCGTGCTCGACGTCGGCGACGCGAACGCTCCGTTCGCGCCGGTGCGGCTCCATGTCACCGTGACGCCAGGCGTCGAGACTGGATTGCCGGATCCATCGGCCAGTTGTGCGGTGACCGTGACGGCGCCGCCCGCTGCGATACTCGTTGCGCTCGTCGTGACGATGTACTTCGTCGCCTGCACCCCTGGCGCGGTCGGCGTGATCGGTGTCTGACCCTGAATCGGATCCGTCGATGCGATCACGGTAGTAGCCGTGGTGCCGGCGGTGAACTGCACGGTCGCGACGCCCGAGGTGTTCGTCGTGCTCGTCGGCGTCGAGAACGTACCGCCGCTGGTGCTGCTCCACGTGACGACGCGACCGGCGATCGAGCTCGAGTTGTCGTACTTGTCCGCGAGCTGCGCCGTAATCGTGACCGTCGATCCCGCGAGCGGATGCGAGTTGCTCGCCGAGACGATGTATTTCGCCGGAACACCCGCGATCGTCGTGATTGGCGCGGTCGATCCGGTGCGATTGCTCGCGTCCGTCCCACTCAACGTGTATACGACGCCCGCGATGGTGCCGGTGGTGAAGCTGACGGTTGCGACGCCGCTCGAATTCGTCGACGACGTCGGCGCTGCGAACGAGCCACCGTTGACGTTCGCCGACCAGTTGACCACCGAGCCGGCCGCCGACACGGCGTTGCCGTATGCGTCGGCGAGCTGCGCCGAAATCGTCACGGCATCCCCCGCGACGACACTCACCATACTCGGCGTCACGACGTACTTCGCGGCCGGCCCGGCGGCCGTCACGACGTTCGAGCTCGAGCCAGTGGCCGAGGACGCGTCGGTCGCGGTGAACGCGTACGTGACGCCAGCCGTGGTGCTCGTGGTGAACACGATGCTCGCGACACCATGTGCGTCCGTGAGACTCGTGGACGATGCGAAGGATCCACCCGCGCCCGTCCTGGTCCACGTGACCGGCAGGCCAGCGGCGGCCAATGCGTTGTTGCTCGCATCCACCGCCTGCGCGGTGACCGTGACGGCTGCGCCCGCGACCACCGACGACGCGCTCGTGGTGACCACGTACTTCGCCGGACCGACGATCGTGAATCTGTCGCTCTGCGAGCTCGTGAAGCTGGTTGCGGTCGCAACGAGCGTGAAGGTGCCCGCGCGGTCGACCGCCACATCGTTGAACGTCGCCACGCCGGCGACCGCGTTGCGCGTCAGTGTGCCGCCAAGCTTCGCGTTCGCCGGGTTCTGGCCCAACGACAGCGTGACCGCGTTGGTCGCGGACGTGAGCAGCTTGTTGCTCGGATCCATGATCGACACGACGATCGCCGGACTGATCGCGATGCCGGCGGTCGCGCCTGTCGGCTGCGCCGAAAAGGTCAGCGATCCGAGTGCGGGCGGGCCGCCGCCTCCGCCTGGAGGGCCGCCGCCTCCGCCGCCGCCGCCGGCAACGCTGACGATGAACGTCGTCGTCTTGCCGTTCGCGTCGAGCGTGGCGGTTATCGTCGTGGGCCCGAAGATCGCGCCGAGCGTCGGGATGACCGAGGTCTTGCCGTCGGCGTCGGTCGTGGTATGAGAGTTTGTGAATGTCGTGAAGTTCGTGCCGGACCACGTGACCCCGGCGCCGGCAACCGGATTGCCGTCGGGATCGGTGACGACGACGACGAGCGGTTCGGTGAGCGGCGAGTTCGGCGGGACACTCTGGCCGCCGCCTGACAATGCCACGATGCCCGACGGCGTCGACGCGGTTGCGTGAACCGTGAAGTCGGCCTTGCCGATGTTCGCGACGGTCGCGCTGACGATCTCCGTGCCGACGACGCCGCCCACGGTGTACGTGACCGTCGCCTCGCCGGCGGCGTTCGTGATCGACGACGGCGCACTCGGGCCGCCCGTGCCTGTGGTCGACCACGTGACGGTGACGCCGGAGACGGGATTGCCGAATCGATCGACCACGCTCGCGACGAGCGGTTGCTTGAGCGGCAGATGGATGACCTGGCTCTGGTTGTCACCGCTTCCAGTAGCCACGGCCTTGGCGACGTCCGCCGTCGCGGTTTCCGCCACGGTGGATGTCGGCCCTTCGCTCGACAGCGCGACGAAGGTCTGCGCGCCCACCGCGGTGCCAAGCGTGAGCGTCGTCGTCACTCGGCCGCTTGCGTCCGTGGTCGCGCTTGCGGGATTGGCCGAGCCTCCGGTGGGGACTGCGAAGGTGAGTGGGACGCCCGCGAGCGGAGCCGCATCGGGCCCACGCGCTTCGACGACGACGGCCGTCGGTAGAACGGTGCCGACGGTGCGCGTCTGGCCACCGCCGCTCAGGAGCACGATCTGCGAGACGGGCGTTGCGAGGGTCGTCGCGGCCTGATCGCTGATGCCCGTCGGGGTGCGCGCGGTGAGCGTTATCGCTCCCGTCTTCCCGGTGGGAGTGAGCGTGATCGTGGCGCCCTTGCCGGAGATGCTGGCGAGGTTCGGGTCGGAGACGGTCCACGCGATCGGCGCGGCGACGGCGTTGCCGTCCTTGTCGACGGCGCTCGCGGTGAAGCTGAACGGCTTCGTCGAGAGGAGATTGAGGCTCTTTGGTGAGACGGTGACGCGCGCCGCATTCGCGCCAGGGCCGACATAGCGCACGGCTACTGGTGTTGCGGTCACACCGCGATCGTTGGTTCCATGCGACACGACCTGCGCATCGCCGGCGAACAGCACCGTGGTGCCGCTGCGGTATTCGATGGTCGCGTCGAACTGGCGATTCCCGCCGACGACCGGGACGCTCAGCAGGAGTGTGAGGTCCGGGGATGTTGGTCCGAACGGGATCGTGGTGTCGACGACCACGCCCGGAATCGGCTGGTGCGCCAGGGTGATGTGCACCCGATCGAACGGGATGTCGAAGTCGGCGAGCTGTGTCGCCGTCCGTGCGGCCTCAGAGGAGAAGACGGGGACGAGCGACACCGCCGCGGTGGTCGCGTCGCCGTCGGGGGTCGTCAGTGAGGAACGGCCGGGGAGGTCCGTGCACGTCACCGCGACGATCGCGGTGGCAGCGACGCCCAAGATGCGCCGGAGGGAGCGAGAGGGTGCGCCAGTCATTGACCGTCGAGAGGTCAGCCAGGCGCGGGAGCGAAGGGGAGGTCGCCACGTGCGGCCGTCGGCTGTGGAGGCGTGCTGCGGGGATGGGGCGGCTGGCTGCAAATACGAGACCCCGACTTTGCCCAGGCGATGCTACAGATGAAGCATGGCTACGGGAGCCGGAGACCGTTCATGCGCCGCCGCCTGGCATGTCGGAGGACGGAAAGCTGGATCGCCGGACGCGCCCGCGCCAGAGGCGCTGTTTCCGCCCGGCGCCCGCGCGGAGATCCGTCCGCCGCCCGGCAACGAGCCCGGACCGGGGCGCGGCTCGCGAGAATGCGCCGCACCGCGTGACGCATTCGCAAACACATATGAGGGCTCTCACAGCACGATTCGAGCAGCGCGCACGTGCATGTCGACGCTCCATCACGGCATGCGTACGCCTCATCACATGTAAGCGGAATGCATCGGTTTCGCGAGCGTTTCGCGACTCGCGTGAATTCCTGACATGCACGTGACGATTCGACGACATGAGTAAGTTGTAACGCCGAACGATGCACGCCGATCGTGCATCGCACTTCACGGTCGCACGTCGGAGGAGCACGCAATGAATTCACGACTATGTCGCTTTCTCATGACCGCCGCGGCGCTCGCGTGTGCCTCGCCGGCATTCGCGCAAGGTACGGGTACGATCACCGGACGCGTCACGGAGCGCGGCACGGAGCGTCCACTCGTCGGCGCGCAAGTGCGCATCGTCGGCAGCACGCGCGGAGCGGTGACGAGCGACTCGGGCACGTACCGCATCGTGAACGTGCCGGCCGGCACCATTCAGCTCGCGGCGCAGCGGCTGGGCTACGGACCGCAATCGCGCAGCATCGCCGTTGCCGCCAACGCTACGGTCACCGCTGATTTCTCCATGACGACAGCGGTCACCACGCTCGACGCACTCACCATCACGGCCACGGGCCAGACGGAACGTCGTCGCGAGAACGGCGCGCCCACCGCGACGATCGACAGCGCGTCGCTGCCGAAAGCCGCCATCAGCACACTCTCGGACGCACTGAGCTCGCGCGTCGCCGGCGTCGTGGTGCAGACGTCGGCCGGCGAGACCGGTGCGGGATCTCGTATTCGCATTCGTGGATCGAACTCGATCTCGCTGTCGAACGATCCATTGCTCATCATCGACGGCATTCGCGTGGACAACTCCACGAACTCCTCGGCGCAGGCCACCGGCGGGCAGCTGCCGTCGCGCTTCAACGACATCAATCCCGAAGAGATCGAGGACGTCGAGATCATCAAGGGCCCGGCGGCCGCGGCACTCTATGGGACCGCTGCGGCGAACGGCGTGATTCAAGTGACGACCAAGAAGGGACGCGCCGGCCGGACGCGGTGGGAAGCGTTCGGTGAAGGCGGCAACCTGCACGACGTGAACGAGTATCCAGCCAATCTGCGCTCGTACGGGCACACCGCGTCGGGCGGCCTCGTCACCAACTGCAGTCTGTTCCGCCGTACCTCGGGGCTCAGCAGCGCGTGCGTCGCCATCGACTCCGTCGTTTCGAACATTCCGATCAAAGCCGCGGGCATCGAAGGCAACGGCAATCGCAAGCTGATGGGCCTGAGCACCACCGGCGGCTCGGACGTCGCGACGTACTTCATCTCGGGCGAGTATCAGCGCGAACAGAACGTCGTCGCCGTGAACGCGCAGCAGCAGTTGAATGTGCGCACCAACCTCCGCGCACAGCTCACCCGCGCGCTCGACGCCAACCTCAACATCGGCTACGTCAACAGCGATCTGCGCCGCCCGCAGAACGACAACAACTCGTTCGGCGTGGTGTCCGCGTCCCTGCTCGGGCGCGCGGCCGACTGCACGCCCGCGGGCGCGAAGCTGCATCCCGGCTTGTGCACGAACGGTACGGACACCGTGAGCCACGGCTACTACAACCAGGGCATCGATCCGAACGCGTTCTTCAATCTCAACACGCGGCAGCAAGTGCAGCGGCTGATCGGCGGGCTCACGAGCAACTGGACGCCGTACGGTTGGGCAAGCGTGAACGCCACGGTCGGCGCGGACATCAATCACCGCAACGACAACGAGACGCTTCCGCCCGACGTGCTGCCGACCGATCAGGATCACCTCGACGGCTATCGCGCCATCGAGAAAGCGATCGTCTCGACGTACACCGCAGACCTCAACGCGACTGGCACGTACAACTACGATCGCTTCAAGTTCGTCTCGTCAGTCGGCACACAGTACACCGACAACGCCTTCACGCGGACCGACGCCTTCGGCGCGAAACTCCTTGCCGGCACCAACTCGCTCGCCGGCACGACCGCGCGCTTCTCCGTCGGCGAAGTGAATCAGGATGTGCGCACGCTCGGCTTCCTCGGCCGCGAAGAAGTCGGCTTCGCCGATCGCGTGTTCCTCACCGCGGCCATCCGCACGGATCGCAACAGCGCGTTCGGGACGGACTTCCGTCGCGTCTACTATCCGTCGCTGAGCGGATCGTGGGTCATCAGCGACGAGAGCTTCTTCCCGCACGTCTCCGCCATCTCGTCGCTGCGCCTGCGGGCGGCGCGCGGCTCCGCCGGCCAGAACCCGGGGTTCCTCGCCGCACAGCAATTCTTCAACCCGGTCGCCGTGACGGTCGCGGGCACCGACGTGCCGGGCTTCACCATCGGCGGCACGGGCAACCCGAATCTCAAGCCGGAGAAGTCGACCGAGACCGAAGGCGGCTTCGACATGGGCTTGTTCGGCGATCGGCTGAATCTCGAGTACACGCACTACAACAAGGTCACGCGCGACGAGCTCGTGAACGTCAACCTCGCGCCCTCACTCGGCTCAGCCACCAATCGCTTCCTCAACCTAGGCCGAGTGAAGAATTGGGGCGACGAGGCGGTGGTGAATGGGGTGATCGTGAATCGCAACGCGGTGCGTCTCGATCTCCGCGTGAACGGCTCGTGGACGTCGAACCGTCTCGAGACGCTCGGCCTCGACGAGAACGGCGTGCCGATTCCGCAGTTCACGGGCGGTTTCGACGACACACAGATCTTCAAGCCCGGCCTGCCACTCGGCGCCTACTACGTTCGCCAGATCACGTCGGTCAACGACGCGAACCATGATGGCATGATCGCCTGTCCGAACGGTCTGGGCGCCCCGGACTGCGAGTTCACGCTTGCCGATTCGGCGACCTATGCGGGTTCGCCCTTCCCGACCGTCGAAGTGAACATCACGCCGGGCATCGACCTCGGACGCTGGGCTCGCATCACGGCCACGTTCGATCATCGCGGCGGCCAGAAGATCTACAACCTCACGGGCTCGTACCGGAATGCAATCTTCCTCAACGGCGCGCCGGTGCAGCAGCCGAGCTCCGGCAATCTCATCGAGCAGGCGGCGGCGCAGGCGTCGACGCTCGGGTACAACGGCGGGTATATCGAGGACGCGTCGTTCACGAAGCTGCGCGAGGTGACCGTCGCGATCAATCTGCCGGCGCGGCTCGCGGCGCGCGCCCATGCGTCGTCGGCAACGCTGACGCTGGCCGGTCGCAACCTGCACACGTGGACCAAGTACTCCGGCGTGGACCCGGAAGTCAACGCGGGCGCGCAGGCGAATTTCACCACGACCGACTTTCTCACCGCCCCCCAGGTTCGCTACCTCACCGCCCGCCTCTCGTTCGGCTTCTGAGTGATTTATAATATGATGAATAATATTATTCGACTCGAGATGGCGGCCCGGGCCGCCCTGGTGGTCGGCCTCTCGACCATTGCCGGCCTGGCGGCCTGCAATCAGGACACGCTGCTCACCGCACCGACTCCCGACGTCGTCCTGCCGAAAGACATCAGCGGGCCATCGGCGTTGCCGGCCGCCTATGCCGCGGCGATCGGCGATTTTCAGGTGGCGTACGCGGGAGGCTACGGCACTGGGCTCGACAACAATGAAGGCCTGGCGCAGATGTCCGGACTCCTGGCGGACGAGTTGATCGACGCCGAGACGTTCAACACGCGCATCGAGGTGGATCGCCGCGATACGAAGCCGATCAACGGCAACACGCTCCAGACCTTCCAGGACATCCAGCGCGCGCGCGCCACTGCCGATCTCGTCGCATCGCGGTTCCGGCAATTCGACCCGAAGAATCCGGAAGGCGCGGAGGTGCAGGCGCTCGCGGGGTTCACCTATGTGCTCCTCGCCGAGGATTACTGCAACGGCGTTCCCGCGAGCAAGGTGAATGACGATGGGACGTTCACCTATGGAGCGCCGGAGACCGGGACGCAGTTGTTGAATCAGGCAGTCGCCAAGTTTGATTCGGCCATCGCGCTCGCGACGACGACGAACGGCACGACGGCGCTCGATCTGGCGCGCATCGGCAAAGGACGCGCCCTGCTGGACCTGAATCAACCGACGCAGGCCGCCGCGGCCGTGGCGCAGGTTCCGTCGAACTTCAATTACAGCATCGAGCACAGCGAGAACACGGGCAGGCAGAACAACGCGATCTTCGCGTTCAACTACCTCGAGGGGCGGTTTGCCGTGGGCGATCGCGAAGGCGCGAATGGCCTGCCGTTCGTGACGCTGAACGACCCGCGCATGCCGATCATCGACGGGGGCGCGGGTTTCGATGGCGAGACGGAGCTCTTTCTCACCACGAAGTACGCGGAGCGCAAATCACCCACGCCGCTGGCGGAGGGAATCGAAGCACGGCTGATCGAAGCCGAAGCCGCGCTCCGTAACAACGACGCCGCGACATTCCTCGCGAAGCTGAACGAGGCACGCGCGAACGCGCCGACCTACACGGCCGATGGCGCTCCGAATGGCCAGCTCCTTCCTTCGCCGGACCCCATTCCGGCATCAGCGGTCCCCGCCGCAGCCGCCGCGCGGCAGAACCTCCTCTTCCAGGAACGCGCAATCAATCTCTTCCTCACGTCGCACCGCCTCGGCGACATGCGTCGCTTGATCTGGCAGTACGGGCGGAGCGCGGATGCGGTCTTCCCCGTTGGCCCGTACGAGCCGACCAATTCATCGAAGGCCGGCGCAAACTTCGCGAACGACGTGAATCTCCCGATTCCGCAGGAGGAGTCGAACAATCCGCTGTTCCTGAACAGCGGAGCGAAGTGCATCAACCGCTCGGCAGGGATTACCTGAGCGACTCGAGCGTCGATGAGCAAACTGGGGAATTCTTGGCGCGTCTATCCACTACGGTCGCCAGAAGCGTCTGAAGAACGTCGCTCTCCCGTTCACTCCGTCTTGCGGTCGCCCGCCGGCCGTCGCCCGTATTGCGAGGCGCGTCTCGAATGGCGTAATTCCCCGCGCCATACGATCAACACTCTTCTCGCCTCATGTCATCGACCACCGACGTCGTCATCTGCGGGGCCGGCATCGCCGGCATCGCCGCTGCATATCACCTGGCCGTCAAGTTCGGCGTCACCCGCGTCGTTCTCGCCGACGAGCGGGATCCACTCACGCTCACGAGCGACAAGGGCACACAAGGCTATCGCAACTGGTGGCCCGGTCCCGACGACACGATGCTCCGACTCGTGTCGCACAGCATCGATCTGCTCGAGGAGATCGCGCGCGACAGCGGCAACACGTTTCGCATGAATCGTCGCGGCTATCTCTTCGCAACGTCGAGCGAGACGCAGGCCAGGCGGCTCGAGGCGACCGCGCGACAGGTATCGTCATACGGGATGGGCGACCTGCGGGTGCACCACGACGCAGCCGCATACTCCGCGACTCCGCGCGAAGGCTTTGCCGGACGCCCCGACGGAGCTGATCTACTGCTCGGCGATGAAGTCCGTCGCGCGTTCCCGTACCTCGCGGATGATGCGATCGCCGCGCTGCACATTCGACGCGCGGGGTGGCTTTCCGCCGTATCGCTCGGCACGTGGCTGCTCGAGAAAGCTGTTGCCGCGGGTGTGACGTTCGTTCGCGACGGCGTTCAAGGTGTCGACACGACCGGTGGTCGCGTTCGCGCCGTGCGTCTCGCGTCCGGTCGCACGATCGAGACGGAGAAGCTCGTCATCGCCGCCGGACCTGGGCTCCCGAACGTCGCGGCGATGCTCGGCGTCGAGCTTCCCGTGTTTCACGAGTTGCACGCGAAGCTCACCATGCGTGATCCACATCGTGCGGTGCCGCGCGAAGCGCCGTTCGTGATCTGGACGGACCCGATGCAGATCGAGTGGTCCGACGGCGAGCGTCGTGTGCTCGAGCAGAGTGAGGAGACGCGGCGTCTCCTGGATGAGCTGCCTGGCGGCGTGCACGTGCGGCCGGTCGATCTCGACTACGGCGACGAGCTCTATGCGATCTGGACGTTCGAGACCGACGTGCGGCCCTACGTGTGGCCGCCAACGTTCAGCGAGCACTACGCATCCGTCGTGTTGCAGGGATGCGCGCGCGCGATTCCGGCGATGGCTCCGTATGTCGATGCGCGCGATGGGCTCGTCGACGGAGGCTACTACTGCAAGA
>Ga0070680_100004018_pt1 | contig 11009 bp, 7 predicted proteins | sample KBSC73BmetaG_FD_64672 | JGI IMG/M metagenome (GOLD analysis project Ga0070680, IMG submission 64672) | Corn rhizosphere microbial communities from Kellogg Biological Station, Michigan, USA - KBS C7-3B metaG | ecosystem: Host-associated > Plants > Roots > Rhizosphere | place: USA: Michigan...
AGTTCGTGATCGGCTACGGCCTCGATTTCGCGGAGAAGTACCGCAACATCCCCGAGGTGCAGGTGTTGTCGGACTAGATCCGGTGCCGGTCCGCGCGCCAGTTGCGGATCCGCTTCTTGATCGCTTCCCTGCTCCGCAGATTCTCATCGGCGACCGCGCGCGCCAGCTCCGGAAGTTCTTCGTCCGCGCAGAAGCGCATCGCGATCAGCTGGCCCATCGAATACTTCGAGGGATCGATCCCCGCTTCCCGCAACCGCGCCCGCTCCTCGGCACGAATGATCCGGTCCTGCAGCCGCACCGCGAACACGCGCACCGACACCATCAGCGCGACCAGGCCGAGCGCGAGAACCACTTCCCACAGGTTCGTCCACGACCACCAACGGACGACCACCACGACGCGCCAGATGAAATTGAGGATGAGAATCGGCATCGCCACGAAGTGATGCGGCCAGTAGTACTTGCGGTGTGACGCGTAACTCTGCGTTTCTTCAGCCATCGGGCCCTCCATCAGCGGGATTGGCGAATCGCCTTCACCCATTCAGAGTACTGCTTTCCGGACGGATGGAGGCCGTCGCCGGCCACGAGGGAGGGATCGTTGCGGCGCGAGACCGGCGTGATGTCGACCCACTTCGCGCCCGCGCGCGCGGCTTCTTCGCGGTTGATGGCGTTGAACTGATCGATCTCGCGCGCGATCTTCGCGCGGTCGCGTCCTTCCGCGAACGGCGTCACGCCCCAGTCGGGGATCGACACGACGATCACGTGCTTCGCGTTGCCGCCCGCGAATCCGATCGCGCGGTGCAGCAGGCCCACGAACTGCGTTCGATATTCATCCGCGCTGCGTCCGCGATATTGATTGTTCACGCCGATCAGCAGCGTGACGAGATCGAACGGACCTTTCGGATCGGCGGCGTCGATTGCCGCATTCAGCTCGTCCGTCGTCCAGCCGGTCTTCGCGATGATCTGCGGCTCGCCGATCTTCAGCTCGCGCGCGAGCTGCACGGGAAAGCGCTCCTCGGCGGACACGCTCTCCCCGATCGTGTACGAATCGCCGAGGGCGAGATAGCGCGCGGGCTGCTTCTGCATGCCGGAACATGATGTCAGAAGAAGCGCGGCCAGGATCGCGCCGAGGGCGTAGCGGTAGTAGATGAAGATGTGCGTCGTGTGCGTGCGGAGGTAGCGCAGCAGGAACCAGATCGACGCCCAGCCGGACACGAACGCGACGAAGATCGCGACGAGGATCGGCGTTGCGCCGATCGCGGCGAGATGCTTGCGCTCGGAGATCAACTCATACACCCCCGCGGCGGTGATCGCCGGGATGCTCATGATGAACGAAAACCGCGCCGCGTATGCGTGCGGAATGCGGCGGAAGAGCGCGACCATGATCGTCGAGCCGCTGCGCGACGATCCCGGGATCAGCGCGATGCACTGTCCGAACCCCATCGCCCACGCGTCCTTCGCGCTGAATTCTTCCGGCGGCCGGAACCCGCGCCGTTTCGCATACGCCTCGGCCATCTGCATCAGGAACGCGATGAACACGAGCTGAAACGTAACCACCCACGTGCTGCGAAAGACGCCGTGAATGAAGTCTTTCAGCACGACGCCGAGGACGAGGATCGGGATCGTGGCAAAGAGCACGTACCACGCCTCGCGCGAGTCGGGATCCTGAAACGGATGCCGCAGTCCGCGGAAAAAGCCGATGATCAGGCGGACGATGTCGCGCGCGAAGTAGATGATGACCGCGAGGATCGTCCCGAACTGAATGACGGCGGACGCCGCGGCACCGGGATCCTGCCACCCAAGGAGCTCGGGAACGAGCTTGAGGTGACCGGTGGAGGAGATGGGGATGAATTCGGTGAGGCCCTGGACGAGGCCAAGAACAATCGCTTCGGTGATTGACATTACATTTCCCAAATCACGGGCAAAATCATCGGCCGCGCGCCCATGCTCTTCCGGAAATAGCGTTTCAGCAGCGCGCGCATCTTTTCCTGCAGCAGGTCGGGGTCACGCAGCTCATCGGTGGGACTTTCGTTAAACATGCCAGCGATCAGTTTCTGCACCTCGGCGAGGATGTCCTGGCTCGCGTCGACGTGAACGAGACCACGCGTGATGATCTCCGGATCGCGAACGAACTTGCCGTCGCTGCCCACGGCGACGACCACGATCACGAATCCATCCTCGGCGAGATGCTGGCGGTCGCGCACGACGACTTCCGGCACTTCCTCCGCTTCCGCATCGATGAACACTTTCCCCTGAGGCACGCGCTCTTCGAGCACGCGGATCGTGTCGCCGTCGATCTCCGCCACCTGCCCGTTCGTGATCACCACGCCGTGCGGCACGCCCACTTCCTGCGCGAGCCGCGCATGATGGATCAGGTGCCGCAGCGTGCCGTGCATCGGGATGAAGAATTTCGGCCGCGTGACGTTGAGCATCAGCTTCAGCTCTTCCTGGCACGCGTGTCCCGACACGTGAATGTCCGGCTGTTCGTGATGCACGACTTCCGCGCCGCGGCGATAGAGATTGTCGATCACGTGCGCGACCGCGCGCTCGTTGCCCGGAATCGTGCGCGCGGAGATCACGACGACGTCGCCCTGCATGATCTCGACCTGCTTGTGCTCGCCGATCGCCATACGCGACAGCGCGGATGACGGCTCGCCCTGCGTGCCCGTCGTGAGAATCACGGTGTCGCGCGGATTGAGATCCGCGGAACCGGTGCGCACGTTCGACGGAAACTTCAGATAGCCGAGGCGCTCGGCGGTTTCGACGTTGTCGACGAGCGAGCGCCCGACGAGCAGCACCTTGCGCCGGAACTTCTGCGCAAGATTGATGATCTGCTGCACGCGATGAATGTGCGACGCGAACGTCGTGACGATGATGCGTCCCGGCGCATTCGCGAACAGACGATCGAGCGCGCTGCCGACCGTGCGCTCCGAGGGGCAGTGGCCGGGGACCAGCGCATTCGTGGAATCGCTGACGAGCAGCAGCACGCCCTGCTCGCCGTAATGCGCGAATCGCGCGAGATCGGTCGGTTTCGAATCGATCGGCGTGTGATCGATCTTGAAGTCGCCGGTGTGAATGATCGTGCCGGCCGGTGTCGTGATCGCGTAGCCGAGGGCGTCGATGATCGAGTGCGTGACGCGCAATGCTTCGACGCGAAACGCGCCGATCTCGATCACGTCGCGCGGCATGACCGCGCGCAGCTCGATGTCGTCGATGCCGAACTCTTCGAACTTGTCCGCGACGAACCCGAGCGCGAGCGGCATTCCGTAGACCGGCAGCGGCAACCGCTCGACGAGAAACGGCACCGCGCCGATATGGTCTTCGTGCCCGTGCGTGAGAAACAGCGCCTTGATCTTCGACGCGTTGTCGAAGAGATACGTCATGTCGGGGACGATGACGTCGACGCCGAGCGTCGCCGCGTCCGGAAACATCATCCCGCAGTCGACGAGGATGGCTTCGTCGCCATGCTCGTAGACCATGAGGTTCATGCCGATTTCTCCGAGTCCGCCCAATGGGATGACTCGGAGAGTTTCAACCATCACGGATAAATCCTGTTCAGCATTCGGGGATAAGGGATGGTCTCCCGCAAATGCGGCACGCCGCTGATCCACGCCACGACTCTCTCAACTCCCATGCCGAAACCGGCGTGCGGGAACGTGCCGTACTTGCGCACGTCGAGGTACCACTGGAACGCGCTCACCGGCAGCTTGTGCTCTTCGATTCGCTTGAGCAGCAGGTCGTGATCGTGGATGCGCTGCGAGCCGCCAATGATCTCGCCGTATCCCTCGGGCGCGATCATGTCCATGCCGAGGGCCAGCGCCGGGTCCTGCGGGTCGGGCTGCATGTAAAACGCCTTGATCGCCGCCGGATAGCGCGTGATGATCACCGGGCGATCGTACGAGTTCGCGATGACGGTTTCCTCGTCGCCCCCGATGTCGTCGCCGAAGTTCGCTTCCATCCCCTTGGATTTCAGCAGATCGATCGCCTCGCGATACGTGATGCGCGGGAACGGCCGCTTCACGTTCTCCAGCTTCGTGACGTCGCGCTCGAGCGTTTTCAACTCTTCCTTGCAGCGATCCAGCGCGCGGCTGACGATGTACTCGATGAACTCCTCGGCGAGATCCTGCAGGCCGTCGAACTCCAGGAACGCGACCTCCGGCTCGACCATCCAGAACTCCATCAGATGGCGGCGCGTCTTCGACTTCTCCGCGCGGAACGTCGGGCCGAAGCAGTACACGCGCCCGAACGCCGCGGCTGCCGGCTCGAGGTAGAGCTGCCCCGACTGCGAGAGATACGCCTTCTCGCCGAAATAGTCGGTCTCGAACAGCGTCGACGTTCCCTCGGCCGCGTTGGCCGTGAGGATCGGCGAGTCGATGAGCACGAAGTCGCGGTCGTAGAAGAAATCGCGGATCGCCTTCTCGATCTCGTTGCGGACGCGCAGCACCGCGTGCTGCTTCGAGGAGCGCAGCCACAGGTGGCGAAGGTCCATCAGGAACGCCGTGCCGTGCTCCTTCGGCGTGATCGGATAGTCCTGCGTGAGCTGGACGATCTCGAACGACTCCACGCCGAGCTCCACCCCGCCCGGCGCGCGCGGCTCGACGCGCACCGTCCCGGTGACGACGACCGACGACTCCTGCGTCACCTGCTCGACGTTGCTCCAGACCTCTTCCGAAACTTCTTTCTTGAAGACGACGCACTGCAGATACCCGCTGCCGTCCCGAATGATCGGAAACTGCAACTTCCCCGACGTGCGCTTGTTGTAAAGCCACCCGCTGACCGTGACCTTCTGCCCCGCATGCAGCGGCAATTCTTTGATCCGAACCGTGGTCATAAGGGGGCGGATTATATGCCCCATCACCCGCGCGGCACGCGCACCAAAAGCGACTGCGGGACGATCGTGAGAACGAGGGGTGTGAGCATGGTGAACACCTCGCCGTCGACGCCGACGTGGAGGTGGGGGCGGGAGGACTGGACGCGGAGGCGGCGCGTGCGGAAGGAGCGGAAGCCGGGGACTTCGCGCATCCGGCCGGCGAGGTAGCGCGCGACGAACTTGGTCAGTTGCCAGCGCGAGATGTGCGGGAGCCAGTACACCGACAGGAGTCCCTCCTCGAGGTTGGTGCGCGGCGCCTCGATGCCGATGCGCGAGAGGTCGTACGAATTGTTCGACACGATGAACACGTGCGTGCGGATCAGCTCCTGGTGATGCTCCGACTCCACGGCCACGGTCACGTGCGGATACTTTCGCAGCGTCGCGTAGCCCGCGATCAGGCGCGCTTTCCAGCGCGGGTAATCGCGTCCGCGTTCTTCGCGTTTCTTCACCAGCTCCGGATAGAGCCCCATCGACACGTTGTTCAGAAAAAACCGATCGTTGATGCGCGCCGCATCGATCTGCCGCAGCTCGCCCGTCAGCGCGACCTCCAGCGCCTCGCGCCAATCGAGCGGAATATTCAGATCGCGCGCGAAATGGTTATAGGTGCCGGCGGGAATCACGCCCAGAACGGCGTCGGTGTGGACGAGGGCCTGCACCACGTGATGCACGGTGCCGTCGCCACCCGCCGCGAGAAACAAATTCCTGCCGCTGCGGATGTGATCGCGGATCGTCCCCGCAATGTCGACGTCCCGTGACAATTCGATGACTTCCAGGCCCGCATCCGCGGCCGCTGCCGTAAACGCGGCGACCTCCGCCTGCGAAAGCTTGCTGCCGGCAGAGTGATTCAGAAAAACGGTACCTTTCGCTGGCAATTTCGTCCGTCCGCAAGGCGTTGAACACGCCGATCCCAACCGAGGTCTCGATGAGAAAACTCGCTGTAACGCTGTTCCTACTGCAATTCCTTGTCCTCCCCCTTTCCGCGGCCGACGCGCCGAAGGAATGCACGCTCTGCGTGGGCATCGTCGCGCCGGACGGCGCGGGGGCACCGACGCTCTCCCGCGTGACGGAAACGGATCTCGCGACGTACGCGCCAACGCGCCCGGGCGACATCACGCTCGTCGTCGGCTACGCGATCGATTCGTCGAAAGACGCGATCCCGCAAATCGAAGAGCACACGAAGGCGATCATCGACTGGGCGCGCGCCCACGGTCCCTTCGATTCCCTCGGCATCGACGTCACCAACGCGGACGCCGCAAGCACCGCCTACGCGGTGAAACGCCTCGCGGTGACCGCGCAGGGACTCGACGTCGCGAAGCGGATCGTGCTCGATGGCGCCGGGGGTCCCTCGCCGTCTTCGCGGCTCGGGATGACATTTGACAACGGCGCGGGCGCTTATTTCGACGCGGTCATCGTCGATGCAACACAAGTCGTCGACACGCTCGCGCTCCTCGCCGAGAAAGATCCCTCGAAAAAAATCTACGCCACCGTTGCCATCGAATCGCCGAACGCGATCTTCGATCTCGCGAACGTGCTCAGCGCCGGCGCATCTCGCGCCTATGCGAGCGCGCCGGTCGATGCGAACGCGCTCGCGCAATTCAATCGCTCGATGACCGGCGACTGGGCATTCGACTCCACGTCGAAGATCGCGGTGCTCGACGCGAAAGGCAACAGCGTCGAGATGCCGGTGCTCAGCTTCGTTCGCGGCGAGGACCTGCGGACGATGCTCATTCCGCGCGGCGACGCAGCCGCGCCTTCGATCCTCTCGCTTCCCGCCGATCGCTTCGTCAAGCCGCGACGCGTCGACGCCGCCGGCGAGCGCGACATCACCGACACGGGACGCAAAGGCAATCGCCTTCTCGTCGGATCGCCGAAGACCACGCAGCCGTACGCGGTCGTCGCCGACTACACCGAAAAGCCGAACCGCAACGTGACGAAGGAAACCATCAGCGTCGCGACGGAGCGCGGCATCTCCGTCGAGGAAGTGATCCGCAATCACCAGGCCTACGACGCGTACCAGGAAAGCATCCAGCCGCGCTACATCGCGCGCAACACCACGAAGCTCCGCTTCGAGATCGGCCAAGGCGGCGACGCGCTCGAGGCCACGATCGCCGGAGATTACTTCTCCGATCCCGCGGGCAAAGCCGACTGGGTGTGGTCGGAGTTCCTCATCAACGGCGTGAAGTGGAAGTACGGGAAGATCCCCGAGCTGCCGCTGATTCAGCCGGAGAAAGTCACGCAGCTGCCGCTCGACATCCACCTCACGAACGAATACCGCTACGAGCTCGTGCGCCAGACCGACATCCTCGGATATCGCACCTATGAAGTCCGCTTCGAGCCGCCGAAGAACGCGCCCGAGACCCTGCCGCTCTATCGCGGCACGGTGTGGATCGACGCGAAGACGTGGGCGCGCGTGCGCATCTCGATGATCCAGCTGAATCTCAGCGGCGAAGTGCTGTCGAACGAAGAGCGCGTCGACTTCGTGCCGTTCTCGCGCGAGACGAAGCAGCCGCTCAGCGCCGCGGACGCCGTGAAGAGCGATCCGCGCGAGCTGATCTGGCTGCCGTACGAAGTCGCGGCGCAGCAGGTCGTCTCCGCGGCCGGCCGCGCGAACGTGATTCAGCGCGCGACGACGTTCGACAACTTCCGCCTCACTCCGGAGGAGTTCGACACGCTGCTCGCGCAGGCATCGAGATCCGACGCGCGCATGGTGCGCGAGACCGACGCCGGCCTGCGCTATCTCGAGAAACGCGGCGACGAGCGCGTGGTGAAGGAAGGCTTCGACACGTCGCAGCTCTTCATGCTCGGCGGCATCCATCACGACGCCGGGCTCGAGTTCCCGGTCGTCCCCCTCGGCGGCGTCGACTATTTCAACTTCAATCTCGCCAACCGCGGGATCCAGACGAACGTCTTCTTCGCGGGCGTCGTGATCGCGGCGAACGCGACGAAGCCGAGCGTGTTCGGAACGCGCACGAACGTCGGCGCGGATTTCTTCGCGATCGCGCTTCCGACCACGAACTCGCAGTATCGCAACGGCGAGGAAAACCCCGAGGAAGCGGTGAAGTCGCTGCCGGCGAGACTCACGCTGCGCGCGGGGCATCCGGTGTTCCAGTTCGGGAAGATCGACCTCTCGGTCGATCTCGAGCACGCGTCGTACAAGCGCGGCGATGAGACGGCCGAGGGCTACCTCATTCCGTCGAACACGTTCACGATTCAGCCGCGCATCAGCGGAACGTACGCGCGCCGCGGTTACACGCTCTCCGGTTTCTACGAGTACGCGCGGCGCTCGAACTGGGAGCCGTGGGGCAACCTCGCGGAGTTCGACCCCGATCAGAAGACGTACGCCCGCTTCGGTGCCTCGGTCGGAAAGACCTTCTTCCTGCCGAAGTTCCAGCGCATCGGCATCGACATCAACTATCTCGACGGCCAGCGCCTCGACCGCTTCTCGAAGTACGAGCTCGGATTCTTCGGCGCGCGCCGCGTCCACGGCGTGAAGTCCGGCTCCGTTCGCGCCGAGCGCATGATCCTCGGGCATCTCTCCTACGGCTTCGTGTTCTCGGAGCAGTTCCGGCTCGAAGCGTTCTACGACCACGCGCTGATCGACGACGCGATCGCGGGATTCAAGCGCGAGCCCTTCCAGGGACTCGGCATCGCGGGACAGACCGTGGGCCCGTACGGAACGCTGGTGCGGCTCGATATCGGAAAGACGATCGGGCGCAATGCGCAGGATGGGTTTGTCGCGAACGTGGTGTTCTTGAAGCTGTTCTAACGCCCCTCACCCTGACCCTCTCCCCGCAAAGCGGGGAGAGGGGAAACGAGTGGATAAATTACTGCGGGTTGTTGTTTGCTACGTAGAAGTCCACCGACCCGATCTCGCTCGTCACGCCGAAGTTGTTCACCACGCGCACCGTCACGCGGTGGCGCGCGTTCGACAGACGCCGCGTGTCCATCGTGAAGTTCCAGCCCGAGAACTTCGAGTTGAAGATGAACGGGTACTGGTCCTGAACGTCGAGACGCAGCGAGCCGTAGGTCGCGATGCCCATGAAGTTGCCGTCGACGATCACCTGCACGTTGTTCACGCCGTTCTCGTTCAGTGCCCAGCCGCGGAACGTCACGTCGCCGCCGACGTAGTCGAACGTCTGCGGGAACTCGATGAAGCCGAATGACGGGAAGCCGACGTCCGGCGCGCCGCACTGGAAGAACACCGGGATGCCGTCGTGGTTCGGCAGATCGGCGAACTGGCCTTCGCGGTCGCCGACGCGGATGTGCATCGTGTGATTGCCCGGCAGCACGCCGCGGCTCATCAGCGCTCCGACGTCCATCGTGAAGAGGAAGCCGGCGCGCGGCGTATCGGGATACGCCGGGTAATAACGCGCCACGTCATAGCGCGGCAGACCGTAGCAATTGGCGAAGCGCCCGAGGACGACACCGCAGTCCGTGGCGGTCGAGTACCAGCGGACGCCGTCGATGAGCAGCTCGACATACGACACGCGGCCGACGTCCCGGCGCGTCCCGAGATCGAGCGCCCAGCCGCGAACCGGCGTGAGATGCACGCCCTGCTCGCGCACGATCGGCGAAACGATGACCGGCGACGTCGAGCACGTGCCGTAGAGCACCGCGTCGCGCTGCGGCTCATCGAGATAGCCGAACGGCGGGAGGAACAGATCGTTGTTGATGACCTGGATCGTGCGGCGGCCGAGCATGTTCGACATGCCGAGGCGGTCGACCGCGCGGACTTCGAGCAGGTGCACGCCGTTCTCGACGCGCGTCGTGTCGACGTTCGCCACCCAGCCGCTGAACATCGCCGCGGCGTGATCGGGATACGTTGCCGCAACGTCCGGACGCGGGTCACCGAACATCGCCGTCTGCATGATGCCGCCGTCGATCAGGACTTCGACGCGATCGATGCCGTCCGTATCCGCGGCCCATCCGTTGACGGGGAACGAGCCGACGGCGTTGTAGACGCCCTGCTGATTCGGGATGTCCACGAAGCCGAACGGCGCCTGATTGATCGAGTTGTTGATCTGGATCGTGCGGCGCCCGAGGTGATGGATGCCGCCGTCGACCGTATAGACCTTCAGTTCGACGGTGTGCGGACCGTTGGAGAAGCGGCTCGCGCTGAAACCGGTCATGAATCCGGGGCGGGAGGTGTGGATGCCCGGGAAGGTCGGAAACGCCTCGACGATGTCGATGCGCGCGAGATTGAGGATGACCTCGTGCTGGAACTGGTCGTCCACATACAGCTCGATCTTGCTGATCAGCGCCTGATCGAAGAGCGCCCAGCCGCGCACGGTGACCATGCCCGACTGCGTTTTCGTCGGATCGGGCAGATCCACTTCACCTAGGAATTGTTGTGCGGTGAGTGCGGGCGCGAGAAGCGCGGCCAGCAAGGTGAGGACAAATCCGCGGGTAACCCATCTCCACATAACCCCAACCTCCAACCCCGAGTATGCCCTTGGTTACGTTGGCAGAAGTTTGACGACGCCGACGATACTCCGCTGATCCAGCAAAATCAAATAAGTCAGCGCCGACCAGTTTCGTTTTGTCGAGTTTATACTACCGTGGGTGACTTCGCCAAACACCAGCATTGCAATCGACTTAGCCGACATCCGCTCCGCCGCCGTCCGGATCCGTCCGTACATTCACCGGACGCCCCTGCTGGCGAACCGTTCGCTCTCCGAACGCCTCGGCGTGGAGGTGCGGCTGAAGTGCGAGAACCTGCAGCGCGCGGGGTCGTTCAAGATCCGCGGCGCGATGAACGCGCTGCTGCAATTAGAGGATGCGCAGCGCAGGAACGGCGTGGTCGCGTTCTCGTCCGGAAACCACGCGCAGGGCGTCGCCCTCGCCGCGAAGCTCCTCGGCATCCGCGCCACCATCGTCATGCCCGAGAACTCGGTGCAGACGAAAGTCGAGGCGACGCGCGCGTATGGCGCGGAAGTCGTCCAGGCGGGCGTAACCGCGGCCACGCGCGACACGGTCGCGCGCGAGATCGCCGAGCGCACCGGCGCGGCCGTGATTCCGCCATTCGATGACGAGCGCATCATCGCCGGCCAGGGAACGGTCGGACTCGAGATCGTGGACGAGTGGCCCGAGGTGAGCGCGATCGTGACACCGCTGGGCGGGGGCGGTCTGCTCTCGGGAACCG
>Ga0070680_100004021_pt1 | contig 11004 bp, 26 predicted proteins | sample KBSC73BmetaG_FD_64672 | JGI IMG/M metagenome (GOLD analysis project Ga0070680, IMG submission 64672) | Corn rhizosphere microbial communities from Kellogg Biological Station, Michigan, USA - KBS C7-3B metaG | ecosystem: Host-associated > Plants > Roots > Rhizosphere | place: USA: Michigan...
AGAGCAGGATTCGAACCTGCATGAGAGTTGTTCTACCGGGCCGAAGCCGCTTGGTTGCTGTACAAGTCCCTCTCTAAAATCAGCTTTTTTACGGAATTTGATTATATCCTTTCGGAAACCGTCGGCGTCTACCAATTCCGCCATCTGTTCTTAGCACCAATGGCCAACTCTATGGCTGACCCCTGGTTAACTGAATTAATATCCCTTGAATTGTTTTCTTTGTTTTACCTCCTTGCTTTTTTAAATGGTTAAATGATGTGCTTAAATAGAAAAATCTGTTAGTTCCTTTTCGTGGTAAAAAACGCCCCTATCGCTTAAGATATAAACATCGGTTCTTTTTTCACCGTTATATGAATGGCTATTTTCTTGAACCCGCTTAAAGTTTATATCAACTCGGCTGCCAGTTATCGGGCTTACATATACGGCTTTTTTATAATAGTATTCCAGCGTTATATCTTCTTGGTGTGTCATCGTTTCCAGTTTATTAAAGATGGTTGTTATTTGGGTTGGTTAGCTCTTTTAAAGCGTTTTAAGGCATTCTTTTTGTTGAGAGCCATTACATATACGCAATCAGGTTTTACGATTATGCTGCGCCTGTCTGCCGATGTATAATGCACTTCTTTGTTATACTTAGCTTCCTCACAGTCGAGCGTCTTTTCGTTGATCTGAAATACACGATGTCCGGGAGTTAATTTAGCCGACCCTATAAGCACAGTTTTCTTTTCAATCTGCTTTTGGGCGTGTAGTTCGGTTTCGTCCAATAATGGTTTTTCAGCTTCGATTTTCATAACTCCCTTTCCTGTTTAGTAAACTCTTTTTGTACTGGTTAATTATCGGGGTCATCCCAACATATTTTTCTCGTGCCTTCATTCGTCCATCCATATTCATCTAAGCCGCCCTCCATGACGAAATTGTCAGCATCCTCCCAACTGTTAAACTCTTTGATAAGGCAGTCGCCATTATCGTCTCTAACGAAGTCTTTTGCTCCGTAATCCATAAATGAAAATTCCATAATTATTTTTTGTTTGTCCCAACTGGTATATAGTTACCTTATTTTTTTTATCAAACTCTTTTTGTAATGGTTTATGTGATGGTTAATGAAATTATTTCATAAGTGGCAGTTTTATTTTCTCTGCAAAGGCAGGATTGTAGTAGCCACGTTCGCCGTCTACCATGTATTTTTCATCGTACCTTTTATCGTATTCAGCGAAATACAGATGGTCTTCATCGCGTTCCTCTTCTTTGCAATAAACCTTAGAAAGTAAGACACCCTTATCTCGGTTGTACCATTTGGGCGTAGCTTTAAAGACAAATACCTCGTCTGTAATCTTTGAGTTTTTCCAAGGCCAATACCACTGACCCGGTTCTGATCTATTCAGGGTAAGCAATGTTGCTACGCCATCCCTAAACTGTTTTTTAGTTTTGGCATCGGTAAAATCACCGTCGTATTCGTTTTTGGTACAGCCCAACAACTCCATGTGCCCGTTGGTATGTAAAATGTAAAAGTCTGCGTAGGTACCCATATTTTTAATTTTTTAAGTGTTCGTTATTTACTGTACTGGTTCGTTAGCGTACCCCGCGCTTTATTTTTTAGGCGGTATGGGTGCCTGGTACTGCCTGATGCCCAACTAATTTAATAGTATGGGCTGGCAGACTGCTAAAGACTTAGCAGAACTTTATACAGTTTCTTTTCTAAAGGTGTCAACCAAATCATTCATTGATTTAAGCTGCTCGGTTGTCATCCAACTATATTTACTACTTAAATGCGCTATGCTTTCTTTAGCCCTATCAATTTCAATTGTGCGGTCACGTAGTGCTAAAATCTGCGGGGTTTCAAGGCAGTAATTACGGCTTGAATATCTGTCGCCAATAGGTGAGTTATATTCCATAAGCGGTAATTTAAGCCGAACAAATTCATTTATGATTGCCATTGTAGGGGTAACGCGCTCGATTGTTACAGAGCCTCTAACAAACCCGTGGTTTACGATCCAAAGTTTTTGACCGACTAATTCTTGATTTTCCATTTTGCTAAGTTTTAATTTGTAACCACTTATTAGAATTACAATACAAGTATACGGACTATATTTAATTTGTCAATACATATTATCATAAGGTTATCAACAATTTGTTATGACTTATTAACATCGGCTTTTTCTTTTACTGCCTCGTCTATGAAAACAGCCTTATTTGGCTGGCTATCCAGTATTTTAATCGCCTCTTTGGAAATACGGGTGCTTATGCGTTCTAATGGAAATTCACTTTGAATTTTACCCGGTCTGCCTGCTTTTGATTTTGTCATGCGTAAATCTAATAATTAGTTATGACATTTTCCAAATATTTTGTTTTTTATTTTTATTTACTACCTTTAACCTAATGAATATCCTCACCCTGATAATATTAGCTATAAGCGTATTGTTTAATGCGGTATTGATTTGGGCGGAGCATAAGGATGGGAAAGTATGATACCAGCAGTAGACCGAAGTCACTTAAACGAACCATATCCGTTAGCAAAACTGGTTGAACAGGGTATTAAAATCATATTTTTCGAAGCTATTAAAAGCAACGGACAGCAGGATCAATTCTTTAATGCAAGCTGGCAAGAGGCGAAAGGCATACCAGGATTATACAGGGGGGCATACGCTATGTTCGATCCGCGTAAAGATGGCATACAGCAAGCAAAAAACTTACTGGCAATCGGAATAGGCTACAATAAACCATACTGTGTTGGGCTTTGGGTCGATGTTGAAGATTTGGTAGTTTTCGGTTCGGATGGTAAACAGGATGACAACGCTACGGCAGCGGCAAATAAATGGGTTGCTGATAATTGGCAGTTGGCTTTACAACGGCTGAATGATATGCTGAATTATTTAGACGAGCAAACCGGGAAAAAGACAGGTATCTATACCTATAACAATTATCCAAAAGAATATTTTCACGGACACGGATTTCCCGATAGGCCGATGTGGCTATCATCGTTGCAGTCGAATTGTCCTATGCGTTACGATACCGGCGAACTGCCTGACTTTTGGCAGAACACATATAACTGGAAAAATACTGATATGGATGGTGACTTCTATACAGGCACACCAGAACAGTTGAATAAATTAGCGAATGTAGTATGATAATTATTATACACGGCTCAAATAATGAGCAAAAGCAAATCAGTCAAATCGACGAGATTACAAAATTGGATAACTTCTCAGTAAATGGGTTTTATATACCCCAATGGATAACCGACCGGGAAGGACTTGAAAATCATATAAATATGTTAGCTGAACTTCGTAAAAAAATGTCTGAGCCATGAAAAAACTCACCCTCTTACTCCTATTCCTGTCAAGTGTGGCGATGGGACAAACTGTAAAGCACAACGGCTATGTAATTTATTACAATGCTAAGATAAAAGCGCCGGATAGCACATCATTCACACTAACCCCGGCAAATGTAAGTTGTGGCGCAATGAAGCGGAAAGACACGTTTCATTCAGATCCATTATTACCAAACGGCCCACAAGTTGCTGACTTTGCTAATCCAAAACAACCTGATAGTTTGCAGATTGATAAGGGTCATACCTTTAGCTTTAAATCCGCTTCGTGCAATCCCATAAATTATAAAGAGTGCTTTTACGTTTCAGGTATGTACGCGCAATATCATGGTTTCAATAATGGCGACTGGAAAGAGTTCGAGGAATACGAACAATCTTTAGCCGCTAAACAAACTATCCATGTTATAAACGGATATATCGGAATCCAGGGGCATTTAAAGGCCGGTGAAATAATCCCGGCGTATATGTACAAGGCTATTTATCACGATGGAGCTTGGGAGGTATTTTGCGCCCCTAACCGTCCGTGGGTTCATGGACATAAGATTGCAATTTGGCACAAGACTGCGGCGTGGCTCGATAGCAAAACAGGATTGAAACTTTAAACATATCATAAAATGAAAACAACATTCCTCAATGACAACATTAAGCCTATAATGGCATTGGTAATTGTCATACTTGGCTTTTCTTATTTCTTCATGTGTTCGCTCCGGGATATCAAACCCGACCCGCAAATACTGATTGCTATGGTTGCATCCGTTTCCGCAGCGACCGGGTATTACTTTGGCAGTTCGCAGGGATCGTCTAAAAAGGACGATGCTATGGTCGGATCAATCGGTAACCCTGTGGTAACTGGTGACAAGCCGGTGGTGAACGTTAACCCATGATCTACCTCATCCTGATTCTTTTCATCGGGCAGATTTGGTGCGATTATTTGGCGTGTATTAACGTGCCTGGGGATGAGAAGTTGAGTGATTGGAGGGAGTGACAGCTTTAGGATAATACTGTCCCAACTCAAAAGCCATCCTGACTTGTTCCTCGGTAAAAAGTTTCTTACCTGACTTGTCGGTAGTGGAGTGGTTGAGGATGAGTTGTTGGAGTGTGGTTATCATTGTGAAAGTCTTTTACTGCAAAAGGGGCTTGACGCCCCCTTAACATTACCGCACCGGAATGCGAAAACCTATGCGGTTTCTTTTTCAGGCATGCTGTCAGCCCAATCTGTTATGCATTTTTGTCGCCCTTTATAGACTATATAATATCCCTCGATTTGAAAGGATATATCACAGCGGACACCGCCAAACATAACACACCCTAAAGAACCTTTTCTCTCATTTGGTAATACCTCATAGTACTTACCAAGAATAATTACGTATTTCATCTTTCGCATTTTTAACCTCCGGCTTCATTGCCTTTGGCATACTCAAAGTTACGGACAACTCCAATTTTAAAAAAGGTATATGTTATCCAGTTTATGGAGTATTTTATCCAATTAACAACCCCGGCGCTTATTGGCAACCGGGGTGGTAGTAATGTACGGGTCTTTCCCCGTTTGTCACCGATACAGAATTACTCGAGATTTCCGTCCGTTACGGTTACTACGGTATCATCTTTACGCCGCTACCAAATCAGGATTATGGTTAACCTGCGATATGGTTAGCGCTTGTTGAATTGTCATCCCGGCTCCCTGGTTATCGGATAGCCATTTTTGTATCAATGCGTTTAAGGTATTAAGCTGCGCCGCGTATGCATCAGTACCTTTTATGCTTTCTAAATAAGCCACAGCATCAGCGATTTTTTCAGCGTCTGTTTTACCTTCTTCTTTTACTGCCCAATTCAAATCGGTAACAATTTTGGGCAGCCATAGGCGAAACGCATTAACAAGGCCGGTAGAGGCCGGAATAAGCGTTTCTACGGTAGTTTCTAAGAACTGGCCTATCTGTGAGGCTTCCAGTGTTTTGATCTCATTAGCGATGTTGTCAGCTACCGTTACGATAGTATGAACTGCGCCCGATGCTGAATGAAACAATGATTTTACTTTGTCCCATAATTTGGCTAAAAAGCCGTTGCTTGTTGTTGTCATATATTTGTTTTTTAAAATTTGTTTGCTTAATAAACTCCCGGTTCGCCTTGCGCGAAGCCGGGAGGAAAACCTAAACCTTAACCTTATGAAACTGTCGGCTGACAGTCGTGGATACAATGGGACTCGAACCCATTAACGCGCCCTCGGTCACGTTCCAATTAAACATTTTGCGGCGATCAACCCGCTCATTTTATATTGTGTGCTAAATCGCTAAATTAAGCCAAACATCTTACCCGATGTATGTACCCAAAAGTTAGCGGTCTTTCCCCGCCAAGTCACCGGTTTGTTTTTCGCCCGACCTGTCCGATTTACGTTGACCGTCCAAACTACTTCCTGCCGGTACAGGATGCTCTTCAATATCACCTACGCCACGGGATGCACAACATTTAACTGTTATAAAGAACGGGCGTTAGTATCGTTTATTTCCTCATCAAAATACGCCCCTAAAATAAATGCTACAATTATTAAAATTATCCATAATGGCGATGTTACGATCAGGGCTATGGCTATGAGTAGGTTGCGGATCATGGGTTAATTAAATTCAAAGCGTGTTGAATTAGCCCAATGTATTTTATCGGACTCGGGTAAATTACGACCGCATTTATAGCATGATACGTAATTTAGTTTTGATACTAACCCGACATCGTAATGAACTTGGCCGCAGCCACATAGGCATGAGTTTTCAAGGCTATAGTTTTCACCTGTTTTAACGGCTGGCTTATATCCACTTCCTGCCAACATGCCATCGTTTACGCATTTTAAAGACTGCTTACTTTCGGTTCGTATTGCTATTTTTTTCATATCAATTTGTTTTGGATTTTACATTTCTTAACATTCGTGTATCATTTCGCCCCCTTAGCTTTATCCGCCACAACTTGTTGTTGCACCTGTTTCCATAGCACTATAAAGGCCAGTTGCACCCGGGAATTAAATGCTGCAATCTGATTCGCCGGCAACGTACTGGTATTGGTTAGTAACATTTGCATACTGTCAACTTTTGACGATATGGCGATGACCTGGGCGGGTGTTAGTTTGATCCGGGTTGTGTCGGCGAGTTTGGTTTGGGCAAACAATCCTATGCTGCATAGAATTAGTGCGGTTGTTATGGTGAGGTGTTTTTTCATATCTTCTCTCTTAACTCAAGGGGGTTTTAGGCTTGTAAGACACCTTTAATTTTTAAGTCCTCTTTAATGAGGTTGACTATGTGACCATTTAAGGAACGATCATTTTTAATCGCCTCTTTTTCGGCCAGTTGCTTCACGTCCTTATTAATACGCAATAAGAATTTTTCGATAGCTTGCTGTTCGTTTAACTCTGTCATGGCATCAAAGATAGTGATATTATTGTAATTTCAAAGTGAAAAATAAAAAAAAAGAATAAAAAGTAAAATAATATCATTTTGCTATTGACAATTCAAAATATTGTATTACCTTTGAAATGTCAACGCCGGGCTATTCCGGTTAAAAATGCAGAAAAGATGAAACTACACTCACAAATTGAAATTGACGAAGATGACTACAATGTGGTTATCGACTTCACCGCTAATAATGGCAACATCGTTATACATTCAGTAAAAAAGCTATGCGATGGCACCGAGGCTACATTCAATCAATTCACAGCATCCAGGCTTTACGATGAATGCCACGAATACGCGGCAACACATAATTCACAAGCCGCCATTGAACGCGGCAAAGCACTGATCGAAAGTAGTAAGAGGAGGCTGCAGTCATGACACGAAAAGAGGAACTAAGGATTGTGATTAGAGAGGTTAGGCAAGATATTGCCCATGCTGGCGGCATGATACCAAAAGCATCATCGCCGGATAGTGATTTTTTTCTTCATGAATTAAAAAAGTCACTGGGTGACTTGGACAAATATATAGCTGAATATAAAGAATTACAGTCATGAACAACACTTGGTTTGATACCCGCGAACAACACGCTGCCGAACTTATCGACAGGGCGTTACTGATGGCTAAGGCTATGCAAAAATGCGGCCAACACGATAGGTTTAGCGCCTATGTGGCTATTACTAACAGGCTAATTACTTACCGCTTAAATTTATTGGACAGACTATGACCTGCTTAACCTACCCGCAACTCCGCCGCATGTGGCTCGATGCTGAATGGGCCTCAAATATGTATCGCGAACTTGGCGTATACACCGAAGCCATCCGCTACCTGAAAATATCCATCAGGCTGTATAATGCTATGATGAATTGTGAAAATGTAAACTCACCGAGATTGAAATGAGCAATAGACTAGACAAAACTAGGGAGGAAAAACTCAACCCCAAGCGCATGCAGTATGCAAAGTATCAATTTATGGCTAGAAATATTCCCATCATAGATTTCGATAAGTATAGTATATGGATTCAGTATAAATGCGAAAAAATAAGGCTATATGTTTACTCCGGCTGGTTTACTGGTAAAGGCATTAAAGACGGCAGGGGTATTGAAAATTTACTAAAGCAACTCAAATGAAAACCCTCCGCCACCTACTCATCAAACACGGCCTCATAAAGCCGCGAAACCAACAAATGTTATGAAAACGGAAAAAGAAATAACACCTATTGATGAACTACTTAAAATGGGTGAATTTAGTGGGCGCTATATAGGTAATGACAATTACGGAAAGCCTAAAATATCGTATCTGTTAAAATTAATATCTATGACAAATGAGGAATTGCGGAAAGCCTGTGAAACCGATATATGGCTGTCTGCATATGCAAGTAACAATCCGAGATCTGATTATCATTGGATGTGTGATGCTTGCTATGATGAATGTCAACGGCGAGGCAAATCTGAAATATATTCAGATGCCCATAAATATGTATCAACAAATTGTTAATACCATGAAAACAGACAGAATATTAAAAGTCGTCGCTGCCGAACAGACCAGTGAAACATGGGCAACAGATCGGCCATATGTTAAACCAGAATTGGTTAAACCGGACTTTCCGATAGACAGCGAACAGCCTAAGCCTATCAGTCATGTTAAGCGCAGGATAGCCGAAATAAACGCACCAAAGATAGAGCCTGTTAAAAAGGCCTGGTGGAAACGCCGTCACTCCCGGTAAAACTAACCCGGTTTGGGTGGGGAGGCACATGGAGAAACTAACTGGTAGATACTTAACTTAACATATAATGGCAAAAACAAACACAGCGGTACAGACCGCAACAGAAAACAAGCCGGCCACGACGGTAAAATCATTATTCCAAAGGGATGATGTAATGGCAAAATTTAACGAGATACTTGGCAAAAAATCTACAGGCTTTGTAACTTCGGTATTACAGGTAACGTCGCAAAATTCACTCCTTGCAAAAGCCGAACCTAATACCATTTTACAGGCCGCTATGGTTGCCGCGACGCTCGATCTGCCGATTAACAATAACCTGGGGTTTGCTTATATCATCCCATATAATGAAAAGGTGAAAGGCGAGAATGGGCAACCCGATACGTGGCGCACTGTGGCGCAGTTTCAAATGGGCGCAAAGGGCTTTGTCCAGTTAGCACTACGCAGCGGACAATTCAAAACCATTTCCTATTCCGCTATTTATGACGGTCAATTGGTTGAACAAAACCCATTGACCGGGTTTGTGTTTGACTTCACCGTTAAGCCCGTCGGTGACCCTATTGGCTACGCTGCATTTTTCAGCCTTATAAACGGGTTTGAAAAAACGCTTTACATGAGCGTTGACGAACTGAAAAAACATGGCACATCCTATAGCCAAACTTTCAAAAAAGGGTATGGTCAATGGAAAGATAATTTCGATGCCATGTGCAAAAAGACGGTTATAAAATTGTTGCTTTCAAAGTTTGCGCCGCTGTCAATCGAAATGCAGTCATCGGTAAAAATGGATCAGGGTATCATACGCAATGCTGAAACCGAGGATATATCATACACCGATGCCGAACCGCTTCAAATTGAAAGCAAGGAAACAGAACGTGTTATGCACCTGATTGAAGATTGCACAACGATTGCAGAACTTGAAAACTACCGAACACTGGTAACAAATGATACAATTGAGGGCATATTCAATCAGAAGTATCGCGAATTAGGGGGCGAATAATATGGACTTTTCACACTATCTATTCAGGTGTTCCGCTTTGGGACACCTGATGAGTGAAGAACGCGGCAAGTCCAATATTGATAGGTATAACGAGGTAAAGTCACTCCTGGATAAAACTAAAAACGAACTTGGTAACGCCAAACGTTATGACGCTAAGGGCAACGAAATGAAATCATATCAAAACTTGGCTGTTAAATTAAAAAAAATAGCTGATAATTTGGATGAACTTTCCAAGATAAAAGACGACATAACCCTTTCCGAAGGCGCAAAAACGCACCTAATGGATATTTACATATCCGAACGCTACGGGCGAAATACCGACATCGAGAATAAGTATATTAAAAAGGGACTTATGGTCGAGGAAGATGGAATAACGATTTACAGCCGAATCAAAAAAACCATGTTTCTTAAAAACGAGGAACGTTTAAAAAACCTATTCATACAAGGCACGCCAGATCTTTACACCGGGACAAAGATACATGAGGCGTTATCCATTATCGACATTAAATGTTCCTGGAATATTTATACTTTTCTGCGGACGTTTACTAAAGATATGAATAGCGTTTATTATTGGCAGGGATTGGGCTATATGTGGCTCACAGGCGCAAAACTTTTTAATTTGGCATACTGCCTTGTAAACACACCCGAACCGCTTATAGAGGCTGAAAAACGTAATCTATGGTATAAGTTAGGCAGGCCGGAAGAAACGGACGGTAATTTCATTGATGCTTGCGCTGAACTTGAAAAATCGTTAACTTATGACGATATTCCATTGGCTGAAAAATTACTGGAGTATACCATTGAGCGCAATGATGCCGATATTGAATTGCTAAAGAAGAAAATCACAGACGGGCGCAAATATCTGAATCAATTACATTTGGATTTGACTGATAAGTTTAACTTGACCACATCTAACACCAACAACTGAAAAAATGAACGAACCATTGAAAGAGCTTATTTTTGAGAAGATCGAGGATAGCTGGACATTTAAAGAAGATTTGAAACACGCCAACTCGTTAGAAGAAAAACTACGCGTAGTTACCGACTTCGTAAACCAAAACTACACACTGAAACCTAACAAAATATGAAATTTACAATAAACTCAAAATCTCTGCTATCGGCTTTAAACCTGACGGCAAAAGGTATCAATACTAATAATGTTGTACCCGCTACGTCCTGTTACCGATTACACAAGGTCGGTGATCAACTGCAAATCGAAACATGCAGCCTCGAAATATCTATGCAAACTTCACTTCCTTGCGAGATCGCCGACGACCTGGATATACTAATACCTGCTGAAAAAGTAACGCGGCTATTAGCATCACTACCGGATCAGCCGTTAATATTCGAAATAACCGATTTGGATATAACCATCAAAGCCGCATCTGGCGAGTATGCACTATCCGGTTATTCAGCCGAAGATTACCCGGTTATCAATACCGAAACTGATTTCGAGGCAACGGTATCGGCTGATGATTTGGCAGAGGCGATTTATATAACCGAATACGCGAGAGGGGTTGATAAGTTACAGCCA
>Ga0070680_100004027_pt1 | contig 10996 bp, 8 predicted proteins | sample KBSC73BmetaG_FD_64672 | JGI IMG/M metagenome (GOLD analysis project Ga0070680, IMG submission 64672) | Corn rhizosphere microbial communities from Kellogg Biological Station, Michigan, USA - KBS C7-3B metaG | ecosystem: Host-associated > Plants > Roots > Rhizosphere | place: USA: Michigan...
TGACGTGCGAATAGTTACACCGGATTTACAAGTAATCATTAAATCCTGCGTTTCATTAACATTTAAAAGTCCGATTAATTCGCCTGTTTTTTCTGTAACATTTATAGTTTTTACCCCTTTGCCGCCTCTGTTGGTAATTCTGTATTCTTCAACAGCAGTTCTCTTTCCATATCCTTTTGCGCTCACAACCAGTATACTAACCTGCGGATCATTAACATTTACACAAATCATACCAACTACTTCGTCAGTTTCAGCATCAACAGAAATTCCAAAAACCCCTATCGCTCCTCTCCCGGTCGGTCTTACTTTTTCTTCCGGAAACCGGATCGCACGGCCACTTTTCACTGCCATCATGATTTCCTGGTTACCATCGGTAAGACAAGCATCTAACAATTGGTCGCCTTCATTCACCGTAATGGCATTAATACCATTTTGCCTTGGCCTGGAGAAATCAGCAACTTTTGTTTTCTTAATAATTCCTTTCCGTGTACAAAGTACGATATAATGGTTATTTATATATTCTTCATCCTGAAGATTTTTTATGGTAATAATCGTTCTGATCGCATCATCTGAAGGAATTTGAATTAAGTTTTGAATTGCACGCCCCTTACTTTGCTTATCGCCTTCGGTAATTTCATAAACCTTGAGCCAGAAACATCTTCCTTTTTCTGTAAAAAACAATAAAGTATGATGTGTTGAAGCAACAAATAATTTATCAATATAATCTTCTTCTCTTGTCCTGCTTCCCCTGGCACCACGGCCGCCACGTCTTTGCTGGCGATATTCTGTAGCAGACGTCCTTTTAATATAACCCAAATGAGAAATTGTGACCACCACATCTTCTTCCTCTATAAGATCTTCCATACTGATTTCGTCGGCCAGGTAAGTAATTTCTGTTTTGCGGGCATCACCAAATTTGTCTTTGATCTCTGTCAATTCATCCTTAATGATCTGGAATCTTTTGCTTTCATCACCGAGAATATCTTTCAGCTTTTCAATCAATCTCATTACTTCTGCATGCTCTTCCCTGATCTTTTCGCGTTCCATTCCGGTAAGGCGTTGCAATCTCAATTCAAGTACCGCTTTTGCCTGGATTTCGCTCATGCCGAAATCTGAGATCAAACCGTCTTTTGCAATATCAGGAGTAGATGAAGCACGAATCAGTTTAATCACTTCATCCAAGTGATCTAATGCAATCAAAAATCCTTCTAAAATATGCGCTCTTTCTTCTGCTTTCTTTAATTCAAATTTTGTTCTTCTGATCACTACTTCATGCCGGAAATCAACAAATTCACGGATCAAATCTTTAATGTTCAACACTTGTGGCCTTCCTTTTACCAAAGCCACATTATTGATCCCAAAAGAAGTTTGTAGTTCGGTATGCTTATACAAATGGTTGATTACCACCTGTGAAATGGCATCTTTTTTCAAATCAACTACAATCCTGGTGCCTTCTTTATTATTACTTTCATTATTAACATCGGAAACGCCTTCGATCACTTTTTCATTGATGAGATGCCCGATCTTTTCGGTAAGCGCATCCCGGTTTACCTGGTAAGGGACTTCTGTAATAATGATTTTTTCTTTGCCTGTCTTTGAAGTTTCCACGGTTACTTTTCCGCGTAAAACCAGTCTTCCACGACCTGAATGCATCGCTTGTTTGACGCCGTCGTAGCCGTAAATAATTCCGCCGGTCGGAAAGTCCGGTGCTTTCACTATTTTAATTATTTCATCAATCGAAATTTCACGATTATCTATAAAAGCAATGCAACCGTCGACCACTTCAGAAAGATTATGTGGTAGCATATTGGTAGCCATACCTACAGCAATTCCGCTCGCTCCGTTTAAAAGTAGTTGTGGAATACGGGTTGGCAATACTGTCGGCTCGTTTGTGCTGTCGTCGTAATTCAATTGCCAGTCAATCGTATCTTTCTCAATATCATCCAACATTGTTTCTGCAATCCGCTCCAATCTTACTTCTGTATAACGCATTGCTGCCGGGAAATCGCCATCCTGGCTTCCAAAGTTTCCCTGTCCGTCAACCAACGTATAACGCATGCTCCAATCCTGCGCCATCCTGACGAGGGTTCCATAAATGGATGAATCCCCATGCGGATGATATTTACCCATCACATCACCGACAATACGCGCTGATTTTTTATAAGGTTTGTTATACGTGTTTCCCATTTCATACATGCCATATAAAATGCGGCGATGAACCGGTTTCAATCCGTCGCGGGCATCTGGCAGCGCCCTGCCTACGATCACGCTCATTGAATAATCAATGTAGGCGGATTTCATTTGTTCTTCAATATTTACGGGAATAATTCTTCCGCGTGGCTGGCCATTTTCAGGCAATTCTTCTCCTATTGTTTCCATAATTTTTTACTATTTGCAAATATACTTTCTAAACAGCGTTTTTCCTTAAAAAACAATATTTTTAAGGAGATATTTTTCACCATTTTTTGCACGGAAAACGGGCTGAATTGTCAGAGGAATTTGATAAATAATTATCATCAAAAATTGACTTTCCATGGTCAACTGAGTTAATTTTTAATGAGCAACAGCAAACGAAGAAATATGATGGTTTTATAATTACCTTCATCTCTTTTAGTTTATCTTATTTTATTTATAATTTTTTTTGAAAGTTTAAATCATTCTTTTTATGAAATCATTTTTATGCATTCTATTCTTATTTTTTTCAATGAATATGAAGGCGCAAACCATTATTGACCGTGATCCTGAGATTGCAGAAATGGTTTCTGATGTTTCACCTGATTCTTTGCAATTCTACATAAATACGCTTGTTGCTTTTGGAACGAGAAATACACTCAGCACACAAACAGATTCTAAAAGAGGAATTGGCGCTGCCAGAAATTGGGTATTGAAAAAGTTCAATGAATTTGCAAAGGGTTCAAACGGCAGGCTTTCAGCAATGATAGACACCACCACGATTCACGCAAATGGGAAGCGAGTGGATAAGCCGGTTGTTTTAGGAAATGTCGTAGCTACTTTAAAAGGAACCGATCCAAATGATAGCAGGATCTTTATCATCAGTGGCCATTTGGATAGCCGGCGCAGCGATGTGATGGATGTTGTTGGTGATGCTCCGGGCGCCGATGATGACGGAAGCGGTACTTCAGCTGTGATAGAATGTGCACGGGTGATGTCAAAACATTCATTTCCTGCAACCATCATTTTTGTAGCAGTTAGTGGAGAAGAACAAGGTTTGCTTGGTTCTACTTTTATGGCTAATAAGGCAAAAAAAGAAAACTGGAACATTGAAGGTGTTTTTAATAACGATATAATCGGCAGCAATAACAGCAATGAAACCGACATTATAAACAATACCAAAGTGCGGGTGTTTAGCGAAGGAATTCCAATGTATGAGACTGAGAAAAACATCAAAAGAATCATGGCGCTTGGATTGGAAAACGATAGTAAGTCACGGCAACTGGCACGCTACATAAAAGAGATCGGCGAACGTTATGTTGATAATCTGCAGGTGCAAATGGTTTACAGAACAGATCGCTTTTTAAGAGGCGGCGATCATCTTCCTTATTTACAAAATGGTTTTACTGCTGTGAGAATTACGGAGATGAACGAAAACTTTACCCGCCAGCACCAGGATGTGCGCAAAGAAAATGGAATTGACTATGGTGATGTGGCCAAATGGATCGACTATGAATATTTAAGAAAAAATACCGCATTAAATTTATGCAATTTGGCAAATTTGGCGAAAGCGCCATCGACACCGGAAGACGTAAAAATTGAAATAAAAAATTTATCTAACACTACTTCACTTTCATGGGAAAAACCTAAAAGTGGGAAAGTAAATGGATATTATGTGCTGATACGCGAAACAGTGAGCCCGGTTTGGCAAAAAAAGTTATTTACCAAAGAAAATAAAATTACGCTCCCCTATTCCAAGGACAACTATTTCTTTGCTGTTCAATCGGTAAATGAAACGGGAAATGAAAGTTTACCGGTGGTGCCAATCGTTACAAGATGAATATTGAACAACAAACAAAGAAATACTTAGAATCAGTGTTTCTGAACGTTGACCGCTATTATCATTTCATTAAGTCACTATTGGTTTTTAAGTTGCTTTTTGTTGTCAGTGCTGCTTGTCAGCAAAGCAATTAACGAATATACCGAACCGATGATGATGAGATTAAAAATGAAATTCCTCAAGGTATCACTTATTGAATGCGATCTGCTGTCAATAACAATAAATATATGAACGGCATAATAAAGTGCACCAATTAAAAATAACCAGCCGATAATTGACACAGGAATAAAAAATATTCCGATCCTTTTAAACCAATGTAATTTCATTTGACTGGTTTGAAAGTGAATAAATCAGCAGCTGATCAGCCGTTCGCATCTCATTTGGCTGGCGTAATAATAATATTCCGGTAATCAATTGGCCCGTGATCGCCTTGTAATAAAATGGGTCCTGGGGCGGCTTCATCGCTATCAATCGCGCCGCCGGTGATGCCCGGGATTTCCTGGTTACAAATGATCATCTTTCCATTAGCAACGATGGTAACCATTCTGCCTATTAAAGTAATATCAAACGATTGCCATTCTCCTGGGGCCTTTGCCACCATTTCGCTCGGCGGTAAAAATCCATAGATAGCACCAAACAATACATCAGACGGTTCCTCTCCTTTGCTGTCTATAACCTGCACCTCATATCGGCCACGAAGATAAACGCCGCTGTTGCTTTCTGCCGGATAGCGCAGCTCGATGTGTAATTTGAAATCCTCGAATTTTTGATTGGTTACAATGTTGGAACCGGAATGAGGACTTCGTAAAAGTCCGGATTCTACCTTCCATTGGTTTTCGCCGGTAGCGTGCCATTGGCTCATATCTTTTCCGTCAAAAAGGTGAATTGGTTTTCCCCATTGCGGTGTTGTTTTTCTGCGTAGCGACGGCGCTCTTTTTGCCGTCCATTTATAAGTATTTCCATTACTAAAAGTCATAGTGCCGCTTAAATTATCGCCTTCCAGTGTTCCTTCTACTTTTAGATCATTTGGTTCACGTTCCCATTGTGGCGGAATAGAAAAACTCATTTTCCCATTTTCCATATTAATTCTTGAAATAGGACGGGCACTGCCGCCGGGCCCAACAAAACGGCCCACAAGCATTTTCAATCCGGAATGTTTTACTTCCAGCCACGAAGGAGTCATTTTTCCATTTACATCAATGGTAATATCCCATCGTCCTTGTATTGCAACTGTGTCAGATTGTTGTGCATGACTTGTTTGTGCGTTAGATTTTTTCATAGATGCTAAAATTACAAGCATCAAAACAAAAAAGAAAATGCGTTTTGTGCTCAGGGTAAATACTTTTTTCATGCAGACAATTTATTTTTTTCAAATTACAAAATAAAATTTAATACAAAATTATTTTACAACAAAGCAAGCAAATAATACGATTTTCAATTTTTCTATTTTTCTCATTTCCCATTACCGCAAATTTTGTGTACCGTATTACACAAATTTTTTTATTTAAAACGAAGAGATTTTAAAAGAGTTTTTTTTCCGCAGTTCAACGCGTTTACATTCAGAGACAACGGTGGAAGTATTTATTGCCATTTATAAAAAAACACACCAGCATTTGAAATTGAACCTGCTGGCACAACGTTTGAAAAAAAAGGGATATGGAAAGAGAAATCGATTCTTCAGAAGAAAATAAACAACCTCAGAAGGATGAACACATACTAAATGAAGAAACAAAAGTGATACCTGTGATAGAGGAATTTTTGACGTTAGATAAGAAGTTAGTTGAAACAGGCCGCATTCATGTCAGAAAAGAGATTGATAACGAAGAGAAACAAATCGAGATTCCACTTCTAAATGAATCTTATGAAGTAGAAAAAGTTAAAGTAAAGAACCAAATCTTTGATCAGGTTCCATCAATCCGGCATGAAGGGGATGTAATAGTCATTCCGGTAATAAAAGAAGTAGCAGAAATAAAGATCAGGTACGAAGTGACTGAAGAAATTCATTTGAAAAAAAACAAAACAATCACTACTCATACAGAACAGGTAACGTTAAAGAAAGAAAAGGTAATTGTAGAACGTGAAACACCAAAAAAGTAATGTGAAGCTAAAATTAAAAATATTTTTTACTCATAAAACCGAAAGACATGGCAGAATTAAATGTACAACCAAAAAAGAAATCACCAATTGGTTGGATAGTGATTATCATCATTATCGTACTGATTATTTTATATTTTATTTTTCGCGGATCGAATTCAGGAAATAACCGGATGAATAATACCGCTACAGACACAACCAGTATGACGAATAACAAGGACACTAATCATGTAACAGCCAACGATACAAACAATAATACAAATAACGCGGTTGCGGCGACATCAGGTTGGGAAGGAATTAATTATAGCGCTCCCACACAGAACTATTCCGAAATTACTGACAAGAATATTGAAGTAAGGAATGATAATAAATACGCTGTTTACAGCCTCGGCGAAAACATTCTTTTTGATGAAAATAAAAGCACCATTCGCCCTTCTGCAGATAAGGATCTGAAGGAAATAGCTGCATCTATAAAGAAACGCTTTAGCAATGATGATGTGAGGGTTTATGGATTTACAGATTCCCTTGGCAGCAAAGATTACAATAAAAATTTGGCAGAAGACCGAGCCGCTGCCGTTGAATCATGGCTTGTAAAAAACGGCGATATCAGCAGTAATCGTATTTCTCTTAATGCTGTTGGTGAAGCACGACCTGTAGCAACCAATAAGACAGAAAAAGGCCGGCAGGAAAACAGAAGAGTTGAAATCGTAGTGAAGGAAGGTTAAGTGAGTAATTTAAATTTTGTAATGCTGATCACTATGGAAAACCAAAAAAATATTTATAAACATTTTATTTAACAGGAAAGCTGACACTTTCACAAAACAAAAATTATGAAATACACAGATGATATGCCGGACCGCTTGCACGAATTGAACGGCAGTAATTTTGAAATAGCCAAAGGCCAGGAAGATATTACCGGCTGGGATGTAAAAGATTCTAAAGGCTATATAGTAGGTAAAGTAGATGATCTTGTATTCGATAAAGAATCACTTAAGGTAAGATACCTTATTTTAAAATTAAAAAAGGATAAAGACCTTGGCATTGATAAAAGCCGTAAAGTGCTGGTACCAATCGGTATGGCACAACTTGACCGCGAAGATGATGAAGTTTATCTGCAAGACCTAAATATCGACCGGCTCAATTCCCTTCCTGATTATGACAAGGATATGCTGAACCGGGAAATGGAAACAAAAACCTATAATACCGCAACAGGAAGGACTGTGCCAGTTGCAACCGGGGATGATTTTTATAACAATGATTACTATAACGATACAAATCTATATAAAAACCGACGCGAGAGAACTGCAGAAAGAATAAACGAGGACATAAAAGATAGGAATGCTGAGGAAATAGCAGATCGTGATAGGCGGCACATAAAAGATTGGAATAATGAGCCGATAGCAGAACGGAATGCTGAGCACGTAGCAGATCGCAGTGATGAGAGAGTAGAAGATAGAAATATTGAAGATAGGAATATTAAAGAAACCAGAAACAGAGAAACTACCATTCCGGTGATTGAAGAATCGATGGAAGTAGGCAAAAAAGTTGTTGAAAGAGGTGGCATCCGGATCAGGCAACGTGTGGTAGAAAAGCCAGTTGAAGAAAATATTAATCTCAGGGAAGAACACGTAAAAGTGCATCGGAAAAATGTAGACAGGCCTGCAACTGACAGCGATTTTGATGCAAATGATCAGGATATAGAAATAAGGGAACATGCAGAAGTGCCGGTGGTGAATAAAGAAGCACGGGTAGTAGAGGAAATAAAAGTAACGAAAGAAGTAACAAACAGGGATGAAAAAGTGAAAGATACTATCAGAAAAACAGAAGTGGATGTGCATGATCTGAAAGATAAAAAGTGATGAGGTACGAATGGTAAGACCGGCTTTATTTGATCATCAAAAATGGTAGAAATGGATGAGCAGTTTTCCCGCTGCTCATTTGTTTTTTTTTAAGAAATGACAATTTAATTCAGAGCAGAAAAAAATTTTATTTTTTACTCATATTTCCTGTGAAAATTGCTTGTAACTTTGGCTATATGTGCTTTTATGACCCCATCTCCCCCATTTAACCAGGTAATGGATTTGTTTAAAAATGCTAAACAAAATTCCATTCTCTTATTAAACACGGAAGGAACGATACTAGCGCTGAACCCTGCTTTTACACTTCATTTTGGTTACACTGAAAAGGACCTTACCGGAAAAAATTTTTCGGTTTTATTTACAATTGAAGATCAAAAGAAAGGCCTGCCGGAGAAAGAAATTGAAAGAGTACTTAATACAACTCAATCTAATGACAATAACTACCTTGTTGATAAAAATACCGTTGCTACCTGGGTTTCCGGTGAATCACTTTTGGTTAAATTGGCACATGAAGGTATATACATTTTAAAAGTGGTGGAAAACATCCATGTACAAAAAGCTTCGGAAATTTCTTTTAAGGTTTTGAATGATTTTAATGAAAATGTCCTGGCTACAATCAGAGATGCGGTAATTGTACTGGACGAAAACATGAGTGTAATCAAAGCAAATGATGCATTTCTGAAACTGACACGCAAAGAGGAATCGCTATTTCCCGATTTGAATTTTATTGAATTTCTAAAGCAATATGATCCTCACCACCGGCTCACCAATGGATTGAAACAAGCGATTCATTTACAAACAGCGTTTTCAAATAAAGAAATTGAAATTGAAACATTACCGGGAAATAAAAAAATTTTTGAAGTTACTTGTACACCTTTGATCAATTCCCGGAATAACCGGTTTTTGCTGGTCATTCACGACATTACTATTTCTAAGGAAATGGAGAAAGAAAGAGAAGACACCCTGGGATTTGTAACGCACGAATTGCGAAATCCATTAACGAATCTATTATTATCAAATGAACTGATGACAGAGGCGATAAAAGAGAATGATCTATCGGAGATAAGAACGATACTGGGGCGTTTTGAACGAAGCGTACAGCGAATGAATAAAATGATCAGTGGATTATCAGAATCAACTAAAATACATTCAGGAATTTTTGAACTGGAAACCTCCCGGTTTAATTTTGGAAATATGCTAAAAGAAGCGATCGAAGTTACTCAAACCCTAAATCCATCTTTCAAAATCATTGTAAAAGGCGATGCTGATTTTTCGGTTGTTGCCGATCATCACAGGTTGATCCAGGTTATTACAAATTACCTTAGCAATGCGATTAAATATTCAAACGAAAATAAAGAAGTAACGCTGGAAGTCAGTCGTACTGATGTGTCAGTAACAGTGGCGGTAAACGACAAAGGAATTGGTATTCCCAAAGAATCTTTGCCTTATATTTTCGAACGGTTTTTCAGGGTCAAAAAAACACGGAAAATAGAAGGGATCGGCCTTGGATTATATTTATGCAAACAAATTATACACGCGCACAAAGGCGATGTGTGGGTAGAAAGCGAAGAAAACGAAGGAACTACTTTTTATTTTTCAATTCCATTCGAACCAGGCTTTATTTCTTCGAACATTGATTATTTCAGCTAAATTGAATTTCGGCTTATTTATTTGTTGGCTGTAAAATTAAGTGCCAGTATAGCAGGAAATAAAGTTGAAATGTATTTTTATTATGCCAACACTTTTTCGGTATTTGATAAAACAGTTGTAAATTCTTTTGCCACATCTTCTATCGTTTTATTGCAATTAAAGAAACCGGTAATTTTTCTTATAACGCCTTCTACCAGGGCATCCGGGCAACTGGCGCCACTCGTTATTAAAATTTTGACGGGTTTTTTTTCGGGTAAATAAGAAAGTGTGGTTACTTCTTCTTTTTGGTGCATTTTATAATGCCGGATTTCTTTTGAAGAAATAATTTCTTGTTCTGAACCAACAAAATATGTAGGCAATTTCACTTCGCATAATTCTACAAGATGCGATGTATTGGAACTATTATATCCACCTAAAACAATTGCCAGATCAGCAGGTATATCCAATAAAGCATACACGGCACCTTGATTATCATTTGTTGCATAGCAAAGGGTATCTCTTGTATCAGCAAACCTTTCAGCAATATTTGATTCGCTCAAATCGTACTTTTTCATCATCGTTGCTTTTAAAAATTCGGCAATAGCTTGTGTGTCGCTGGCGAGCATGGTTGTTTGATTTACTACACCAATTCTTTGAAGGTCCCTTTCAATTTTAAAACCTTCGGAATATTGTCCGGCGAAATCTGTATAAAACTTTTCCGGATCATTATTGCCTGTGATATAACCCGCAAGTTTTATTGCTTCCTTCATGTCTTTCACCACAACTGTTGGCGAATGAACTGCGCTATGGCTAAAGGTTGCACGCGTTTCCTCGTGTTGCGGCTTGCCATGAACAATAACGGTATAATTATTTTTCGCAATGGCCTGTGCGCGGTTCCAAACCTTTTCTACAAAAGGACAAGTTGTATTATATTGCTCAATCTGAACACCTGATTCCAATAATTTTTGTTGTATTTGTAAAGTCGTTCCAAATGCCGGAACGATTACGATATCTCCGGGACAAAGTTGTTCAAAAGGAATCTGTTGATTGCCTTTTGTATCCATCAGAAACTCCACTCCCCTGCTCCTGAGATCATCATTTACCTGCGGATTGTGAATCATTTCACTTAATAAATAAATTTTTTTCTCCGGATTCTCTTCGATGGTTCTGAAGGAAATTTCGATAGCATTTTCAACACCAAAACAAAATCCAAAATGACGCGCAAGAAATATCTGAACTTCACCAAAATCCAAAACACTGGGCGTATAATCTTTCTTTAACTTATCATCCAATTTCCGCCTGTTCTTTATTGCTGTTATTAAAGAACTTCGATAAATTACCGGCACATTAAATTTTTTCATTTATTCAATTTTCAGGCACCAAAGTTACAAACTGATTTTCG
>Ga0070680_100004029_pt1 | contig 10995 bp, 4 predicted proteins | sample KBSC73BmetaG_FD_64672 | JGI IMG/M metagenome (GOLD analysis project Ga0070680, IMG submission 64672) | Corn rhizosphere microbial communities from Kellogg Biological Station, Michigan, USA - KBS C7-3B metaG | ecosystem: Host-associated > Plants > Roots > Rhizosphere | place: USA: Michigan...
CCTCATCAATGGCATCGTAAAGGGCGGCATCCGCGTCGTGGACCTCACCGTACCCCTCGAGGCCACGACGGCCACGATCCAGCTACCGCCGCAATTCGCGCCGTCGAAGTCCTTCTCTCTCGAGGAGATCTCCCGTTACGACGAGCGGGGGCCAGCCTGGTACTGGAACAATATCGCCTGCGGGGAGCACACCGGCACACACTTCGATGCCCCGGTGCACTGGGTGACCGGCAAGGATTACCCGAACAACGCCACGCACAACATTCCCGTCGACCGGTTCATCGGCCCCGCCTGCGTGATCGACGTTTCGCGGCAAGTGGCGGCGAGCGCGGACTTCCTGCTGACCCAGCAGGTCGTCGAAGAATGGGAGCGGCAGCACGGGCGCATTCCCGCACACGCGTGGGTGCTGGTCCGCACCGACTGGTCGAAGCGCACCACGGCCAAGGAATTCCTCAATATCGGCAAAGACGGACCGCATACGCCGGGCTTCCATCCGCAGTGTGTCCCGTTCCTGGCGCGCGAGCGCGACATTCTCGGGGTCGGGGTGGAGACGGTCGGCACCGATGCCGGTCAGGCAGCGACCTTCGAGCCGATGTTTCCCTGCCATACGCTCATGCACGGCGCGAACCGTTTCGGCCTCGCCAGCCTGACGAATCTCGATCAGCTGCCCCCGACGGGCGCGGTCGTCATCGCGCCGCCGCTCAAGATCGTGAACGGCTCGGGAAGCCCGCTGCGCGTGCTCGCGCTCGTCCCGGTGTGAGCACGAGGATCGCCTAGACTCCCATGGCCGAGCGGTCGTTCGCCAAAGAGGTCAAGTCGCTGCGGCTCGGCGCCGGCGCGGAGTTTCGCGGCGAGGGCATCCTGGCGGTCACCAAGGCCTTGCTGCAGTCGGGCGTAGGTTATGTCGGCGGCTACCAGGGGGCGCCGATCTCTCACCTGATGGACGTCCTCTCCGATGCGCAGGACATCCTGACCGAGCTCGGCGTGCACTTCGAGTCCAGCGCGTCGGAAGCCACGGCCGCGGCCATGCTCGCCGCCTCCATCAACTATCCGCTGCGGGGCGCGGTTACGTGGAAGTCCACAGTCGGCACCAACGTCGCCTCCGACGCGCTCGCCAACCTCGCCTCCGCCGGTGTCAAGGGCGGGGCGCTAATCATCGTGGGCGAGGACTACGGCGAAGGCGCCAGCATCATGCAGGAGCGTACCCACGCCTTCGCGATGAAGTCGCAGATGTGGCTGCTCGATCCGCGGCCGCACCTACCGGAGATCGTGCGGGCGGTGGAGGAGGGCTTCGAGCTGTCAGAGGCCAGCAACACGCCCGTGATGCTGATGCTTCGTATCCGCGCGTGCCACGTCTACGGGCGGTTCACGACGAAGGACAACCGGCGGCCGCCTTTCTCGGCCGCCGATGCTTTGCGCTCGCCTTCGCGGGACTATGGCAGGATCATCCTCCCGCCCTCCACCTACGCTCAGGAGCGGGAGAAGATCGAGCGGCGCTTCCCCGCCGCGGTGCGCTTCGTCGCCGAGCGACGACTCAACGATTTCAGCGACGGCGATGCGAGTGATGTGGGAATCGTGCTGCAGGGCGGGCTCTACAACAATGTGCTGCGCGCCCTGGAGCTGCTCGGTTGCGCCGATGTATTCGGAACCAGCCGCATCCCTCTGTATGTACTCAACGTCACCTATCCGCTGGTGGCCGACGAATGGGCGCGCTTCTGCGCCGGCAAGCGCGCGGTGCTGGTGGTGGAGGAGGGCCAGCCGGAGTTCATCGAGCAGGCGGCCAGCCAGATCCTGCGCCAGCGCGGCGTGACGGCCGCCCTGCTCGGGAAGGGCCCATTGCCCATGCATGGCGAGTATACCGTCGACGTGCTGCGCAAGGGCATCGGTGAGTTCATCGCTCAGTGGGCGCCGCAGCTGCGCCGCGGGCCGGCCCGCGGTCCCGTCAGGGAAGCACCGCTGCTGCCGGCCGCGCAGCTCGCCAAGCTCGTACCGCAACGGCCATCGGGTCTTTGCACCGGCTGTCCGGAGCGTCCGTTCTTCGCTGCGATGAAGCTGCTGCAGCGTGAGACCGGACCGCTGCACATCAGCGCCGATATCGGCTGCCACTCCTTCGCGACACTGCCGCCCTTCAACATGGGCAACAGCATCATGGGATATGGTCTCGGCGCAGCGGGCGCGTCGGCCTTCCACACCGCAAGCGAGCGACGTCCGGTCGCGATCATGGGCGACGGTGGGTTCTGGCACAACGGACTGACGAGCGGCATCGGTAACGCCGTGTTCAACCGGCACGATGGCCTGACCGTGATCATCGACAACAATTATTCCGCGGCAACCGGCGGCCAGGACATCCCCTCCTCCCGCTGGCCGAACGAGCACCGGCAGGGAAACAATACGATCGTCGATGCCGTGCGGGGCGTCGGCGTGAAATGGGTACGGCACACCCGAACCTACGACATGGCGGGGACTTTGAAGGTCCTGCGTGAGGCGCTGACCACAGGATTCCGCGGGCCCAAAGTCATCGTCGCCGAAGGAGAGTGCCAGCTCAACCGCCAGCGGCGCGTCCGGCCGCTGATGAGGAAAGCGATCGACGAAGGCAAGCGCGTGGTTCGCGATCGCTTCGGTGTCGACCCCGATACCTGTACCGGCGATCACTCCTGCATCCGCCTTTCCGGGTGCCCGTCGCTCACCGTGAAGCCGAATCCCGATCCGCTGCGAACGGATCCGGTGGCTCACGTGGATAACAGCTGCGTCGGCTGCGGCGTTTGCGGTGAGGTAGCACACGCGGCCGTGCTGTGCCCCTCGTTCTACCGGGCGGAGCTTGTCTACAACCCATCTTGGTGGGACCGCGCGCTGGCTCGCGTGCGCGCCGCCGTGATCGGTGCCCTCCAGCGTCGCGGCGACCGCAGGCGCCTGCGCTACGCTTTGTGACGCAGGAACCGATCAAGCTCTGTATCGCAGCCCTCGGCGGCCAGGGCGGTGGCGTGCTCGCCGAATGGCTGGTCGAGATCGCCGAGTCGGAGGACTACCTGGCGCAATCGACTTCGGTGCCCGGTGTGGCGCAGCGCACCGGCGCTACGATCTACTACCTCGAATTCTTTCCCCGGACTGCGGCCGAGCGGGCCGGACGCGAGCCCATCATGGCTCTCATGCCGGTGCCGGGCGATGTCGATTGCGTGGTGGCATCCGAGTTGGTCGAGGCCGGCCGGGCGATTCAGCGCGGTCTCGTGGATCGTGAGCGGACCACGCTCATCGCCTCATCGCATCGCTCCTATTCGATCGCGGAGAAGAGCGCGATGGGGCAGGGCGCCGCGGATTCCGCGGGACTCGTCGAGCTCGCGCGCGGTCAGGCCAAGCGGCTCATCCTCTTCGACATGGAGGCCGTCGCCGAGCAGCATCGCAGCGTCATCAGCTCGGTCCTGCTCGGTGCAATCTGTGGCAGCGGAGTCCTGCCTTTCGCCCGTGAGGCTTTCGAGGCGGCGATCCGCAAGAGCGGTATCTCGGTCACCACCAATCTAGCGGCGTTCGCGGATGCCTGTGGCCGGGCAGAGCGCGGTGCTGCCGATTACGCCGGCGATACGGTCGCGGCTCCTTCGCCGGCGCACCTTGCAGATATTCCCGCGCAGGCCCGCTCGCCGAGGCTGCAGCCGCTGCTCGATCGCGTGCGGCGGCTGCCCCAGGCAGTGCAAACGTTGGCGCTCGAAGGCGTGCGCCGGACGATCGACTATCAGGACCCGGCGTATGCCGCCTCGTACCTCACTCGCCTGGAGCGTATCAGCACGCTCGATGAGGACTCACAACCCGCAGTGGACGCCGCGGGCATGGGCGGCGGCGAGTGGGCACTCAGCGCAGCCGTCGCCAGGGGTCTCGCCCTCTGGATGACCTTCGAGGACACGATCCGGGTCGCCGACCTCAAGACCCGGTCGGCCCGCTTTGCCCGCATACGTGAGGAGATCCGCGCGGCGCCCGGGCAGCTCTTCGGCATCACCGAATTCATGAAGCCCCGCGTGGCCGAAATCGCCGGGACGCTGCCGGCCGGCGTGGGGGCCTGGGTGCTCGCCTCGCCTCGCGTGTGCCGCTGGCTCGGGCGGATGACCGGCGGCAAGCGGATACGCACCAACACGATAGCCGGCTTTCTCTTTCTGCGCGCGCTCGGCGGTATGCGACGCTGGCGCCGGGGAACCTTGCGCTATACCGAGGAGAACGCCCGGATCGAGGACTGGCTCGCGCGCATCGAGCGGCTCGCCCCGGCGCACTACGATCTCGCGGTCGAGCTGGCGCGCGCGCAGCGGCTCATCAAGGGCTACGGCGAGACGCATGAGCGCGGCTGGCAGAATTTCTCGGCGTTGCTTTCCCGCATCGATGCGCTCGCCGCCCGAGCCGATGGGGCGGCGGTGATGGCGCGGTTGCAGGAGGCCGCGCTGGCCGACGAAGAGGGCCTGACGCTCGCGAAAGAGCTTGCGGCGTGCTAGAGTTCGATTTACTTTAGGTGTCAACCAGTTGTGCGACAGAGCCATGGCCACTAAAGTGACACAACTTCGCATTCTGCAGGCGGCCCTCGAGCTCTTCAATGCCGAGGGTACGGCGGCCGTTTCGGCCAGCCGCATCGCGGACCACTGCGGCATCAGCAAGAGCAACCTGCAGTACCACTTCCCCAGCAAGCGCGACGTCGTTTTCGCGATCTTCCAGCTCGCGATCGCCGAGATGAACGCCGGCTGGTATCGCGATCACCTCGAGCCCACTCTCGAGCACATGGCGGCGATGTTCGTGCGCCAGCTGCAGCTCATCGTCAAGTATCGTTTCTTCTACCGGGAGCTGGCCGACATCCTGCGTCAGGACCCGCTGCTGCGGCGCCGCTATGCCGACAACCGCGAGCGGCGCTTCGCGGGCATCGAGAAATTCATGCAGGCGCTCGCCGGCCGCGGGCTCATGCGCCTGCCCGACGATCCCCGACGGCTGCGCTCCATCGTGGAAGTCACCTGGATCCTGTCGGAGAACTGGGTGAACTACACGGAATATCAGGACCGGGAGATGAGCGCCGCCACGATCCTCGAGGGCTACGCGGCAATCCTGGAGGTGCTGCGTCCCTACCTCTGCGCGGACCCGCAACGGATCACGGAAGAGTCTTCCTGCACCATCGAGCGCCTGGTGCCGCGGCCGGCGGCCGTGGCATGCAATGCTGCCATGAGCATGCTCCAAAGAAGTGCAGGCGAGCCGGCATTAGGCCATCCAGCCTAAAGCGCTACTGTACAAGCACGGACGCGATAGAGACATTACCTCCGGTAAATCAGACGGCGGGGGCATGATCATGAGCACGAGTGCACGTGGCCCGTTCCAACAGGTGGCAAAGGCGGCGCTTGCGGCTTTCCCGATTCTCTGGCTCGCGGCCGCCGGCGTTGCGAATGCCGCCGGCTCTGCGCCGGCCGACGCCTCCACTGCGCCCCAGGATGCGGCGCAGCAGGGCGCTCAGGCTGATCCGCTGCAGGCTGCACCCGCGGGCGACACCTCGCAGACATTGAATGAAGTGGTGGTCACGGGATCGCTGATCAAGCAGCCGAGCCTGACCGGATCGGCGGCCCTGCAGGTCGTCAATGCCCAGGAGATCAAGGCCGTAGGCACACAAACCATCGAAACCCTGCTGAACAGCATGCCTTCGGTGCAGGGCAATTTCTCGCTCACTCAAACTTCCAACCCCGGCGGCGCCCGCGGCATCGCCAGTGTCGATCTGCGTGGTCTCGGCCCGTCGCGGACCCTCACTCTGATCGACGGCAAGCGCGTCACGCCGGGCGACCCGCTCGGCGGCCCGGCGGCGGACCTGAACTTCATTCCACCGGCTCTGATCGAGCGCGTCGACGTGCTGACCGGCGGTGCATCAGCGACATACGGTTCCGATGCCATCGCCGGGGTGGTCAACTTCATCATGAGGAAGAACTTCAGCGGCTTTGCCATCGATAGTCAGGGAAGCATCACGGGCAGCGGCGACGGCGCAAGCTACGACACCACGCTGATCTGGGGCAGCAATTTCGGCGGTGGGGAAGATACGGGCAACGTGACGCTCTATCTCGGCTATACCCACTTCAACCCCGTAACGGACGGGCAGCGCAGCTTCGGTAAATACGCGCTAGCTACCCTTCCGAGCGGGCTGCCGGCGACCAGCGTCGCGCAATGTCAGAGTGTCTATGGGCCGGCGAGCATAGTCGCCTTCGATCGCTGCACCGCCGGATCGTCCGCCATTCCCGACGGCGCCTTCACCAGCAACGACCGCGCCAAGGCGGGCCTCGCCGCATCGGGAAACGTGGATCCTGCCGGGTCGGCGAGCATCCTTCCGGCAAATGGCTCGCAGTACAACTTCAATCCGCTGAACTATCTGCACCTGCCCGACGACCGTTACAGCCTGGGCGGCTTCGCGCACCGGGAGCTCAACCCGTACCTCGATTTCTACGGCAGCGCGATGTTCATGCGCGATACGAGCACGACGCAGGCCGCGCCGGATGCGATCATCAACACGTTCCAGATCAACTGTAACAATCCGCTGCTGTCGGCGCAGGAGCAGCAGTGGCTCTGCGCCGATGCCGGCCTGACGCCCGCGCAGCTTGCCAGCGTGATCTTCTACAAGCGCACGGTCGAAGCCGGGAACCGCGAGGACAACATCACCCACACGGACTATCGGATGGTACTCGGGGCGCGCGGCAAGGTCATCGACGGCTTCTCGTACGATGTATCGATTCAGCGCGGCGAGACTTCGCTGGCCGAAAACTTCGTCGGCAACTTATCGACGACGAATCTGCAGCAGGCGCTGCTCGTGACCACGGGCGCCAACGGCAGTCCCGTATGCGAGAATCCGGCCGGCGGTTGCGTGCCGGCCAATATCTTCCAGGTCGGCGGGCTGACTCCGGCGGCGCTGAAGTATCTGGGCATCACCTCGCAGGAGCAGGCCAACACGGTCGAGGAGGTGGGCTCGGCCACCGTGAGTGGCGACCTCACGCCGTACCACATCGTCAGTCCGCTCGCCACGCACGGCCTGGCGGTTGCCGCCGGGCTCGAGTATCGGCGGGAATCCCTGAATTTCAATCCGGATTACGCGCTCACGAGCGGCGCCCTCGGTGCTCCGGTCGCGCCGGTGGCGGGGCGCTTCAACGTCCGCGACTACTACGGCGAGGTGCAGTTGCCGCTCGTGGAGAATCGACCCTTCGCCAGGTTGCTGCAATTGGATACGGCATACCGGCTGTCGGACTATCTGATCGAGGGCCGTAGCACGAGCCTCATGACGCACGCCTACAAGTTCGGCGTGCGGTACGCGCCGATCCGTGACGTAACACTGCGCGCGAGCTGGAACCGCGCGGTGCGCGCTCCGGACCTCAACGAGCTATTCTCTCCGACCTCGGTCGGTGGTGTTTCGGGCACCGATCCGTGCGCGGGTGCGGTGAATCCGGCGACGGGAGTCGTCGCGGGGGGCGGTACGCTCGCGCAATGCGAGCGTACCGGCGTCACTTCCGCGCAATATGGCACGATAGTGCAATGTGCCGCGGGACTCTGTAACGGGCAGCGGGGCGGGAACAAGGATCTGCAGGCCGAGACGTCGATCACCCGGCAGCTCGGCCTGGTGCTCACTCCGCGTTTCCTCGACGGTTTCTCCGCCACGATCGACTACTACCAGATCACGATCTCCCGGGAGATCGGCACCGTCCCCTTCAGCACCATCCTCAGCGAGTGCATGACGAGTGGGACGTTCTGCGACGCGATCCATCGCGCTCCGGCAGGCGAGCTGTTCGGCTCGCCCACTGCATATGTCTCGGGAACGAACGTCAATGTCGGTTTCGTCAAAGAGACGGGCCTGGATTTCGGCTTCCAGTATGTACGCAACCTGAGCGATCTGGGATTGGGCGATGCCGGCCGGATGGAGCTGAGCTTCACGGGGACGCTGGTCGATTCGCTGCGGGAGGAGGCCGCGCCGGGAATTCCCGTCTATGACTGTGCGGGACTCTATGGCCTCACCTGCGGGTATCCGCGGCCACACTGGCGCCATACCATGCGCACGAGCTGGCAGGCGCCGGCGGACTCGCGCCTGGCCGGGCTCGGCGCGTCCTTGCGGTGGCGCTTCATCAGCGCGGTGGGGCTCGACAGAGACCAGACCGGCACCAACCTCGCCTCAGGCACGCCGGACCTGGTCGATGCGCAGCTCGGCAGACGCCAGTATCTCGATCTGACGCTGTCCTACCAGTTGCGCGCCCAGGATGTCTCTTTCCGCCTGGGAGTCAATAACCTGACTGACAACGATCCGCCGCTGACTTCGACGTCAGGGGTGGATGGCTTCTCGAATCCGAACTTCTTCGGTGATGCCAACACGTTCCCCGTTCTCTATGATTCTCTCGGTCGGGTGTTTTTCCTGGGAATTACGGCGAATTTCGACTGATTGCCGCATCTTGCGGAGGGCTGGCTGATGTTGATGAACCGGTTGCTATCGGCGGGAATGTCTCGTGCACTCATCTGGGCGGCGGCGGGCCTGTGGGGGCTGGCGCTGGCCGCGGGCGGCGAGCCGCAACCGGGAGGTGCAGCGGCCCCGGCCCTCGATCCCAGGCTGTACCAGGCGCTGCAGTGGCGCAACATCGGGCCTTTCCGCGCGGGCCGGACCACCGCGGTGGCCGGAGTGCCGGATCAGCCGTCGGTGTTCTATATCGGCAGCTCCGGCGGCGGCGTCTGGAAGACCGAGAATGCCGGAACGAGCTGGCACAACGTTTCCGACGGCTTTTTCGATGTCGGCGCGGTCGGGGCGATCGCGGTGGCGCCGTCCGATTCCAAGATCATCTACGCGGGAACCGGCGAAGCGTCGATCCGGGGGCAGACGACCTCCCCCGGTGATGGCATCTACAAGTCGACCGACGCAGGCAAGACGTGGGTGCATCTCGGTCTCGCCGCTACTCTGCACATTGCAGCCATAGTGATCGATCCTGCGAATCCCGACACCGTCTATGTCGCCGCCCAGGGCAATCCCTACGTTCCGACCCATGATCGCGGCGTATACCGCTCGCACGACGGCGGCAAGACGTGGAGCCAGGTGCTGTTCGTCAGCTCTACGACGGGTGCCCACGACCTGAGCATCGATCCAAAGGATCCGCGCGTGCTCTACGCGGCGCTCTGGGACTATCAGCGCCTGCCCTGGAACATTCGCAGCGGTGGCCCCGGCAGCGGCCTGTGGAAGTCGACCGACGGCGGCACCACCTGGCATCGCCTGCGCCAGGGTTTGCCCAGCCTCATGGGCAACACTGGCGTGGCGGTGTCGCCGGTCGACCCCGATCGCGTCTACGCGATGATCGAGGCCGTCCATGGCGGTGTCTTCCGCTCCGATGACGCCGGCCGAACCTGGCGCCGGACCAATGGCGATGACGGGATACGCGACCGGGGTTGGTACTACACCCGGATCTATGCCGACCCGCAGCAGAAGGACACGGTCTACGTGCTTGCCAACTCGGTGGTGAAATCCACCGACGGCGGGACCACTTTCCGTGAGATCCGCAATCCCCATGGCGACAATCACGACCTTTGGATCAATCCGCGCAACGACAAAATCATGGTCGAGGGCAATGACGGCGGTGGCGTCGTCACGCTCGATGGCGGACGGACCTGGTCGAGCGACCTCAACCAGCCAACGGGGCAGTTCTACCGGGTGTTTGCCGACGACCGCTTTCCGTACTGGGTCTACGGTGGCCAGCAGGACTGGGGCACCATGAGCATTGCGAGCAGTACCCTGCACAACGGCATCGGACGGGAGGATTGGCACCAGGTCGGCGGGGGCGAGAGCGCGCAGATCGGCGCCGATGCGCATGATCCCACTCTCGTCTATGCGACGGGTATTCTCGGGGACGTCACCGAGTACGATGCGCGGGACGAACGGATACGCGAGATCCCGCCCTACGAGTACTTCCCCGCCTTTCGGCCGCCGAGCGAGCTGAAGTACCGCTCGAACTGGACCCCGCCGCTAGTCGTTTCCGCCCACGATCCACAGGCCATCTACTTTGGCGCCCAGGTCGTCTTCAAATCCACCGATCGCGGCATCCACTGGCAGGCCATCAGCCCCGATCTGACACGCCATGAGCTGGCGAAGGAAGGCGTCGATGGCGGCCCGATCAGCATCGAAGGCGCGGGAGGCGAGAACTACGGCACCATCACGTATATCGCCGAATCGCCGCCCACCGCGGGCACCTTCTGGGTGGGATCCGATGACGGCCTGGTGCACCTGACTCGCGACGATGGTGGCCACTGGGTGGATGTCACGCCGCGGGGCATGAACGCCGCAGAGGTGCAGTCCATCGAGCCCTCGCCGCACGATCCCGCAAAGGCATATGTCGCGGCGTCGCGTTACAAATTCGGCGATTTCGCGCCGATGCTCTACCGCACGGACGACTATGGCCGCACCTGGCGCAGCATCGCCGCCGGCTTGCCTGCCAACGTGTTCGTCCGGGTCGTGCGTGAAGACCCGGCAGTCGCGGGGCTGCTTTACGCCGGCACCGAGAACGGGCTCTTCATTTCATTCGATGACGGAGATCACTGGCAGTCGTTCCAACTCAACCTCCCCAGAGTGCCGGTCAGCGATCTCAAGATCCACGCGGGCGATCTCGTCGCCTCCACGGAGGGGCGCGCCTATTGGGTCCTAGATGACCTGAGCTCGCTCGAGCAGCTCGCCGCACAGCGAGCCCAGGTGCAGGGCTCGGGCGCGTATCTGTTCAAGCCCCGCAAGACGTATCTGCTCGACCGGCACGGCAGCCCGCCGGCAATGCTGCCGGACATCGGCAGCAATCCGCCCGACGGGGCGATCATCCGTTACGAGCTTCCCGCGCCCGCCGCCGGCGCCTCTGACGCGGTCACGCTCGAAATCCTGGACGGCGGCGGCCACCTCATCCGCAAGTTCACCAGTCAGCCCGCCCGGCATGAGGCGCACAGCCTGGTGAAGGGCGTGATCAAGCTGCCGCCGGCGCCACCCCTTGCCACCAAGGCCGGGAT
>Ga0070680_100004031_pt1 | contig 10989 bp, 10 predicted proteins | sample KBSC73BmetaG_FD_64672 | JGI IMG/M metagenome (GOLD analysis project Ga0070680, IMG submission 64672) | Corn rhizosphere microbial communities from Kellogg Biological Station, Michigan, USA - KBS C7-3B metaG | ecosystem: Host-associated > Plants > Roots > Rhizosphere | place: USA: Michigan...
TCCAACGCCTCGTTGATGCGTTGTCGCAGCGATTCAGGCGCCGAGTACCCGAGATCCATCCCGCGGATGCTCGATGAGAGCGTCCGGTGCGCCTCGTACCGGCCCTGGCAACCCTGACAACCGGCGAGATGCGCTTGAACCTCGGCCGTGTTGCGCGCATCCAACTCCCCATCCACGAGGGGATCGATCCAACGGGCTGTCTCATCGCAGTTCATGAAAGGACTCCTTCACCAGCGCGCTCGAGCCACATCTTGCGCAGCATCTCGCGGGCGCGCGCCAATCGCGACATCACGGTGCCGATGGGCATGCTGGTGAGCTCCGCGATCTCTCGATAAGACAAATCATTCAGCTCACGCAAGACCAGGGCTTCACGAAATTGCACGGGCAGCGCCTCGATCATTTCGCGAACCGCGTCACGCTTCATGGTGCGCTCGAGAATGCGCTGGGGATCGAGATCGAGCTGCGCCTCATCGGCCTCTTCGGTCACGGAACTGATGTCCTCTCCCAATGAGTCCACATCGAGGGACTGGAAGTTCACCTGCCCGGTCTTTTCCCGCCAGGCGTAAAAGCAATTGCGTACGATCTTCAGCAACCAGGCGCGGGCCTCACCCCCGCTGCGCAGGGATTCAACGTGCCGGAAAGCCCGTAAGGAGGCTTCCTGCACGATGTCTTCGGCTACGGACGGATCACGCGACAAGTAGCGAGCCAGCGTATACGCATCATTGAGTCGGGGTTCTATGAGATCCCGGAATCGCTGCGCACGGGTATCGACAGCATTGCCCATCATATTTGGATCGCCAGCGGTGGCGTTTTATTCCCAGAAACGGAAGACATTTGCCGAAAGCTTACACGCGGGAATAGAAACACGTGAGAGGCGATCATGCCTATAGCTGCCATCGCCGGCAGCGGCTACAGGAGAACGCCGTGTCCAGACCTACAGTCGATCGGGGGCGCCGCGACGCGCTGAAATGCCTCGCCTACGGGGGTGCCGGAACCCTCTTCACCTTGTCCGCGGGGGTGCTGACTCCAGTGGACCTGGCCGTTGCGGCGGGCAAAGACCCGGCGAAGGCGACGGGCACGCCTCTTTTCGTACAGATCAGCGATTCCCATATCGGCTTCGACAAGCCCGCCAATCCGGACGTGAACGGCACCCTGACAAAGACCATAGCGCTGGTGAACGCCCTCCCGCAGCAGCCCGCCATGATCATTCACACGGGCGACATCACTCACCTGTCGAAGCCCGCGGAATTCGATACCGCTGCCTCCCTGATGTCGCAACTCAAAGTAACCGAGTTGCACACCACACCTGGAGAGCATGACGTAGCCGATGCCGACGTGAAGGAATACTTCAGCCGCTTCGGCAAGCCCTCCAAGAACAAGGGCTACTACAGCTTCGACTCCAAGGGAGTGCACTTCGTCAGCCTGATCAACGTGCTCAACTTCAAACCCAACGGCCTGGGCGCGCTCGGAACGGAGCAGATCGAATGGCTCGAGAAGGACCTGAAGGGCCGCTCGGCGAGCACTCCGATCGTCGTGTTCACACACATGCCTTTGTGGACCGTGTATGCGCCCTGGGGATGGGGAACCGGCGATGCGGACCAGGCAATGGGCTATCTCAAACGCTTCGGCTCCGTCACGGTGATCAACGGCCACATTCACCAAATCGTGCAGAAGGAAGAAGGCAACATCACGTTCCACACCGCGCGCTCGACAGCCTACCCGCAACCCAAGCCCGGCGAGGGTAGTGGGCCCGGGCCGTTGAAAGTGCCCCCTGAGCAGCTCCCGACGATGCTGGGCGCCCGTACTCTGACACTGAAGCATCATCCCAACAGCATCAGTGTGACCGACACCAGCCTGGCGTGATGACGAAATGAAACTAGCTGCAATTCTCGTTTTGCCTGCACTCATGGGGTCGTTCTACGTCATGTCGCTGGCGCCGGCTCCTTCCATGGCGGCATCGGCAGCGGAGGTGGCCGCGCCCCACGGCAAATCCTCCGCGGGGCCGACGATCTCGATCCACGAGTTCATGTTCTCGCCGACGTCGCTGACGGTCACGGCCGGAACGACCGTGCACTGGAAGAACCTGGACCCCGAGCCACACACGATCCGTGCCGTGGACGCGACGTTCAAATCCGACGCGCTGGATCAGGACGACAGCTTCAACTTCACGTTCGACAAGCCGGGGACCTACCGTTATGTTTGTTCGATCCATCCGCAGATGGTAGGAACGATCGTCGTCAAGAGTGCGGCCCACTAGTCCCGTAACGACGTGATCCGGCCGAGGCCGGCGCAGGTCACGTTTTGAGCTTGACAGGTCTGTCTACAGGTGTAACCTTAATCGGTCTACACCTGTGGCCGACCTGTCCATGAAAGCGCCAGTTTCCATCAGCGAGGCGGAATCCGTCGTTCTGGCCGTCTTGTGGCGGGACAGTCCGCTGGCGACCGAAGCGGTCATTGCCGCTCTCGCGGACGATCAGAGCTGGACGGAATCGACGATAAAAACCCTGCTGGGTCGCCTGGTCAAAAAGGGCGCGGTGCGGGCTGAAAAGGCCGGCCGCCGTCATCTGTACTCCCCCCTGCTGACCCGGGAGGAGTGGCTCTCCACCGAGAGCGAGGGCCTGCTGAACCGGTTGTTCGGCGGCCGCGTAGCCCCTCTCGTAGCTCACTTCAGCAAACAAAGAAAACTGTCCAAGCGGGACCTCGCCGACCTCAAGCGCCTCCTCCAGGAGCTCGATAGTGACTAGTGTGGTGGTCTGCGTGCTGGAGCTGACCATTGCAGCCAGCATTGCCGTGCTCCTGATAGGTCTGCTCCGGACTGCCTTGCGGCGGATCGCGGGAGCTCGCACCGCGTATGCATTGTGGCTCATGCTACCCATCAGCACCCTGACGGTGCTGTTACCGACGTCACCGCACCCGCTCGCGCCGGTGGAGATGGTGCCGACGCTCACCGAAGGGAATGACTCGTCCGCCAACCAGTTGATCGCGCTGGCGGTCTGGGCGGCCGGAGCCATTATCATGCTGGCGATTGCAGTGGCCCGGCAGCGAGCCTTTGTACGTTCCCTCGGAAACCTGTCGCAACTGCCGAATGGCGCCTATAGAAGCGCGAACGCCATCGAGCCGATGGTGATCGGAGCCCTGCGCCCTCGAGTGGTTTTGCCTGCCGATTTCGAGACTCGCTACACCAGGGATGAGCGCGCCCTGGTGCTCGCGCACGAGCAGGCGCACGTCAGACGTGGCGATGCCCTGACCAACGCCCTTGCAACGGCCTGGCTTTGCCTGTCCTGGTTCAACCCTCTCATGCACTGGGCCATCGGTTGGTTTCGCTTCGACCAGGAGCTGGCCTGTGATGCGCTGGTGCTCGCCGCAACGGGCACGGCCCGCCGGCGCTATGCCGATGCTCTGCTCAAAACTCAACTTGCGGCCGACTCCGTCGGGACCGCCGTGCCGGCAGGCTGCCACTGGCAGTCGACCCATCCGTTGACGCAGAGAATCGCCGCGCTCAAACGGCCCCTGCCGGGGATGGCGCAGCGTTGGTTCGGAACCGCGCTGGTCCTCACCTTCATTTCCACCGGTTGCTACGCCGCTTGGGCCGTGCGCCCCGACTTGCAACCCGCCGGCCTCGATGCTGATCGGACGATACCCGCGCAGGTGACACAAGCGCTTCTGACGCTGCCTGCGGCGCGGGAATTGGCCCTGGAGCCCGTCGGCCAGCTATTCCGGAGCGCGCCGGTCAGAAAAAGCCAGCCGCGCCGGTGTAAACTGTCGCGCACCAAAGATCGAACAACATCCTGAAAGGAAGTTCCACTGTATGACCGGACGCCGTAAATTCATCGCGCAGGCGGCTGCCGTCGCGGCCGCCCCCTTCATCAGCACGAGCCTGACACGCGCGCTGGCCGCGACTTCCAAAAAGAAGCTGGGCTTTGCGATCTGTGGACTCGGCGGTCTCAGCGAGCACCAGATCGCCCCGGCCTTGCAGAAGACGGCCAACTGCCGCCTGGCCGGGATCATCACGGACACGCCGGAGAAAGCCTCCAGCTGGAAATCCAAATACAACATACCGGACAAGAGCGTCTACACCTACGACACCATGCACCGCATGGCCGACAATCCCGATATCGACGTCGTCTACATCGTGACGCCGAATGCGCTGCACCTGGATAATGCGCTGGCCGCGGCCAAGGCCGGCAAGCACGTGTTTTGCGAAAAGCCGATGGAGATCTCCGTCGAGCGCTGCCAGAAGATGATCGATGCGTTGAAGGCGGCCAGGCGCATGCTGGGTGTCGCCTATCGCTGCCAGTTCGAGCCGTCTCACCTGGAATGCATGCGCCTCGCGCACGAGAAGGTGTTTGGATCGCTCAAAGTGATCGACGCCTACTTCGGCTTCAATATCCCGCCCGGCGTGTGGCGTTTGAAGCGCGAGCTGGCCGGCGGTGGTCCGTTGATGGATGTTGGAATCTATGCGCTGCAGCTCACTCGCTACCTGACGGGCGAGGAGCCTGTCTGGATCTCGGGCACTACGACGCACGGCGATCCTGCGCGCTTCTCCGAGGTCGAGGAGTCGGTCATCTGGCAGGCCAAATTTCCGAGCGGCGTCATCAGCAACTGCGGCGCCAGCTACAACGCCGCGCCCAACGGTTACTTCCGCGCGATTGCCGAGCACGGTTGGTTCGGGATGGATCCGGCTTTCAACTACTCCGGCAACCGCGGGACGCGCAGCGACGGCAAGCCGCTCGAATTTCCCGAGCCGGACCCGTTCGCCGCGGAAATGGACGACTTCGCGCAATGCATTCTCGAGAACAAGCCGAGCAAGGTATCCGGCGAAGAAGGCCTGCGTGATGTGAAAGTCATGATGGCCATTTACGAGTCGGCGCGCACGGGCAAGCCCATCGAGCTGCACACCTGACGGGGATCAGTCAGACTGGCTCCTCGTTTCGGCATCGATCCAGTCGAGGTAGAGCTGCGCCCCGGCGGTAACCGGAATCGCCAGGACTTCGGGGTTCTCGTATGAATGCAGCGCGGCGATGAGCGCCGCAATGGCCTCATAGTCCGCGGCTTTTGCCTTGATCAGCAGCCTGACCTCCGGCGCTGTCTCGATCGCGCCCTGCCACCTGTAGGTGCTGGTGATGTGGCTGGCCTGGACGCAGGCCGCCAGCTTCTTTTCCACCAGCACCCGGGCGAGCCGCGTCGCCTCCTCCTCACCCGGGCAGGTGGTCATGACAATCAGGTACCTTGCTGCGGACATCGGGAATCCTGGCGGAACGGGAAGATGCAGCATTCGCTGCGTCGCAGTGCTCCAACATTGTATCTCTCCTGCAGCGCACATTGGCTAGACTGTTGTCGGCAAGTGCCAGGAAGCAGCCCGCACCCCAGATTACAAGTACACGAGGCGCGGGCGGGGATGGGATCACGTGAACCGTCCGACCGTCTGGCCGTGGGTGCGGCCTTTCCTCATTCTTCTCGTCGTCATAGCGATCCCGCCGCTGGTCTATTGGTTCGGCTATGTGCACAGCAGAACGGCCGACGAGCGCCGGCTCGCCTACTCGACACTCTCGGCGATCACGGCTGACTTCAGAAACCGGTTGATCGCCTACGACAAGATCGCCAAGAGCACGGACGACTACGCCCCGCAGGGGCATCCGTACCTGGCCGCCTATTTGAGCTCCATTTTGAAGACCCAATACAAGGAGCTCCCCGCGGTAAACAACGACGCGGCGAACCGGTTGAAAGTGCAGCCGGAAACGGGCGATCTGCTGCTGTTGGCGAAGGATGGATCGGACGGTGGCGCGGTTCACGCCGCCGCGGTTGCCTTGAACACGCTGCTCGCCTGGGAGATCGTGAGGACGCAGTTCGACGGGCTGCTGCTGGTCGCGCCCGAGAACCAGCTGGTCGCCCAGGATCGGCGGCTGCCAGAGCAACCGCTCGGCCAACAGGTCGCTCTGCAGCTGCGCAAGGATAACCCTGCCTTCGCTGAATTCCTCGCACGAAAAGGGGTTGGAGCGGCCCCGGCGCAGCGAGCAACACCCTCCCCATCCAGCCCGGGCACCTGGGATCCCCTCTCTCCGGATTTCAGTGAGGATGGCTCCATCCAGCTGGGCGGCGTCGACTACGTGGCATTCCTGCAGATCGTGAGTGCGCCGGTGAGCTCGCGGACGGCGGCGAACGGAACCTCCGAACCCCACGCCAGGTTGAGCTTCATGGTCTGCGGCCTGATTTCGCGCGACCGGCTCAACAGGAGCGTGTTCCAACTGCATCCTCTGACGCTCGTCGCAATCGCTTCCCTGTTGCTGTTCTGTCTGTTTGTCATTCCGTTCCTGAAGTTGCGCTTCATTGGTGAGCGGGAGCGCATGCGGCATCGCGATGTATGGCTCCTGGCCGGCTCGATTCTGTCCGCGACCGCCCTCGCCACGCTGGCCGTGTTTACATGGCGAACCGTCGGCGAAGTCGGTACGGAATTCGACACGGCGCTGGCTGCGTTTACCAGGAATGTCGCCGGCCATCTCGAGACAGAAAGCAAGTGGGCCTACCAGGAGCTGACGAGCTCTGCGCCGCGCCTGCTCGGCAAGATGGCCGATGACGCCGCCCGCATGCGGTCGAGCGATCCTGTCGGCTCCATTCTGACCCAGGAAACATTCACGTCCTACCCGGACTTCGAGGCCATCGCGACCACGGACATCGGTGGCCGCCAGCTCCACAAGTGGATGACGCGCACACTTCCGACTCCGAATATCGACACGGGGGAGCAGCCCCATTTTGCGCCCGCCCTGGCGCAAACCCAGTCCCCATCAAACAACGCGCCATACGTTTTCCACACCACGCTGGCCCCTACCAGCGGTCTCATGTTGGGCGTTTATGCCGTCCCATATGCCGCCTCACCATTGATGGTCGGCGCCTCCGCGCCACTCAAACAACGCACGGGCGTGGCTGCCATTGCGATCCCCATGCTGTCCGTCAGCTCAACTGTCGTTGCCAGACCGTTTCAATTCGTTCTGGTGGATTCGCACGGAGCCGTCGTGTTCCAACACTCGCAAGGCTCCTTCCGCGACGAGCGCTTCTTCGAGACTGTCCAGGGTGGCCCGTTTCTGCAGCGGGCCGCCCGCGCCTACCGGCAGGACGAGCCCCACGGCAGCGAGTGCAGCGAATGCGGCACCTACCAGTACCGCGGCAAGACATATCGGATGATGGCGCTTCGCATTCCTCCATTACAACTCACGCTCGTCGGCTATTACGACCATGCGGTCGTGGAAACGCTTTCCGCCCGGATATTCTCCAGCGCCGGCATTTTCATGGTCGGCATCGTCGGCTCGATTCTGCTGGGAGCGGTCATTGCCGCCTGGTGCTTTGACAACACCTGTTTCGACTGGGCGTGGCCAGCCAGGAGCGCCACGCCGTACTACGCCTTTGGAGTGTTGCTGTGCCTCGGGTCCATGGGACTGTTGATTCTGGCCTCTGTGTTGCTGCCATCGGAAATCGTGCGCTGGGGCATGCTGCTCATACCTATCCCGGTCCTGTTGATACTGTCTTCCGGTAAGGTTGCACCCGCCATGCGTTGGTGCTTCGCCAAGATCGGGCTCGAGAGGCTCGCCACGCGCGACTACTCACTGGGAAGCATGTCCGAGTGGTACACACTCTTCGGGGTCATGATGTTGATCGCGTTCGTCGCCTGGCCAACCTACGTGATCTTCAACGACGCCCTGCGGTTACACATGACGGAATATGCGCGGGAGTCCGCCGGGAGTTGGCAAAAGGCGCAAGCCGGCTGGCTCGGGGCGAGCGAGGAATCGCTGGTGAACGCCGGCTCGCAGCTCGGCGAGCTCGACTGTCAGAAGGGTCCGAAGGACCTGAGATGTTGGGCTCCGGACAAGCTGTACGCCTCGAAGGAAAACTATAGCGTGGTACAAAGGAAGCGCAAGACCCTCGCCGTCTACGGCATCTGCGTGAGACCGGACTCCGCGGACAGCCAGTGCAGAACCGAGCTCGAGGACGCGGCGCCGTACAGCCTCACCGTGCCCGTCGCCCTGTGGCTCAGTAACTATCGTAACCGGCCCGCGGAGCACGGGCAGACGTTATCCTGGATCAACAAGTCTCAACCGCACGCCGCGGCGCCGGTACGGTGGCGCGGCGCCCCCTGGTCGGCACTCGACATGGCGAGCTTGTTGCTCGTACCTATGGGGCTCTGGCTGCTCGTCCGCTCCATCGCAACACACGTGCTCGGGATGCAGGTCTCGGACGAGGTCGTCCTCGACAACACGGCGGCGCTCGAGCAACATGACGGAACCGCATGGCTGCTGCTGCGACCCTCCGCAACCCTGCTGCGAGGATTCGATCACGTCAGGACTCTCGACTTGCGCAGTGATCCCAGGCCAACACATTCGCTGGCGCCGGGAGAAGGCACTACGCTGCTGGTAAAGCATTTCGAGGCTCAGATGTCGTCGAAGGAATGGCGCGCCTGGGTGCTCTCATTGCTGACGGGCAGGTGGCGCGGCTGCATCCTCCTGACCTCCGAAATCGACCCGGTGTATTACCTGGCGCAAAGAGTGCGGGACAAGTGTGAATATCTGTGCACGCTGGCTGCGGGGGACCAGGAAAAAAGACAGCAGACGATCGTCACCTGTGGTGAGCTCCGCAACGAGCTGGCCGCCTGGTCGACCGCGCTTCGAGTTGTACGCAAGATCCGGCAGCCATTCCGTCCGCTTCGGGCGCCTGAAAACGACATGCTGGCGAAGAGACTCGCCGCTGAGTGCGGTGTCACCGAGCCACTGCACGAAATCGGCGAGCGCTTGCGAGCGCGGCCTGACCTGGGATCGTTGCGGTGGGACCAGGTGGTCTCCCAGGTACTCGATGCCGCCGACCCCTACTACCGTTGTCTGTGGGAGTTGTGCTCCCGTGAAGAGCGGTTGGTGCTGATACAGCTCGCGGAAGCCGGTCTCGTCAATCCCAAACGCCAGGATCTCGTCCGTCACCTTTCGCGGCGTCAGCTCGTGAAAATAGATCCTCGCTTCAAACTCATGAACGCGAGCTTCGCCCGGTTTGTCCGCGGCGCTGAGCCACCTGAGCGCGTGCTGGAGTGGGAAGCCGGCGGCTCAGGGCTCCCCTGGTCCAGGCTGGGCACACCTCTGTACGCCCTGGCCGCAATGGTCGTTGCCGTGTTGCTTTTCGCGGAGCACGGCCTGGTGACGGACATCCTGGCCGCGGCCACCGGAAGCGCCGCGACGTTTGGGTCGCTGCGGAATCTGTACGCGTCCTTCGTCAAGAGTCCGGCCGCTCCCTCCAAGCCCGCTTGACGCCATCGTCTACACGTGTAAACTTACGCCCACGACTACAGATGTAGTCATCAAGGGAGAACCCGTCGTGAAGGCCCTGACCGTGGTGTTGTGCGCGTTCGGCACGGTTGTGGCCGGAGCAGTGAGTTCGGCGGCGGCTGACAGCAGTACGGACGTACCGCCCGGGTACTCGATGGACGTCACCGGCTCACCCCACGACTTCGACTACTTTGTGGGAGGCTGGACGACCCAACAAAGGCGGCTGAAGGCCCGAGGAGTGGGTAGCAACGACTGGGAGGAGTTTCCGGCGACCTTGTGCATGGCGCTGTATCTCGACGGCATTGCTACGGTAGACGAGCTGTACATGCCCAAGACCGGCCGCGCGGGCTTGACGCTGCGAACATTCGATCTGCAGAAACATCAATGGTCGATCTACTGGGTCAATAGCGCCACCGGCAAGCTCGATCCCATTCCCGTCGTGGGCGGTTTCAAAGGGGATCGAGGCGAATTCTACGCCTCCGACCAGGAGAACGGCCGCCCGATCAAAGTCCGATATCTCTGGACCCGGCGCGATCACGACCACGCCCGTTGGGAACAGGCCTTCTCTTACGACAACCGCACGTGGGAGACCAACTGGATCGCCGAGTTTGTACGCGCCGACCCGGCCACAACCTGCGTTGGTAACCGCCCGAAGCGCTAGCGACGGGCCAACACCGAGACGTTGACTTCCGTTCGCAACGTGAAGCCCAGCGATCTGTATAAAGTAATCGCAGCGTGATTTGACTTCCAGGCGTGCAGAAACGGCTGGTCGCCACGAGCCACGATATCGGCGAGCACCGCCGCGGACAGCCGGCGCGCAAGACCCCGGCCGCGGAAATCAGGATGAGTGCAGACACCGCTGACCTCGGTGTAACCGGGAAAACGCATACGCTCGCCCGCCATTGCCGCCAATCGTCCATCGATCCGGATGCCGAGGAAGGTCCCCATGGTGTGCGTGCGTCCGAGGAAGGGGCCCGGCTCGGTCAGCGTGGCCAAGGCCAACATCTCGGGTGCATCTGCATCAGTCAACGTCCGGATGTCAGCCCGATCGGTTGTGACCGAAATGCCTGCGGCAGCCACCATTTGCACGCCCTGCGCCGACTTGACCTCAACCAGGCCGGTCGGGATCACGATCCCAGGCACTTGCAGGACAAACACGTTCTCTCCCGGTCGCACGAGCTCCGCGAGGGCGGCGAGCGCCGCCGGGCTTTCGTCGCGGCTCGAGGCGAAGAGATTGACATCACGCGCAAACCGGCGGGCCAACGCACCTCCCTCAGACAGCGAAGCGTGATGCGATGTCAGACTAGCCCAGACCGGTCGGTCAAGCGGATGCACGACCTTACTCCACGCCGGAGCGTGAGCGCCGGGCGGCGCGTGCATTCAAGGGCGCCGCTGCAAGCGCCTCTTCCAACGCGGCCAACGCCGTAAGAAGCGACCGCGCCCCGCCCGAGCACGCATCCTGTACGGCGGCGTCGATAACCGGCCATGTCATGTGTTTGAGCCTCGAGATGAGCTGACGACCGGACTTGCTCAATTCGATCGACCGCACCCGCCTGTCGCCGGCCGACTGCGCAGACCGCACCAGGCCGTCTGCTTCGAGCTTGTCCAGCATACGCGTTACGCCGGGCTGACTCATACCAACCGCCTCGGTGAGATCACCCACGTTCAGGACGCCGAGCCGGTCCAAGGC
>Ga0070680_100004032_pt1 | contig 10987 bp, 8 predicted proteins | sample KBSC73BmetaG_FD_64672 | JGI IMG/M metagenome (GOLD analysis project Ga0070680, IMG submission 64672) | Corn rhizosphere microbial communities from Kellogg Biological Station, Michigan, USA - KBS C7-3B metaG | ecosystem: Host-associated > Plants > Roots > Rhizosphere | place: USA: Michigan...
GACACCCCAGCGAGATCGTCGGCGCCGCGGCGCGGGCGTTGCTCGACGGCGCTCCACTGGCGCCGGTCTCGTGGCCGGCTTGGCTCGCGCCACATCAAGTCCCCGCCGCGGAGCGATTGACCGCGATTCTCGCTCGCCACGGCGGCGCGCTCCTCGCTGATGCCGTGGGGCTCGGCAAATCCTACGTTGCGCTGGCGGTTGCTCTCGCTCGTCAGGAGCCGTACGCGCTCGTGGTTCCGGCAGTGCTCACATCCCAGTGGCGCGAGCTGTTGACTCGATTTGGCCAGGACGACGTGTCGATCATCACGCATGAATCACTGAGCAAACACCCTTACCGCCCCTTACCGTCCCCTACCGCCCCTTACCGTCTCTTCGTTGTCGACGAAGCCCACCGGTTCCGCAATCACGAGACCAACCGCCATCGCGCCCTCGCTCGCATGCTGGTCGGCAGCCGAGTACTGCTGGTGACCGCGACGCCGATTCACAATCAGGTCGGCGATTTGATTCATCTCCTGCGGCTGTTCCTGCGTGATCACGCGCTCGCCGCGCTGGGCGTGCCGTCGCTCCGGACCGCGGCTCGCCGTGACAGCGATACCTCGCTGGCGCGCGCGGCGGTGGCGCGGCTGGTCGTCGCGCGCTCGCGTGAGCGCGTGCAGCGCGGCTACGACGGCGGTCCCGTGACGATGATCTTCCCGAGGACCACGACCCAGGCGGTACGAGCGGGCCCCGTCAACGAGTCGCTGCTGGCCGAGCTTACCGCCCGCGTCGGCGAGCTACGAACGGGCGGGACGGCCGCGCCGCTGCTGCGCCTCATGTTGTTGCGGCGGCTGGGCTCGAGTCTTCCGGCGTTTCGAGCCGCGCTCACCCGGCACGACGCGTATCTCGACTTGGCGGACCGCGCTGCGGCGGAAGGACGCGCGCTCACCGCCGGCGAGTTTCAGCGCTGCTTTCCGCGCGCGGCCGAGTCCGACATCCAGCTCGTGCTGTTCCCTGTATTGCTGGAGCTCTCGGCCACCGGCCGCGGGCCGCTCGCGGGCGATCGCCGGATTATCGCGCTGATGCGTGACCAAATCGCGCGGGCGCCGGGCGGTGACCCGAAAGCCGACGCTCTCGAGGCCGTCCTGGCTACGCGCCATGGCAAGACGATCGTGTTCACTGACGCTCAACCGACGGCGCGCTACCTGCTGCAGCGCCTGCGGCATCGCCGCGTGGCCGCGGTGTTCGGGCATGTGGGCCGGTTCGCGAGCGGTGATGCGTCGCGCCGGGAGGTGCTGCAGGCCTTTGCGCCGCGCGCTCAGAACGTCGCCGCGCCATGCGCCGCAATGGAGACGGATGTCCTGATCGCCACCGATCTGCTGAGTGAAGGGCTGAACCTTCAGGACGCCGAGCGAGTCGTGCACTACGACCTGCCGTGGAGTCCGGCTCGGCTGGCGCAGCGAGTGGGTCGCATTGACCGGCTCGGTTCAATGCATCGAGCCATCACCACGGTCACATTCCTCCCGCCACCGAGTCTCGCGCGCGCCCTCTCCATGGAGGAACGGCTCGCGTCGAAATCCAGCGCGGGACAACTGGCCGGCGCGGATGGACAGCTCGATTGGTGTGATCAGCTGGCGGGCTTGATGTCAGGCGCCGCCGACAATGCGAGCGGTGGTTGCGCCGCCGTCTTTGGCGATTCGGCATGTACGGTGCTCATCGTCCGCATCGCGAATCTCGTTGAAGCGATCGTCGTGGAAGGGGAGGTCGCCCGCACCAGTCCGACCGCCGCGACGCGGTTGCTGCTCGCCGCCCGGCGCGCCGAACCGGCGGAGCTCGATCGGCAACAACTGCAGCGCGCCATCGATGCCGCGATGCCGCTGATTCGCTCTCGCCTGGCTGCCGTCCAGGATGCGCGCTGGCGCGCGAGTGATCGCGACCGGCTCGCCCGGCGGCTGATTCCGTGGGTGCTGTCAGCCGCGCGGCGCGCCGCCCGCCACGGCGACGGCGAACAACTGAATGCCCTCGATACGCTCGTGTCGCGACTGGCACTCGGCATGACGGCCGGCGAAGAGCTCTTGCTCGAGGATCTGCTGGAACGCCGCAGCCCGTTGCTCGTCACGGATCTGCTGTCCTGGCATCGGCGCCTGCCTGTGGCCGACAAGACAGAACCGTCCGTTCGCGTGGAGCTCGCCGGCGCCCTACTCGTTCGCCCAGCCGAAGCCAGCTAGCTTGCTAGCGATGGGGCTCAACACCTTCCTGTTCGATCTCGACGGCACGATCATCGATTCCATCGAGCTGATCCTGCGCTCCTACCGTCACACCATGGAGCTGCACCGCTGCAACGAGCCGATGCCCCCGGACGATCTCTGGATCAAGGGCCTGGGCACGCCGCTCTGGGCGCAGTTCGGCCAGATCACCGAGGACAAGGAAGAGATCGAGCGGATGGTGCAGACGTACAGGACATACAACCTGACCCATCATGACGCGCTCGTGAAACCTTATGAGGGAGTCGTCGACGAAATACGAAGGATGAAAGACTCCGGAAAACGGCTGGGCGTCGTCACCAGCAAGCTCCGCGATGGCGCGATGCGCGGGCTGCGGATCTCCGGGCTCGACGACGTCTTCGACATCGTGATCGGCTGCGACGACGTCACCAACGCCAAGCCGCATCCCGAGCCCGTGCTCAAAGCGGTCGAAGAGCTCGGCGCGCAAGCGGCCGAAACGGTCTTTGTGGGCGATTCACGCCACGACATGGAATCCGGGCGCGCGGCGCGCGTCAAAACGGCGGCCGTGCTGTGGGGCCCGTTTGACCGCGCGCATCTCGAGGATCTGTCCCCCGATTACTGGCTGGAGAAACCCGAGGATCTGCGACAGCTTTACGACCATGAGCCCTAAATTCGTCCCCTTCGAGCTGGAACGGTGGCAGAGCACCTGGGAGAACCGGGTGCGATTCAATCTCTCCGAATCCGGCGTGCATCCGCTCACGATCCAGGAGCTACTCGGCCTCGCGGGCGCGTCCGCGCTCCCGCTGCTCGAGATCCGGCTCGGCTATGCGCAGTCCAACGGCAGCGATCTGCTGCGCGAGCGCATCGCCGCGCTCTACCCCGGCGCCTCGCCCGATCAAGTCCTCGTCACCACCGGCAGCTCCGAGGCGAACTTCATCACCTGCTGGCGGCTGATCGAGCCCGGCGACAAGGTCGCGGTCATGATGCCGAATTACATGCAGACCGCCGGGCTCACGCAGAACTTCGGCGCGCAGGTGCGGCCCTTCGCGCTGCAGGAGAAACAAGGATGGGAACCGTACGCCGAGGAGATCCGCACCGCGATCGCGCCGGGCACGAAGCTCGTCGTCGTCACGAATCCGCATAATCCCACGGGACACGTGCTGGGCGCTGAGGCGCGCAAAGTGATCCTCGAGCGCGCCGCCGAAGTCGGGGCCTGGATTCTGGCCGACGAGGTGTACACCGGCGCCGAGCGCAGCGGCAAGACCACGCCGTCGTTCTGGACCAGCGGCTACGACAAGCTCGTCGTCGTGAACGGCCTGTCGAAGGCGTACGGGCTGCCTGGCCTTCGGATCGGCTGGGTCGTGTCTCAGCCGGGCTTCAGCCAGGAAGTCTGGGCGCGCCACGACTACACGACGATCGGCCCGTCGGGTCCGACCGACCATCTCGCCGCCGTCGCGCTCGAGCCCCACGTCCGCGAGAAGCTCATCGAGCGCACGCGCAAGATCCTCCACGCCAACTTCCCGGTGATGGAAGCGTGGCTCAAGAATTTCGGCGACACCTTCAGCTGGCATCAGCCCGACGCCGGCGCGATCTGCTGGGCGCGCTATCGCGGCGGGATTCCCGCGCAGGAGATCGTCGAGAAGCTGCGCGCGCAGCACAGCGTGCTGCTGTGCCCGGGCGATCACTTCGGCACGCCGGGATTCCTGCGCTTCGGCTACGGCGGCGAGCTGTCACATTTCCAGGAAGCGCTGGCGGAAACCGAGCGCGGATTGCGGCGACTGTTCAGCGACTGATCATGCCGACCAAGCAGCAGCAGAAGGATCGAGAGACAGCGGTCATCCGCGCGCCGCACGACGGCAGCGAAGTCGGGGTGGCAGCCCTCGCCGGCCCCGAGGATGTGCGTGCCGCGCTCGATGCGAACGTTGGCGCCGCCCGAGCCGCCCGGGAGATGCCGGCCCATGCGCGGGCCGCTGCGCTGCGCAAGATCGCCGACGGGTTGGAGAGCGCGCGCGCCGAGCTCACCCGTACCCTCGCGCTGGAAGCCGGCAAGCCGATTTCACAGGCCAAGCTCGAGCTCGATCGCACGATTTTCGTGTTCCGCGATGCGGCCGAAGAAGCCACCCGCATCAGCGGCGAAGTCCTGCCTGCCGACGTCGTGCCCGCAGCCACGGGGCGCATCGGGATCACGCGCCGATTCCCGTTGTCACCCGTCGTCGGGATTACGCCGTTCAACTTTCCGATTTTGCTGGCCGCGCACAAAATCGCCCCCGCCATGGCGTGCGGCGCCACGATCACCCTGAAGCCGCCGCCGCAGGATCCGCTGACCACACTGCGCCTCGGCGAGCTGGTCAAAGCCTCCGGATACCCGGAGGGCGGCGTGAACGTCACGCCCTGTCACGTCGAAGTTGCGCAAATCCTGATCGAGGACCCGCGGGTCCGCGTGATCACTTTCACCGGCAGCGCCAAGGCCGGCTGGGCGATTCGCGCGAAGGCGGGAACGAAGCGCGTGCTGCTCGAGCTCGGCGGCAACGCCGCGGTCATCATCGAACCGGACGCCGATATCGCCTGGGCGGCGTCACGCTGCGCCGTCGGCGGATTTACCTATGCCGGCCAGTCGTGCATCTCGACGCAACGCATTTTCGTCCACGAAGCTGTTTATGCGAAGTTTCTCGACGACTTCCTGCCGCGCGTGCGCGGCCTAAAAGCGGGCGATTTGCTCGACGAGAAGACCGACATCGGTCCGATGATCGACCTCGGTGCCGCCGAGCGTGTCGCGGGCTGGATCGGTGAAGCGGTGCGAGGGGGCGCCGAGATCGCGCTCGGCGGCAAGCGCAACGGCGTGTTCCTCGAGCCGACCGTACTGCTGCACACCACCGCGGAGATGAAGGTGAATTGCGAGGAAGTGTTCGCGCCCCTCGTCACCGTGACGCCGTACCGGTCGTTAGACGACGCGATTCAGTGGACCAATGCGTCGCCCTACGGTCTGCAGGCGGGCGTGTTCACGTCCAATCTCAAGACGATGTTTCGGCTGCACGCCGAGCTGGACGTGGGGGCGGTGAACGGCAATGACATCCCGGGGTTCCGCGTGGACCGCTTACCCTACGGCGGCGCCAAAGCATCGGGACTCGGGCGGGAAGGTGTGCGCTACGCGATCGAGGAGATGACCGAGCGGCGGGTGTTGACGCTGAAGCTCGACTAGGCGTCTACAACACGGCCCGAAGCAGCACGTAGGTGATCCCGGCGATCCCCGCCGCCGCCGGAATCGTCACGATCCACGCCAGCACGATCCCCCGCGCCACGCCCCAACGCACCGCTGAGAAGCGCTGCGCCGCACCCACACCAGTAATTGCGCCCGTAATCGTGTGGGTCGTGCTCACGGGAATTCCGAAATGCGATGCCACGAACAGCGTGATCGCGCCGCTCGTCTCAGCGCAGAACCCACCGAACGGCGTCAGCTTCGTGAGCCGCTGGCCCATGGTTTTCACGATCCGCCAGCCACCGCTCACCGTGCCCAACCCGATCGCGGCACCGGCCGCGATAATGACCCAGAGCGGAATCGCATCCACCGCGGTGATATGGAACGCGCGCACCGGGAAGTCGACGAACAGGGCCTGCTCCGCCACGAGCAGCCCGACGATGATCCCCATTGTCTTTTGCGCGTCGTTGGTACCATGGCCAAGCGAAAAGGCCGCCGCCGAGAAGAACTGCAGTACCCGGAATGTGCGGTCCACCTTCCGCGGCAGGGAGTGCTGGAGTGCCCACGACAGGGCGACGGTAAGCGTAAGCGCCAATATCAGGCCGATGAGCGGGGACAGCACGATGAACGCCAGCGGTTTTATCCACCCGCTGGCGATGATGGCGTGGACTCCTGCCTTGGCCACGGCCGCGCCCGCATATCCGCCCATCAGCGCGTGTGACGACGACGTGGGAAGACCGATCCACCAGGTAATCAGATCCCAAACGATCGCGCCGACGAGCCCTGCGAGAATGACGGTCGCGTCCACCACGCTCAAGTCCACCAAGCCCTTGCCCATCGTCTTGGCGACCGCGGTCCCCAGGACGAACACCCCGAGAAAATTGAAGACGGCCGCCCACACGACCGCCGCGCTCGGCGACAGTACGCGCGTCGACACCACCGTGGCGATGGAATTCGCCGCGTCGTGGAAGCCGTTGATGAAATCGAACGCGAGGGCGACGACGATGATCGCGAGGACGAACCAGGCGGACTCAACCATCAGGCGTGCTTAATCGTGATGGACTCGACCACGTTGGCAACGTCCTCGGCCTGGTCGAGCGTACCCTCCAGATCGTCATAAATCTCTTTCCACTTGATCAGCTCGATCGCGTCGTGCTCCTTCTCGAACAGCTGCCCCAGCGCTTCGTGGTAGATCGAGTCGCCTTCCTCTTCGAGCTGCTTTGCTTCTACGCAGTAACGCATCACGTCGTCGCCCTTCTTGAGCCTGCTTACCGCCTCGTACAGGACCGCCATCATGCGTTGCACCACCTCCACCAGCCGCCGCACCCCCTGCGGCGGGGCGCCGAGCCGGAAGATCTGGGCACGGCGGGCGGTCCCGTCCATCGCGTCCATCACGTCGTCGAGGTCGGAGGCCAGCTGGTGAATGTCCTCGCGGTCGAGCGGCGTGATGAACGTGCGGTCCAGTCGGTTGACCACCTCGTGCGTGACCTGATCAGCCTCGTGCTCGAGGCGCTTGATTGCCTCGACCTGCGGCGTGCGGCGGTCGGGCGCGGCCTCGAAAAGGTCATGCAGGTACTGCGCTGCTTCCTTGTTTCGATTGGCGACCTCGGTGAAAAGGTCGAAGAACTCTTCGTTACGCGGCAGGAGACGCACGCGTCCTCGCGGAGGTTGGGGTGCGAAAGATAGCGGCCCCCGGAAACGGCCACTAGGTTATCGGACCATGTCTACTACCCCCGTCCAGCCCCCGCGCGTCGAGTTCGTCAAGGCGATTTCCCGGCTCGACGCGACCGCGCTCGTGGTCGGATCGATGATCGGATCCGGCATTTTCATCGTTTCCGCCGATATCCTGCGACAGATGCACTCGCCGGGCCTGCTGCTCACGGTGTGGATCCTCTCGGGGTTCGTCACGCTGCTGGGTGCGATCACCTACGGCGAGCTGGCGGCGATGTACCCCAAGGCGGGGGGCAACTACGTCTATCTGCGCGAAGCCATTTCGCCGCTGTTCGGTTACCTGTACGGCTGGACGTTGTTCGTCGTGATTCAGACTGGCACCATCGCCGCGGTCGCGGTGGCGTTTGCGCGCTTCACATCGGTGCTGGTCCCGGCGATCTCACCCGATGTCTTCGCCGGCACCACACTGCACTTCCCGCAACCGATCGGCGATATCGCCGTGGGCCTGTCCTGGCAACGGTTGTTGGCCATCGCCTCCATTGCCCTGCTCACGTGGGTCAACGTGCGGGGGGTCCGGACCGCCGCCTTCATTCAGACGTCACTGACGGTCATCAAGACCGCCGCGCTCGCCGCGCTGATCGTGCTCGGTCTCACGATCGGTCGCAACGCCGCCGCGATCGCCGCGAATTTCGGTCCCAACTTCTGGGCGGGCGGCGCGCTGACGCTTGCGATTTTGCCCGTGGTCGGTGCCGCGATGGTCGGGTCGCTGTTCTCCATGGACGCCTGGAACAACGTCGGATTCGCGTCCGGTGAGCTGAAGAATCCGGAGAAAGATCTGCCGTTCGCCATGGCCGTCGGCGTTCTGACGGTGACGACGCTGTACGTCCTCGCGAACGTCGCCTACCTGAACGTGCTGCCCGCCGACGCGATCGCCAACGCGCCGCAGGATCGCGTCGGCACCGCCGCGATGCAGGCGATGTTCGGTCCCGCGGGCCTCTTTATCATGGCGGTCGCGATCATGATCTCGACGTTCGGCTGCAACAACGGGCTGATCCTGTCGGGCGCGCGCGTCTATTACGCGATGGCGCAGGACAATCTGTTCTTCAAGTCCGCGGCGAACCTGCATCCCACGTACAAAACGCCGGCGCTCGCGCTCATCGTGCAGGCGATCTGGACGTGCGTGCTCTGTCTCTCGGGCACCTACGGCCAGCTGCTCAACTTCGTGATCTTCGCGGCGGTCGCCTTCTATGCCGTGACGGCGGTCGGGCTGTTCCAGCTGCGGCGCAAACGCCCCGATCTGCCACGTCCGGTGCGGGCGCCAGGGTATCCAGTGCTCCCCGCCCTCTACATCGTGCTGACCAGCTTGATTGCGATCGACCTGCTCGTGCAGGACGCGACTCGAACCTACGCGATGTTGGGGCTGGTCCTCGTGCTGCTCGGCGTACCGGTCTATTACGGCTGGAGAAAGATGGCCGCCTAGCTGGCTTCGGGTTATATTCGGGGGTATGGCCGTACGCACCAAACCCCCGGCAAAGCCGCCCCGCGCACCGACTTGCCCCGAATGTGGGGGCAAAACCGCGCCCCAGTCGGGCTGCGTCATGTGCCTGCAGTGCGGATGGGCACGCTGTGGCTAGGGTCGGACGGTCTAAACAGCTCCCGCTGTTACAGTCAGACGGTCAGACCGTCCGACTGTCCGACGCCGTTCTCGACGAACGCCTGCGTGGTACGCGATTCGTATCTCTCCAGCCCAAGCGCGTCCTCAACCCACCCAGCGCGACCGGCATGGCGTACTGGTCGCTCAATCCCTACGTCGGCTGCGAGTTCGGGTGCAGCTACTGCTATGCGCGCTACACGCATCGTTACGTCGTCGAGCGGGCGCATGACGCCGGCAAACTCACCGACGCCGAGTTCGCCGATTACCGGGGTGAGCACGGCTGGGAAGCGTTCGAGAAGCGGATCTTCGTGAAGGAGCAGGTCGTGAGCGCGCTCGACGCCGACCTGAAGCGCGTGCGCCTGGGCGAATGCATCGTGATCGGCACGGCGACCGATCCGTATCAGCCGGCGGAGCGGACCTTCAAGGTGACACGCGCGGTGCTGCAGCGTCTGACGCGCTGCGAAGGTCTCTCGCTTGGCATCATCACCAAGAGCCCGCTGATTGCGCGGGACTGCGATCTGCTCCTCAAACTCCAGATCCGCAACGAGCTCCAGATCCACATCTCGCTCATCACGGCCGACGCCGTGCTGGCGCGCAAGCTCGAGGCGCGCTCTCCCGTGCCGAGCGCGCGGCTCCGCGCGCTGAAGAAGCTGGCTGACGCCGGGGTGAACGTCGGGTTGATCGTCGCTCCTGTTTTACCGGGCATCACGGACGAGCTGGCGCACCTCGACGAGCTGTTTGCGGCCGCGAAAGCGGCGGGCGCGCGATTCATTCACGCGGGCGCGTTGCGGCTCTATCCGGCGGTGCGCGACCGTTTCATGCAGGTCCTCGCCGAGCACTACCCGGAGCTCGTGCCGCGCTATGAGAAGGCGTATGCGAAACAGCAGGGCGCGCCGCGCGAGTACGCGAAGGCGCTCGCGCGCCGCGTAAAGAGGCTGCAGCAGAAGCACCGTTTCACGAAAAACGAAGGAATGATCGACCGCTACAAGCCGAGTCGCCTTCCCGTGCAGGTCGAGCTGGAGCTGCGCGGCAGCCTGCCCTAGGCCGGCACGGGCTATTCCCGCGAGATGAGGTGGAACACCTGCGATGCCCCGCACACCGGCGTACTGGTCTCGATGATCTCGCCCGTCACGAAGCGGCTCATCCAGGACGTCGTATCAGATTGATTCTCGATCGGCAACGTAGCGTAGACCATCACAGGACGAAGGCGCACGCATTCGTCGGGATCACGCACCCCGGCTGCTCGGCCGGCGCCGAGGAGACGACTCGCCGCCGGGGGATCGGCGGTGACCGTGAGCTCGCCAAATACTCGATCCCCTGATCGAAGCGTGTACGTTCCCTGCTCGAGTCCGGACAGGGTGATCCGATCGGAGAACAGAACCGGCGCGATGCTCTGACATGGCTGCTCCGGGACGATCTCGTACGGACTAAACACGATCGCCGAATTCGCTTCATCGACGCTGAATCGGCGCACATAGTCCCCGCCGCACGTCATGATTCCCATCGTCTGAATTTCGATCGAGGTCCCGCGCTGGACCTCATTCCGCCACTCCATCCAGTCCACGCCGAGCTGTTCGACATGGCTCCCAAACGGGTCTTTGCACGCGAGAGCAGGCATGGCGAGCAGGGCGATATATACGGCAGAACGCATCGGGTCCTTTGTCTCTCTTTCCGAATACTACCCTACGAGGCTCGCTCGGCGTCACCATCCAGCCACTGCCGCGCCACCGCCCGAATCGTCCCCGGCGCGTTCCCCTCGGCCCGGTTGTTCGCCAGGATAAACGCCTCGATCCTCCGCTGCTGAGCTGCGCTCACCAGTCGCACCAGATCCCGCCGCAGCTCGGCCAGCGGCTCCTGCACCCGATCGTACGGTTGGAACTGCTTCACCGCGTCGGCATAGCGGCGCCCGGGCTTGAGTAGCGCGCGCGCGACCGTGAAATCGGCCGACCAGGTCCACGACGAATCGAGCTGCTCGCCGATCGCCGGCATTTCCGTCCACGAGTTGAACACGTGCGCCACGCGATGCCGCTTCAAGACCTCGCCGTGCAGACCGGTCATCAGCTCCGAATTGCGCAGCTCGACCGCGTAGCGATAGTCGCGCGGCAGCTGTTTGAAGAATCCATCCAGCTGATCTGCCCATTGCAACGGATCGGGAAGATCCTTGCCGCGCATCGCCTGAAACTCGAATACGAAACACCCGGCGTGATCGCGAAACACCTTCTCGTACGGACGGAGCACATTGTCTTTGAATAGCTTCGCGTCGAG
>Ga0070680_100004036_pt1 | contig 10982 bp, 10 predicted proteins | sample KBSC73BmetaG_FD_64672 | JGI IMG/M metagenome (GOLD analysis project Ga0070680, IMG submission 64672) | Corn rhizosphere microbial communities from Kellogg Biological Station, Michigan, USA - KBS C7-3B metaG | ecosystem: Host-associated > Plants > Roots > Rhizosphere | place: USA: Michigan...
CGATCAAGCGGTTCCGCCGCATTGCGACGCGCTATGAGAAGACAGCGGTATCGTTTGCCGCCATGCTGTGCTTGGCTGGCGCCATGGTGTGGCTGAAGTAAATGTCAACAGGCCCTAGTGCACGCGACTAGTTTTTGATGCTACAAGTAAGCAGCGTTTCTGGGGAGCAAGAAATGTTGCGCTGCATTCTTTTGCTTTGCATTTTGCTGGCTCTGCCGACAGTCGCCCACGCGGACCGACGAGTCGCCCTGGTGATTGGTAACGGCGACTACGCCCGTGTCGGAAAACTGCCCAATCCCACGCGTGATGCCGATGCCGTCGAGACCCTGCTCCGGTCGGCTACCTTCGACGTGGTCGAGGCTCGCCGCAATCTGGGCGTAGCAGCCATGCGCCGAGCGCTGCGCGACTTCTCCGACCATGCTCGTGATGCCGATATCGCGGTGGTCTTCTACGCTGGGCACGGCATCGAAGTGAACGGTACGAACTATTTGATACCAGTAGATGCCGCGCTGGAGCGCGACATAGACGTGGAGGATGAGACGGTCCCGCTGGAACGGGTGGTTCAGGTGCTCGAACGAGTAAAGCGCCTGCGGCTGGTTATTCTCGACGCATGTCGGGACAATCCGTTCGCGCGCTCAATGAAACGCACGCTGTCGGGCCGTTCGATCGGAAGGGGATTGGCCAAGGTTGAGGTGTTGACTTCTGACACCCTGGTTGCGTTCGCAGCCAAGGCCGGTTCGACGGCTTCGGATGGTGAGGGCACGAACAGCCCTTACACCAGCGCCCTGCTGCACCATCTGATGACCCCAGGCCTCGACTTGCGTCTCGCGCTTGGCCGAGTGCGTGACGAGGTACTGAAGAATACCGGCAACCGCCAAGAACCCTTCGTCTATGGTTCACTCGGTGGCGCAGAGATAGCTCTTGCTTTTACGGCAACGGTTCAGCCCCAGGGCGCGCCGTCGCCGGTGCCCGCGCAACCTCAAACGAACGAAGTCGAACGCGCTTGGGTGCTGTCGAAAGACACCACGAGTATCGCAGTGCTCGAAGCCTTTGCTGCCCGGTTCAAGGGTACGTTCTACGCCGACCTGGCCAGGGCGAGGATCGAGGAACTCAGGAGGCAGCAGGTTGCCGTTGCGACACCGGTCCCGCCGCCAGCAGCAAAGCCGGGGCCGCCACCCTCAACGCCTGCTGCCCCTTCCTCTGCTGCCGCCTGGGTCAAGCTTTGCGAACGGAGCAACAGCGGTTCAACGAGCTGTGCGACGCATCACGAGCGTCTTGATGGCAAGACCGGTATGACGGTAGCGGCTGCTGCACTCAGCGATGCGGACCAAGGTGGCAGACGGCGTTTGCAGGTCCTTGTGCCTCTCGGAATGGCGCTGCAGCCCGGCATGCGCGTCACCGCTGTTCCAAACGAGATCTGGGAGAAGGTGCAGAGGAATGAGAAGCTCGACAAAGCCGACGAGGCCAGACTGAGTCCGGCCAGCATTACGTACAGATTGTGCGATCCCGCTGGGTGTCGAGGTGAGACCGACGTCTCTACGCAGCTGCTGGAGCAGATGAGGAACGCAGGCGGGCTGTTCGTGGACGCTGTTAATAGTGCCACTGGCGCTCCCGTCACAATGCCGATTCCCCTCAACGGCTTCAATTCCGCCCTGGCAGGGCCTCCGACTGACAACCATAAATATCAAGAAGCGCGCGAGGCGCTGTTCAGAAAATTTAACACAACAAGTCGACCTCCAGCGTTGTCCGCTGTCGCGAGCTATGCGCCCGCTACACCGCCGGCACCGAGAGTTGCCCTCAAGCAACCGACGCCCATGGGGGGTTGGGTCAAGATGTGTGATAACGTCGCGTCAAAGGATAAGGACGGAAAAGATGTGAGACGGTTTATGTGTCTCACACACTACGAACGTCTCGATCCGAGCGGCGTGACGCAGATATCCGCCGCGGTCCGGCAGGTCGAAGGATTCGACAAACAGCATATGATGGTATCGGTGCCGCTCGGTGTACTTCTTCAACCCTCGTTGAGAGCTACTGTTTATCCGAGGGACGCCTGGAACAAGCTCCTCAACGGCGAGCACATAGCCGATACCAAGTCTGAATTCCTTACTTATACCATCTGTCACCCCGCCGGCTGCACAGCAGAACTTGAAGCTACGCCGCAGGTGCTAGATCAAATCAGAGCCGGAGGCGGAATGATGGTCACGGCGACGGCGCCAAGCGGGCACTCGGTGACATACCCCGTGCCGTTCGCAGGGTTCAGCGAAGCGCACGCTGGCACTCCGGTTGACGGTACTAGATACGCAGCGGAGCGCCAGGCTCTTCTGGATAGGATAAGCAAGTCGCGTCAGAAATAGACTGCACTTTCCCCATGCTGCAGCTTCAGCGATATTGGCGAGTCATGACGAGTCGGCCGACCCTCCCGTGTGGCACATCTCACCGCCGTGCCACGAAGTCGCGCAGGATGGCCGCCCTCGCGTTTCGGACGCGGCTTAGATTAGCCCCGATTGCGCGAAATCCTTGCAGTTGAGTGAGAGGGCCAGTTTACTGACAATACTTCCGCTCCTGGCACACAGCGCCAGTCCGCTGCGGTGTGCTCATTGTCCGGTAGCTGAGGTCGAGCGGACGCTGACCGGCGCGGACGAATGCGACGCGAATGACCCTTTCCGGCCCTTCCTGTCTGGCCCCTGGTCATGGAAGGCTCAACCGCGGCCTTCCTGACCTGACAAGGCTCGATCGAGGTAGTATGCCGCGCTGATGAGGGAGAGATGGGTGAAGGCCTGCGGGAAGTTGCCGAGGTGCTCGCCGGCAGGACCAAGCTCCTCGGAAAACAGCCCGACATGGTTCGCGTAGCCGATCATCTTTTCAAACAGAAACCGCGCCTGCTTGACGTCCCCGGCACGGGCAAGACACTCGACATACCAGAAGGAGCACATGTTGAACGTGCCTTCGCCCCCGCGCAGCCCGTCGGTCCCCGCCTCACTGGTATAGCGATAGACCAGGCTGTCATCGAGCAGCTGATCGCCGACGGCCTTCAACGTGGAGAGCCAGCGCGGGTCCGTCGGACTGATGAAACGCACGAGTGGCATCAGCAGGCAGGCTGCATCCAATGCCGTGCTTCCCTTGCTCTGGACAAACGCGCGCTGCTGAGGATCCCAAAACGCCGTATGGATCTCCTGATAGATTGCATCGCGAATTTGGAGCCACTCTACCAGCGGTGCCGGCAGAGACCGCTTGCGCGCAAGGCGGATGGCGCGATCGAATGCCACCCAGCACATGAGGCGTGAATGGAGAAAGTCGCGCCGCCCCCCGCGCACCTCCCAGATGCCTTCGTCCGGCCGCTGCCAATTGTGCGCCAGCCACTCCATCGAGCGGGTGATGCCCAACCACGTCTCCCAGGACACCTGCTCTCCGTACTTGTCAGAAAGGTACAAGGCGTCCATCAACTCTCCGTAGATGTCGAGCTGCAGCTGCGCTTCTGCGTCATTGCCGATGCGCACCGGGACGGAGCCACGATAGCCGCGGAGATGGGGCAACTCCGTCTCCGTCAAGCCTCCACGACCGCCAATGGCGTACATTACGTCGAGCGTGCCATCGGCCCCGCAGCGGGTTTCGCGTTCGCCCAGCCAGCGCACAAACGCATTCGCTTCTTCCACTTGCCCGAGGCGTAGAAACGCATAAACGGTGAAGGCGGCGTCCCGGATCCAGGTATAGCGGTAGTCCCAATTGCGAATCCCGCCGATCTCTTCGGGCAGCCCGAAGGTCAACGCCGCAACCATGGAACCGTGCTCACTCGACGTGAGGATCTTCAGGATAAGAGCGGAGCGGTTGACAATTTCGCGCCAGCGACCGCGGTAGGTTGAGCGCCGTACCCAGCGACGCCAGTAGTCGGAGGCTACCTTGAATGCGGCGGTTACGTAGTCTGGATCGGCGGAGGTGCTGTCCGCGCCGTGGCAGGCATCATCGAGGATGAAGGCGGCGGATTCTCCGGCCGCCAAGTCGAACTCAGTCACGGCCGCGCCGTTGTTCACATCCATCGGCACGCTAGCGCGGAGCCGCAAGGCCAGGCCGTCGCCGCCCGTGAAGACGACGGTGCCTTCCTCCACGCGGATTCTATGGTCCACTCGCGCGTAATCGAAACGAGGCAGACAGCGCATCCGAACGTGTATGGAGCCACGCACCGCCTTGACGCGCCGGACAAGGCGAGAGCCGCCGTCCCGGTCTTGGAGAGACATGAAGTCTGAAATCTCGGCAACGCCGTCAGGTGACAGGAAGCGAGTGAGCAGAACATTGGTGTCCGGCAGGTAAAGCTGCCGCTGCCTCGCACCGGCGAGCACCGGGGCCAATTCGAACACGCCCCCGCGCTCGTCGTCCAAAAGCGAGGCAAAGATGCTGGGGCTGTCAAACCGCGGCCAGCACAAGAAGTCGACGGCGCCGTCCAGGCCGATCAAGGCGGCAGTCCGAAGATTACCGACGACGCCGTGATTCTCGATCGGTTGAGCCACGCTTCGCTCCTTGAACCTGTTGCTCAGCCAGCGGTGCGCCGGTCACCACGTAGATGTTCCACGGCTGCAGGTTCGATCCGGATGGCGCCCACGCCGCAGCGGACAGCACGCGCTCGAGCACCTCCTTGACACGGGCCGGTCGGTGAATCCGCGCACCGCCCGGCGGCTCTTGACTGCCTCATATACGTCCATGACCGCCTCTGCCGATAGTGCACATCACATTTTTGACGGCCCAACGCCTCAGACTCACTTGTCGGGGATGACGATCTGACGATCGCTCGTGTCCACCACGAAGATGGCGAGCAGCTTTGCCGGTTCAGTGGTGCTGGCATTCTTGCTGACTTGATGATGATCGCCCGGCTTCTCCGTCCAGCTCTCACCAGTCTGATACGTACGCTCGGGCCCATCATTCACTTTGCTGCGTATCGCCCCCTCAAGTACGCGCGCGTAGATGAAGGCTGAAATCGGGTGACGATGTGAAGGCGATCCGGCACCGGGTGCGTACTCGACCAGGACGGCCCGCATGCTCTTGCCCGGCACATTCGGCAACTCGTGGTCAGAGACCACCGACACCTTCGCTCCCGGGGCAATCGTGTCTTGAGCCGCAACGATCGGAGCGAACAAAACGACGGCCGTGGCAAGCAACACGCGTAGCCAACCAGCAAAGCGTGTCTGTCCCGCGATGAAATGGCGGGCAACATAGCGTGTGGCCTGGCCGCCGGTGACCACGATCTTCATGACGACCTCGGTTCGGTAACGGCTGCGTGGAGGTCCTGCAGGCCCCAGGTCAGGCCCACATGCCTCAAGTGTCGGCACTCTTCGTACGCCTGCCCCGCCGACGCCTGCGGAAAGGGTCGTCATGGAGGCGGCGTGAGCAACGAAGGAGCGCCGCTGACAATTGTTGCCGGAGAAATTGCCAGCTCAAATCGGGAGAAACCCTGGGAAGGCCACACGCGGAACTATGGATCGCGCTGATCGCGCGCGTTGGTTTTGGATCGGCAGCTTCTGGCACTTCCTTGCCGTTCTCGCGATGCGGCGAGTTCGTCCGAGATTGGGATCTTGACGGACGCTCCGTCGAGTTGGCTGCGAGTGCGACCCAAGGGGCTACACGGCACGTAAATTGCCCGGTCAGGCCTTGTTGGGATTGATCAGGTACTTCTCGCCCGTCGCGCGCTTGCCGTAGACGGCGATGTTCGCAAGGTCGAGCGCCTCGATAAGCGATACCGTCTTGGTGTAGTGGCTGGCGAAGGTGGTCTTTAGGCTCTTCACCACGCGCTCGCGGAGGCGCGCCTGCTCGGGCGGGCCGATCTTCTGCAGGAACGGCGTCAGCAGCCAGCCGCCTACGCCCCAGGCCATGCCGTAGTTGCGGACCAGCTCGACCGGCGCGGTGTTGAGGCTGCCGTAGATGTAGACCTGCTTGTGCGTGGTTGAGCCATAACGGCTGTACTCCTTGGCGGTCTTGTTCAGCGCCATCTCCATGCAGGTCAGGATCTGGCTGGCGAGCTTGCCGCCGCCGATCGCGTCGAAGGCGATTGTGGCACCGGTCTCGACCAGCGCCTGCGTCAGCTCGTCGGTGAAGGTGGCCGAGGTCGAATCGGCAACGTACTTGGCGCCGATGCCGCCCAGCAGTCTGGCCTGCTCGGCGCTGCGCACGATGTTCACCAGGCCGATGCCGTCCTCCTGGCAGATCTTGTTCAGCATCTGGCCTAGGTTCGAAGCGGCCGCTGTATGCACCAGCGCCTTGTGGCCTTCGCGCTTCATCGTCTCGGTCATGCCGAGCGCGGTCAGCGGATTGACGAACCACGATGCACCCTGGGCCGCTGTCGTGCCGGCAGGCAGGGGCTGGCAGTCGGTTGCCTTCAGGACCCGATACTGGGCGTACATCGCTCCGCCGATCATCGACACCGTCTTGCCGAGCAACGCCTGCGCCGCCTCAGACGAACCCGCCTTCATCACTGTGCCCGCGCCCTCGTTGCCGACCGGCATCGCCTGGTCGAGGCGCGCGGCGATGAAGGACAGCGCCTGCTCCGGCACCTTGGCGGTGATCTTGATGGCGGCACCGCTGCCCGAAGCCTTGGCCGTGCCCATGTCGGCTGGCCCAAGCAGCAAACCAAGATCGGACGGGTTGATCGGCGTCGCTTCGACCTTGACCACAACCTGGTCAGGACCGGGCTCGGGGATCGGCACCTCGGCCAGCGACAGTTCGAGCTCGCCGCCCTTCTTGATCAGGGAGCGAAGCTGCAGTCCCTTGGTTGTGTCGCTCATGTCCACATCTCCGCTAACCCATCCACGAGAAACCTTTGTTAGCACATGCCGCGGCGGGGGACGCTATGCTCAGGCGACTGGAGGCACGCACGGCGAACTGGAGGCAACGCTCCCCCATGCAAACCCTCCGCACCGGGTCGGTGCTCGTCGATCAGCTCGACAAGACCGAGCCGAGCGAGGTCTACGTACTGGTGCGGGAGGAAGGGGTCTCGGCGGTGTCTATTTGGGTCTAGTTTAGATCGGGCAGGCCGCCCTAACGAAGCCGATTCTTTTCGCTAGCGGCACTCTTGCCCCGTTCACTGCGCTGCGGCGATTCCGTCCGGTTACAGTGTTACTTTCACCGTCCCGCTGGGCCCGTCCGCATGCCCGCACATGACCCGGAGCCGACTCCACCACACCGCCTTGCAATGCGCAGCTAGAGGTTGAATTGTTGGGATGGATCGTGCCCACTGCGAACGGATGAGAATGACACACTCCGACGAGCTGTCCGCATACATGACCTTCGGCCGAAGCGATTGGGCGGCATTGCGCTCCAACACACCGCTGACTCTCTCGGACGCCGATCTCTCGGCGCTTCGCGGTTTGAACGAGCCGATCACGTCCGACGAAGTCGCCGACGTGTACTTGCCGCTAACCCGCCTATTGAACCTCCATTTCTCGGCGGCCCGGAAACTCATGCACGTCAAGGCGGAATTTCTCGGTCGGCCGGTACGCGGTTCGCCCTACATTGTTGCGTTGGCTGGGAGCGTCGCTGTCGGCAAGAGCACCTTTGCCCGTGTGCTTTGTGCCCTTCTAGCCCGCTGGGCAGATCATCCTCGAATCGAGCTGGTTACGACTGACGGTTTCCTGCATTCTAACTGCGTTCTGGAGGAACGTGGGCTTATGCGACGTAAGGGTTTTCCCGAGAGCTACGATCTCCCGCGGATGTTGCGATTCCTCTCGGCTATAAAGGCGGCTGACGGTGACGTCGAGCTACCCGTGTACTCGCATTTGGTTGGTGATATCGTGCCTTCTGAACGTCAAGTTGTCCGGCAACCAGACATCCTAGTTTTCGAGGGCCTCAACGTCTTGCATCCGCGCGGTACGGCGCCCGCAGTGGTCTCAGATTTCTTCGACTTTTCGATCTATCTCGATGCCGATGAGGCTGACATCCAATCCTGGTACGTCGAGCGCTTTCTTGGTTTGCAGCGAACGGCCTTCAGAGACCCTGCTTCATATTTCCACCACTACAGGGACCTCCCATCCGGAGACGCGCGCGAGGTTGCTGACAGGTTGTGGCGTGAGCATCATCGCGCCAATCTCCGGGAGAACATTCAACCTACGCGGACGCGGGCCGACGTTGTGCTGCACAAGCGCTCCGACCATTCGGTTGGTGAAGTCTGGTTGCGGAAAACATAGGTCCGGTTGTGGCACTTCCTGCCCGTGTCGATAACCGCGAGATCCCGTCCGGTTACAGGATAACATTCGCCGTGCCGCGGCCGGTGCAGGACCGGGGGAAGATGACCCGTTTTTGACCTTTCGCGACAGCCGAGACCGGTGAATTATTCGGTCCAAATCCGCTAACCCCACTTTGATGCGTGATTTTCGCTGGTGGCACCAAACAGCGTTTGGATTTCTCAAATGTCAGATCGCGTGGAAGCTTGGGCGTTGTTGACGTGAGAGACATCCGAGCCGAGTGGGTCAGGGCCGAAACGGTTGGGACCACGCGCGCCCCTGTAGAGGCCGAGATAGACCGTGGAGAAGACACCCGCACAGGTAGCGACCAATATAGGCAGGGCAAACTCCTTGGGAAGGTCGAAATTGGCGCCCCTTAGTCCCAGTGGGGCGAGGAGAGCACTCAAGAGTACCGCCCACCACCCTGTCCGGTCGAGGTCATGCAAACGTCCCACAAAAAGCGATACCATCAAATATGATGCACCAAGACTTAGGACCGAAAGGACGATCGCTTGATCGCGGGTCGGATGAGGTATCGCTCTGTCCAGCGCTGTCATTGCCAGATCCACGGGTAGCAAAACGATCCAGTACACCAGGCACCGCGTTCGGCCCGTTGGCCACAAGATTTGTTTCAGCATAACCCCCTCTCGAGCACACCCCGAGGTCGCATTGCGGTGAGCACGGCATGCGACTGCCGGCTCCCTCGCCCACGGGGATCCGCCTTCTCGCCGGTTCGTCTGGCCGCGCGTTGGTCTGCGCTATCCTACTTCGCTGCACCTGGGGTCGCCAATGCTTCGCATTGCGGACTGGCGGAGGCTCAAAGGGACCGTGGCGAAAAGCGACTGTCCCCGTCGACAGCTTTGCCGCCAATCCTTGGGGCCTCTACAACGTCCACGGCAATGGACCGAGGATTGTTGGAACCAAGAGAATGTCGGAAACCCGGGCGACGGCACGGCGCGAGCCCATGGAGATTGCGGCCGATGGCTCAAGGCGATGGCTTCGGGCGGCAGGCGTGTTTTGCGGCCCATACACGCCTGCCCCAGGGCGACGTGCTCTCCTCCACCCGGGGCGGTGAGGTTCAGGACCCCATGCGGGCCCGCGTCCGGCGCCGGAAGTTCCGGCCGATCAGGCTCACTTCCACCCGGTGCAGGTCGGTCACTGCGATCGCCGGCTTGTTGTCCCCTGGGCCCTCGACCGCCCAGTTGCCGTGCGGGTCGATCACGCCCGACTCCACGCCGGCCGCGGCATTGGCTGGCACGGCCAGGCTGATCCAGTAGTTGTTGGTCGCCGCGCATCCGCGGGCCTTGGTCTCAACCGTCTCGTTACCCGATGAGTTGGTCGAGTAGGACACCAGCACGCCGTCGACATCGAGCTGGTCGTACTCCGTAAACAGCTCCGGGAAGAGCACGTCCAGCCCGAGCGCGAGACCAAACCGGTACCCGTCAACCTCGAAGGTCACCGGTTGCTTGCCCGGGGTGTACATCCAGGTGATCTTCGTGGTCGACAACGTGCGTTCATCGTATCGCGCGACCACGTTGCCCTGGTCGGAGACGACATACACGCTGTTGTGCGGTCGGTTCGGAGGCGGGCAGCTGGTGCACCGAGGGGATCACGGTCCAGATCCCCAGCTCACCCGACAGCGCGGCGATCCGGTCTAGCTGATCCTGCAGTACGATCCACTGGGCCTTGCTCCAGTCGGAGGGTCCGATCTCGTCCGGGCCGATCTCGGACATCACGCGCTTGCTGGGAAAGCAGATCGCGCCCTCGGTGAAGTGGACCAGGCGTGCACCCGTGTCGGCTGCCTGCTTCATCAACCGGCGCACTTCCGCGCCGCTCTCCCGCAGCAAGGCGACGTTCGTCGGGTCTTCATGGACCGTCGACTGGGCGACGGCGATCCGCAGTGTGGGCTGGGTGTTTTCCGGCATGTCTTCTCCTACTGGAGTCGGACGGAAGTGCCGGAGGGCAGCCGTGTAAGACTCACCCGTTTTGGCGGCGCGGGCTCGGACCCGCCGCTTCAAGTTCCTATGCGCTGTCATCTGGCCTTCCACGCACTCGCACGCGGTCCCCCAGCGACCCCGTCCGAGGCGGTTGACCAGGACGAGCGGCCCGAGACAGGAAGTCCCTTTGCCTCCGTTGTTAGACCGAGCTGGGGGCGGTCTCGGGAGGTTCGGCGCAGGCCACGCCAGACTCAACGGTGCTGATGTGAATCTGATTCGTCAACTACAGGATAGGAAAGGCCCGCTTTGGGCTAGGATCTTGCCGAAGCGCTCAGGTAACTAACCGGCCGCGCGCAGGTCTGGAAGTGGCACACAGCGCCAGTTCGCGGCGATGTGCTCATTGTCCGGTAGCTGAGGTCGAGCGGTCGCTGACCGGCGGGGGCGAACGCGACGCGAATGACCCGTGCACCGAACCGGACTTTCCAGTCTTCAGCGACGCCCGGGCTGCAAGGCGACTTTGAGAACGCGAGCGTAGTTGCCTATGGCGAGCTTGCGTATGCGCCGCTCGTCCACGCCCAGCCGCTGCCAGTGATCAACGATGCGGCGGAGATGGCCATATCCTGACAACACGCTGAACGGCCCGAGGCCATTGATGTCAGTTCCAAACGCGACGTGATCCTCGCCGAGCCATTCGGCAAGCTCGATCATACGGTCCGCATAGGCTTCGAGCGTCCGGCCGACGTCAGCGGTCAGTGACCAGAGCCCCACGACGCCTCCTTTACTCGCAATCTCTTTTGCCGTGGCGAGCGAAAGTTGCCGGCGTCGCCAGACCGCTGCGGAGCCA
>Ga0070680_100004037_pt1 | contig 10977 bp, 10 predicted proteins | sample KBSC73BmetaG_FD_64672 | JGI IMG/M metagenome (GOLD analysis project Ga0070680, IMG submission 64672) | Corn rhizosphere microbial communities from Kellogg Biological Station, Michigan, USA - KBS C7-3B metaG | ecosystem: Host-associated > Plants > Roots > Rhizosphere | place: USA: Michigan...
CCGTACGGCTTGGAGAAGATGACGACCTGCTCGCCGGCGGTGTGGGTCGGCACGGTGCCGGCCAGCTGCACGCGGCCGCCGAAGATGACCTGGCGCGCAGCGGCGACGAGGCTCACACCGGTCGTCGAGAAGGCGGCGTCGGCGCCGTACCTCGTGCCGCCGTCGCTCTTCGCGACCAGCCGGAAGTGGTACGTCGTGTTCGCGGACAGCCCGGTGAGCGGCTCGGTCACGGTCTGCACTCCCGCCTTCGAGCCGGCGCTGCGATGCGTCGTCGACTTGCCGTACCTCGTCGTCGTGCCGTAGTCGAACCACCACGTCGTCGAGCGACCGAGCGGGTCGAGCGACCCGGTCAGCTGCGCGGTATCCGGCCCGACCGACTGTGCCGCACCGGTGGTTGCATTCGGTGCGCCGATTGTCGTGAACAGGCGATCAAGCCCGTAGACGCGGCCGCTCGCGTTCTGCGCGACGAGGCGGAAGTGGTAGCTCTTGCCTGCCGCCAGCTTCGTGACGCCGTCCGAGACCGCGCGAGCCGTCGTGCCCGAGCCGGCGGAGTGCGACGCGGTCTTCTGCCCGTACGACAGCGACGTCCCGTACTCGAACCACCACGTCGTCGCGAGGCCGTTCGGCGTCACCTGGCCGCGGAGCGTCGCAGTCGTGACGGCGACCGGGCTCGCGTCGGCCGTCACGGCGACGGGCGCCGAACTGGTCGTGAACGCGGCGTCCGCGCCGGTCGTCGTCCCGGCGTCGCTCGTTGCGACGATCCGGAAGTGGTAGGTCTTGCCGACCGTGAGCTTCGAGATGCCGACCGCCTCGTTCTGCGGGCTCGCACCCGAGCCCGCGCTCTTGACCGCGGTCTTCGTCCCGTAACTCGTCGACGTGCCGTACTCGAAGTAGAAGGTGGTATCGCGGCTGTTCGGATCGACGGTGCCGTTGAGGGTCGCCGTGGTCGTGCCGATAGCGGTCGCGGCGCCTGTCGTCGCACCCGGCGGTGTGAGCGTCGTGAACACCGCATCGCTGCCGTGCACCGTGCTCGTGCTGTTCGCGGCGACGACGCGGTAGTGGTAGGTCGACCCGGCCTTCAGGCCCGCGAGATTCGAGGTGATGTTCACGGCGGCCGTGCCCGAGCCCGCGTTCGCCTTGGCGGTCTGCGAGCCGTAGGACGTCGACGTCCCGTACTGGACGTACCAGCTCGTCGCCTGGCCGCCCGGAACGACGGTGCCGGTGACCGTCGCCGTCGTCGCGCCGATCGCGGTCGCGGGGCCCGTCGTCGCGATCGGCGCAGCGGCGCGGGCGATCCCGACGAACAACACGAATGTGGCCGCCGACACCGCGACGGCGCCGAACACTGTCCGCTTGCCGGTCATCACACCCCCCAATCGACGCCCCTCGAGCATGATCCCAGGTCGTGCGTTTTTTTGCGGACGACGCGTAAGAGGGGGGTAAAACCACTAGGCTCGCAGCGATGAGCGTGGATCTCGAGTCACGTGTCGCAGCACTTCGCCGTTCAGCAGTGTTCGGACGGCTGGACGAGCCCTTCCTGAAGGGCCTGGCGCTGTCGATGTCCGAAGTGACCTTCCCCGCCGGCCGGGTGCTGATCGAGCCGCGCGCGATCGGATCGGGGATGTTCGTGATCGCCGATGGCACGGTCGCGGTGCAGCCGCGCGACGTCGACCCCACCGAGCTCGGCCCCGGGGCGGTCGTCGGCGAGCTCGCCCTGCTCACCAAGGACGGGACGCGGACAGCCCGCGTGCAGGCCGTCACCGACGTCCGCTGCCTGACGCTCGACCGCGCGACGCTGCAGCAGGCGTTCGAGGAAGAGCCGAAGCTCGCGATCGCGCTCTTGCAGAGCGCCGTCGAGCGCCTGTCCGCGCAGATCCTCTCCTAGGTGGTTGATCGACAAATCAGGCCGCCGGCCCGCGCAGCACGATCTCCTCGTACAGCGGCACGTAGCCGAGCCGGCGGTTGAGCGCGAGCATCGTGTCGAGCCGCACCTCGTTCGCGGTGCGCAGCGTCGCGATCCCCTCGCGCTTCGCCCAGCCGATCTGTGCGCGCTTCAGCGCGCCGGCGACACCGCGGCCGCGAGCAGCGCGCGCGACCGCCATGAAGCCGTTGCTCCAGGTCTCCCCCTCGAGCTCCAGGTAGCCGTAGCCGAGCACGCGCCCGTCGTCGAGGGCGATGAAGTACGCGTCGGGGCGGTGCGCATGAAGGCCCCAGTCCGGCCAGTTCGCGATGCGGCTCTCGGAGCGGCCCGGCTGGTCGGCGTACGCGAGGCGCGCGAGCGCGTGCAGCTCGTCCTCGAGATCGGGCCGATCGGCAAAGGTGACGATCTCGAAGCGCGACTCGCCGAGGTCCGGCGCGGCGGCGACGTCGAGCTCAGAGATCACGTAGCGACGCACCTCCTCGTAGCCCTTGCCCTCGAGCCAGGACGCGACGTCGGGCGTGCGCGTCGTGGTCCAGACCTCGAGCCTGGTCTTGCCGATCGCGCGCGCGGCGTCGGACGCGTCGCGCCACGCGTCGTCGTCAACGGAGTGGAGCCAGACCTCCGCGTACGGCAGATGTTCGAGGCCCGGAATCGGCTGAACGTTCATTGCACGGGATTGTGGACGGATCCACCTGAAGGAGGACAGAGAATCATCCACGGCGCCGATGTGAGCCGGAACCCCCACCTCTAGATTCGCTGACATGAAGAAGCGCCTCAGTAGTTAGCCTGGTTAACTGCGTCGGCTAGCCTAGGAAGGTGAGCAGGCGCTCTCTTTCCGTGGACCCGCCCGATCTCGGCCTGTGGCCGACGACGACGGGCCTGGCGCGCCTGTGGCGCGAGCAAGGCCAGCTGGTCCTCATCGGCCTCGCGTGCGCATTGGTCTACAGCACCCTCTCGCTGGCGATCCCGATCGTCGTCCAGCATGCGATCGACCACTCGATCAAGCCGACGAACGGGCACCGCGAGTCGCTCTGGCCGTACCTCGGGGCGATCGTGGCGCTCGCAGCGATTCGCTTCCCGATCAACTTCACGCGGCGATATGCGACGTCGCGGACGGGCATCCGCGTCGAATGGCGCATGCGCGAGCTGCTCTACCAGGCATACCTCCGCTATCCGCGGGCGTTCTACGACGTGCACGCGACCGGCCAGGTGGTCTCGCGCGCGACGAACGACCTGTACCCCGTCCGCTACTTCATCGGCTGGGGCATGACGCAGGGGATCCAGTCCCTGATGATGATCTTCGGGATCGCGATCGTGCTCTTCGTCGTGAACGCGAAGCTCGCGGCGATCGCACTGCTCGCCATGCCGCTCGTCGCGATCCTGACCTACAACTTCGGCCGCCGCGTGATGCCGATCTCGCGCGAGGTGCAGCAGCTGAAGGCCGACGTCACGGAGGCGGCCGACGAGTCGGTCGTCGGGATCGAGATGGTGCAGGCGTTCGGCCGCGAGGACGACGTGCAGGCGCGCTTCAACGTGAAGGCGAGCCGGGTGCGCGACGGCGTCCTGCGACAGGCGCGTGTGGAAGGGCTCTTCCTGCCGGGGCTGCTCTTCCTGCCGTCGCTGTCGATCGCCGCGATCGTCTACTTCGGCGGCAGCGACGTGATCAGCGGGCACCTGACGAACGGGCAGTTCTACCTCTTCTACCAACTGCTCCTGCAGCTCGTGTGGCCGCTCGAGGCGCTCGGCTGGATCCTGTCGCTGGGCCAGCGCGCGACCGCGTCCGCGTCGCGCACGTTCGCGTGGCTCCAGGGGATCGAGACGATCCCGGAGGCGGACGAGCCTGCCGCCCTCCCCGCCGGCCCGCTCGGCATCACGTTCGAGGACGTCCATTTCTCGTACCCGACCGGCAGCGAAGTGCTGACCGGCGTCGATCTGGAGATCACAGCCGGCGAGGTCGTCGCGGTGTGCGGGCCGACGGGCGCCGGCAAGACGTCGCTCCTCAACCTGCTGCCGCGCTTCTACGACCCGGACGAGGGCCGTGTGCTGCTCGGCGGGGTGGACGTCAGCACCGTGTCGACGACGGATCTCCGAACGGCAGTCGCGATCGTCACGCAGCGGCCGATCCTCTTCTCGATCCCCCTCCGGGACAACCTGACGGCGGCGCGCCCGGACGCACCATGGGAAGAGGTCGTCGCCGCCTGCGAGGCGGCCGGCGTCGCGCATTTCGCGGTCGACCTGCCCGACGGCTACGACACGCTGATCGGGGAGCGCGGCGTCAACCTGTCGGGCGGACAGCGCCAGCGCGTCGCGCTCGCGCGCGCGCTGATCGCAGGCGCCCGCGTGATCGTGCTCGACGACCCGATGTCGGCGGTCGACACACAGACCGAGCGCCACCTCGTGACGAACCTCCGCCCCGCGCTCGCAGGCCGCACCGTGCTGATCGCGACGCAGCGCCTGTCGACCGTCGAGGTCGCCGACCGGGCCGTCGTGCTCGACGACGGCGTGATCGTCGAGTCGGGCAAGCCGCAGGAACTGCTCGAGAACGGTGCGTTGTTCAGCGCACTCTTCGGTGAGGAGGTCGCGGTTGCCTGAGAAGCGCGCAGGGCTCTCGCGCCTCAAGCACTACCTGCCGGGGCAGCGCCTGCAGGTCTCCGCGCTCGGCGTCTGCGGCGTGTTGATGGCCGGTGCGCCGGTGGCGGCCCTGTTGATCGTGGCCGATGCGATCAACCACGGGATGGTCGCCGGCGACAAGTCGAGGCTCACACGCGACGTCGTCGCATACCTGGTCATCATGTCGCTCGCCTACGTGCTGCAGACGACGCTCGTGCGCGGCCTTGCGCGCGTCGGCCAGAACATCGTGCTCGGCCTGCGCCAGGATCTCTTCGACCACCTCACCGGGCTCTCGCTCCGCTACTTCAGCGAGCAGAAGGCGGGCTGGATCATCTCACGGCTCACCTCGGACGCCGACGCGTTGTCGGACGTCCTCTCGCAGGGGCTGACGACGCTGGTCGTGAACACGCTCACGATCATGGCCGCCATCGTCGGCCTCTTCGTGCTCGACTGGCGGCTCGGCCTGGTCGCGCTCGTGATCCTGCCGCCGACTCTCGTCAGCGGACGGTGGTTCCAGGTGAAGTCGCACGCGGCGTTCCTGCGCGTGCGCGAGACGATCGCGATCATGACCGCGCAGATCGCCGAGTCGGTGTCCGGCATGGCGATCATCCAGGCGTTCAACCGCGAGCGCGCATTCCTCGCCGAGTTCGACAAGGCGAACGCGGCGAACCGCGAGACCAACACGCACGCGCAGTACCTGAACTCGATCTTCTTCCCCGGGATCGAGGCGCTCGGCGTCGTCGCGATGGTGTCGGTGCTGTTCGTCGGTGACCACCTGCTGCTCCACGGCTCGATCCAGGTGGGGACCGTCACCGCCGCGGTGTTCATGCTGAACATGATCTTCCAGCCGCTGCAGGAACTGTCCGACCTGTACGGGCAGGTGCAGTCGGCCGGCGCGGCGATGGAGAAGATCACCGGGATCCTCGACACCGAGCCGGAGATCCGCGACGCGCCCGGCGCGCTGTCGCTGGCGGTGGCGGGCCACCTCCAGTTCGACCGCGTCACGTTCTCGTACGGTCGCGAGCCCGTGCTGCACGCGATCGAGATCGAGGTGCCGGCCGGGAACTGCCTCGCGCTCGTCGGTGAGTCGGGCGGCGGCAAGTCGACGACGGCGAAGCTCGTCGGACGCTTCTACGACCCCGACGAGGGTGCGGTGCGCGTCGACGGTCACGACCTCCGCGAGCTCGAGTTGCGGTCGTATCGCCGGCAGCTCGGCGTCGTACTCCAGGATCCGTTCCTCTTCTCCGGCACGATCGCCGACAACGTCCGTTTCGCACAGCCGGGCGCGACCGACGAGCAGGTCGCGGAGGTCGCGCGTTCGGTCGGCGTCGACCGGATCGCGCGTCGCTTCGACAAGGGACTGCTGCACGAGGTGCGCGAAGGCGGCGCCGGGCTCTCCGCCGGCGAGCGGCAGCTGATCTCGATCGCGCGTGCGCTCCTCGCCGACCCGCGGATCCTGATCTTCGACGAGGCGACGTCCAACATCGACCGGCCGACGGAGATCCTGATCGAGCAGGCGCTCGACCGGCTGCTGCGCGGACGGACGTCGATCATCATCGCCCACCGTCTCGCGACCGTGCGGCGCGCGGACGAGATCCTCGTGGTCGAGCACGGGCGCATCACCCAGCGCGGGCGCTTCGACGACCTACTGGCGGTGGAGGGGGCGTTCCGCGAGCTCGCGGCTCAGCTGCACGGCGTGTCGGAATCGGGCTTGCAGTCGGCGCCTGTGACCGGCAGCCGGCCGAGGAGCTCGGCGAGCGCCGTCAACTCCGAGCCCGAGTAACGCGACACGAACAGCTCGTCGACCCCGCGGAGATGCGTCTCCGCGGCGAGACGGAGCTTCTCGCGGCCGTGGTCGGTCAGCGCCGCGTACGACACGCGGGCATCCGACGAGCACGACTCCTTGCGGACGTACCCGGCGCGCTCGAGCCCTTCGAGGAGCCGGGTGATCCCGGAGGCGGTCAGCACGACCTGCTGGGCGAGATCGACGCGGCGCATCATCCCGCCTTCGGCGTGCGAGAGGTGCAAGAGCACCTCGTAGTCGTTCAGGGTCAGGTCGTGCTCGCGCTGCAGCTGCACGGACAGCTCGCGCGTGATCGCCGCGTGCGCGCGAAGGAACGCGACCCAGCTCTCGAGCCGGACGGGCGCCGGGATCCTGGTTGCCACAGTCATAGTTGCGTACTCAAGTGTAGCGCGCGAAACGGCGTCGGGACAGTCCTCGAAGGTAGGTTCAGGCGGTGAGCCGGAGCGACCAGGGAATCGAGGCGATCGGGCTCCGGCGGCAGTTCAAGGACATCGAGGCGGTGGCGGGGATCGACCTGCGGGTGCTGCCCGGGGAGATCTACGGCTTCCTCGGCCCGAACGGCGCCGGCAAGTCGACGACCGTCCACATGCTGACGACGCTCCTCCCGCCCTCCGGCGGGCGGGCGACCGTCGCCGGCTTCGACGTGGCGAAGCAGGGCGCGCAGGTGCGCGCCTCGATCGGTGCGGCGTTGCAGGAGGCGGCGCTCGACCCGTTCCTGACCGGCGCCGAGCACCTGCGCCTCCAGGCCTCCCTCCACGGCATCCGCGGGGACGAGCGCAAGCGCCTGATCGCCCAGCTCCTCGACCGCGTCGGGCTCGCGAACGCCGGCACCCGAAAGGTGCGCACCTACTCGGGCGGCATGAAGCGCAGGCTCGACCTCGCGCTCGCCCTCATCCACGACCCGTCGATCCTCTTCCTCGACGAGCCGACGACGGGGCTCGACCCGCAAAGCCGCACCGCGCTCTGGGACGAGGTCGGGCGCCTCGCGCGCGAGGAGGGCGTCACCGTCTTCCTGACGACGCAGTACCTGGAAGAGGCGGACGTCCTCGCCGACCGCGTCGGGATCATCGACCACGGCCGGATCGTCGCCGAGGGAACGCCCGCGCAGCTGAAGGCGCAGATCGGCAAGCCGACGGTCGAGGTCGTGCCCGAGTCGCCCGACGAGCTCGAGCGGCTCCGCGGGCTGCTCCGCCGCTTCGGCGCCGAGACGGCGGCGCGGCCGGGTGCGTTCGCGGTGCAGCTCGAGGGCCACGGCGCGTTGCCCGAGGTCGTGCGCGCGCTCGACAGCGAGAACCTGCGCGCCGCGCAGATCAACCTGCACGAGCCGTCGCTCGACGACGTCTTCCTCGCGAAGACGGGCCGCACCCTCGAAGGCGCCGAAGAGGAATGAGGCAACAGGTTTGGCTGATCGCGCGGCGATCGGTCGTGCGGACGTTCAGGCAGCCCGGAACGTGGATCCCGCCGCTCACGTTCCCGCTCATGCTGATGGCCGTCAACTCGAACGGCCTGCGCGCAGCCACGCACCTGCCGGGGTTCCCGACCAACTCGTTCCTCGCCTTCTTCCTGCCGTTCTCGTTCCTGCAGGGCGCGCTCTTCGCGTCCGGCATCGCCGGTGTCGACCTCGCACGCGACATCGACACCGGGTTCCTGAACCGGCTCGCGCTCACGCCGGTTCGCGGCTCGGCGCTCCTGATCGGCCAGATCGGCGGCGCGGTCGGGCTCGGCGCGCTGCAGGCGTGCGTGTATCTCGGTGTCGGCCTCGCCTTCGGCGTGCACATCGACACCGGGGTCGCCGGCGCCTTCCTGATCCTGCTGCTCGCGGTGCTGATCGCGACCGGCTGGGGCACGCTCGGGCTCTGGCTCGCACTGCGCACCGGCTCCGGCGAAGGCGTGCAGTCGCAGTTCCCGCTGTTGTTCTTCGCGACGTTCATCTCCAGCATGAATCTGCCGCGCAACCTGATCGAGGTGACGTGGTTCCGCGACGTCGCGACGATCAATCCCGTCAGCTACATGATCGAGGGACTGCGGTCGCTCGTGATCAGCGGCTGGGACGCGCAGGCGCTCCTGCTCGGGTTCGGGTTCACCGTGGCGCTGATCGCCGTCTCGCTGACCCTCGCGGGACGGCAGCTGAAGGTAAGGATGGCGCGGACGTGAGGCGCACGTTGGACGTCGCGTTCGCGCTTGCGCACCGGCAGGTCACGGTGCTGTTCAAGAACCCGTCGCTGTTCATCCCCCCGATGCTGTTCCCGCTGATGAACTTCATGGCGTTCGCGGGCGGCCTCTCGCGACTGCGTCACGTGCCCGGGTTCGACTTCCGCGGCGGCTACACCGCGTTCCAGTTCGTGTTCGTGCTGCTGCAGTCGGCTGCGTTCGGCGGCGTGTTCGCGGGCTTCGGGATCGCGCGCGACTTCGAGCGCGGTTTCGCGCGCCGCCTGCTCGTCTCCGCGCCGCAGCGCAGCGGGATCATCGCCGGCTATGCGATCGCCGCGCTCGTGCGCTGGGCGATGATCGCCGTCGTCCTGACCACTGTCGGGCTCGCCGCCGGCATGAAGATCGGTGGCGGCGGGGTCGACCTCTTCGGCCTCTACGGGCTCGCGATCATCTTCAACCAGGTCGGCCTGCTCTGGGCCGCCGGCGTCGCGATGCGATTCCGCTCCGTCCAGGCAGGCCCGCTGATGCAGACGCCGGTGTTCATGGCGCTCTTCCTGGCACCCGTCTACGTCCCGCTCGACCTGCTGACCGGCTGGATCCACGCGGTCGCGCGCCTCAACCCGCTGACGTTCATCCTGGAGTCCGGCCGCGGCTTCATCCAGGGCGAGCCGACCCAGGTCGGGCTGGCGTTCGGGCTCGCGCTCGCCCTGTTCGCGGTCTTCGCCGTCTGGGCGCGCACCGGCCTGCGGGCCGCCGAGAACGCCGGCTAGTTTCATAACGCGCCGGGTGGTGATCACTCAGGCGTGGGGAGACGCGCGCTCGTGCTCGGGGCTGTCGCCGCGGCGGTCGCGGCGGGCGCTGCCGCCGTGCTGTCGGCGCTCGGCGCGCCGACCGGGAGCGTGCCGCCTGCCCGGGCAGCAGCACCAGGGGTGACACTCGGCTCGCGCTCCGTGGCGTTCGGCAACGGCCGCGTCGTCCTGCGCATGCGGACGTCGAGCCTCGGCTGCTTCCGCGTCGTCGTCGGCTCGTCGACGGTCGCGCGCTCGTGCACCTCGAGCCTCACACCGGACCAGATCGCCTACGCGTCGTCGCGGTACGCCGTCGGGGGCGTCGCGGGCAGCGATGTCCGCGCGGTGATCGTGCGACTGACGAACAAGGGAACGGTGTGGGCGGCGCTGCGACGCGGGACGTTCTATGCAGCCGTGCCCGCGGCACACAACGTGCGAGCCGTCGTCAAGGTGCTGAGCGACGGCTCGCGCACGAGCTTCACCGTCACAGGCTCCCGCTGAACGTGTCGCAGCCGCTGGGCTCGCCGCGCTGGTAGCCGCGCGAGAACCACTTCTGCCGCTCCGCCGACGAGCCGTGCGTCCACGTCTCGGGGTTCACGCGCCCCTGCGTCTCCTGCTGGATGCGGTCGTCGCCGACCGCCGCCGCGGCATCGAGACCGTCGTTCACGTCCTGCTGCGTGAGATCGACGATGTAGCCGGTCGCGACCGCGTTGCGGGCCCACACGCCTGCGTAGCAGTCGGCCTGCAGCTCGGTGCGCACCGAGCCTCCCGTCGCGCCCTGCGACTGGTGCCCGCTCAGGTCCCCGAGCAGGTCCTGCGCGTGGTGCCCGTACTCGTGCGCGATCACGTACGCCTCGGCGAACGGACCGCCCTGCGCGCCGAAGCGGTCGTGCAGCTCCTGGTAGAAGCCGAGGTCGATGTAGACGTGACGGTCGGTCGGGCAGTAGAACGGCCCGACGTCCGTCGTCGCGGTCCCGCACCCGGTCGACGTCGAGCCGGTGAAGAAGACGGTGTTCGCGGGCTCGTACTGCTTCCCGTGGCGCTTGAACCAGCTGCTCCAGTACGCCTGCACGCTGTTGATGTCGCCGAGGATGCGGCAGTCCTGCCGGTTGTTCGCGTCGGTCCCGGTGGAGCAGTCGAGCTGCGCGGACGCGGAGCTCGTGCCGGGCCCGACGCTGAGACCGTCGAGCTGGTCGAAGGTGCCGCCGCCACCGCCTCCGAGCAGTGCGAAGAGCAGGTAGATGACGACGCCGGCGACGCCGAGCCCACCGCCGCCGACCGCGACGGCGCCGCCTCTGCCGCGCCGGTCCTCGACCTGCGACGGGTCGAGCCGCGCTCCGGGACGGAACCTCACAGGGCTCTTTCTACAGATCCCGCAAGGAGAACGCCGCCACAGCAGCGGCGATGACGAGCACCAGGTAGACGACCGCCCATGTGAGGAGCGGTGTGCCCGCCTGGTGCGATCCGCCAAACGGGCCGAGCTTGAGCACGTACTCCGCGAAGCCGGTCGTATCGATCGTCAGCCGGTGCAGGGCGTCCTCATAGAGCGCGTCGAACGGCAACACCCACGCCGCGAGGCGCGCGATGTGCTGCAGACGCTGCGACTGGATCGCCTGCCCGATCTCGCCGAGCAGACCGGCGATGAGGCCTGCGCCGAACACCATCAGCACTCCGATCCCATTCGCGATCGGAGCGAGGAACAC
>Ga0070680_100004038_pt1 | contig 10974 bp, 9 predicted proteins | sample KBSC73BmetaG_FD_64672 | JGI IMG/M metagenome (GOLD analysis project Ga0070680, IMG submission 64672) | Corn rhizosphere microbial communities from Kellogg Biological Station, Michigan, USA - KBS C7-3B metaG | ecosystem: Host-associated > Plants > Roots > Rhizosphere | place: USA: Michigan...
AGATCATCGCCGCCTGGTTTCGCTCCGAAGCAGCGGGCAATGCCTTCGTGGTCGGCGACGTCGCCGTCTTGCGTCGCGCGGCGGCGAGCACCGGCGGCATGCTGCCGGTCGCTCGGATCGAGCGCGCCGCCGACGTGCACGCATTGCCGCCGCGCTGCATTCCGGTGCTGCAGGCCGACGGCATCGCCAGCGACCTGCTGACGGCCGTGATCGGCACCGTCGACCGGCGCGCCGGGGCGGCCGCGGCGCGCTCGATCGAGCAGGCCGTCGCGCTCCTTCGCGCCGGCGAGGCAGCGGCGCTCGTCACCGCACCGATCCACAAGGAGGCATTCGCCGCCGCCGGCGTCGCCTACCCGGGGCACACCGAGATGCTGCAAGCGCTCGCCGCCGATGGCGGCAAGCCGCCGCCGGTTCGCATGATGCTCGCCAACGACGAGCTGAAGACGGTGCTGGTGACGATCCACATGTCGCTGCGCCGCGCGCTCGACGCCGTCACGTTCGACGCCGTCGTCGAGACGATCCGCATGGCCGATGCCGCCGCGCGGCGCCTGGGTGCCGCCCGGCCACGCGTCGCCGTCGCCGGCCTCAATCCGCATGCCGGCGAGGGCGGCCTCTTCGGCGACGAGGAGCTGCGCATCATCGAGCCGGCCGTGCGCGCGGCTCGCGCCGAAGGCATCGATGCGAGCGGGCCGTTCGCGCCGGACACGGTCTTCATGCGTGCGCGCGACGCGGCCGGCCATCCGGGCGAATTCGATGTGGTCGTCGCCATGACGCACGACCACGGACTGATCCCGGTGAAGTATCTCGGCGTCGAGCGCGGCGTCAACGTCACGCTCGGCCTGCCGTTCGTTCGCACGAGCCCGGACCACGGCACGGCGTTCGACATCGCCGGCACCGGCCGTGCAGATCCGTCGAGCTTCGCGGCGGCGGTGCGCCTCGCGCGCACGCTCGCCGCCGGCGACCTCAGTGCTTCGTCGGCGCCCCGAGAGCCGCCAGCTGCTTTCTCGCCCGGTGCGTCGCGCGCTCCATGAGGTAGTCGCTCTCGAGCGCGCGAAAGCGCCCCGTCTCGCACATCCGCGACAGCATGCGCGACGTCATCGAGATCGTTTCCTGGTGCTTGCCGCCGCGCGTGAAGACGAAGAAGCCGCGCCCCGAGCTGACGTGCGCGAGCTGCACCTTCTGCCACTCGTTCTTCAGCTGCATCTGATAGGCGAAGCCTAGCTTGACGTGGTCCATCAGCTGCGGGCCGCGGCTCGGCTCGCTCGTTTCGCCCAGCTCGGTCGTCGTCGGCCCGAGCTGATCCACCGCCGCCGAATCGAGCCGGCCGACGAGCGACGGCGATGCCGGCATCGGCGGCTGTGGCTCTTCCGCCAGATTGACGTCGACCCCGGCCGGGGCGACGGGAGCCGACCAGTCGACCGCCGCCTCGTTGACGAGCCCCACCTGCCTGGCCTCGGCCTCGCTGAAGCGGCGCTCGATCACTTCGGGCGCCACGTCGGCGATCGGCTCGGACCGTGCGAAGCCCTCGAGCTGCTGCGGCACGGGCGTCGCGAAGATCGACTCGAGCTGCTTGACCATCAGGTTGTGGTCGAGCTCGCTGAGCGACTGGGCCTTGAGCGACTCCGCGTGCGCGGGCAGCAGCTTGGCGAAGAATTCCTTTTGCGCAGGCTCGGGCCAGCCGATCAGCTTCATGCCTTCGTTGAGGTCCTTCATGAGCGGCGGCAGCTGCATGAGGAACTTCTTGCGGAACATCGGCGAGCCTTTCGGCTGGATGCTCATGACGAGGTCGACGCCGACGCGCCGGTAGCGCTTGGCGCGATCGGAGTCGGCGCCGTCGCGCCGCACGGCGAGCACGAGCGCCTGCGTCCAGACCTGCGCCAGGAAATCGAGCATGTACGCCGGCAGCTGCATCGGCGCGAGCGCCGCCTGCAGCTGCAGCATGTAGCGCTGCTGGATGCGCAGCTCCGATTCCTTCTGGTCGAGGACGACCGCCGCGCCCGATTTCTCGACCGCGCCTTCGGTCTGCTCGGTGATGAACTGCTCGAGCTCGGCGAGCTTGGCGGCGTACAGCTCGATCTGGTCGAAGTCGCCCTCGACGATCTCGTCGACGAGCTTGCGAACGCGGGTCAGGAATTTGGCGCCGGGGCCGACGTCGAAGTCGTCGAACGCGTTGGCGAGCGAGGCGATCCGGTTGATGAAGCGGCGCACCGGATGGCGCCGGGTCGAGAAGAACGTCTGGTCGGAGAGGGCGACGCGCAGCACCGGCAGCTGCAGGCGAGCGATCTCGCGCGCCATCTGCGGCGGCACGCGCGAGTCGGAAAGGATCTGGTCGAAGAGGCTGCCGACGACGTCGATCACCATGTGGTCGAGCTTGCCGGTCGAGGCCGAGATCAGCTCCTCGCGGTGGGCGCGGATCAGGTTGACCGCCATCAGGCCGGTGAGGCCGTCGCCGTACCCAGGGTCGGCGATCGGCGCGGCGCGTGACGAGTCGGCGCCGACGCCCAGGCCGCTGCGCGACGAGCTCGGGCCGCGGTCGGCGCCGCTCACCGGCCCGGCGTGGCGCGACATCGCATAGCCGCTCGGCCGCGCCACGCCCTGGCTGCGGGCGGCGCTTGCGGACGGGCTGCCGAGCAGGCTCGCGGGGCCGAGCTCGCCCGGCTGGCTCGAGATCGCGGTCAGCCGGCGCAGCAGGGTCATGAGCTGCTGGTCGGCCGCGGCGCTCGCGCGCGGGCGGCTGTAGCCGCTGCTCCCGCCGCCGCCGCGCGGCGGATCGCGCACGCTTTCGACCGGCTCCCGGCCGGGAGGAAACGCGGTCGCGAGCGCCCGCCGGTGCGCGGCGAGCAGGTCCATGTCGCTGTCGGCGCCGGAGTCGATCTCGCCGTAGGCGCCGCCGCGCGACGACGCGTGCCCGTCGCGCGACAGCGTGGCATAGCCGGAGTTCGCGGCGCCGAGCTGGTTGCCCGGGCCTTCGACCGTCCGCACGGTCAGGTTCACCGGACGGACGCCGCGCTCCTGCAGCAGCCGGACGACGTCGTCGTAGCACTCGGGCATGGCCTGCGCGACCGCATGACCGAGCTCGCGGGCGAGGATGCGTCGGCTGTCGCGCTCGCCCGAGATCGCCTCGATGCCGCGGTGCAGCGCGGCACCGACGATCTCGGCACGCAGGGGATTTCGCTCGTCGTCTGCGCGGCCGAGGTTGAGCAGCGCGCCCATGTAGGCGGCGAGCTCGCGCAGCTGCCCTTCGCACTCGTGCGAGATCATCTGGCCGAGTCGCACGAAGTTCATCTGCTCCTCGACCTCTTTCTCGTCGACGAGGCTGAGCGTCTGCCAGTCGGCCGACTCGAGCTTGCGCCTCGCATCGACGCGCGGCGCGAGCTCCTTGGCGACCTTTTCGCGCAGGCCCTCGAGGAAGGCGTTCTGGTACGAGCCCAGGTTCCTGCGCAGCTCCTGCTGCGTGACCATGAGCTGGTCGCGTTCTGTGATCTTGATCGCGACCTGCGCCTGCGCGTTCAGCTGGTCGGCGACCCGCATCGCCGCCGATGCCGCGGCGTCGCGGATCAGCTGCATGGCTGCTTCGAGCGTCGCCTGGGCGCGAGGATCGATCAGATTCATCTCTGCATCGGCGAGTGGGGCGGTGAACGTGCTCGAAGACGGGCGAAGACTCTCCTAGTATGGGCCAAAGATCACGCTGGACGCCGGCACTGCGTCACGCTCCGCGCGGGTGCGACGCCCGGTGCCGGCGGTGAATCAGCGCCGCACCGAGTCGCGGATTTCGCGCAGCAGCAAGATCTCCTCGGCGTCGACGACGGCGGGCGGCGGCGTCGCGCTGCGCAGCCGATTGATCTGCTTGACCATGACGAAGATGATGAAGGCGAGGATCAGGAAGTTGAGCAGCACGGTGATGAAGTTGCCGTAGGCCAGCAGCGGCACGCCCGCCTTGGTGAGTGCCTCGTACGTCCTCGGCCCGGCGTAGTTCGGCGGCGGCGGCGCGAGCATGACGAAGTAGTTCGAGAAGTCGAGCCCGCCGAAGATGCGGCCGACCACCGGCATGATGATGTCCTTGACCAGCGAATCGACGATCTTCGCGAACGCGGCGCCGATGATCACGCCGACCGCGAGGTCGACGACATTGCCCTTCGAGGCGAACTCCTTGAATTCGGTCGCGAAACTCATGCGCTTCTCCTGGTTGTTCTAGGGGCGGCCGGAGTGGCCTGCCTTGCGGAGTATCGCGGGCGGCGCTGGGCATCGCCAGCACTTCGTGGGCCGAGCCCCCGCCGACGCGTCCGCTAGAATTCCGGGTTGACTTCTCGCGTCTCGTCGAGACTCTTGCCAGGACAAACATGACTGACCAGAAGATCGACGGCGGCAAGCGCACCTGGATCATCGCATCGGGTTGCGCTGGCGCCGTCGGCGCAGGCTTCCTCGCAGTCCCCTTCGTCAGCAGCTTCGAGCCTTCCGAACGCGCCCGCGCCGCGGGCGCCCCGGTCGAAGTCGACATCGGCGCCTTGAAGCCGGGCGAGAAGATGACCGTCGAGTGGCGCGGCAAACCGGTCTGGATCGTGCATCGCACGCCCGAGCAGATCGCCGAGCTGCCGAAGAACGATCCGCTGCTCGCCGATCCGCTCTCCAAGCGCAATGCCGACGAGCTGACGCCGCCCTACGCGCGCAACGAAGTGCGCGCGAGAAAGCCCGAGTACCTCGTCGTCGTCGGCATCTGCACGCACCTGGGCTGCTCGCCGACCGACAAGTTCGTGCCGGGGCCGCAGCCGTCGCTGCCCGACAGCTGGCCGGGCGGGTTCCTCTGCCCCTGCCACGGCTCCACCTTCGACCTCGCAGGCCGGGTGTTCAAGGACAAGCCCGCGCCCGACAACCTGGAGGTGCCGCCGCACATGTATTTGTCCGACAGCAGGCTCCTCATCGGCGAGGACAAGCGTGCCTGATCGCGACCGACCCATCCCCAGGAGCTCGAGGAATGGCTGAAATGCAGACCGCGCCCGCCGGCGCCGGCGCCGGGCGGCGCCTGTTGACCTGGGTCGACAACCGCTTCCCGCTCTCGAAGCTCTTCAACGAGCACATGGCGCAGTACTACGCGCCCAAGAACTTCAACATCTGGTACGTCTTCGGCTCGCTGGCGCTGCTCGTGCTGGTCAACCAGATCCTGACCGGCATCTTCCTGACGATGCACTACAAGCCGGACGCCGCCAAGGCGTTCGAGTCGGTCGAATACATCATGCGCGACGTGCCGTGGGGCTGGCTCGTGCGCTACATGCATTCGACCGGCGCGTCGGCGTTCTTCATCGTCGTCTACCTGCACATGTGGCGCGGGCTCATCTACGGCAGCTACCGCCGGCCGCGCGAGCTGGTGTGGCTGTTCGGCTGCGCGATCTTCCTCTGCCTGATGGCCGAGGCGTTCATGGGCTACCTGCTGCCGTGGGGGCAGATGAGCTACTGGGGCGCGCAGGTGATCGTCAACCTGTTCTCGGCGATTCCCTTCATCGGCCCCGATCTGGCGCTCCTCATCCGCGGCGACTACGTCGTCGGCGACGCGACGCTGAACCGCTTCTTCAGCTTCCACGTGATCGCCGTGCCGCTGGTGCTGCTCGGCCTGGTCGTCGCCCACGTCATCGCGCTGCACGAGGTCGGCTCGAACAACCCGGACGGCGTCGAGATCAAGGAGAAGAAGGACGCCAACGGCAACCCGCTCGACGGCATCCCGTTCCATCCGTACTACACGGTGCACGACATCTACGCCGTCAGCGTGTTCCTGTTCATCTTCAGCGCGGTGCTCTTCTTCGCGCCCGAGGGCGGCGGCTACTTCCTCGAGTTCAACAACTTCATCGAGGCCAACCCGCTGAAGACGCCGCTGCACATCGCTCCCGTCTGGTACTTCACGCCGTACTACTCGATGCTGCGCGCGACGACCGACATCATGGTCAACATCCTCGCCGGCATCCTCGCGATCGCGGCGGTGCTGGCGATCCTGCGCGGCGGCTTTCGGGCGGCCGGCAAGATCGCGATCGCGGTGGCGGCGATCGTCGCCGTGTTCCTGCTCAAGACCTTCGACGCCAAGTTCTGGGGCGTCGTCATCATGGGCGGCGCGGTGCTGATCCTGTTCTTCCTGCCGTGGCTCGACCACAGCCCGGTCAAGTCGATCCGCTACCGACCGGGCTGGCACCGGATCGTCTACGGCGTGTTCCTGGTCTTCTTCCTGGCCCTCGGCTACCTGGGCTCGCAGCCGCCGTCACCGACCGGCAACTACGTCTCGCAACTTGGCACGCTGGTCTACTTCGGCTTCTTCCTGCTGATGCCGTGGTGGAGCCGCCTGGGCCTCTTCAAGCCGGTGCCGGACCGCGTCACGTTCGCCTCCCACTGACCGCCGCAGGCGAGCCTCCCATGATGAAAACAATCCTGCTCCGACTGCTGCTGGTCCTCGGCTGCGCGCTGCCCCTCGCGTCGTCCGCCGCGGAGGCCGGCTACCCGTGGGACCACTTCCCGGCCGCCAAGATGAACGACATGCCCGCGTTGCAGAACGGCGCGCGCATCTTCACCAACTACTGCCTCGGCTGCCACTCGGCGTCGTACATGCGCTACAACCGCCTGCACGACATCGGCCTCACGGACGAGCAGATCAAGAAGAACCTGCTGTTCGGGACCAACAAGGTCGGCGACACCATGAAGACGCCGCTCGACCCGCGCGAGGCGAAGGACTGGTTCGGCACGGCGCCGCCCGATCTCTCGGTCATCGCGCGTTCGCGCGCCGAGGTCGGCAAGGGCAGCGGGGCCGACTATCTCTACACGCTCTGGCGCACCTTCTACCGCGACGACGCGCGCCCGACCGGCTGGAACAATTTGGCCTTCCCCGACATCGCCATGCCGCATGCGCTCTGGCAGTTGCAGGGCGAACGGCGCGCCAAGTTCATCGAGGTGAAGGATCCGCACGAAGAAGGCAAGACGACGCGCCGCTTCGCCGGCTTCGAGCAGATCACGCCCGGCACGCTCGACGATCAGCAGTACGACGCCGCGGTCGCCGATCTGGTCGCGTACCTGCAATGGATGGGCGAGCCGGCGCAGGCAACGCGGGTTCGCGTCGGTGTCGGCGTGCTCGTCTTCCTCGGCTTGCTGATCGTGATCACCTGGCGGCTGAGCTCCGCGTACTGGAGAAGCGTCCACTAGACGGGCCGGCGCCGCTCATCGCGGCGCGCTCGCAAGGCGAAGCCGGCGCCAGGCCCGCTTCGCTGTCCCCATTTCGATTCTCTGGGAGTTCTCGACCATGATGGTGCTCTATTCCGGAACCACCGACCCGTACTCGCACCGGTGCCGTTTCGTCCTGTTCGAAAAGGGGATGGATTTCGAGATTCGCGACGTCGACCTGTTCGCGAAGCCCGAGGACATCGCCCTCATGAACCCGTACAACGAGGTGCCGATCCTCGTCGAGCGCGACCTGATCCTCTACGAGTCGCACATCATCAACGAGTACATCGACGAGCGCTTCCCGCACCCGCAGCTCATGCCGGGCGATCCGGTGGCGCGTGCGCGCGTGCGGCTCTTCCTCTTCAATTTCGAGAAGGAGCTCTTCGCGCACGTCAACGTGCTCGAAGGCCGCGGCGTCAAGGGCACCGACAAGCAGCTCGAGAAGGCGCGCTCGCAGATCCGCGACCGGCTGACGCAGCTCGCGCCGATCTTCCTCAAGAACAAGTACATGCTGGGCGACGACTTCTCGATGCTCGACGTCGCGATCGCACCGCTGCTCTGGCGGCTCGACTACTACGGCATCGACATGTCGAAGAACGCCGTGCCGCTCCTGAAGTACGCCGAGCGCATCTTCTCGCGTCCCGCGTACATCGAGGCGCTGACGCCGTCCGAGAAGGTGATGCGGAAGTAGCGCGCGAGAAGCAGCATGACTGCGCCGATCGCCCCGGCCACCGCAGGCACTTCGACGCGGCCCTATCTGATCCGCGCGCTGCACGACTGGTGCACGGACAACGGCTTCACGCCGTACATCGCCGTGTTCGTCGACGAGCACGTGCAGGTGCCGAAGGAATACGTCAAGAACAACGAGATCGTCCTCAACGTCGGCTTCGAGGCGACCAGCGCCCTCAAGCTCGGCAACGAGCTGATCGAGTTCAAGGCGCGCTTCGGCGGGACGTCGCGCGAGATCGCCGTGCCGATCGACCACGTGATCGCGATCTACGCACGCGAGAACGGCCAGGGGATGGCATTCCCGATGCCGACCGAGACGACGTCGAGCGATCCGGCCGAAGGCGCCAGATCCGATCCACCTGCCACGGCGGGCCGCGGTCCTCGCCTTGCGGGCAGCGCAGCCGGAGCGGCACGCAAGGGCGCGAGCGCGCTGACGCTGAGCCCGACATCGGCGCTGCCCGCGCCGAAGTCGGCGAGCGAGCCACCCGTCGAGCCGCCGCCGAGCCCGCCTGCGCCGGGATCGAAGCGGCCATCGCTGAAGCGCGTGAAGTAGCCGCTCTGCGCCGCTCGGGTTGCCGAGCGCGTCTCGATGCAGCCGCCACCTATACTGCCGCCGCTCCGGCGTCCACTCATGGCCGAGGATCGCCGGCTTAGCTCAGTTGGTAGAGCACCCGCCTTGTAAGCGGAAGGTCGTCCGTTCGATTCGGACAGCCGGCACCACCCCAACCCGGCACGGCGGCGGCGCGCCGCCGTCCGGCGACGCGGCAGCCCTACTTGCCGCGCGCGCGCTGCACGAGCTGATCGACCACCGCCAGCGCGCGCTCCTGCGAGCCGGCCTGGCTCGGCGACGTCATCCAGCGGCCGGCGACGACCAGCGTCGGCACGCTCTCGACCTTGTAGTCGGCGACCATCTTCTTCGCCCGCGAGACCGACGTGGCGACCGAAAACGACTTGAACGCGGCGAGGAACTTCGCCTGGTCGACGCCGTGCTTGGCCAGGAACGCGGCGATGTTCTCGGGCGTGTCGAGGCGCTGCCGTTCGATGTGGATGGCCTGGAAGATCTTCAGCTGGACGGGCTGCACGGCGCCGATCGTCTCGAGCGCGTAGTACGTCTTCATGAAGTTGTCGGCGTTCATGAGGAACGGCACCGGCACGCGCCGGAAGCTCACGTCGGCCGGCAGCCGTGTCTGCCATGCCTCGAGCGTCGGCTCGAACGAGCTGCAGTGCGGGCAGGCGTACGAGAAGAACTCGAGCACCTCGACCTTGCCCGGCGGGGCGCCGGAGGGCTGCGGCGTCTCGATCTTGGTGAAGTCCTTGCCTTCGACCGGGCCGGCGCCCTGCGCCGCTGCCGGAGCGAACGGCAAGGCACCGGCGATGCCGGCGAGAACGAGTGCGGTGGAGAGCTGGCGTCGGTGCATGTTCATGTCGAGAGCAACGGTTGAGAGCCGATTCCGGCGGACAAGGCAAGTTCCTCTCGCGTGCGCTGCAGGCAGCAACGCCCTGACGAGCGGGGCGTCAACGCGGCTGCACCTTGACGCGAATCGCCGCCACCGGCTGCCCGGCGTCGCGCAGGCGCTGCTCGAGCAGCGGCACGAGCTGGCGCAGCTTGGCTGCGACCGCGGCGTTGCTGCACAGCAAGGACCAGCCCTCGTCGTCGACCGGGCCGGCGCTCACCTGCGCCGCCAGACCGGGCGGGAAGGCGGGGGCCGCGGCCGCGAAGAGGGCATTGGAGCGCTGCATCCGCGCGGCGAGCCGGCCGAGCGGGGCGCTCTCCCGGAGCGCCTCGGCGATCGGAATTGCGCGCGCCAAAGGAGCCGGATGCGTTGACACCTCACGAGTCTAGCGGCAGCTCCCGCTGATAAGATCGAGAGCTCCCTCGCGCCGAGCGCCCAGCCCGCGCTTGCATTGCCCCGGGCCGCCCGCACCTCGAGCGGATCGTGGCCCGCCGCCGGGCCGCCGGCGCCCCCGCAATCCGCTTTTCACCCGCCCACGCATGTTGCCCAAGCTCCTCACCTCGATCTTCGGCAGCCGCAACGAACGCCTGCTCAAGCAGTACCGGCAGATCGCGCAGAAGGTCAACGCGTTCGAGCCGGCGTTCGAGCAGCTGAGCGACACCGAGCTGCGCGCCAAGACGGAAGAGTTCCGCAACCGCCACGCGCAGGGCGAGTCGCTCGACGCGCTCCTGCCCGAGGCGTTCGCCACCGTCCGCGAGGGCGGCAAGCGCGTGCTGAAGATGCGCCACTTCGACGTCCAGCTGATCGGCGGCATGGTCCTGCACGCCGGCAAGATCGCCGAGATGCGCACCGGCGAAGGCAAGACGCTCGTCGCCACGCTGCCCGTGTATCTCAATTCACTCGCCGGCAAGGGCGTGCACGTCGTCACGGTCAACGACTATCTCGCCCGGCGCGACGCCGAGTGGATGGGCCGCCTCTACAACTTCCTCGGCCTGAGCGTCGGCGTGAACCTGCCGCAGATGTCGAAGGAGGAGAAGCAGGCGGCCTACGCCGCCGACGTGACGTACGGGACCAACAACGAATTCGGCTTCGACTACCTGCGCGACAACATGGTGCAGGACGTCGCCGATCGCGTCGCGCGCAAGCTCTACTACGCGATCGTCGACGAGGTCGACTCGATCCTGATCGACGAGGCGCGCACGCCGCTCATCATCAGCGGCCAGGCCGAGGACCACACCGAGCTCTACGTGCGCATCAACGCCGTCGTGCCGAAGCTGAAGAAGCAGATCGGCGAGCTCGACCTGCGCACCGGCGAAGGCGTGATCGAGCCGGGCGACTTCACGGTCGACGAGAAGACGCACCAGGTGTTCCTCACCGAGGAAGGCCACGAGCACGCCGAGCAGCTGCTGAGCGAAGCCGGGCTCCTGCCGGCGGGCGCGAGCCTGTACGACCCGGCCAACATCAGCCTGATGCACCACGTGTACGCGGCGCTGCGCGCCCGCCACCTCTACAACCGCGATCAGCACTACGTCGTGCAGAAGGGCGAGGACGGCAAGCCCGAAGTCATCATCGTCGACGAGTTCACCGGCCGGCTGATGGT
>Ga0070680_100004039_pt1 | contig 10972 bp, 10 predicted proteins | sample KBSC73BmetaG_FD_64672 | JGI IMG/M metagenome (GOLD analysis project Ga0070680, IMG submission 64672) | Corn rhizosphere microbial communities from Kellogg Biological Station, Michigan, USA - KBS C7-3B metaG | ecosystem: Host-associated > Plants > Roots > Rhizosphere | place: USA: Michigan...
AATACGACCTCGACCTCATCACCACCGCGCCGAGCGTGGTGTACGAGGTGGTGATGCGGGGGTCTGCCAAAAGCGCTCGCGCTGAGCCTGTCGAAGCGAGCGCTTCAACCCTTCGACAAGCTCAGGGTGAGCGCCAGGGGACGAACGCCAACGTCCTTGAAATCCACAACCCCGCCGACTGGCCCGACCCGTCGCTGATCGAGGCGGTCGAGGAGCCGTGGATCGACGCCACCATCTACGTCCCCGACGAATATCTCGGCGCCGTCCTCAAGCTCTGCCAGGACCGCCGCGGCATCCAGAAGGACCTGACCTACGTCGGCACCGGGAGCCACGCCCGCGCCATGCTCCGCTACGAGCTGCCGCTGAACGAGGTGGTGTTCGACTTCTACGACCGCCTGAAATCGATCAGCCGCGGCTATGCGAGCTTCGACTATCACCAGGTCGGCCACCGCGAGGGCGACCTCGTCAAGATGAGCATCCTCGTCAACAACGAGCCGGTCGATGCGCTGAGCATGATCGTCCACCGCGCCAACGCCGAGGCGCGCGGCCGCGGCATGTGCGAGCGCTTAAAGGATTTGATCCCGAGGCATTTGTTCAAGATCCCGATCCAGGCGGCGATCGGCGGCAAGATCATCGCGCGCGAGACCATCGGCGCGTTGAGGAAGGACGTGACCGCGAAATGCTACGGGGGTGATGCGACGCGGAAGAGGAAGCTGCTGGAGAAGCAGAAAGAGGGGAAGAAGAGGATGCGGGAATATGGGAGCGTGTCGATCCCGCAGGAGGCGTTTATTGCGGCGCTGAGGATGGGGGAGGAGTGAAGCACCGAGCGTAAGGGAGCGCTCTGCGAAGCAGACGCGAGCTTACGTCGAAGAGATGCGGAACTCCCGGCCGGCGGGGCGGCTAGCCTCAAGCGAGCCGAACCCGTTCGACGTCACGAATTTACTTCGTGACGACGCCCTTAGCGCCTAGCGCGGTGCTCCATCTCCGAAAGACCACCGCAACCATGACCTACAAGAGCACATTCCAGGACCGCGCCGCGCAGGCCGCCGAGGCGAAGCAGAAGGCGCTCGAGCAATACCGCGCCCGCCCGCCGGTCGACGAGACCCAAGCCGCCGAGCGCTTCGCCGCCGGCGAGGAGCGGAGCGCGGCCAAGGCCGAGAAGGCCGCGGCGAAGAAGGCCGACCGCAAGGCCGCGGGCGAAGCGGCAGCGGCGGATGCGGCGGCCAAAGCGGCCAAGGCGGCGCCGAAGAGCGAAGCGGAGCTGAAGGCCGCGCGCGATGCGAAATATGCGAAGAGGAAGGCGCGGAAGTAGGGGCTGGATAAGCAGAAAGAGGGGAACAAGCGGATGCGGGAATATGGCTCAGTCAGCCTCCCGCAGGAGGCGTTTATTGCGGCGCTGCGGATGGGATGGGAGATGAGGGTTAGTTGCTGACGCTTCTTATGTGACGGGCGATGCTCCGGTCACCGTTACGGGCGGCAACCGGTTCAATTTCTCCTCATCGGCCGAGGTCTTCTTCCAGGTTCTATTCCCGATCTTCTGGTTGAGCGTTCCCTTGTCACGGGCCGCTGCAATCTCAGTCGCAGGATCCGCCACTCCATTTTGAAGCGCGACGACAAGTTGCTGGGTCTCGAGGTAAGTGAGATCCTCAAGCGCCGCTTGCGCAGTTTTGCGCTTTCGTCCGCTGAGACCCGTTAGCGCGGAAGTTAGCGCGGCACTCCACGGACGATAATTGCACTTTGCCTCGGCGGTGGGCGGCATGATCTGTAGCATCATGTCGAAACGTCCTCGGCGGCTGAAGGCAGCATCGAAATCAGACACGTAGTTAGTTGCGAGAAGGAAGACGATCTTCCGCTGCTGGTTTATCAGTGCGAGCTTCGGAAGCATCGAGGTCGTAATGAACCGAGACAAGAGTTCAGGCGACTGCGAGCGATCTTTCCCCAACTCATCGAATTCATCCAGTAGCACGACAACCTGCTCGGTCATCGCAAGCATTGTGAAAAGCCGATTTGCTCTTGCGTACAAATGATCCAGTCCGTCCTGCACGAGATACGACGGATCGATGGAAAGAACCGGCCAGCCGAGATATTTGCCGATAAGTTTGGCTAGTTGCGTTTTCGACGTCCCGGGCGGCCCAAAAAGGATTGCCGACATGGGCGTCGTGTCCTGAAGTCGTTGCCCGTTAGCGACGTTGCGCCGTTCGCGGTCAATCGGAAGGACGAAATAGTCGCGCAGGGTTTCTCTGAGGCTCAACTTTTCTCCATTCACGGTGACACACGCGTCCAGGAATGTGGGTGCAAACTGCCGGCTGGATGGGAGCTGGTCCGCCCTCTCCGGCGGCGTGTAGACTCCCCCAACCTCATCAAAAAGCGCACGACGAACTGCTTCGGCGACCAACCGGTCGAATGCATGAATGAAATCGTACACTGAAGCCGTCGACCAAGACTCCGGCCCTTCGATCTGAGGATGATGGCCTGATGCCCAGCCATATGCGTCGGGACCCAGCTCAAACGCTGTATAGTCCAGATGGCGAGCCGCGCGGTCGATATTCTCCATATATAGGAGGAGTTCGTCCTGTAGCGCTTCGCAGCGGAGCAGTTCCGTAAGGAGCTCATAGTCAAATGCGTGGGCGTTACCGACGCGCGGGTAATGAAACAGTGGCTGGCTCGGAGGCCACGTGCCGTCCGACATCTGAGTTTCGAAAAAGACCTTTAGCGCTTGCCTGATCAACGCCATTTCTTCGGGACTATTTTGTTCGTCCAAAGAGGCGCTACCAAGGAGGATAACCGCATATGCCATTTGTAGCGGGTCCGCGATCCGGCTCTCCGCTGAAATTAAAGCAAGCTGCCGGTAGATTTCCGCACGCGCCCACTCTTTGACGTCTTGGCGCAATTGGACGAATTTCGGCAACGACTTGGACGTTCGGACGAGAACTCGGAACGCAAGCTGGGTAAGGTACGCCGACGCAGGGTACGGGTCGATGCTTACTGACCCGGGGACTGCCAAGTGGCCGTAGCCAGACTCGACTTCCTTGATCAACAGCCGCGAGATTTTCTGGAGTACGACATTCCGGTCTGCGTCGCAGTTTGTATATGGCTCGTCGTCTGTGACGTCGAGAACACCTTGCGCGATGAATGACACACTGAAAGGATTGTTCGCTTTGAGATCGGCGCTTCGCCAGGGTCGTTGCAGAAGTCGCTGAACAATGATTTCGGAACCCGGCCACTTTCTGTCTTGGCTTCTCCAAAGTCCCGCCCGAACTAGCGACGACGCACAGGTGGCTGAGCTAGATAGTGAGGCCTCCGTACGATCCTGTTGCTGATGCCAAAAACCGCGACCGTCGGTACTCGTAAAATAGTTCATTGTCGGTACGTGGTACCGCCGCCATCCGTCTATATAGGTGCGAATGCCCTCTAGAGCATCAATGTCCAAAGGGGACGCCATTTACTCACTGAACAACTGGGAAACCGAAACGGCCCGCAACGTGTCGGCGAACCTCCAAGAAGCGACGTTCAGCATCCAGCCGACCGTCGCCGATATCTGCGGTCAAATACGGCCTGAGGGCATCAACCTCCGCGGCAGTCTCGCTTAACGAGGCGGGGTCTATCAGCGCGTGTCCAACCTGTGGTTTATTACGCCGAGCGTGAATGGCATTCTCAATCGCTGTGCGTACGCCAGGAACAGTTTCAACGTAGTCACCAATGGTGATGTCGAGAGCTTTGCTCGTAGAAAAAACCGGCACTTTTAATACGGCGGCCGCAAGGATTTCGCCGCTCGTTGAGGCGCCAGTATACCCGTCTGGACAAACAACCCACAAAAAATCTGAGTTGCGAACCGCCTCTAAGTGACGATCCTCGACCATCTTTCGTGACCGCAGCTTGTCGCTGGCAACAAAGAGGAAGTCGCGGTCGGCTGCGACCACGGTCGGATCAGAGGGCGAGAGAACGTCGACGCCGAGAGCGCGAAGATTTCCGACAGCTTCCTGGATGGCGGCCATATGACGATGGAAGCTGCCCGACACGGTCGCCCTAATCATGATGCCCTCTCCATCCCGTCGATTATTCCCTCGTCGTTCGCGACCAACTGCAATTGAGCGGATCGCCCCTGCCTCGGCTGTTTCGTGATCGTCCGAAGTCCGCGACGGACGATAAAAGCCGTGTGACGATTCTCGTCCGCGGCCCACCGTCTGCAAATGCTTATCACCCAATCAGGCCGCGTCTTTGACGCGTCATTGAGCCAATTGCCGACCGCCAGCTTTACGTATTTGCTCGGGTCCGCCTTCACTCCTTCGAGAAGCGCGGCGCATTTTGCTGGGTCGCGTTTGAGCACAGCCAGATGGGCGCCCCACACGCTTCTTGGTCGCGTGACTTCCACGGCAAAGCGACGAATGTTGTCGTTCGAGTGAGTTGCAAGATCCGTCAGCAGCGGAAGCACCGATTCAAATTCTGCGGCCAAGTGCGGCCGAAAGGCCATCCATGCTGCTTCCCGAACACTCATATTGTGGTCTGCGGCGAACGACAGCGTCGCCTCAAGCCTGTCTCGAACGGGTAGACTCAGCGACGAGTCGTTGACAGCATAGCAGGCCCATTGTCGGACCACATCGCTTTTATGTTCCGCAAACGTTCTAAACTGTGGAGAACCCAGTTCAGCGCACCGCGCGATGGCTTGACCCGCTGCACGAAGCCGTCCCGTAACGCCTTTTCCCGACATACTGATCGCCGCTGCGACCAGTCCCGATCTTAATGGCGATTTGTGTGGGAACTCTTGGGCGACCATCCGCGCTAGCTCGCACATATCGGTTGCGAGCCATTCCATTAGGTTGACAGTTTCGAGCTCGCCAGCAGCCAATTTCTGCAGAACGATTTCTGGCACGTCGCTCATCCGGCGAGCTCCAGATCGAGAGGAGAAGTTATTGTCAGACCTCATCATTTTCATAGTAATTGAAGTCGAGTTCGATTTCAATTAATTTAGATCGAATCATGCCACGAACGAAGAAGGTTCTCAACGCGTTCCCCGCGAGTGAGGTAAGCCGTTACACGGGCCTGAGCCGCCCCATGATCGATTACCTCTCGCACGAGGGATTTCTGCGCCCCGCATATGGGAACCGCGACGGCACTCGGGGGAAGGTTCGCTATTATTCCTACCGCGATCTCGTAATTGCGCGCCTAATTCAGCGCCTCCGAGACACAGGCGTCGAGCTTTACCGGCTCAAGGCAGCCGTTCAGGAGCTCAACGCCCACCGCCGATGGCGTGAGTTACCGGCGGACGATGCAGAGCAAGTCAGGTGGATCGTCTCTGACGGGAAGAAGGTCTTCATCCGTAACCAGGATGGATTTCTCGATGAAGTCGGCAAAAAGCAGCGCGCCTTCGCGTTCATCGTCAACTTGGACCGCGTCGTAAGCGAGGTGAAACGCAAGGTGCCGGCCAAGAAGCGCGCACATTGGTCGATCGACAACAGCCGGTTAGAATTCGAGCAGAGACCTACGCGAAAAGCCTTGAAATAGTCAGGACCCAATCCGCCCAGCCTCGACATGCCGCAGCCACTCGCGCGCGGCGTCGAGCTCCTCGTCGGTCACATGGTCCTCGCGCCGCTGCACGGACTCGCTTCGGGCGCGTTCATCACCGTGCTCGCCAGTCCCCCGGACTGGCTGCGCGCGGCGATCCCACCCATGCTCCGCCATGCGCATCGGCTCCGGGTAGATCGTCCTGCCGGGATCGGCGCTCTCATTCCCGGGGTTCGGCACGAGCCAGCCGTGCTTGAGGTCGAACTGTCTCACTCTTCTTCTCCTTCCTCGCCCTGCCTCGCTTCCCAGTCGGCGATGGCTTTCCGTTCCCATTCGGCCTGCGCCTCGGCATCTTCGTCGAACTGCTTCTGGCGGGCGGCGATCTGGTCGGCGGCATTCATTGTTGCCCATTGCTCGGGCGTGTAGCCGCGCGCGGGGGTGGTGTGCGCGCCAGTGGCGTTCTGGTCGATGGCGAGGCTGTAGCCGTCGGGGCCGCGCGAGCCCCAGGGGCCCTGGTCGTGCCGCTCGGCGAAGCGGGCGTCGGGGTGGGGCGGGCGCTCGGGCTGGCCTTCCTCGAGCCACCAGATGCGCCGCCGGGTGTCGAGCCACTCGGCGAAGGGCGTCGAGACGATCTCGACCGGCGCATGGCCGCCGCGCCTGAGGTCGCGGAGCAGGTCCTGGGGGTCCCAGCCGAACTCGCTCGCGGTCAGGTCGAACAGCACTTCGAGGAAGGTGATCTGGCGGAGGTAGAAATCGGCGGCAACGAGCTCTCCGCCGAGGCGGGCGCGACGCTCGGCGGCGACCTTCTTCATGAAGCGGCCGGCGAGATTTTCGAGGAGCTGGAGCTTTTCGTCTTCACTCATGTCCCACGCGTCGTCGTCGCCCTCACCCCAACCCTCTCCCGAGCCGGGAGAGGGAGCGAGGCCGCGGAGGCGCGAGGGCGGGGTGAGCTGGGCGTGGCGGGCGGCGGCATCGGCGACGCCTTGTGCGATCTTCATGCTGCCGTTGGCCCTGGCGATCGCCATCGCGCGGTCGAAGGCGGCCTTGAAGCTGTCGCTGCCTTCGGCCTTGAGGAGCTGGGTGACGCCGTAGTCCTTCATTCCGATGGCCATGGCCGCGCGGCGCTTCGAGCCGGTGGCGGAGAGGATTGCGATGAAGGCGCGCTGCTTCTCGGGGCTCCAGCCGTCGACGCGCTCCTTCTTGCGCGGGACGGGCTCGAACTCGAGGAGGTCGCCGAGGTGGGAGAAGTCGGCCTCGCCGGCGATGCCGGTCGAGCGACAGCGGTCGCAGATGACGGGAACGACCGAAGCGGCCGCGCGGGGGCGCGGCCGACGATCATCCCCCGGATGTTCTGTTCGGTCGTTCATCCGCCAGCGTGGAGCAGGCGAAATCCTAATAGGAAAGTTTTTTGTAATCCGCCGCGCGCTTGCAGCCGAAAACGGGAGATGCGACGGCGCGGGGATGACGCAGCAATCGGCCGCCCGCGAGGCGCTGAGCAAGGTGCCGGCGGTGACGCTCGGCTTCTGGATCATCAAGATCCTCGCGACGACGCTCGGCGAGACGGGCGGCGACACGGTGACGATGAGCTGGCTCGGCGAGACCACCGCCGACCCGGTCTATGGCGGCTACCTGATCGGGACCGCGATGTTCGGGGTGGCGCTGATCGTGCTGGTGTGGGCGCAGATCCGCGCGAAGAGCTTCAACCCGTGGCTCTACTGGGCGACGATCGTCGCTTCGACGACCTGCGGGACGACGCTGGCGGACTTCGCCGACCGGTCGCTCGGGATCGGCTATCCGGGCGGGTCGCTGCTGCTGCTCGCCTGCGTGCTCGCGTCGCTGTTCGCGTGGCACCGGACGCTCGGCCATGTCGACGTTCGGCGGATCACGGGTCGCCAAGAGGAAAGCTTCTACTGGCTGACGATCACCTTCTCGCAGACGCTGGGCACGGCGCTCGGCGACTGGGCGGCGGACGCGGCCGACGAGGGCGGCTGGGGGCTCGGCTATGGCGGCGCGGCGCTGGTCTTCGGGGCGGGGCTGGCGATCCTCGCGATCCTCTATTTCAGCAACAGGAGGGTGAACCGCGTCGGCCTGTTCTGGGCGGCGTTCATCCTGACCCGGCCGCTCGGCGCGACGGTCGGCGACTTCCTCGACAAGCCGGTGACGAAGGGCGGTCTCGAGTGGAGCCGTCCGCTCGCCTCGGCGGTGCTGGCGGTGGTGATCATCGCGCTGATCCTGGTGCTGCCGCAGCGGGCGGGGAGCCACCCGGGAGAGGCGGAAGCGGGCACGTGAAGCTTCGCCTGTTGGCCGCGCTCACCCTAGCGGCCGCGGCGCCCGCCCTCGCCGGGCCGCCGTACATCACCGACGATCCGGTCCCGACCGACACCGGCCATTGGGAGATCTACACGTTCGCGGATGGCGCGGGCCTGCACCGCGACTTCGACGCGGATGCGGGGCTCGACCTCAATTACGGGCCGGTGAAGGACGTGCAGCTGACGGCCACGCTGCCGCTGACCTTCGCGCACGAGGCGCGGCGCGGGTGGCGCAGCGGCACCGGCGATGTCGAACTCGCGGTGAAGTACCGCTTCTTCAATGACGAGACGGGCGGCATTTCGATCGCGGTCTTTCCGCGCGCGTTCCTTCCGACGTCCAGCATCGAGTCCCACGAGCGGACGCGGCTCCTGCTGCCGGTCTGGGCGGAGAAGGATTTTGCCGGCGGCACAAGCATCTTCGGCGGCGGCGGCTATGAGCTCAATCCGGGGCCGGCAAACCGCAACTTCTGGCAGGCCGGGCTCGCCGTCACTCAAGACGTCAGCAAGGCGCTGTCGGTCGGCGGCGAAGCGACGTGGCAGCAGCGGGACGCCGACGACGGCACGGCGGAGACCAACGCCGGCCTCGGCGCGATCGTCAGGCTTTCAGAGCATCACGCGCTGCTGTTCTCGGGCGGGCCGACCTGGGCCGATCACCGGACCGGCTATCATTTCTACGGCTCGCTCGGGCTGTTCTTCTAGGGGCCGACCACCAGCACGCGGAAGCTCCCGGGCACGGGCTTCGGCCGCTGGCCGGCCGGAGCGGGCTCGAGCGACGCCGACGGCAGGTAGGCGCGTCCGGTCGAAGGATCGACGGCGATCGTCCGGGCGCTGACGGCGGTCGTCACAGTCTCGAGCACGGCGGGTTTGGCGCCGAGCCGAATGACCGTCAGATTGCCGTCCCTGCCGCCGGGCACGAGCGCAACCCGGTGGACCGGATCGTATGCCGCGCCGTCCGCGCCTTTGCCGATCGGCAGCTTCGCGATCTGCCGTCCGTCGGGCGCGGAGACGATCGCCACCGCATTCCCGCCGCAGGCCGAGACGATCTCATTATCGCGCGTATCGACGGCGATGCCGGTCGGGCCGTCGCAGCCGGCAAGCGGAAATCGCTGCACGAGCCTGCGCGTTCGGGCGTCGAGCACCGCGACTTCATTCTTGTCCTCGACGTTGACGTACATGCGGCCGCGGCCGTCGGCTTCGCCCATTTCGAGCGACCCGCCGACCGGGACGGTCGCGAGAACCTTGCCCGACGCCGGATCGGCCACGGTGACGTCGCCGCTGCCCGGATTCATGATCCACAGGGTCCGCGTCGCCGGGTCATAAGCGGCGGCGTCTGGCTTGGTGCCGGTGGGGATGGTCGCGCGGACCTGGCCGGTCCGCCCGTCGAACAGAGTCGCAGTGTTGGTCTCGCCGTTGGTCGAGAGAACGTCGTGCGTGCCCGGTATAGCGAGCGCGGCATGGACCCGCTGACCCGCGATGAGCTTGTCGGTTGACGCGCCGGTGCGAAGATCGAACGCGGTCACCCGGTCGCCATGCGCGACGTAGAGGCGCTGGTCGGCCGGCGCGACGCTCAGCAGGTCCCAGCCGCCGTCGCCCGCAGCGAGCTGCGCAATGACGTGGTAGTGCGTCGCGGGCGCCGCGGCCGAGAGAAGCAATGCGGCGGGCAACAAGAAATGCTTCATCGACATGATCCTCCTGCGGACGGGCAGGCTAGTGCCTGCAACGGACGATGCGAGTTACTTTGTTGCAATCTGCGGCAGGTCAGGCGGCGATCAGGCGATAGCCGACGCCGGGCTGGTTCACGATCATAGCGGGCCGCGACGGCTCTCGTTCGAGCTTTTGCCGAAGCGAGCGGATGGCAACGCGCAGATATTCGGTCTGATGTTCCTGGGCGGGACCCCAGGCCGTCCGCAGAAGATGTTCGTGGGTGAGCACGCGTCCCGGATGCTTCGCGAGCTCGGCCAGCACATTATATTCTTTCGGCGTCAGGTGGACCTCTTTGCCCTCCCTGACGACGCAGCGCTGGAAAAGATCGATGATCACATGCCCAGCGTCGATCGGCTTCTGATCCGTAGCGGGCTCAAGCTCGAGGAGATTGGAGAGGTATCTCTCAAGCTTCGAGGCTTCAGCTCCGATGGTGGACATGGCGGATTTGTCGCCCGAGCCGTTGCGCCTGAGTTCGCGCACAGCACCCGCGATCGCTTCGATCGGCGGCGTCAGATCCTGACCGATGGACGATAGCAAAGTGGAACGGAGCCGGTCGCGGTCGCGCAACGCCGCAAATTCGCGCGCCTGGCTCTCGAGCCGTGAGCGCTCGAGCGCCAGTGCCACCTGATCGAGCAGATTGCCGAGAAGCGGAATTTGCTCAGCCGCGACCGGCGGCATTCCGTCGTCCCGCGCCAGCCCGACTGCGGCCAGCACCCCATCGGGCGAACGGACCGGATGAAAGACCCATTCGGCCGGCTGAATCCGCGCGGTTCCGCGGCCGGCCGAAACTCCGGTTTCGATGCACAGCGCCGCAGCGGCAATGTCGCTTGGAGTGAGACGGTTGCCAGCAGGCACCGCCGCGACGATCTGCGGCGCGGGAATACCGCTGACAAGGAGCGCATTGCAGTGGAACAGGCGTCGAAGCTCGATGCATGCCGAGCGTGCGATTTCGGTTTCACCGCTGCACGACAGCAGACGCCCCGCGAACCCCGCGATCGTCGCATTGCGTTCGGCATGCGCTGCAGCAAGCTGCGCCTGCGCACGGATTCCCGCCGCTAGACGACTGGTCACCAGCGCGACGATGAGAAGCACCGCGACGGTGACGACATCCGCGACGCGATCCATGCGGAAGGTGTGCACCGGCTCGGTGAAGAAAAAATTGTAGCAGAGTGCGGCGCCCACACCCGCCAGCACGCCTGGGCCGATGCCCCGCAGCGCCGCCGCCGCCAGGACCGCGGGCAGATAGATCATGTCCACCGGAGCGGTTCCCCAACGCGGAGCCATCCAGAGCCCGACCATTGTGGAAAGGGCAACCAGCGCAAGCGACCCGGCATAGGACTGGATCGAGCCGGCGATCGAGCTCCGCGGATTGTCCTCGACGAGGTTGATCTCGGGCATATCGGTCACCGCGTGTAAGTGGGCCTCGCGTCGCTTTCCGTCGAGATGCAGGCACAGCA
>Ga0070680_100004047_pt1 | contig 10968 bp, 14 predicted proteins | sample KBSC73BmetaG_FD_64672 | JGI IMG/M metagenome (GOLD analysis project Ga0070680, IMG submission 64672) | Corn rhizosphere microbial communities from Kellogg Biological Station, Michigan, USA - KBS C7-3B metaG | ecosystem: Host-associated > Plants > Roots > Rhizosphere | place: USA: Michigan...
CGTGCGGTGGCTCCTAGTCTGCGCTGTCATGGTTTGCCAGGGACGCAAGAACTACTCGCATGGTCACGGCTCGCTCCGCTTCGTGGACCATTGTAACATCTCAGATGAGACCAGTGCCGATCCGTGCTCCTAGCTCGTCGCCTGCACTGTCCCAGGCCCGGCATTCGCCCCCGCGTTGGCTCGAGCGGCCGCACCCGCCAGCTCCGCCACAACACGGTCCATCGCCGCCAGGCGATCCGGCGCCGCCGTCACCATGCGCCCGATCACCACGTACCGCGCCCCAGCCGCGGCCGCCTCGGCAGGCTTCACCACACGCGCCTGGTCATGCGTCGACCGCGCGTCGCCAGCCGCCGCTGCTGCACGCACCCCCGGCACAAGCGTCGCAAGCCGGTCGCCGAACTTCGCGCGGACCGCCGCGGCCTCTCCGCCCCCGCATACCACGCCGGGCACACCTGCCTCTGACGCAAGCGTCGCGAGACGAACGACCTCCTGTTCCGGATCGATCGCATCGATCCGGCCCCAAGCCTCCGCCGCATCCGCCGCCTTGAGCGACGTCAATACGGTCACCGCGAGAACGTCACATGAATCGCTCGCTTCACGCGAGGCCTTCGCGGCAGCCTCGAGCATCGCGCGTCCGCCAGCGGCATGCACCGTCACGAGCCGTGCACCCATCCGCGCCGCATTGCGCACACCGCCCGCGACGGTATTGGGAATGTCGTGGAATTTCAGATCCAGGAACACGTCGCGGCCGCGCGCGCGCAGCTCTCGCACGATCCCCGGACCCGTCGCGGTGAACAGCTCGTTCCCGACCTTGTAGAACCGACAACGGTCGCCGAGGTACTCGACGAGCTCGAGCGCGTCTTCAGCCGTGGGAACGTCGAGAGCGAGAATGGGGGTGGGAGCGGTCATGACGAGATCAGTTCGGCCATTCGAGGGACCCACGCAACTCGTGGATATTCGCAACGTCGTGCTCGCCGCACCAGTGGCTGAGCTCGCGGACGATCCGCTCCGGCGCGCGCGGGTCGCGCAGTGCCGCGGTCCCCACCCCGACGAGCGACGCGCCGGCCACGATGTACTGGAGAGCGTCAGTCCCACTCGCGACGCCCCCCACCCCGAGGATGGGAAGCTCCACTGCCCGCGAGACACGCCAGGTGGCGAGAACCCCCACAGGAAGAATCGCCGCGCCGCTCACGCCACCCGTGCCGAACCCGAGCGCCGGCCGCCGTCGCTCGACGTCGATCACGAGTCCCGGAATCGTGTTCACCACGCTGATCCCATCCGCGCCGCCGTCGGCCGCGATCTGCGCCGCGTCGCCGATGTTCGCCAGCGTCGGAGAGAGCTTCACGAACACGGGCCGCATCGTTTCACGTCGCGAACGTTCGACGACGGCGCGGAGCGCGGCAGGATCGGCACCGAACTCGATGCCGCCTGCCTTGGTGTTCGGGCAGCTCACGTTGAGCTCGTATGCGTCGACCGCCCGCCCGTCGCGCGCCAGCGATTCCTCGATGCCGGCGATGACCGCCGGATACTCGTCGACCGCGAACCCCACGACGTTCACGATCTTCCGCACCGACGGCAGGTGGTCGGCCAGCCATGGCAAGTGCTCGCGACGCACGGCATCGAGTCCGGGATTCGCGAGGCCGACTGCGTTGATCATGCCGCCCTGAAACTCCGCGACGCGCGGCGCCCGTGCTCCATCCCTGGGCTGGACCGAAACGGCCTTCGTCACCAGCCCGCCGAGGGCGTCGAGCCGCATGACCCCGGCGAGCTCCTCCCCGTAGCCGGCGGTGCCGGCGGCAAGGACAATAGGGTTCTTGAATTCGAGATTGCTGACGACGGCGCCGAGGGGGCCGGAGATGGTCACCGGTGCGGTCCCGCGCCGGAGCCGCTCACGCGGCGCTCGTAGCCACCGAGATAGTCCATCGCGGCATCCGCGATCGCGTCAGCGAGCGCCGACTGCTTGTCGGGGCTCGAGAGATAGGCCGCCTCGCGTGGGTTGGTGCCAAAACCGATCTCGACGAGCACCGCCGGCATGTACGCGGTTACCAGAACGCGAAAGCCGGCCTGCTTCACGCCGCGACTCGGCCCGGGATGCATCTTGCCGAGGCGCTCCTGGATCAGCGCCGCGAGCTGACTCGACTCGCGGAGATGCTCGTTCTGCTGCATGTCGCTGAGAATGAAGCTCAAGGGGTCGTTCCTCTCGACGGGCGCGACGTCCTCGAAGCGCACGGATTCGTTTTCCATGTGCTCCACGCGCCGAGCGTCTTCGGTCTTCGCCTCCGACAGGAAATATGTCTCGAAGCCCCGTGACCCGCCCGGATCCTTCCAGTTCGGATTGGCGGCGTTCACGTGAATCGAGATGAACAGATCGCCGTCGGCACGGTTGGCGATGCGCCCGCGATCGTCGAGCGCGATGAGCGTGTCGGTCGTCCGCGTATAGACCACGTCCACTCCGCGCGATTCGAGCTCCTTTCCGAGCTTCATCGCGACCGCGAGCGTGATGTCCTTCTCATAGATCCGCGGCCCGCCGCCCAGCGGGCCGCTCATTCCGTTGTCGACGCCGCCGTGCCCCGCGTCCACGATCACCGTGCGCCGATTGTGCTTGGCTGGAACGGGCGGCAGGCGGCTGTCGTCGCGCGGAGCAATGCGCGCCGGACGCGGAGCGTCCTGGGTTGCCACCGCTCTGGCTGCCGATGCCGCGCGTGTCGACCCGGCGTTCGGGAACGCGTCGCCGAAGATCACGAGCTGCGCCGCGTCGGGGTCCCACCGTGTGTTCGGGACGACGAGCGGAAACACCTCCGACACGAGTTGCAGCGGCACGAAGAGCGTGCCGTCACGCACTTCTGGCGCGGCGGCCAGCGGGCGCACGTCCTGATCGCCGACGCGGACCGTTGGCGCACCTACCTCGAGCGACAAGGTGGTTCCGAAGGCTTCGACGGAGTACAGTGACGGCGACTCGCGCCGAGTGACGAGGGGCAACGCGCGTGCGAGCGCGTCCGTCGAGACCATCGGGCCGCTGGGCGTCGATACGAGCGGAACTCTCGTCGTATGATGTGCATCACGAACGGACAGCACGCCCGCCGCGAGTTGAAACGCGGCCAGCATGCTCAACGCGCTCGCGATCATCGACTGCGCGCCACCCGCGCCATCTCGCGCTCGGCGTCGCGGGTTCGCTCCGTATCGCGCTTGTCGTGCAGCTTCTTTCCCTTCCCCAGGGCCAGTGCCACTTTCGCCACTCCGTTCTTGAAGTACAGCTCGAGCGGAATCAGGGTGAGCCCCTGGCGTTCCACCGCTCCGATCAATCGACGGATTTCCTTGCGGTGGAGCAACAGCTTTCGGGTCCGGGCCGGCTCGTGGTTCGTATAGCCGCCGCGCTCATACTGCGAGATGTGCAGGTTGAGCAAAAAAACTTCACCATCTTTGACGATGCCGTAGGCATCGGTGATGTTGGCCCGCCCGTCGCGCAGCGACTTGACCTCGGTGCCGGTGAGGACGATGCCGGCCTCCCACGTTTCGAGGATGTGGTAGTCGAATTTCGCGCGCTTGTTGCGTGCGATCGACTTGATGTCGGGCGCGTTGGACTGGGTCGGCTTGTCGGTCTTGGCCATCGGCAGCGGCGAAATTCGGCGACGCGCGCAGAGCGAAAACCGTCCGTAACCGGGCTCGCGCGGTGTCGCAAGTTAGACGTGCCATCTATGCGCAGCAACACGCGATACGTTGACGCATCCGCAGCGGCCGACTACTTTTTTCAGTCTGCCGAAGTGGTGGAACTGGTAGACGCGCTGGCTTCAGGAGCCAGTGGGCGCAAGCTCGTGGGGGTTCGAGTCCCCCCTTCGGCACTCAGTCAGTAGGGACAGCAGCCGGACAGCGCAGCCTCAGGGCTGACAGCGGTTCGGCTGTTTGCTTTTCGCTACCGGACGCGGAAATTACCGCGGGGGTCCCATCAAGGCGCTCGGGGGCACGTTCTCGGGGAGCGCCGCCGTCCCGAAGCTCGCGCGCAACGCTTCGTTCGCCTCGGCGAGATATCCCGCGAGCAACACTCCGGCGCGCTCGATGTTGGCGTCGTGCGTCTTGAAGCTGCCGCCGGCAAAGGCGAACAGGGTCTGCCCCATTCGAGTGTTCGTCGGCGCGCCGCCCTTGGCCGCGAGTCCATCGCGATACGCGCTCAAGCGCGCATTGAACTGTCGCTCGGCGGTTTCCGCCATCGCTGCCGCGATGTTTGGGTCGCGCGTGAATGCGTCGGTGATCTCCCGCGCCACGATGGACGCGGTGCGATCGTCGAGCGCGTCGCGCTGCGCCGCGATGAGGCCGAGCGCGCGCCGAGCGTAACGGAGCTCCCAGAGCGCGTGGTCGACGTCTCCACGCGTGGCCGCGGCCGCGAGCCACTCGGCGTCCACGGCGGCCGGCTCTCGAAACAACGCCGCCACGAACGCCGCCGCTTTTCGCTGTTGATCCCGCTCGGCACGCCAGCGCGAGAAGAGCGGCATGATCGGGCGCTAGTTCTGGAGAATGGGCAGCGCCCGCACGTCGGATTCGTGTGCGGCGCGACCACCGAGGCCGACGCGGATGCGGACCTCACCTTCTTCCGCGAGCAGGTCAGAGAGGTGGACGCCCTCGAGCACGTCGTCGATCTTTCGCTGCAGGAGCAACCACACGGGCCGGATGCTGCAGTTGTGCGCCGACGAGCAACGCTCTTCTTCGACGGGGTGCGAGACGCAGTGCAGATCGAACGTGGTCGACTCCGATGCCTCGATCACGTTGCGAATCGAGATCTCCGACGCGGGGCGCGCGAGCGCATAGCCGCCGCGCGCGCCCCGCGTGCTCTGGACCAGTCCGGCGCGACGCAGACGAAGCAGAATCTGCTCGACATAGTCGCCTGGCAGCCGTTCGGCCTCCGCGATCTCGCGCCCCGTGATCGGCTTTTCGGCCGCGCGACGCGCGAGATGCAACGCACAGATGACGCCGTATTCGGCGAGAGTGGTGATGCGCACGTCGTGAAATCTAATGCGCGCGGCTGGAAACGCCGCTCAGCCGCCGGCGGACGCGCCGTGCTTCCCGCCCGGCACGCCGATCTCCGTCATCTTTCGCAGGTCGAGCACCTCATCGATCTCGGAGTCGGGAAGCACCTTGTTGCGCTTCACGAGGTCACGGATGAGCACACCTTCTTTCACGGACTGCTTGCTGAGCTCCGCCGCCTTGGCGTAGCCGATCTGCGGCGCGAGCGCCGTGGCCAGCGCGGCCGAACGCTCCACCCAGTACTCGCACATCTCACGGTTCGCTTCGATCCCGGAGACGCACTTGTCGGCGAGGACCGTGGCCGCATTGGTGAGGATGCGCATCGACAGCAGCACGTTGAAGCCGATCACCGGCATCATCACGTTCAGCTCGAGCTGTCCGTGCTCCGAGGCGATGGCGACCGTCATGTCGAGTCCCATGACCTGGAAGCAGACCTGGTTCACCATCTCCGGGATGGACGGATTGATCTTGCCGGGCATGATCGACGACCCGGGCTGGACCGCGGGCAGCTTGATCTCGTCGATTCCGGTTCGCGGGCCCATCACCATGAGACGGAGGTCGCTCACGATCTTGCTCAGGTCGATGGCGAGCACGCGCATCGCGGCGCTGAAGCCGGCGACGTCGCCCATGCTCTGCATGAGCTGCACACGATCCTCGCCGACGCGGAGATCGAGGCCCGTGATCGCCCGCAGGTGCTTGTTCATGAGCGCGGGGTATTCGGGCTCGACGGTCACCCCGGTGCCCACCGCGCTGCCACCGATGCCGAGGTCGCGCAGATAATCCGCCGCCTGTTTCACGCGACGCAGGCCGCGGTCGATCGAGCCGGCGTACGCCGTGAACTCCTGGCCGAGACGAATCGGCATCGCATCCTGGAGATGCGTGCGTCCGGCCTTCACGACGTCGTCGAACTCGCGTCCCTTTGCCGCCAGCGCATCGCGCAGATTCTCGAACGCCGCGACGAACGCATCGAGCCGCGACAGACACGCAAGCCGGATGTTCGTCGGAATCGTGTCGTTCGTCGACTGCGCCATGTTGACGTGATCGTTCGGATGCACGGGGCTGTATTCGCCGCGCTTTCCGTTGAGGATCTCGTTGGCGCGATTCGCGAGGACCTCGTTCACGTTCATGTTGTGCGAGGTGCCCGCGCCGGCCTGATACGGATCGACGATGAACTGATCGCGGTGCTGTCCGGCCAGCACTTCATCCGCCGCGCGCACGATCGCGTCGGCGAGTCGCGGCTCGAGCCGTCCGGTTTCCTTGTGCGTGAGCGCAGCGGCCTTCTTGATCCACACCTGTGCGTCGATGAACGGATCGAGCGGGCGCAGCCCGCTGATGGGAAAGTTCTGCCGCGCGCGCATCGTCTGCACGCCGTACAACGCGTCGCTCGGAACATCCAGCGGCCCGAGGGGATCTTTTTCGCGACGAGTATCGGTCATGGTTCCAGGAGTGGAGTTAGTGCGGATTGGATAACTGCCGGACGCACGTCACGAGTGCCCACGCGGCCGCGAGCATGGCGAGCCCGAGCCACGCGACGCTGATGCCATGCAGGCGGCCGAACGCGAGACGCCGCGCGTCGTCGATGGGAAGATTCTCGATCGCGCCGGTGATGCTCGCGCGGACGCGCTCGATGCGCGGCCCGACGATGAATGCCGCGACCGCGCAGGCCGCGATCATCACCACCTCGGCGGCGTCGCGTCCGCGCGACCGCGGTACGTCGTCCGCGAGCATCGTGACCAGCCCGGCCGCCAGGCCAATGAGCATTCCTGAATATAGAATTACGGGCAACACGCGGCCGACCACCGCGCCGGCCAGCGAGCGAGAGGGCAACACCGCGAACAGGGCGGGCGCGAGCGCCGCCGCGAAGAACACCGCGGCACCGAGCCACAGCGCCAGGATCGTGATCTGAACGACCAGCGGGGAGATACGCACGATCAGCGCGCTCGCGCGATGCGCGCGAGACCGGTCAGAAAACCATTCGTGGCGCGCTCGTGGCCCACCGTCGTGCTCGGGCCATGTCCGGGATGGACTCGTGTCGCCGGATCGAGCGACGCGATGCGCTCCAAGGATGCCTCCATGTCGGCGGGATTCGCGAGCGGCAGATCGGTGCGTCCGATCGAGCCGGCGAACAACAGGTCGCCGCCGAACACTGTCTCTCCGAAGCGGAAGAGCACATGTCCCGGCGAATGTCCCGGCGTATGCAACACGGTCGCCTCGAGCGAGCCCACGCGCATGCTGTCGCCTTCGGCGATCTCGTGCTCGGGATCCTCCGGCTGCTCGAACGGCACTTCGTACATCTCCGCCTGCTCACGACCATTCCGGTACAGTGGCAGATCGGCGGGATGCATGTACACGGGCACGTTCCACTCGCGACGCACGCCGGCGATGCCGCCGATGTGATCCAGGTGCCCATGCGTGAGCCAGATCGCGTCGAGCGTCGCACCTGACTTGCGCACCATCGCGATGATGCGATCAGGCTCCTCGCCCGGATCGATCAGCACGGCGCGATTGGTCGCGTCATCCACGACCAGATATGTGTTTTCTTGAAACGGCCCGACGGTGAGCCCCTGGTACTTCACACTGCGTACCCTCCCGTTCCCACGATCGGCTCTGCCGCGTCGCCATCGTGGAGCGCCTTGAGATACTTCTCCGCGGCGATCGCCGCGGTCGTCGCGTCACCGACGGCTGTGGTCACTTGGCGCGTGAGCTGTGCGCGAACGTCACCCGCGGCGAAGAGACCGCGAATGCTCGTCTGCATGTTCGCGTCCGTGCGCAGATAGCCCATCTCGTCGTGATCGACGTGCCCGTCGATGAGGCCGGTATTCGGACGGAATCCGACGAACACGAACAGTCCCGTGACCGGCAGCTCGCGCGCCTCGTTCGTCGTCACGTTCCGCAGCTCGAGGTTCTTCACGAGTCCCCGCTCGTCACCGTTCACCCGCTCCACGACGGTGTCCCAGATGACCTCGATCTTCGGATTCGCGAACAAGCGCTGCTGGAGAATCTTCGACGCACGCAGCTCGCCGCGGCGATGGATGAGATAAACCTTCTCGGCGTAGCGCGTGAGGAAGTCGGCTTCTTCGGTGGCGGCGTCGCCGCCACCGACCACGGCGATCGTATGATTCTTGAAGAACGCGCCGTCGCAGATCGCGCAGTACGACACGCCCTTTCCGGCATACTCCACCTCGCCCGGCACGTTGAGCTTCACGGGCGTTCCGCCCGCCGTGACGATCACGACGGGCGACCTGTAGATGTCGCCGGACTCCGTGCGCGTCTCGAACGTGCCGTCGGCGCACTTCTTCACCGCTTCGACGACCACGCCGTTCTCGAACCTGGCGCCGAACTTCAGCGCATGATCGCTGAACTTCTGCGCCAGCTCGTGGCCGAGGATACGCTCGAAGCCAGGATAGTCTTCGACGAGCTCGGTGTTCAGCAGCTCACCGCCCGGAAACCCGCGCTCGAGCACGACCGCGTCGAGCATCGAGCGGCCGGCATACATGCCGGCGCACATGCCCGCAGGACCGGCTCCAATGATGACGACGTCGTGTGTGTGGGTGGTGGCCAAGATCAGCGTCCTCGAAAGTCCAGCGTGTGACCACACGTCACACGCGAATGATCGACGCTCAAAATCTAACGGACGTGGGAATCACTGCCGCACGTGGCGCCCACCGTCGACGATGATCGTCTCGCCAGTGAGATAGTCCGATTGTAGAATGAACAACACGGTTCGCGTGACGTCGTCGGGACTCCCCTGACGGCCGAGCGGCGTGGTCTCGCGAAGGTGCTCGGCGCCGGCGGGATCCCAGTTCTCGGGGAGGAGGACCGTCCCGGGTGCAATCGCCGCGACGCGAATCTCCGGCGCGAGCACGCGAGCCAGCGATCGTGTGATGTTCACGACGCCAGCTTTGGAGATGCCGTGCGGGATGTAGGCCGGCCACGTCTCGAACGCGGCGAGATCAGCGATGTTCACGATCACCCCGTGCGACGCGCGGAGGTGCGGTGCGGCGGCCTGCGACAGGAAGAACGGCGCGCGGAGGTTGAGGGCCATGATGTCGTCCCACTGTGTGGGCGTGATCTCACCGAACGGCGTGCGGATCATCACGGCGGCGGAATTCACGAGCACATCGAGCCCGCCGAAGTGCGCGACGACGTCAGCGATCAACGAGGTTGGCGCATCAGGCCCGGTCAAGTCTGCCGAGATCGCGAACGCTTCACCTCCGGCAGCTTCGATCATCCGCACCGTTTCGAGCGCGCCGCCGGCCGTCGCGTTGTAATGCACGGCGACTCGCATGCCCTCCGCGCCGAGCGAGAGGGCAATCGCCCGCCCGACGCGATGCCCTGCTCCGGTGACCAGCACCGCTCGGCCGCGAAGATTCATTGGCGAATGCGACTCCGCGCCGGGGCTACGCCGCGCGTATCGAGAGACGATCGTCCTGGCGATGCAGCCAGTCGGCCGGCACGCGCATCATGCCGAGCGTGCGCGCGCCTTCGGCCGCACCGTGCCAGTCCGAACCGCCGCTCGGCACGAGCGAGAAATGATCGACGAGCGCCGACAACCGTGCGATGTCTTCCGACGAGTGGCTCGGATGTCGTACCTCGACGCCGTCGAGACCTTCGCGCGTGAGCGCTTCGATCCGGTCGCGCGTGCCGCCGGACGCGGGATGCGCGAGCACGGCGAGACCACCCGCGCGGTGGATGAGAGAAATGGCATCGGCGATCGGCAGCCGGTCCTTCGCCACGTATGCCGGCTTGTTGTTTCCGAGGTAGCGCTCGAACGCGTCGCGGAAGTCGACGGCCCAGCCTTCGGCGATCATCGCACGCGCGATGTGCGGGCGTCCCACCGCGCCACCGGCAGCCTGCTCGAGCACGGCGGTCAGCTCGATCCGCACGCCGAGTGCATTGAGACGCTCCACGATTCGCGCGGCCCTCGAACGGCGCATCTCGCGAAGTGCGACCAGCTCGGCTTCCATCTCGCGCGTGTCCGAGAGGTGCAGACCGAGAATGTGGGTCTCGACGTCGTTCTCCACCGCGCTCAGCTCGATGCCAGGTACGACGCGGACGCCGAGCTCTCGTCCAATCGCGACGGCGTCCGGGATGCCATTGAGCGTATCGTGATCCGTGAGCGCGATGGCGGCCAGGCCGATTCGCTTCGCTTCACGGACGACGTCGGCCGGCGCGCGCGAGCCGTCGGATGCCGTCGAGTGCATGTGCAGGTCGACGAATGAGGCTGGGCCGTTGCCCGCCATCGGGCCAGCCGGCGCGGAGCTCACGCGGAGTAGTCGGCTTCGGGCGACGTATCACTCGGCTGCGAAGTGCCGAAGAGCCGCGCGAGATCGGCGTCGGATAGCTCGACCAACGATCGCTCGCGCGAGCGTGCGCCCATGGGCGAATAGCGTGTGACGCGCACCTGTCGCTGCGGGCCGACGCCATGCACGAAGATCAGGCCGAACTCGTCGCGGTCGTTCTGGGTGACGCGGCCCGAGGGGAACACGAGCCATTCCTTGCCATCGATCGAAAGACTTCGGGTGGGCATCTAACGCAGCTCCACTTCAGTGTAGACGCGGTTGGGATCGAGCACCGGCTCCGGCGCCGCCGCGTGCGCGCGGGCGAGCGTCTCGGGATCGGCTGCCTCGAAGAATTCCAGAAACGCGCCCGGCAATCCAGCTTCTTCGAATGCCCAGAAGCGGCAATTCGCATTGGCGTAGTACGCCTGCTTGCGACGCAGCTTTTCGTGGAAACGCTCGCGCTCGGGCGGCGTCACGAGCGTGCGCTGGATCGTCAGGGCGCGCGGCATGGTCAGAGAACGGCTTCAGGAAACGTCTCGAGACTCTTCTTGACGAACGCCATGAACTTGTCGGCATCAGCGCCGTCGACGATGCGATGGTCGAAGGAGAGCGACAGATACGCACAGGTACGAATCGCGATCGTATCCTCGCCGTCGGGGCCGGTGATGAC
>Ga0070680_100004049_pt1 | contig 10967 bp, 8 predicted proteins | sample KBSC73BmetaG_FD_64672 | JGI IMG/M metagenome (GOLD analysis project Ga0070680, IMG submission 64672) | Corn rhizosphere microbial communities from Kellogg Biological Station, Michigan, USA - KBS C7-3B metaG | ecosystem: Host-associated > Plants > Roots > Rhizosphere | place: USA: Michigan...
CCGGAACCCGCTGGCCCGCGCCCTTCGCGCCGACAAGCTCACGCTCGCTGCGCTGGGTGCCACGCTTGCGCTCTACGACGACGAGTCGGAGGCGCTCGCGGCGGTGCCGGTGCTCGCCATGCTCACCGCCAGCGCGGAGCGGTTGCGGCAGCGAGCCCAGTCGCTGGCCCAGGCATGCGGTGCAATAGCGGCGTGTGAACTGTGGGACGACTGGTCCCAGGTGGGGGGCGGCGCGTTCCCCGAAGCGCGACTCGCGACCACGGTAGTCGCGATCGAGCCAGGACCGATGGGAGCTGACGCCCTGGCCCTTCGGCTCCGGCTGAGCGCTGTCCCGGTGATTACCCGTGTCAAGCGAGGCAGGATATTGCTGGATCCACGGACCATTTCAGACGACGATATCGCTCGCGTAGCCGAGCAGCTGGCGTCGGTGTTCGCGGACCCATGACTTCGGCACCGGCGGTCAGTACGTGAAGGTCCCGATCGCCACGTCCGCATTATTCTCCCACGAGCCGACGAACGACCCGGTCGTCACCGCCGGCGCATGGCCGGCCATCGCGACCGTCACCACGTAGTCCGAGCGGGGGGCACCGCAATCGTCGTGATACACCAGGGTGACCTTGAAGTCGCCGTGCGGAGCATGTCCGGCTGGCCACACGATATTTTCGCTGTTCACGTTGTCCATGGTGCACCCGGCGTTCGAATCCAGATCCAGTGCTCCTCCGCTCGCCGACGTCGGATTGTCGAAGTAGACCAGATCGCCGGCCGGATCCATCACCCGGAGGTCCACGTCGCTGGCGCCGGACCAGCTCACGCTCACCTGCACGTCGCCGGTACCCACATGATGAACCTTGAGATCATGGGCAGCGTACCCGCTGAGGGCCGAGGCGTTGCCGACTGCAACCTGGACCGGCAGACTTGCCGCACTGGCTTCACTGGCTATGCCGAGCACCACATCCGCGGCGGTTGCCCCGGCAGGGAGCGTGAGCTGGTAGTAGCCATCCATGCCCTGCACGCCCACCACCACGGTCGTGAACGCCGAGGTGGCGCTCAGCGCGAGCAGCGCGCTGCCGCCATTGACGGTCGAACCGGTCGCCAGCGCCGTGGGGGCGGCACCAGACCCGCCAGTCGGGGCCACGCCGTCGTGATACGTTGCCGCGGTGGTTCCATTACCGGTGGATACCTGCGTGACGACTTCGCTCAGGGCCCCCTGGGGACCGAGCAGAGCCGGAGCTTCACAAGCGCTGATCGCAACGCCGGCGGCGATCGCAGCAAGCGATCGGATGAGTGGCGGCCGGGCCATGTTGTGCATCCTCTACGGTTGATCGGAGGGGAGGTCGGATATCGCCTGCTCCGGGGCAATGAGCGTACCACCACTGCCTGCCCGGCGTGCATGGGCTAAACGTCCATTCCGCATGCGGTTGAGCACCTTGCCGGCGACCACCGCCCCGGTAACGACCGGCGCAATGCCAAGATGCTATGCGAATGTCCAGCCCTCCGTTACTTTTGCGCCCATGCCGATGCGGGTGGCGGTCTGTATCTCCGGTGGCGGGAGCAATCTGGGAGCGCTCCTGGAGGCCTTCCCCGCTTCGAACGAGGCAGGCGTTGACATCGCGCTGGTGCTCAGCGATCGGCCTGGTGCGGGAGGCTTGGCCCGTGCCCGCCAGAAAAGTGTTGCGACCGAGGTCCTCAGCGATCCGGCTGACAGCGCGGACTGGCTCAGTCGCCTGGATCAGCATCGGATTGACCTTGTGGTGCTGGCGGGCTTCCTCAAGCAGGTGCCGGGCCCGGTGGTGACGGCCTTCCGCGACCGCATCATCAACATTCACCCCGCCCTCCTGCCGGCGTTCGGTGGCAAGGGCATGTACGGCATGCGGGTCCACGCGGCGGTGATCGCCAGCGGGGCACGCGAGTCCGGATGCACCGTGCACGTGGTGAATGAAGAGTACGATCGGGGCCCGATCCTGGCCCAGGCGCGCGTCCCGGTGCTCCCGGATGACACGCCGGAGTCACTCGCGGCGCGGGTGCTGGCAGCCGAACACCGACTACTCCCCGCCGTTGTGCGGGAAACAGCGCGCCGAGGGCGTCCGGTGCCGCTTCACGCAGTGGACTGAACGCCTGGAACCGAAGGTACAACTCTCGCCATGCCCAGGGCCCTCATTTCCGTCAGTGACAAGCGTGGTATCGCCGCATTTGCCCAAGGGCTGGTCGCCCTCGGCTGGGAGCTGGTATCAACCGGCGGAACCGCCAGCGCGCTACGGGCCGCCGGGCTGACGGTGCTGAGCGTCCAGGACGTGACCGGCTTTCCCGAGATCCTGGATGGCCGGGTAAAGACACTGCACCCCAAGATTCACGGCGGGTTGCTGGCCCGGCGCGACGCGCCGGAGCACCAGGCTGCGCTCAAGGCCCACGGCATCGTCCCGTTCGACCTGCTGGCGGTCAACCTCTATCCGTTCCAGGCAACAGTCGCACGTCCCGGCGTGTCACTCGAAGACGCCATCGAGAACATTGATATTGGCGGACCGTCCATGCTCCGGTCCGCCGCCAAGAACCATGAATGGACCCTGCCGGTGGTGGACCCCACCGACTACGGCATGGTGCTGGACCACCTGGGCCGGGGCGCGGTGCCACCGGCGGTGCGACGGGAGCTGGCGGCCAAAGTGTTCGCCCACACCTCCGACTACGATGCCGCCATCGCCCGGTTCCTCACGCCGCAGGAGGACGGCCTGCCTGCGCGCATCGGCCTCACGATGGAGCGGGTGCAGGCGCTGCGCTATGGCGAGAATCCGGGCCAGCGCGCGGCGCTCTACGTTACGGAGGAGCCCCGCGGCATGCGCGACCTGACCCAGCGGCAGGGCAAGGAACTGTCGTTCAACAACCTGCTGGACCTGGACGCGGCGATGACGGCGGTGGCAAGCTGGGCCAGCCGCCCCGCGTGCGCCATCATCAAGCACACCACACCCTGCGGCATCGCGCTCGGCGCCACGGCCACCGAGGCCTTCCAGCGGGCGCGCACCACCGATCCGGTATCGGCGTTCGGATCGGTGATCGCGTTCAACACCGTCGTGGACGATGCCACCGCGGCTGCCATGGCCGACCTCTTCGTCGAAGTCGTGGTTGCGCCTTCTTTCCACGAAGAAGCGCTGATGCGATTCGCCGGGCGGAAAAATCTGCGCGTCGTGGAATTGCCGGTGGCGCGGCCTGGCGGCGCTCTCGACTTCAAGCGCGTGCGCGGCGGCTTTCTGGTCCAGGATGCCTTCGCGTTCAATCCGGACGAATCGAGCTGGACCGTGGCTACGGCGCATTCGCCTTCGGAACACCAATGGAACGACCTTCGGTTTGCCTGGGCCGCAGTTGCCAGTGTCAAGTCCAACGCCATCCTCCTCGCGCGGGACGAGATGGCAGTCGGCATCGGCGCGGGCCAGATGAGCCGGGTGGACTCTGCGTTTCTCGCGGTGCACAAGGCCCGAGCCCAGGGGCACGACACCGCCGGCGCCGTGCTCGCCAGCGATGCCTACTTCCCGTTCGCGGACGGCGTCGAGCAGGCGGCCACGGCAGGGATCAGCGCCATCATCCAGCCCGGCGGCTCCATCCGTGACGCCGAGGTCATCGCCGCCGCTGACCAGCATGGCATTGCGATGGTGCTCACCGGGCAACGGCAGTTCAGGCACTAGGAGCTGTGAGCTGAGAGCTAAGAGACGAGCGCCTATAGTTCGGGACCTCCGTGCTCTCTCCTCAGCTCGCAGCTCACAGCTCTCAGCGCTTCACACCAACAACTCCTGCTGTGCGGAGCATGCGTGACCACTGAATCACAACGACCGCCCTACCAGTGGGCTGCCCTGACCGGAGCGATTGTGCTCGCGATCTACCTCGCGACGCTCTCGCCAACCACAGCCTTCTGGGACACCTCCGAATACATCGCGGCCGCCAAGGTGCTTGGCATTCCGCATCCTCCCGGCAATCCGCTCTTCACGCTCCTGGCACACACCTGGGGCCTGCTTCCGCTGAGCGCCTCCTATGCTGCGCGGATCAACATTTTCGCGGCGCTTACCAGCGCGGGCACGGCTGCCTTCTGGTTCCTGGTAGCCGAGCGCTGGCTGCAGCCGGTCGTTCCGGTGCGGTGGGCACGGTACGCGTCTGCCTTCGGCGGGACGCTGGTGGGCGCCATGAGCTGGACGGTCTGGAATCAGTCGGTGGTGAATGAGAAGGTCTACACCGTTTCCCTGCTGTTCATTGCAATGGTGGCCTGGCTCACGGTGCGCTGGGCCGACCTCGAGCCGGGACCGCGGCGAGACCGGCAGCTGGTGCTGATCGCCTACCTGCTGGCACTCACCACCACCAACCACATGATGGGCGTGCTGGTCATCTCGCTGGTGGGTGTCTATGTGCTGCTGACGGACTGGCGGAGCCTGCTCAAGCCCAATGTCATCGTGGGTATCGTCGTTGCGGGCCTGGTCGGTATTTCCATCAACTACATCTACCTCCCCATGCGAGCCGCGCAGTATCCCCCCATCAACGAGGGGGAGCCGGTCGGATTCTTCAGTCAGTCGCTGAAGGACGTGCTCAACCGGGTGCAGTACGGCAAGCCGCCGGTGACCGACCGCCAGGCCGATTTCCTCTCCCAGCTCGGCAATTACTGGCAGTACTTCAGCTGGCAGTTTGCCCGTGACTGGCGACCGCTGCGGCAGGTGGCCACCGCGATTTTCGCGGTCACCGGGCTGGCCGGCCTCTGGACCCTCCTGCGGCGGGAGCGCCGCGCCGGCCTGGCCGCGGTGGCGCTGATGTTCACGCTCACCCTTGCGCTGATCTTCTACCTGAACTTCAAGTACGGGTACTCCTATCATCCGCAGGAGGACCTGTCGCGCGAGGTGCGCGAGCGGGACTACTTCTTCATCGCTTCGTTTTCGTTCTTCGGCGTGCTGGTGGCGCTGGGCCTCGGGCTGTTCATGCGGGAGGTCGTGAGCTGGATCGGTGACCGGGCTCCCGAAGCCAGGGCGTGGCTGGTCGCGTCTCCCGTGCTGGCACTGGCGCTGATCCCGCTGCTCGGCAACCGGATCACCGCTTCGCGTGCGCACGAAACCATGGCGCATGACTTTGCGGTGGACATGCTGCAGTCCATCGCGCCCTACGGCATCCTGATCACCGCGGGCGACAACGACACCTTCCCGCTCTGGTTCGCGCAGGAAGTGGAAGGGGTCCGGAAGGACGTGACCCTGGCGAACCTGTCGCTGATGAACACCCGCTGGCACCTGCGGCAGATTGCCCGCCGTGCAACGCCGACGTTCGATCCATCGGAGTCCATTCCCCTATGGAGATCCATCGAGCAGCCGGGTATGGCCCTGGGTGATTCGGGTACATCGGTGCTCCGGGGCGTGAACTGGCCCAAGCCCACCAATGAGGTGATTTCGCTCACGCAGCAGGAACTGAGTGATACGGTGCATCTCCCGGACGTTGCGCTCGCCCCGAAAGGGACGGTGCGCATCGGCCAGGTGGATATCCGGTTCGGCAGCCAGTACCTCCTGCTGCAGGATGTGATGACCGCCATCCTGATCAAGGACAACCTGGGCCAGCGGCCCATCTATTTTGCCTGGAGCGATGGCGGCTATCCTGACCAGACTCTGGGACTCAGCGCCTACTTGCAGACCGAAGGCTTCGTGCGGCGCCTGATGCCTGCACCGATTCAGCCATCGGACTCGGTGGTGGCCTCACCGTTTCTCGGCTTTGTGAACGTGAACCGCACCACCGAGCTGATGTGGAAAGCGTATCACTGGCAGACCGCCACCCGCGAGCGGCCCCACGGCTGGGTGGATCCGCCGTCAGGCAGCATCCTGCAGCTCTATTCGATCGTCTACGCCGGCATGGCGCCGGTGCTGCAGGAAAAGGGCGACAGTGTCCTGGCCGCGCGTGCCGACTCGGTGGCCAAGGCGGTGCAGCACAATTTGAACCGGAGTCCGTGAGCCGGCCGGGACTGCTTCGGGAAGGTGCTTGGACCCATGCGTCGTTGCGGACTGCTTTGCCTCCTGCTGCTCTTACCTCGGGCGCCCGCCGCGGCGCAGGACAGCAGCATGGTGCTGGCGACCACGACCAGCGTGTATGACACCGGTCTGCTGGATTCGCTTCTGCCGGTTTTCCAGGCAACATCCGGCATCCACGTCAAGCCGATTGCCGTGGGCTCGGGCGCGGCCCTGGAGATGGCGCGGCGGGGGGAAGCGGACGCCGCGCTGGTGCACGATCCTGCGGCCGAGAAGCTCGCCGTCGCGCGCGGCGACCTGATCGAAGGCCGGCGCATCATGCACAACGATTTTCTGCTGGTGGGCCCGCCCGGTGATCCGGCCCATGCCGGCGGGGGGTCACTCGCTGACGCCATGCGCGCCATCGCCACACGATCCCGATTCATTTCACGCGGTGATGGCTCCGGCACCGAGACGCACGAGCGGGACCTGTGGGCTCTTGCTCGCGTGAACCCGGATTCGCTCGCGACACGGTCCGAGACCGGCCAGGGCATGGCCGCGACGCTCTTCGTGGCCAGCGAGCGCGGCGCCTACACGCTGACCGACCGCGGCACATGGCTCACGTTGCGTTCGCGAATTCAACTGGAGCCTGTCGTCGAGGGTGACAGCGCACTGCTCAACGTGTACTCCGCGTACATCGTCAACCCGGCGCGGCACCGCAGGACGCATCCGGCGCTGGCGCGGGCCTTCCTCTCCTTCCTCGCCTCTCCCGCCGCCCAGCGATTGATCGGACGCTTCGGTGTCCGCCGCCTGGGCGGGCAGCTCTTCGTCCCCGACATCGTGCATGAGTGATTTCGGCGAGGCACTGCGCTCGGCGTGGCATCTGCTTGCAGCCGACGCGGAGATCCGCGGCATCATCCTCAGAACCCTGGCGATCTCCGGCGCAGCCACCGCGTGCGCGATGCTGCTGGGCATTCCGGCGGGCTACGCGCTTGCACGGGGGCGGTTCCGGGGACGCACGCTGCTCCTTGGGCTGGTCAACACCGGCATGGGCATGCCGCCGGTGGTGGTCGGCCTGATCGTCTGGCTGGTGCTCGCACGGGGCGGCGTGTTCGGCCCGCTCCATCTGCTGTATACGCCGCAGGCGATGGTGATCGCGCAATTCCTCATCGCCATGCCGCTGGTCATCGGCTTCACCACCGCCAGTGTCCAGGCGCTGCCCGGGGCGTTGCCCGACCTGCTGCGGTCGCTCGGCGCCGGCCGCCTTCAGCGCCTCTGGTTGCTATGCCGGGAAGCCCGGCTCGGTCTTCTCGCCGCGGTGATGGCTGCGTTCGGCGCCATCATCTCCGAAGTAGGTGCCGCGATGACTGTGGGTGGCAATCTGCGTGGATCCACCCGCGTACTCACCACCGCCATCGTCACGGTCACGGGACGCGGGGAAATCCCCCAGGCACTTGCGCTCGGCATCATCCTGCTGCTGCTCGCGTTGGCGGTGAATCTGGTGCTGACATTGGTTCAGCAGCGACGCTGATGGAGATCGCTGTCCGGGATCTGCTGTTCGAACGCAGCGGTCGGCGGGTGCTCGACATTCCGGAGCTCAGCTTCGCTGCCGGCACCGTAACCGCGCTCTTCGGTCCGAATGGTGCCGGCAAGACCACACTCCTCCGGCTGCTGGCCGGGCTGGAAACGCCTCTGAGTGGCGAGGTCAGACTCGGCCAGGCGCGTTCAGCGCGCGAGCGGGCGCTCGTGAGTGCGGTTGCTTTTCAGGAGCCGGCCTTCCTGCGCGGCACCGTTCGCCAGAACCTGACCCTCGGCCTCACCCTTCGCCGAGTTGCGGCGGAGGAGCATGCTGCCCGAGTCCAGGATGCCGCCAGCGAGACCGGTATTACCGACCTCCTCGACCGACCGGCGCGAGCCCTCTCCGCCGGCGAGGCACGGCGGGTCAACCTGGCCCGCGCACTGGCGCTCGCGGCGCCAGTCATGCTGCTGGACGAACCACTCGCCGGTGTGGACCGCCCAACGCGCCGTGCGCTGCTCCAGGAGATTCCTCGACTGCTGCGCTCGCGCCCAGTTACGGCACTGATCGTGACGCACGATCGCGAGGAGGCATTCCGCCTGGCCGATCGTATCGCGGTCATGGTGGATGGACGGGTGATCCGTCATGGCAGCGCCGATGACGTGTATCGCGCACCAGGGACCGCGCTCGTAGCCGATCTGCTCGGCTACACCATTCTGGAGGTTGCGGGTCGACGCGTGGCGGTGCCGCCAGGCGGATTGCGGCTCGGCGAGGGCACTGGCCCGGTCTTGCCGTATGATGTCACTCAGGTCGTGCTAGTGGGAGACCACCGCCATGCGGTCGGCCGGATCGGTACTGCAGCAGTTGAGTGCCGGCTCGGCGAGACGGATCCGGTTCCGGAACCGGGAACGCGGGTGCAGGTGGGGGTGGAGCGATCCGTGGAAGTGGACGGTTAGACGGTTGGACCGCGAGGCGGCGAGGTTGGCCGATGGCGAACCCCCCGCCTCGCTTGTTACCATTCCTCCGCCAGACCCACGTGGGTCAGGCGAAACTTCCGTTGGCGTGGTGGCCGAGTGGTTTAAGGCAGCGGTCTTGAAAACCGCCGAACGGGAAACCGTTCCGTGAGTTCGAATCTCACCCACGCCGCTCCATCCCCTTGACTCCCCCCTCCCCCGTGCCCCATCTTCCCGCCCCGAGGAGTCGTGGCCGAGAGGCTGAAGGCGGCGGTTTGCTAAACCGTTATAGGGCCTAAAAGCCCTATCGAGGGTTCGAATCCCTCCGACTCCGTCAATGAGTCGAGGGTCGAGGGTCGAGAGCCATTCGCTCGACTCTCGACTCTCGACTCTCGACTTTCCTGGACCTTCACCGGCGACGTCATGTCCACACCGCGCGTCCGATTTGCCCCCTCGCCCACCGGCTACCTCCACGTGGGCGGTGCCCGTACCGCGCTCTTCAACTGGCTCTTTGCCCGGAAGACCGGCGGTACGTTTGTGCTGCGGATCGAGGACACCGATCGCGAACGGTCCACCGACAGCCACACCCAGGTGATCCTCGATGGCCTCACCTGGCTCGGCGTGACCTGGGACGAAGGCCCGCTATTCCAGGGCGCAGAGCTGCCCCGCCACCAGGCCGATGCCAACCGGCTTCTCGCCGAGGGCAAGGCCTATCGCTGCTTCTGCACGAGGGAGGAGCTGGAAGCCCAGCGCGCCGCCGCGGCCGCGCAGAAGATGGGATTCCGCTACAACCGGCGGTGCCGGACGGTGGACTCCGCGCGGTCAGCTGAGCGCGCCGCCGCAGGTGAGCCGTTCACCGTCCGCCTCCGCATGAGTGATGAGGAGCTGGCCTGGGACGATGCCGTACATGGCAGGATCAGTTTCCAGGGCCGGGATCTCGATGACTTCGTGATCCTCCGCAGCGACGGCACCCCGATCTATAACCAGGCCGTAGTCTCCGATGATATCGCGATGAGGATCACCCATGTGATCCGCGGCGACGACCATGTCTCAAATACTCCCAAACAGATCGCGCTCTATCGCGCGCTCGGCGCTGCCGAGCCCGTCTTTGCCCACGTTCCCATGATCCTGGGCTCGGACGGGAAGAAGCTGTCCAAGCGCCACGGTGCCACCGCGGTCGGCGACTACCAGGACCAGGGCATCTTCCCCGCTGCCATGCGAAACTTCCTGGCGCTGCTGGGGTGGTCACCCGGCGGTGACCGGGAGATCATGCCCGAAGACGATATGATCTCGCTCTTTTCGCTCGAGGGGATTCAGAGCAAGCCGGCGGTGTTCGACGTGGCCAAGCTCGAGTGGATGAACGGCCAGTACCTCTCCGCCACTCCTGCGGAGGAACTGCGAGCACCCGTGGAGCGCCAACTCGAGCGGCTTGGCGCCGCCAGCGTGAGCCACGATCTCCTTCCCATCATTGATGCGGTGAAAGCGCGCTCCCGAACCATGGTGCAGCTCGCTGAACAGGTCGCGGTGCGGCTGCATGGACGCCGGGGCGATCTGGATCCCAAGGCCGCCGCGGTGCAGCAGAAGATGGGGCCGGCCTTCGCGGAAAGCCTGAGGCATGCCGTGCAGGCGCTGGAGCCGCTGGCATCCGACCAGTGGAACTCCGATATCATTCTTGCCGCGATCAAGGCAAGCGCCGAAGCCGCCGGCACCAAGCTGGGAGATGCGATGCAGCCCATCCGTATCGCCCTCACCGGTGGTACGGTATCGGAGCCCGTCAACGAGCTGCTGGTAGTGGTGGGTCGGGATGCCGCGATCGCGCGGTTGCGGGAGGCGGCGCGGACAGCGTGAGTTGAGTGTCGACGGTCGACCGTCGACCGTCGACCGATTTGCAGTGGAGGATGCCAACATGCGGACTTACGCTGCCTTGCTGTTGCTCCTCGCCGGGGCCTGCGCCAGCGCCGTGCCGGTGGGTCCTTCGCCCGCGCCGATGCCGGTCCCTGCCCCTGCCGTCCCTGAGCCGCTACCTGTTCTGCCGGTGCCAGCAGCCCAGCCTGCTCCACGGCCAGCCGCTCGCCTCAGCTCCGTTTCCGCCGCGTTCACCGGCGACATCAATCTCGGGACGATGACGCTGCCCGATGGACTCCCTCCCGATAGCGGGCGGCGCCTGCTGCTCGCCGCCATCCCTGCCCTCCATGGGGATCTCGTGGTCGGAAACCTCGAGGGCGTGCTGGCCGATACCGGCACCTCCGAGAAATGCATCAAGCGCGTCGGCCGCAGGACGGAAGTGCGGGAGAACTGCTATGCGTTCCGGACTCCCACCTATCTGGCAGCGCGACTGAAGGACGCCGGCTTCACCCACCTCAACCTCGCCAACAACCATAGCGGAGACCTGGGCGAGCCCGGCCGCGCCACCACCGTTGCGACCCTCGATTCCTTCCGCCTCGCGCACTACGGCCCGGTCGGCTCCATCGCCCTCGATACCATCCGGCGCGGTGACAGCCTGAGTGTCGTGGCCCTGGTCGGCTTCAGCACCTATCCATTTTCGTACAA
>Ga0070680_100004050_pt1 | contig 10967 bp, 6 predicted proteins | sample KBSC73BmetaG_FD_64672 | JGI IMG/M metagenome (GOLD analysis project Ga0070680, IMG submission 64672) | Corn rhizosphere microbial communities from Kellogg Biological Station, Michigan, USA - KBS C7-3B metaG | ecosystem: Host-associated > Plants > Roots > Rhizosphere | place: USA: Michigan...
GAGGCGCGCCCGTACGTGACCGAAGCGCTGGCGCGCGGCACGAAGTGCGACGAGGGCGTGCGCGTGGGCGCGCTCTGCTCGCTGGGACTGATCTGTCTCGCGACCGGCGAGTACGCGCGCGCCAGTGAGGCGTTCGACGAAGCGCTCGCTTACGTTCGCCCCAGGAACGATCCCGCCAATCTCGCCTTCGTGCTGTCCAAACTGGGCGCGACGCGCATGATGATGGGCGATCTCGATCGCGCCTGGCAGTTGCTGGAAGAAGCACATGCGCTGGTCGAGCCGATGCCGCGCTCGATGCTGCACGCCTTCGTCTGGTTCTGGTACGCCTGGACCGCCGAATGTCGCGGCGATCTCGAGACCGCGCGGCGGCTCAGCATGGCGCAGATCGAGCTGGGCACACAGACGGGACATCGCACGATGCGCGGCCATTCGCACACGCAGTACGGACGCGTCGCGTTGGCGCGCGGCGATGTCGGGGAAGCGCTCGCGCATTTCACCGCCGCGCTGCCGCTGCATCTCGATCTGCGCGACGGATGGGGCATCATGCTCGATCTCGAGGGCTTTGCGGCGGTCGCGACGAAGCGCGGGCACTACGCGGATGCCGCCAAGCTGCTGGGCGCGAGCGATCACCTGCGGGAGCGCACGATCTTCGCGATCCCCGCGCCCGAGCGCGCCAAGCGCGAGGAGCGGCTCGGGGTGTTGCGCCAAAAGCTCGGCACCGACCGTTTGGCCGATCTGCTGCAGGAAGGCGGCAGGCTGACCCAGGAGCAGATCGTCAGGCTGACAGCCGATCCCTCCATGGCGCACACGGCCGAGCACGCGGTCGCGCGCGATGTGCCGCGCCCAATCCAGCGTCCGCGGCTACGCGTCCATGCGCTCGGCCCGCTCCAGGTATGGGTGGGGGAGAAGCCGATCGACGCGTCGGCCTGGGGATCGGCGCGCCCGCGCGAGCTGCTGATCTATCTCCTGCTGCATCCCCAGGGCCGTACCAAAGAGCAGGTAGGGCTCGCGTTCTGGCCGGACGCGAGCACTTCGCAATTGCGCAACAACTTCCACGTGACACTCCATCGCCTTCGTAAAGCCCTTGGCGGCGCCAATTGGGTGACGCTGGAGCGCGACCGCTATCGCATCGCGGCCGAGCTGATCGAGGAATTCGACGCGGGCAAATTCGAGCAGCTCATCAAAGCGAAGAAGCTCGAGCAGGCCGTCGCGCTGTACCGCGGCGATCTCCTAGGTGAGCAGGTAGGCGACTGGTACCTCGAGCACAGCGATCGCCTGCAGCGGCTGTATGTCGACGCGCTGATGGAGCTGGGCGCGCGCTATATAAAGGAACAGGAGCACAAGAAAGCAGCCGATGCGTACCGCCGCGTGCTGGAGCGCGACGCGATTCATGAAGACGCGACCCAGGGGCTGATGCGCTGTCACGCCGCCCTAGGCGAGAAACCGCAGGCGTTACGGCTGTATCAGCAGTTCTCGGAAAAGCTCAAGACGGAGCTCCAGACAAAACCCCGCGTCGAAACCGTCAAGTTGTTCGAGAGTCTGCGCTAGTTTGTAGATTCCGGTCGTGCTCCTCGAGAAACTCGTTTCGACTTCTTCACAAGTGGCCGCGACCTCGGGCCGCCTCGCCAAGATCAAGCTCCTCGCCGAGCTCTTGAGACAGGCACGCCCTGAGGAAGTGGAGACGGTGATCGCCTATCTGTCGGGGAGCTTGCCGCAGTCCAAGGTCGGCGTGGGATGGGCCGGACTTCAAGGGGCTCGGGGACCAGGGGCGGGGGATTCGACGCTCGAGATTCGAGAGGTCGATGCGACTTTCGAAAAAATCTCCAAGCTCTCCGGAAAGGGATCCTCGACAGCAAAGCAGAAGTTGCTCAAAGACCTGTTCTCGCGGGCCACGCGGGAGGAACAGGATTTTCTGTTTCGCCTCGTCACCGGACAGCTGCGCCAGGGCGCGCTCGAGGGAATCATGGTCGAGGCGCTGGCGCAGGCGCGTGAGCTGCCGGCGAACGAGGTCCGTCGCGCTCTGATGCTCACCGGCAATCTGGGTGCGGTGGCGAAGGGCGATCTCAAGAGCGTTGCGATCCAGCTGTTTCGCCCCATCAAGCCGATGCTGGCCAAGACCGCCGAGGACGTGGATGAGGCGCTGGCCGAGCTGGGGGCGGCGGCGTTCGAGTACAAGTTCGACGGCATGCGAGTTCAGGCGCACAAACGAGGAAGCGAAGTCCGGCTGTACTCGCGATTGTTGAACGACATCACCGAATCGATGCCGGAAGTGGTGAAGGCGGTGCAGGCGTTGAGTCCCCAGGAGCTCATTCTGGACGGCGAGGCACTCGGATTGATGGATGACGGCAGACCGCTGCTGTTCCAGGAAACGATGCGACGAACCAGCATCAAGCCGTTTTTCTTCGACATTCTCTATGTCGACGGGAAGTCGTTACTCGATCAGCCGTACTCGACCCGAGTCCAGGTGCTGGCCGAGTACGTCTCGGTGTCAGAGCGACCGCCGCGCGTCGTGACGGCGGATCGCGCGGTCGCGCAGCACTTCTTCGAGGAAGCGATCGCGAGCGGGAATGAAGGATTGATGGCGAAGGGACTCGAGACGCCGTATGCCGCGGGGCGCCGAGCGGGGGCGTGGATGAAGATCAAGCGCGCCAACACGCTCGATCTCGTCGTGCTCGCGGCTGAATGGGGTCATGGAAGAAGGAAGGGGTGGCTCTCCAATCTCCATCTGGGCGCGCGGGGACCGAATGGGTTTGTGATGCTGGGGAAGACGTTCAAGGGAATGACAGACGAGCTCCTGGCATGGCAGACCGAGCGCTTGCAGGAATTGAAGATTAAGGAAGAAGGGATCACCGTGTTCGTAAAACCGGAGCTGGTGGTCGAAATCGCCTTCAACGGATTGCAGGACAGCCCGCACTATCCCGGTGGGATGGCGCTGCGGTTTGCGCGCGTGATTCGATATCGCGAGGATAAGAGGCCGGAGGATGCGGACACCATCGAGACCGTCAGAAAGCTGCACGGCAAATGAACACCGTCACGACGATGCGCACACCAGTTGGCGAGTTGACGCTCACCGCTTCTGATGAAGCGTTGACCGGTGTGCATTTCCCCGGCCGGTCCAAGAGTCGCGGCAAACCGGGGAGCAACGAAATCCTTGAACGGGCAAAACAACAACTGACCGAGTATTTCGAGCGCGCGAGGACGAGCTTCGATCTGCCGCTCGATGCCGCCGGAACCGAATTCGAGCGGCGCGTGTGGGCGCTGCTGCGCGAGATCCCCTACGGCAGCACCACCAGCTACGGCGCGCTGGCGCGCCAACTCGGCGAGCCCAAGGACGCGCGCGCCGTGGGCGCGGCCAATGGAAAGAATCCGATTCCGATCATCGTGCCGTGTCATCGCGTGATCGGGGCCAATGGGGATCTCACCGGATTTGGCGGCGGGATCGATCGGAAACGCTGGCTGCTCGAGCACGAGGGCGCGCTGCTGCGGTTGGGTGCGCTGTGTCTGACGTTGTTGTTCGCGCCGGCGGCCAACGCGCAGGTGCCGCGGAGCCAGCACGGATCCGTTACCCAGCGCGTTGCGACCACGGACATTTCGGTGTCGTACAATCGCCCGGTGGCGCGGGGACGGGAGCTGTTTGGCGTGCTCGTGCGGTGGGGGCGGCGCTGGCACCCCGGCGCCGACTCGGCGACCACGATTTCGTTCAGTAAAGACGTGACGATCGACGGTCAGCCGCTCAAGGCGGGCCGGTACACGCTCTGGACTGTCCCTGAAGAGTCCAAGCCCTGGACCGTGATCTTCAATCGCGGCACGGGCGTGTGGCACACGAACTATCCGGGCGACTCGCTCGATGCGCTGCGGCTCGAGATCAAACCCGACAGCGGCGCGTACATGGAGAGCCTCGCGTACTATTTCCCCATGGTCGATGCGGATTCGGCGGTGCTGCGACTGCATTGGGGGACGACGATCGTTCCCATGATGATCCGTGAACGTCGGTAAGAAGCTGTATGTCAAGAATCGGAGGGAGTGGCGCGCGTGGCTGGCCCGGAATCACAAGAGCGCGCGCGAGATCTGGCTGATCTACTATAAGAAGAACAGCGGTAAGCCTCGAATTCCGTACAACGACGCCGTCGAGGAAGCGCTGTGTTACGGCTGGATCGACAGCATTCTCAAGCCGATTGACGACAGGAAGTACGCCCAGCGGTATTCGCCGCGCAAGAAAACCAGCAAGCTCTCCGATATGAATCGCGAGCGCGTGCGCCGGCTGATCAAGTCTGGTCGCATGACCCGGGCAGGCCTCGCCGCCATCGACCATGCTCCGAGGAAGGGGGCACCGTTCCCCGCGGACATTCTGGCTCGTTTGAAGAAAGACCCCGAGACGTGGCGCAACTTTCAGCGATTCCCAGCATCGTACAAACGAATTCGGATCGGGTGGATCGCAGCGGCGCGTGCGCGTCGCCCGGCGTTCGAGCAGCGGCTCGCGTACTTCCTCAAAATGACCAAGCAGAACAAGCGCTTCGGGATGGTCCAGTAGCTGCCCGAATGTAGTATGGTGTAACTGCCACTCCGGTCCGAGGTTCCGGGTCGACCATGGAACAGGAACAAGCCCTCTTCGCGCTGCTCGCGGACCGTTATGTGATGGAGCGCCAGATCGGTGCCGGTGGGATGGGCACCGTCTTCCTCGCCCGCGAGCTGAAGCACGATCGCCAGGTCGCGCTCAAGGTGCTGAGCCCCGAGATCGCCTCACACCTCGGCGTCGTGCGCTTCCTCAATGAAGTCAAGATCACGGCCAAACTCGATCATCCGCATATCCTCACGCTGATCGACTCCGGCCAGTCGGACGACTTTCTGTGGTACGTGCAGCCGTTCGTGCGCGGGGAGTCGCTGCGCGCCAAGCTCGATCGCGAGGGTCAGCTCCCGCTCGAAGAGGCGCTGGCGATCACGCGCCAAGTCGCGAGCGCATTGCATCACGCGCATCAGAAGAGCGTGATTCATCGCGATATCAAACCCGCGAACATCCTGATTCACGAAGGCGAAGCGATGGTCGCCGATTTCGGGATCGCGCTCGCCGTCACCGAAGCATCCGACTCGCGCATGACCGCGACCGGCATCGCGATCGGCACGCCGCAATACATGAGCCCCGAGCAGGCGACGGGAGAGCGCCGGCTCGACGGCCGCAGCGATCAGTATTCGCTCGCCGCGGTCTGCTACGAGATGCTTTCGGGTGTCACACCGCACACCGCAACGAGCACGCAGGCGCTGATCGCGAAGCTGCTGACCGAGCGGCCGACCCGCGTGCGCGCGGTGCGCAACAGTGTACCCCCCAATATCGACGCGGCGATCGCCAAAGCCCTCGAGATGACGCCGGCCGATCGGTTCAACACGTGCGCCGAATTCGCCACGGCGCTGCAGTACACGCCGTCAGGCGGAATGCCAGCCTTCGAGGCGCCGCGGAAACGGCGCACGGCACTGATCGCGACCCTCGGCGGCATCGCCATCCTCGCCGGGGTAGGGGCGGCGGTGATGCTGCGGCCTTCAGGCCCGGCGGTGAGCGTCGGGCGGTCCGAGCAGGTCACGGCCGATCCGGGGCTCGAGATTCAGCCGACCATTTCTCCCGACGGCAAGCTGCTCGCCTATGCGGCTGGGAACGCGACCAAGATGCGGATCTTCGTCCGTCCCGCGGACGCGTCGGGCGGTCGCACGATTCCGCTGTCGGACGACGTCGATGCCGTCGAAACACAGCCACGCTGGTCGCTCGACGGCACGAAGATCCTGTACCTCGCGCGCGGCGGCGCGTGGATCGCCCCAGCCCTCGGCGGGTCCTCGCAGCCGCTGATCCCGCCGAGCGCCACCAGCATCGTCAAGTCGGCGATCTGGTCGCCGGACGGAACGGAAATCGCTTTCGTGCGCGGCGATTCGCTGCTCGGCATGCCGGCAGGGGGAGGAACCACCCGAGTGATCGGGAGCGGGACGGACCTGCATTCGTGCTCGTGGGCGCCCACCGGCCGGTGGATCGCGTGCGTGTCGCAGAACAGCATCTCGGTGTTGCCGGGGCCGCTGTTCGGCAATCTCGCGCCCAGCGGGATACTCCTGTTCCCAAGCTCGGGGGGCGCGGCCGTTCGGATCGCCGATCCGGTCGCCTACAACCAGAGTCCCGTGTTCTCGGGTGACGGCAAGCGGTTGTTCTACCTGTCCAACCGCGACGGCCCGCGCGACGTCTACATGGTGAGTCTCGCGTCGTCAGGCCAGCCGCGCGGCACGCCGCTGCGACTGACCACCGGTCTCAACGCCAAGACCATCTCGATCTCGCGCGATGAGAAGCGCCTGGCGTACACGGTGTACATGGCGCGCGCGAACATCTGGTCGGTCCCGATCCCGGCAAATCCGCCGCCTGGTGGCGCCGCGTTCACCGCCGCGAATGCGGCCGCGGTGACCCGCGGAAGCCAGGTGATTCAGGGAATGCGCGTGAGCCCGGACCATCGCTGGATCGTCTACGATTCCGATCTGCGCGGCCATTCCGACCTGTATCGGGTGCCGATCGACGGCGGCGCGCCGGAGACGCTGCTGACGGATTCGGTGGACGAGTTCGCGCCGGACTTGTCGCCCGACGGCACGACAGTCGCGTTTCACTCCTTCCGCTCCGGCACGCGCGACATCGAGACGAAAGCGCTCAACGGCGGACCGGTGCAGCAGGTGACCAACACGCCGGCTCAGGAGAGCTATCCGAAATGGTCGCCGGACGGCAACGCGATCCTGTTCTCCGATCAGAGCGACCAGCGCAACGCGCTGATCGCGCGGCGTGGAACCGACGGCAAGTGGTCGCTGCCCGAGGTAGTCGCCGCGGGTGTGTATCGGCCGCAGTGGTCCCCCGACGGGCAGACCATCTCCTTCATCTCGGCGCCGCGTGACGGCGATCCGGGTGTGGTGATGCTGCTGACGCTCGGGCGCGGCCCCGCGCGCCAGCTGTTCACCGGGCCGCCGCTGGTGGGTCACGCGATCTGGGCTCCCGACGGGCGCACGTTGTATCTCAAGGTCCACGACGAGCACGGGAGCACATCGTTCTGGAGTGTCAGTGCACAGGGAGGCCGGCCGCGTGAGCTGATTCGGTTTGCAGATCCGGAGTGGCAGTCGGTGCGCAACGACTTCACCACCGACGGCAAGCGGCTATTCTTTGATATTGAGGACCGGCAGTCCGACATCTTTGTCGCGCAGCTGCTCTCGCGCTAACAGTCCCATCTCTTCCAGGAACTTGCTGCTCCCGGTTTCGCGCCCCAGTCTGCGCGCGACCCGCGTGAGGGTCAATCGGTCGCGCGCGCGCGTCATTCCCACGTAGATGAGCCTCCGCGCCTCCTCGACTTCACCCTCCGTGGGCTGGAACCCGAGTAACTCGTAGTCCTCCATTCCCACGATGTAGACTCTCGAAAACTCGAGCCCCTTGGTCGAATGCAGTGTGAGCAAGTTGACGCGATCGGGCGCGAGATCGACACCCTCGGACGTCGACAGCGCGACGCGCTCGAGCAGCTGATCGATGCTCTGATCGAGCGTTCCCGCATCGACCATGAGCGCGCCGAGTCGTGACACCGCGGTGGGGTATCGCTGCGCCGGATCGCTCTCGGCGCGCAGCCGGGTCATGAGCGCGCGGCCGCCGAGGCGACGAATGATGTCCTCGAGGTTGTAGCCGCCGGAGGCCTCGTAGAACTCGAGCGCGTCGGAGTAACGGCCCAGCGCCCGGAACCGGCCCAGGTTGAACAGCAGCTCCTGCTCGGCGTTGCGCGCGCCGTGCTCGATCGCGAGGGCGAGGCCGAGATAGTCGAGGACGTTGTTCAGCACCGCCTTGCGCGCGCGAATCACGCGCTGCTTCTCGAGCTCGAGGTACACGCGCGCCAGCGTACAGGCGTCGTCCAGCGCGTGGTGCGCGCGGCCGGTATCGATCCCAAAGCGCGCCGCCAGGTCCTCGAGTTTGCCCGAATCCTGCGACAGAGACCGGACGAGCGGCAGCGTGTCGTAAAACACGAGATGGTCGACATTGCCGAGGCGCCGCAGCACCGGGATGTCGAACTTCTGGCCGTTGTGCGCGACGAGGATGTCGTTGCCGACGAACGCCAGGAACTGCGGCAGCACTTCGGCGAACGGCGGCGCGGCCGCGACGTCGGCATCGGTGTAGCCATGCAGTTTCGTGGCGCCGGCCGAGATCGGTTTGAAGGGGTTCACGAGCGTGTGGAAGCGCTCGACGATCTCGCCATCGACGACGCGCGCCGCGCCGATCTCGACGACCCCGCACGTGCCGACGTCGGCATCCGTCGTTTCGAAATCGAAGGTCACGTAGCGGCCGAGTCGCGCGTCGAGGTCGGCGGCGTGCAGCAGCTGCAGGGCTTTGAAGAGCGTGAACGCATTCGTCCTGATGCCATCAGGTTGGATCGACACTTCCCGAATGCCGGCGGCGATGGTCATGCCCCGCAGCGCAATCTCGAGGCCGCCCACCGGCGCAAACGCGATCGGCCCCTCGAGTGATGCCGCCAGGTTCACCGCGGCGCTGTTCGTCGCGGGGTCGCTCAGCTCATCGTGACGCTCTTCCAACGAGTTCCGGTACGGCCCAATGCTCTGCGACAGCAGCTCGTCGACGACGGCCTGGAGCGTGCCGTGCGAGCGGGGCAGGGCGCGCAGGTTTTCGACCTGATACACGAGCCGCCACAGTTTCTTGGTATCGGGATCGTGCGCCGGCCGGCGCCGCGCCAATTCGCGCACCGAGCTCACAAAGTCGCCTTGGATCGCGGCCTCGACTTCCTGCAGGAAGTGCTCGGACAGGACGCAGCGCGCGAACGCTTCGAGCGCGACCGGATCGTCGGGATGGCGCACGACCCGCAGCGCCGTGATGACGTACTTGATCACGTCGTCTTCCATCAACGAGCGGCCGCGGGCCAGCCGGCACGGGATTCCGGCGCGCAGCAGCCGGCCCTCGATGTACTCGCCCACGCGGTGCTTGCGATACAGGATCGCGCAGTCGCCCCACGGCGCGGTGAGATCGTCCAGGATCCACGCGGCTTCCTCTTCTTCGTCCTTGAACGTCCGCGCCTCGACCTCGTAACTCGATTCCCGGTCGGCGGTGAGCTGCTTCTGGAAAAGCTGCGGGTTCTGGGCGAGGACGCGGCGCGCGGTCTGGAAGATCTGCCTCGAGCAGCGGCAGTTTTTGTCGAGCACGATCGGCTCGACCTCGTAGTCCCGTTTGAACCGGACCAGGACGTACGGATCGGCGCCGGTCCAGGCGAAGATCGACTGCTCGTCGTCGCCGACGGCAAAGAAATTGTGATGCGCGGCCGTAAGGCGCTTGAGGAAGCCGTACTGAACGGCGTTGACATCCTGGAACTCGTCGACCAGCAGATAGTCCCAGCGGTCGGCGATCCGGCCGGCGAGCGGCTCGGCGCGGGTGACCAGCTCGTCGAAATCCACCATGTTGCGGTGCGCGAGCCAGCTCTTGTACTCCGTGAATAGACGCTGGTCGTTCGGGGTGAGCACGTAATCCTGGAAGCGATGACGACTGAACAGCGTGAGGAGCTGACCGCGCCGGTCGGCCGGCACGCGCAGCCGGCTCAGAATGACGCGCTGGTAATCCTCATCGGCAACGCCAAATCCTTTTCTGAGACCGGCCTCATCGTGGAACTCTCGGAGGATCTGCAGGCAGAAGGAGTGCATCGTCCCCCGCCACACGTCGTTGCCCGGCCCGAGACGGGTCGCGATCTCCCCGGCGGCGCGATTGGTAAACGTGAGAGCGCAGATCCGGTGCGGGTTGAAACCGTTGGCGATGAGATGCTGGATGCGAGCGGTAAGGCAGAATGTTTTGCCGGCGCCGGGCCCGGCGACGACGAGCACCGGGCCAAGCTCCGCTGCGATCGCGCGTTGCTGTTGTGCCAGGGGGGTTAATCCCACTCCCAATATATAGCTCAACTATGTACCCTTCTCTGCGCAGTGAGGGCGTTGCCCAATCGGCCCTGACCACCAACAATGGGAGACTCCAATGTCACAGTCCGCAGCAGTTCTCGTCATCGACATGGCGAACGATTTCGTGTATCCCGGCGGCACCATTGCCGACGCCGGTGGCCCGGAGTATCAGCAGCGGGCCCAGGCGATCATTCCGCGCCTGGCCAAGCTGCTCGCCGCGGCGCGCTCGGCCGGGATCCCGGTGATCTACGCGACCGACGCGCACACTCCGCAGGACACAGAGCTGCGCAAATGGCCGCCGCACTCGATGGCCGGCACGCATCAGGCGGAGATCGTTGCTGATCTCACGCCGCAGCCCGGCGATCTCATCTGGGACAAGCAGACGTACTCGCCGTTCCTGAATCCCGAGTTCGAGGAGATGCTGGAGGAGCGCGGGATCACCAAGCTATACATCACCGGATTGCACACCGACTGCTGCGCGCGGCACACCTCGGGCGACGCGTTCCAGCGCGGCTACGACCTCGTCTGGGTCACGGACGCGTTGCAGGCGTTTACCGACGAAGCGCACAAGACGGGCTTGAGCTATTTCGAAACGTGGTATGCCACGGAGCCGAAGAGCCAGCTCAAGACTGTCGCTGAGGTGGTGAACGAGTGGAGTAAGATTCCAGCAACCGTGTAGACGTTAGAAAAAGACGATCGACACGGCTATGAATAGCGGCAGCAGAATACCGATGCTGTAGGCCAGATAGCCGAAGAACGACGGCATCCGCACGCCGCGTTCTTCGGCTATGGCTTTCACCATGAAATTCGGCGCATTCCCGATGTAGGAGTTCGCTCCCATGAACACGGCGCCGGTCGAGATCGCGGCGAGCAGCTGCGGATCGATCATCCCGATATAGGCGCCGTGCGGCGGAATGTTCTGCAGTCCCGCCGCGGCAGAGGCAAACGCGAGATACGTCGGCGCGTTGTCGAGCACACTCGACAGCGCCCCCGTCGACCAGAAGAACTGAGCCGGCGTCCGCACGCCGAGCTGC
>Ga0070680_100004059_pt1 | contig 10958 bp, 5 predicted proteins | sample KBSC73BmetaG_FD_64672 | JGI IMG/M metagenome (GOLD analysis project Ga0070680, IMG submission 64672) | Corn rhizosphere microbial communities from Kellogg Biological Station, Michigan, USA - KBS C7-3B metaG | ecosystem: Host-associated > Plants > Roots > Rhizosphere | place: USA: Michigan...
CAGCTGCCGTGAGCTTTCTCGCGCCGCTGTACCTGGCACTCGCCGCGGCCGTGGCGGTGCCGCTGCTCATCCACCTGCTCCGCCGGCGTATCGGAGCGCGCGTGGAGTTTCCGGCCACGCGCTACCTGGCGCGCGCCGAGCGGGAGCACAGCCGCACGCTGCGCATCAGAAATCTCATATTGATGCTGTTGCGGGTGCTCGCGCTGCTGGCGCTCGCCGTGGCCGCCGCGCGGCCGGTGGCCCGCTGGGCCGGGGGCGGACACGCCCCGACCGCGCTGGCGATCGTCGTCGACAATTCGATGAGCTCCGCGGTGGTCGTGAATGGACGGCCGCTGCTCGATCAGTTCCGCAGCACGGCGCGCTCGATTCTGCAGGATGCCGCGCCCGCCGATCGCCTGTGGCTCGTCACGGTGGACGGCCGCGTGCGCGGGGGCAGCGCGGCGATGCTGCGCGACGAGCTGGATCGCATGCAGCCGCTCGCCGGCGCCGGCGACGCCGGGGCTGCGCTTGCGCGCGCGGCGACCGTGGTGCGCGGCTCCAGTCTCGCCGCACGACAGGTGGCGTTGCTCACCGACGGTCAGCGCAGCGAATGGGCGCACCCGCCGGCAATCGCCGACGCATCGCTCTTGCTGTACGTGCCCGCGGGCCCGCCGCCGCCGAATCGCGCCGTGACCGTTGCCGAAGCGCGTCCGACCCGCTGGACGCCGCGCGGCAGCGTCGCTGCGCGGCTGCTGTCCCCCGATTCGACGACCTATCGCATCACGCTGGCGGGTCGCACCATCTCGCGCGGCACGGCCGCGCCCAACGAGGAAGTGTCGCTCAACGCGACACCGCTCGAGCGCGGCTGGCTCGACGGAACGGTCGAGATCGAGCCCGACGAGCTGCCGGCGGACAACGTGCGACACTTCGCCGTCTGGATCGGGTCCGCGCCGGGCGTGAGCGTGTCGCCTGGCGCCGGCGCATTCGTCACCAGCGCCATCGACGTGCTGCGTGGTGCACAGCGCGTGGGCGCGGGCGCCGACATCCATATCGTCGCCGCCGACGAGCTCACGTCGGTGCCTGCGCTGATCGTTCCGCCCGCGGACCCGGTGCGTCTCGGCGCCGCCAACCGCGCGCTGGAGCGTGCCGGCATTCCGTGGCGATTCGGCGCGCGCCGCACGGGCGAGACGTCGGTGAGTGGCGACGGTTTGAGCGGCATCACCGCCACGCAGCGCTACGATCTCGTGGCGCAAGCCGGCGCCGCGGCGGACACGCTCGCGTCGGTCGGACAAACGCCGTGGATCGTGGCCGGGCCGCGCTACGTACTCGTCGCATCGCCGCTCTCGCCCGATGCGACGAACTTTCCCGTGCGCGCGGCATTCGTGCCGTGGCTCGGTTCGGTGCTCACCGAGCGACTCGTCGGCGAACCGGGTCAGGTGATCGAGGCCGATCCGGGCGCACGCATCGCGCGGCCGCGGTGGGCTGATGCGTTGGAGCAGGCGAGCGGCCAGCGGACCGCGCTCGGCGACGACGTCGAAGTGCCGGCGCACGCCGGCACGTATTTCTTTTCGCGCGGAAACCGACGGGTCGGCGCGCTCGTCGTCAACGCGCCTGCCGGGGAATCCGTGCTCGATCGATACACCGCCGCCGACCTTCGTGAGCGGTTGCATGCCAGAAGTACCGACGTGGCGCCGACGCCGGCGGCCGTGCGCTCGCTCGCGTTCCGCGGGGCATCCCGCCGCTCGCTGATCGGCGTGGCACTGCTCGCGGCGCTGCTGTTGCTCGCCGGCGAAGCGCTCGTGACCGGCGCGCGGCGCCAGCGGGTCGCCTGATGGCGCTCGATGCGCTGCTCGACGCGATCGAGCGACTGCCCGCGTATCAGAGAGTTCTCAACACGCTTCCATCGCCGGGTCAGCGGCTCTCCGCCGGCGGTCTACCCGGATCGTCCGACGCGGCGCTGATCGCCGCGCTGGCGCGCCGGCTGCCGGCGCGGTTCTTCGTCATCGCCGCGGAAACCGTCGCCGAGTCGGAACGCTGGCTGGCCGATCTGCAGACGCTGTTGACGGACGTGCCGATCGCGCTGTACCCGGCGCGCGAGGGGTTCGGCGAGGCCGAGCCGCACATGGAGATCGCCGGCGAGCGTGTCGAGACGCTCGAGCGCCTGAGTCGCGGCGAGCTGCGGGTGCTCCTCACCACCGCCCGCGCGCTCCTCGAGAGAACTCGAATGCCGCGCGCGCTGCAGGAGCTGCGCGTCGAGTTGCGCAAAGGCGAGTCCCACCGGCTCGGTGCGCTCGCCGAGCACCTCGAGGCGATCGGCTTCGAGCGCGTGCCGATGGTGGAGGACGTGGCGCAGTTCGCCATTCGCGGCGGCATCTTCGACGTGTACTCGTTCGGCATGGCCGAGCCGGTGCGCGCCGAGTTCTGGGGCGACGAGATTGTCGACCTGCGCCATTTCGATCTCGCCTCGCAACGCTCGACACGCGCCGTCGAGTTCGCGCTCGTGCTGCCGGTCGACGGGCACGTGCGCGAGGATGCCGGCGGGTTCGATCGGGCGTCGATCACGTCGCTCTTTCCGCCGGACACGCTGCTCGTCACGCCGCGCGGCGCGCATGTCGAGCCCGAATTGCGGCGGACGTGGGAGGATGCGCGCCACCACCTCGAGGTGGCCCGGCGTCGCGGTGAAGAGGTCGCGAATCGCGACGATCTCTTCGACGCGCCCGAGACGACGCTCGGCGCGCTGCACACGCTCGGCGCGCTGAGCATCGTCGAGCCGGGCGAGTCCGAACCGGACGTCGTGTTCCCGCTGCGGCCGCCCGAGCCGATCGACCGCGACATCAAACAACTCAAACGGCTTGTCCGCGACGGCACGCCAACGATCATTCTCTGCGACAACGAAGGGCAGTGCGAGCGCCTCGACGAGCTGCTGAACGACGACGATCGCGGGTCGTCGCCCGCGGCGCTCTCGATCGGCGTGCTGGACGGCGGATTCGTGATACCGTCGAAAGGCGAGAGGACGGAGGGTAGAGGACAGGCTGGTGTACCCTCCATCCTCTCTCCACTCGCCTCTGGTCTTCGTGTCCTCACGGATCACGAGATCTTCCGCCGCGAGCGACGTATTCGGCGCGCGCGACGGTACATCAGCGGCGGCGCGGCGCTCGATACGGTATCGCTCAAGCCGGGCGACTTCGTCGTTCACCTCGAGCATGGCGTCGGCATCTATCGCGGCATCGAGACCATCTTCGTGCGCGAGAGCACGATCGAGGTCGCCGTGGTGGAGTACGAGGGCGGCGACCGGCTCAACGTGCCGCTGTACCGCATCGATCAGCTCGAGCGCTACCGCTCGGCCGACGACGTCTCCGAGGATTCGCCGCCGCCGCGACTGCACAAGCTTGGCGGCCGCCGCTGGGGCCAGCAGCGCGAGAAGACCCGCGCCGCGATCCAGGAGATGACCGTCGAGCTGCTCGACCTGTACGCGCGACGCAAGATCTCGACGCGGCCGCCGCACGTGTCCGACACGCCGTGGCAGCGACAGCTCGAGTCGGCGTTCCTGTTCGAGGACACGCCCGACCAGCGCACGGCCACGACCGACGTCAAGCGCGACATGGAAGGCACACGGCCGATGGATCGCCTGCTCGTCGGCGACGTCGGCTACGGCAAGACGGAGATCGCCGTGCGCGCCGCGTTCAAGGCCGTGCAGTCGGGCCGCCAGGTGGCCGTGCTCGTGCCGACGACGATTCTCGCCGATCAGCACTTTCGCACCTTCTCCGAGCGGCTCGCCGACTTTCCGATCCGCGTCGCCGCGCTCAGCCGATTCCAATCTGCCAAAGAGCAGACTGCAATACTGGCCGAGCTGGCGGAAAAGAAGATCGACGTCGTCATCGGCACGCACCGGCTGCTCAGCCCAGATGTCGCGTTCGCCGACCTCGGGCTGATCGTCGTCGACGAGGAGCATCGGTTCGGCGTGAAGCACAAGGAGCGGTTGAAGCAGCTCAAGCTGCAGACCGACGTGCTCACGCTCACCGCGACGCCGATTCCGCGCACGCTGCACCTGTCGCTCGCCGGCCTCCGCGACATGACGCTGATGCAGACCGCGCCGCGCGACCGCTCGCCGGTGCTCACCTACGTCGAGCCGTGGGACGACGGATTGATCGACGAGGGGATCTCGCGCGAGCTGGATCGCGGCGGCCAGGTGTTCTTCGTCCACAACCGCATCGAGACCATTCAGGCGATCGCCGACCACATCCACCGCATCGTGCCGCGGGCGCGCATTCGCGTGGCGCACGGCCAGATGCGCGAGAAGGAGCTCGAGGCGGTCATGCACGCGTTCGTCAGCGGCGAGATCGACGTGCTCGTCTCGACGATGATCGTCGAGTCGGGGCTGGACGTGTCCAACGCGAACACGATGTTCGTGAATCGCGCCGACAATTTCGGCCTCGCGCAGCTCTATCAGCTTCGCGGGCGCGTCGGCCGGTCGCATCGACGCGCCTACTGCTACCTGCTCGTGCCGGATTCGATCGACGCCGACGCCGAGCGCCGGCTGCAGGTGCTCGAGCACCACACCGAGCTCGGCGCCGGCTATCGAATCGCGCTCAAGGATCTCGAGATGCGCGGCGCCGGCAACCTGCTCGGTGCCGAGCAGTCGGGCTTCGTGCACGCCGTGGGGTTCGATCTCTATCTGCGCATGCTCGAGGAAACCGTCCAGCGGTTGATGTCGGGCGACGCGGCGCCGAAGCTGGTGCCGGCCGACGTCACCATCGACACGCCGAACTACCTGCCGGACGAGTACGTCGTCGCGCAGGAGGCCAAGATCGACGTCTACCGTCGGCTCGCACGGCTGCAGGATCCGGCCGAGATCGAGGCGCTCCGAGCCGAGCTGCGCGACCGCTTCGGGCCGCTGCCGCCGCCGGCCGAAGCGATGCTCGCGTTGGCCCAATTGCGGATCATCGGCGGGGCGTTGGGGATAGAAGGAATCCTGGTGCGTGGTGACGATGCGCGTATTACCTTTCGTGACTCTGCGGTCCCGCGAGTCAAGGGGCTGTCCGCGGCGTTCCACGACGTGCAGTTCCAGGCGGAGGTCCGCCGTGCGGTTCCTCTGTCTCTCAAATTGACGCGCCTCGGTGGCGCCCCAATGCTCGACGGCCTCGTCCGCGCCCTCCGCGGATTGCTCGTTTAGCGCTCTCCACCTCTTCGACCTTCCACCAACTTTATGCGCTCTCGTTCCGTGATTGGCCTGGCGGCCGCATGCACGCTGCTCGCGGCCTGCGATGGCCTCAAGGAAGCTTTTACCGCGCACGTTGATGTCGTGGCTCGGGCCGGCTCGCAGGAGCTCACGGTCGGCCGCCTCTCCGACCTGATCGGCAACGCCAAGCTGCCGGTGCCGATCACGCGCGAGAACCTCGGCATTCTCACCGACATCTGGACCGGTTACGAGCAGATCGCGTATGCGGCTGCTCATGATGATTCGCTGAACGACAAGAAGGCGATCGATCTTGCCGTCGCGCCGATCGTGAACTCGCAGCGGCTCCAGCTCTTCATGGATTCCGTTTCGAAGACCTTCAAGGTCGATTCCGGCAGCGAAGCGGCGTACAACCAGGCCGCGGGCGGCCTGCTCGCCGCGCGCCACATTCTCATCGGCTTCAAGAACCCGGCGGTGCCGCCGACCGCCGCGGAGAAGGATTCGCTGCGCAAGAAGGCCGAGCAGGTGCGGGCTCAGGTGACGCCGGCCAACTTTGCCGCGATGGTCGCGAAGTACAGCACCGATCCCACGGCCAGTCAGAACAAGGGCTACCTCGGCGTGTTCCCCAAGGGCGCGATGATCCCGGCGTTCTCCGCCGCCACCGCCTCACTCAAGCCGGGCGAGATCTCGCAGCCGGTGGAGACGCAGTACGGCTTCCACATCATCCAGCGCATGCCGTACGCCGACGCGAAGAACGACTTCGCCGCGCAGTACGCACAGACGGCCGAGCGTCAGGCGGACAGCGCGTACATGGCGCAGCTCGAGAGCAGCTCGGATCTCAAGGTGAAGGACGACGCACCTGGCACGATCAAGGAAGCCGTCAAGGATCCGGCGAAGCACCGCAATGACAAGGGCACGCTGGCCACGTACAACGGCGGTCAGCTCACGGTTGCCGATTTCCTCGGCTGGATCGAAGCGATCCCGCCGCAGCAACAGGTGGAGCAGCGCATTCCCGGCGCGCCGGATTCCGTGCTCAAGCCGTTCGTGAAATCGGTGGCGTTGCAGCAGGTGCTGCTCCGCCGCGTCGACAGCGCGCACGTCGACCTCAAGCCGGAAGAGCGCGCGACGCTGTACACGGGTGTGGGCCAGCTGGTCGCCAACATCTGGCAGACGCTCGGCGTGGATCCGAAGGTGCTCGCCGACAGCGCGAAGAATACCGCCGAAAAGGAGCGACTCGCCGCGTCACGTGTCGACGCGTACCTCGATCGCATGATGGCAGGTCAGGCGCAGCCGATCTCGTTCCCGACGCCGCTCAAGCGCATGCTGGAGGCGAAGTATCCGTCGTCGACGAACGCAGCCGGGCTGGATCGTGCGCTCGAGCAGGCGCAGCGCGTGCGCGCCAAGGCCGATTCGGTCAAGGCGGCGAACCAGCCGAAATCGCAGGTGCCGCTGCCCGGGATGGGTGCGCCGTCCGGTCCGCCGCCGGCCAGTGCGACGCCGCCTGCCACCACACCCAAGAAGCCTTGAGGATTCACTTTTCGAGAGCCGGATGATGGACCTCCGGCTCTCGCCCGTGGGTACCTGATGCCATGAGACGCATCCTTTTCTCGTCGATGTTCGCGCTGATGGCGAGCACCGCCATCGCGCAGCAGCCGACGCAAGCGGTGCCGGCCTCGCTCGTTCCGCTCGACGGAATTGCCGCGGTCGTCGGAGATCAGCCGATCACTCGGTTCGATCTGGAGGAGCGCGTCGTCGGAAAGATTCAGCGCAAGGAAGTGCCGGAGCCGGCGGATTCCGCCGCGCTCCTCGCGCTCCAGCTCGACGTGTTGAACGACATGATCGAGGAAGAGCTGATTCTGCAGAAGGCCAAGGAGCTCAAAATCGAAGTGGCCGACGCGGACATCTCGCCCGCCGTCGACCGGCAGCTCGCGCAGACGCGCTCGCAATTCCCGTCGGAAGCGGATTTCCGCAACGCGCTCGCCAAGGCGGGTCTCGGATCGCCGGAGGAGTACCGTCGCTTCCTCATGGATCAGTACCGGCGTCAGGCGACCCTCGACAAGACGATCAAGCAGCTGATCACGGACAACAAGATCGTACCGGTGAACGTGAGCGACGCCGAAGTGGAGGCGGAGTTCGAGCGCACGAAAAACTACCTGCCCAAGAAGCCGCCGTCAGTCACGTTCAGACAGATCGTGATGGCCCCGCAGCCGACCGAGGCTGCAAAGGCGGTCGCGAAGGCGAAGGCCGAGTCGCTGCTCGTCGAGCTGAAGAACGGCGCCGATTTCGAGCTGCTCGCCAAGCGTGAATCGATGGATCTGACGAGCAAGGATGCCGGCGGCGACATCGGGTGGAGTCGGCGCAACAAGAACCTGCCGGGGTTCGACCGCTGGCTGTTCGGATCGACATTCCAGGCGCCGCTCCAGCCCGGCCAGGTCAGCCCGGTTTTCGAAACAGCGTACGGGTATCACATCGTACGCGTCGATCGCGTGCAGCCGGGCGAAGTCAAGGCGCATCAGATTCTCATCGCGCCGGTGATCGACTCGGCGGACATCGCCCGCACGGCGGTGCTCGCGGACAGCGTCGCGAAGATGTGGAAGTCGGGGGTGCCGTTCGATACGCTGGCGAAGAAGTATCACGACTACGCGGACCAGGAGGAGACGAGCATTCTGACGCCGTTCTGGCGCGACAGTTTGCCGCTTCCATATCAGACGGCATTTGCGTCGGCCAAACCGAACGACATCGTCGTGTTCCAGATCCCCGGTTCGGCGCGGCGACCGAACGTGCCGAAGTACGTCGTGGCGCAACTCCTCACGGTCGATCAGGGCGGCGACCGCACGCTGGCGGAAGTCAAAGCGGCGATTCGCAGCGATCTCGCCCAGCGCGGCGGCATCAATCGCTACGTTGCGTCGCTGAAGAAGCAGACATACGTGGCGATCGAGATCGGCAAGCCCGCCGACGCGGATCGGGCCAAGGCGAAACCCTGACGCCACGCGCGACGTGGCCGAACGTTCAGCGTCGCGCCCGCGGCTCGCCGTCACACTCGGCGACGCCCGAGGCATCGGTCCCGAGATCGTGATCAAGGCGGCGGCGTCGCGCGAGGTGCGCGATGCCGCCGATCTCGTTTTCGTCGGCCCGTCCGGCGCCGGCGTCGAGGTGAACGAGTCCGTCGGTGAATGGCGCGCGGGCGACGGCGTCGCTCAGGCGGGTCGCCTCGCAGGGGCTGCTGTCGAGCGCGCCGCCGCGCTCGCGCTCGATGGAGCGGTCGACGGCATCGTCACGGCGCCGCTCGACAAGGCCGCGCTCCTGGCCGGCGGCTACGACTATCCTGGCCACACCGAGATGCTCGCGTCGATCACGGGCCGCACGGTGGCGATGATGCTCGCCGCCACGCACCCGGCGCCGGGCACCACAAATCCGCTCCGCGTCGTGCTCGCGACGACGCACATCGCGCTGCGCGACGTGCTCGGCGCCGTGACGCCACAGGCGATCGCCGATGCCGCCGGGGTCACGCGAGCCGGACTTCGCGACTGGTTCGGAATCGTCGAGCCGCGCATTGCGCTGTGCGCGCTCAATCCGCACGCGGGCGACCGTGGTCGCTTTGGCGACGAGGACGACACGGTCCTGCGTCCGGCGGCGCTTGCCGCTGGCATCGCCGGACCGTTTCCAGCCGACACCGTGTTCGTGCGCGCAATGCGCGGCGCCTTCGACGCGGTGATCGCGCCCTATCACGACGTCGGCATGACGGCGATCAAGGTGGCGTCGTTCGGCAGTGCCGTGAACGTCACGCTGGGCTTGCCGTTTCCGCGTACGTCGCCGGATCACGGGACGGCGCTGGACATCGCGGGACGCGGCATCGCCGATCCGTCGAGCATGATTGCCGCAACACTCATGTGCGCGCAGATCGCGCGACGCCGGCGCGCAGCCGCGGTGTGATCGGCCTCAGGCGGTGTCGGCGTGGCGCGTGCGCTCGCGACGATCGCCGGCCGAGTGCAGATCGACGGCGAGCGATTCGATCCGCCGACCGTCCATCTCGCGCACGGTGAAGATCGCGCCGCCGGCTGTGACGCGATCGCCGGCGACCGGGAGCCGACCAAGCGCGCCGAACACGAACCCACCGATCGTGGTGTAGTCGTTCTCCGGCACGTCGAGGCCGAAGCGTTCGTTCAGTTCGCCGATGTTCGTGCTGCCGGGTACGACCACGAGATCGACGCCTTCGCGCTCCGGCAGATCCGGCGCCTCGTCGTATTCGTCGAGAATCTCGCCGACGATCTCCTCGAGCAGGTCTTCCATCGTTACGAGACCGGCCGTGCCGCCGAATTCGTCGATGACGACGGCCATGTGCTCCTTGAGCCGCTTGAAGTCGGCGAGCACCTCCTCGACTTCGCGCGCGCCGGGCACGACGTGCACCGGACGCATGATCGCCGCGAGCGAGAACGACGCGGGCGGTGCGCGGAGAATTCCGAGCAGATCCTTGGCGAGCACGAGCCCGACGATGTTGTCGATCGTCTCCTCGTAGACCGGGTAGCGCGAGCGGCCGGTCTCCTCGACCAGCGCGAGCGTCTCGTCGAGCGTGGCGTCGATGGGCAGCGCGTCGATCTCGGTGCGCGGCGTCATCACCTCGCGCGCGTTCTTTTCAGAGAACTCGAACACGCCTTCCAGCATATCCGCGTCCTGGCTTTGCAGCACGCCGACTTCCTGGCTCTGCTCCACGAGCATCCGCAGCTCTTCCGGCGAATGGACGTTTTCGGCCGCGGTGGCCGTGGTCAAACCCGCGGCGCGCAGCACGACCTGCGAGGACCGGTTGAGCAGATTCGTGAACGGGGCGGCGATCCAGGCGAAGGCCAGCAGCGGAGGCGTGAGCCAGCGGGCGGCGATCTCGGGATGGGCCAGGGCGAAGCCGCGCGGCGCCAGCTCGCCGAATACGACGTGAAAGAACGTGACGATGGCGAGGGCGATCGCCGTGCCCAGTCCGACGCGCAGCGACAGCTCGATCGGAACCGGCAACCCCTGCAGCTCCTCGGCCAACCACCCGCTCAGCGAGCTTTCGGCGAGCGCGCCGATCGCGAGGCTGGCGAGCGTCACGCCTAACTGGCTGGCGGAGTACACACGAGCGAGATTACCAGACGCGCGCAGCGCGAGCCGGGATTTCCAGTCGCCCGTTCGCGCCATCGACTCGAGTCGAGTTCGGCGCGATCGCACCAGAGCGAACTCGGCGGCGACGAAGAAGCCGTTCACGAGCAGCAGAACGACGATGGCGATCAGGCGCGGGAGCACGCGCACAATCTACGGCGCACGGACGGACGCGTCGATCCTGTTTCGGAACGTCATGGCCCATACGCACTCGCACGGACACCATCACGGTCATGATCACGCGCACGGGCACGCGCACGATCATGGGTCAGCCGGCTCGACGCGCGCGCTCGCGTGGGCGCTCGGCCTCACACTCGTCATTCTGGTGGCCGAAGGCGCCGGCGGCTGGATCGCCAACTCGCTGGCGCTGCTCGCCGACGCCGGCCACGTGCTCACCGACGCCGGCGCACTCGGCCTGTCGCTGTTCGTATCGTGGCTCGCGAGGCAGCCGGGCTCACCGGAAAAGACCTACGGCTATCTCCGCTGGGAGATCCTCGCCGCGCTGATCAACGGCGCCACGTTGCTCGTGATCTCCGCGTGGATCGTCATCGAAGCCGTTATGCGGTTCCAGCATCCCGAGCCGGTGTCCGGCGGAATCATGCTGATCGCGGCGGTGCTCGGGTTCGTCATCAACGCGGTCGCCGTGTGGCTGTTGCACGGGGTGCGCGAAGGC
>Ga0070680_100004062_pt1 | contig 10956 bp, 14 predicted proteins | sample KBSC73BmetaG_FD_64672 | JGI IMG/M metagenome (GOLD analysis project Ga0070680, IMG submission 64672) | Corn rhizosphere microbial communities from Kellogg Biological Station, Michigan, USA - KBS C7-3B metaG | ecosystem: Host-associated > Plants > Roots > Rhizosphere | place: USA: Michigan...
GCGAAGCTGAAGAGCGACAGATAAGCGAAGAAGCGCGGCTGGCCCGGGTCCTCGTCCATATAGCCCCAGCTGTAGAGATGGACGAGGCTCGACACGGTCGTGACGACCACCAGCATCACCGCGGTCAGGCTGTCGAGCCTCAGCGCCCAGTCGACGGTCATCGTGCCCGAATGGATCCAGGTCATCACCGGCACGACTGCGGCATCCGCGTGGCCGCCGATATATTGGAAGAAGATCGGCCAGCTGAGGAACGCCCCGATGAACAAGGCTCCGGTGGTGACGACCTTCGCTGCGGTCTTTCCGATCCAGCGGCCGCCGAGCCCCGCGATGATCGCGGCGAGCAACGGAAGGAAGACGATCAGCTGGAGCGCCATCAGCCGCGCATCCTGTCGGCCGCGTCGACGGCAATGGTGCCGCGGCGGCGGAAAAAGATGACGAGGATCGCAAGTCCGATCGCCGCCTCCGCCGCCGCGACCGTGAGAACGAACATCGCCAGCACCTGCCCGGTGAGGTCGCCGAGGTAAGCAGAGAAAGCGACGAGGTTGATGTTCACCGCGAGCAGGATCAGCTCGATCGCCATCAGCATCAGGATGACGTTGCGGCGATTGAGGAAAATCCCGAGCACGCCGATCGTGAACACGACCGCGGCGACCGTGAGGTAAGCGCCCAGGCCGATCATGATCGGCATTCTTTCGAACAGCGGCCGATCACAACTTCATCCCCTCGCCAACGCCGGGCTCGGCGAGCCTGACGGCATCGCCTGGACGGCGGCGGAGCTGCTTCCACACCTTCGGCGTGCGCGTGTCGCCGCGGCCGCGGTGGGTGAGCACGATCGCGCCGATCATCGCGACCAGCAGAATCAGCCCGGCGATCTCGAACGCGAACAGGTAACGGGTGTAGAGCAACGTCCCGAGAGCCACGATGTTGGGGACTCGTGCCGCCGGTATGGCGTGCCCGGCCACCATGGGGCCTTCCTGATGCGCGAAGACCGCGACGATCATCTCGCCGAGCAGCACCAGTGCGATGATGACCCCGAATGGCAGGTTGCGGGTGAAGCCGGTCCTCAGGCTCGCGAAGTCGATGTCGAGCATCATCACGACGAACAGGAACAAGACCGCGACGGCGCCGACATAGACGATCACCAGCAGCATAGCGATGAACTCCGCGCCGACCAGAAGCATCAGGCCCGCGGCGTTGAAGAACGAGACGATCAGCCACAGCACGCTGTGGACTGGATTGCGCGCGAAAATGACCGCGAGCGCCGAAGCGATCGTGAGCGTCGCGAACAGATAAAAGGCGATGGTGGCGATCAAGCGGGGGACCCTGTTGCGGCGCGCTTATCGGTAGGGCGCATCGGCGGCAAGGTTGGCGGCAATCGCCTGCTCCCACTTGTCGCCGTTCGCGAGCAACTTGCCCTTGTCGTATAGCAATTCCTCGCGCGTTTCGGTCGCGAATTCGAGGTTCGGGCCTTCAACAATCGCGTCGACCGGACAGGCCTCCGCGCACAGCCCGCAATAGATGCATTTGACCATATCGATATCGTAGCGCGTGGTGCGCCGGCTGCCGTCTTCGCGCGGCTCCGCCTCGATCGTGATCGCCAGCGCCGGGCAGATCGCCTCGCACAGCTTGCACGCGATGCACCGCTCCTCCCCGTTCGGGTAGCGCCGCAGCGCATGCTCGCCGCGGAAGCGCGGGCTCTGCGGCGCCTTTTCGTACGGGTAGTTGATCGTCGCCTTGGGCTTGAAGAAATATTTGAGAGTCAGCCAATGGGCCTTCACGAAGTCCCACAGGAAGAAGGAGGTAATCGCGCGGATCATGCGAACCTCGTGAGCATCAGCCATCCGGACACGAGGACGACGAACAGGAGCGACAGGGGCAGGAAGATCTTCCAGCCGAGCCGCATCAGCTGGTCGTAGCGGTAGCGCGGCACGGTCGCCTTCACCCAGCCGAAGACGAAGAAGAAGAACAGCATCTTGGCGAACAGCCAGAGGATGCCGGGGATCAGGTAGAGCGGCGCCCAGTCGACGGGCGGAAGCCATCCGCCCCAGAACAGGATGGCGTTCAAGGCGCACATCAGGATGACGTTGGCATATTCGCCGAGCCAGAAGAGCGCGAAGCTCATCGACGAATATTCGGTCTGGTGCCCAGCGACGAGCTCGCTCTCCGCCTCGACCAGGTCGAAGGGCGTCCGGAAGGTCTCGGCCATCGAGCTGATCAGGAACACGACCCACATCGGGAACAGCAGGAGGTTGAAGCCGAAGGCGTTGACCACACCGAGGCCGAAGCCCTTCTGCATCAGCACGATGCCCGAAAGGTTGAACGTGCCCGCGTAGAGCACGACGGTGATGAGGACGAAGCCAATCGAGACTTCGTAGCTGACCATCTGCGCGGCCGCGCGGAGCGCCGAGAAGAAGGGATATTTGGAGTTTGATGACCAGCCGGCGACGATCACGCCATAAACTCCGAGCGAGCTTGCCGCGAGGATGTAGAGTAGGCCGACATTGACGTCCGCAAGTACGACGCCGGGCGCAAAGGGTACCACCGCCCACACGATCAGCGCGACGGTGAAGGTGATGATCGGCGCGATCAGGAACAGGCCCTTGTTCGCGCTCGTCGGGATGATGGTTTCCTTGAGGAAGACCTTGAGGCCGTCGGCGAAGCTCTGCAGCAGGCCCCACGGCCCGACCACGTTGGGCCCGCGCCGGAGCGCCATCGCCGCCCAGATCTTGCGTTCGGCATAGATGATCATCGCCACGGCCAGCATCAGCGGAAGCGCGATGACGAGGATTCCGATGATGGTGGCGAGGAACCACGCCCAGCCATATTCCATGCCGTGGCTGACGAAGAAGCCGGTCATTCCGCCGCCACCTCATAGTGCAGGCCCTTGACCAGCTCATCCGAGCAGGCGCGCATCGTCGGGCTGTTGCGGCAGATCGCGTTGGTGAGGAAGAAGTCGGCGATCGGGTAGCGCATCGGGCCCGAAGCCTTCGCGTCGAGGCTCGGCGGCGACCACGGCAGGTCGATCAGCCCGTCGCGGCCGAGCTGCGGATATTCCTTCACCATCGCCGCGCGGAGTTGGCCGAAATTGTCGAACGGTAGCGTTTTGCCGGCAAGCTCCGACACCGCACGCAGGATCGACCAATCCTCACGCGCCTCGCCGGGCGGAAAGGCCGCCTTCTCGCCGCGCTGCACGCGCCCTTCTGTGTTGACGTAGGTGCCGTGCTTCTCGGCGTAGGCCGCGCCGGGTAGCACGAGGTCGGCCTGGCGTGCGCCATTGTCGCCGTGATGACCGATATAGACCTTGTATGCGCCCCCGAGCCGGTCGGCAGGCATCTCGTCGGCGCCGAGCAGCAGCGCCAGCTCGGGGCTGGCCGCCTCGATGTCGGCAAGGCCGCCCGGCTGCGCATAGCCAAGGACCAGCGAGGCCATGCGCGAGGCGGAGGTGTGAAGGACGTTGAACCCGTTCCAGCCGCCCTTGATGAGGCCGAGAGGCTCGACCAGCGCCAGCGCCGCGCCGAGACCGCCGGCGGCGAGCGCTCCCGGACCGACGATCACCGCCGGGCGCTCGGCCTTGGCGAACGCTTCCTTCGCCGCCTTGGGCAGCTTGCCGAGCAGCTTGAGATCGTCGCCAAGCCAGTCGACCTTCATTCCCAGATCGACCTCGGGACCGATCGCGAACACCTTGCCGCCCTTGCGCGCGATCTTGCGCACGCGGGTGGCGATCAACGGCGCTTCCCAGCGGATGTTCGAGCCGGCGAGCAGTACCGCGTCGGCATTCTCGATCCCGGCGATGGTCGAGTTGAAGGCGACCGCGGACAGGCTCGTGCAATCGTAGGTGAGCCCGGTCTGGCGCCCCTCGAGAAGCCCCGACCCCTGCCCTTCGAGCAGCTTTTTCGCCGCGTACATCGTCTCGGCATCGAGCAAGTCGCCGGCGATCGCAGCGACCTTGCTCCCCGCCTTCTTCAGCCGCGCCGCGAAAATCTCGAGCGCTTCCTTCCAGCTCGACTCGCGCAGCTTGCCCTTCTCGCGGACCCACGGCCGGTCGAGCCGGTTGCGGACCAGCGCGTCGACGTGGTGACGCGTCTTGTCGCTGATCCACTCCTCGTTGACGTCCTCGTTGATCCTCGGGAGGATTCGCATCACCTGCCGCTGGCGGACGTCGATCCGGATATTGGAGCCGACCGCGTCCATGACATCGATGCCCGGCACGCGGCGAAGCTCCCACGGGCGCATCTCGAAGATCTGCGGCTTCTGGAGAAGCGCGCCGACGGGGCACACGTCGGCGAGATTGCCCGCAAGCTCGCTCGTCACCGTGCGCTCGAGATAGGAGCTGATCTGGCTGTCCTCGCCGCGGTACAGCATGCCGATCTCCGGCACTCCGGCGACTTCCTCCGCAAGGCGGATGCAACGCGTGCACTGGATGCATCGAGTCATCGAAGTCTTGATGACCGGCCCCATGTACTTGTCGTCGATCGCCCGCTTGTTCTCCTCGAAGCGCGAGAAGCTGCGGCCGTAGGCCATCGCCTGGTCCTGGAGGTCGCATTCGCCGCCCTGGTCGCAGATCGGGCAGTCGAGCGGGTGGTTGATGAGGAGGAACTCCATCACCCCTTCGCGCGCCTTCTTGACCATCGCGGTGTCGGTGCGGATGGCCTGCCCGTCGGCGGCGGGAAGCGCGCAGCTCGCCTGCGGCTTGGGCGGACCCGGCGCGACTTCGACCAGGCACATTCGGCAGTTGCCGGCGATGGAGAGCCGCTCGTGATAGCAAAAGCGCGGGATTTCCTTGCCCGCCAGCTCGCACGCCTGGAGCACGGTCGCGCCCTGCGGGACCTCGATCTCGACGCCGTCGACGGTGACCTTAGGCATCGTCCGAGCCCTTGTCCTTGTCGCGCCGCCGGGTGCGCGTGATCTCGGTGACCCGCGGGCCGCCGCCGCGCGATGCCAGCACGGCGATCAGCGCGACCACCGCGACGATGATGATGACTGCGGTCGTGCTCATTGCGCCGCCGCCTTCGGAGCGGTCACGATGCGATAGGCTGCAAGCGCAAGCAGTGAGCGCATCGCTGGCCGGTTGAGCTCCAGCTTGGCGCCTTTCCTGAGGCAATCGCTGAGCAGCGGCGCGAGCACATCCTCGGCGTCGGCCTCTTGGCGGCTGGCCGGCGCCGTCTGAAGCAAGTGCGCCGTCTGCGCCGGGGCGCGCATGACCATGCACAGGGCCATTTCCTCGGACGCGTTGCGCGCCTCGATCGGCGCCCGCGCCGGGTCGAACGCGAAGTCCGCGGGAAGGTCGGTTGGTTTGAACTCGGTCTTCAAGAGCCCTTCGGCGATCGACCCGGCGAACAGCAGTCCGGAAGAGCGAAAATCCGTGCCTCGAACCATGCACGCCGCCGACCCGCTGCCCATCGCCTTGAGCATCCGCTGATATTCGGACGAGCGGAAGTCCATCGCGAGCACCTCGCGCGCCGTCTGGGGCGAGCGGGTGGCGATGCATTGCCCGACGTCGTACAGCGACTGGATGGAGGCTGGGTCCGGAGCGGGCGCGGCCGCGGCGACGAGCGCAAGCAAAAGGATCATTCCGCCGCCTCCAGCATCTGGCGCGCCGAGCGTTCGGCGATGCGCCGCTCGAGCTCGGGGCGGAAATGGCGGATCAGGCCCTGGATCGGCCAGGCGGCGGCGTCGCCGAGAGCGCAGATGGTGTGGCCCTCGACCTGCTTGGTGACGTCGAGCAGTTTGTCGATGTCCGCGACTTCGACATCGCCGTCGCGCATCTTCTCCATGATCCGCCACATCCAGCCGGTGCCTTCGCGGCACGGCGTGCACTGTCCGCAGCTCTCATGCTTGTAGAAATAGCTGATCCGGCTGATCGCCCGGACGATATCGGTCGACTTGTCCATCACAATCACTGCCGCCGTGCCGAGGCCCGAGCCCAGCGCCTTCAGGCCATCGAAATCCATCGGCGCATCGAGGATTTGCTCGGCGGGCACCAGCGGGACCGAAGAGCCGCCGGGAATGACTGCAAGCAAATTGCTGAAATCGTCCGCGTCCTTGCCACCGCGGACGCCGTGACCGTGGCGGCTGATTAACTCGCGGAAGCTGATCCCCATCGATTCCTCGACGACGCAGGGCGTGTTCACATGGCCCGACAGCTGGAAGAGCTTGGTGCCTTCGTTCTTCGGATTGCCGATGCTTGCGAACCAGGCTGCGCCACGCCGAAGCACGGTCGGCACGACGGCGATCGATTCGACATTGTTGACCGTAGTCGGGCAGCCGTAGAGGCCTGCGCCCGCCGGAAACGGCGGCTTGAGGCGCGGCCAACCCTTCTTTCCCTCGAGACTGCTGAGCATGGCCGTCTCTTCGCCGCAGATGTACGCGCCCGCGCCGCGGTGGACGAAAAGGTCGAAGTCGAAGCCCGATCCCGCGGCGTTCTTGCCGAACAGACCTGCTTCATAACATTCGGCAACAGCGCGGCGTAACACCTCGGTTTCACGGATGAACTCGCCGCGGATATAGATGTAGGCGGCGCGCGCGCGCATCGCGAAGCCGGCGATCAGCGCGCCTTCGAGCAGCTTGTGCGGATCGTGGCGGATGATCTCCCGGTCCTTGCACGAACCGGGCTCGGATTCGTCGGCGTTGATGACCAGGAAGTTGGGTTTCCCGGGCTTGGGCTCCTTCGGCATGAAGCTCCACTTCATCGCCGTCGGGAAGCCGGCGCCGCCGCGGCCGCGAAGCCCGGACGCCTTCATCTCCTCGATGATCTTGTCCTCGCCCATGGCCATCAAGGCCTTGGTATCGTCCCAATCGCCCCTTTGCTGCGCGGCCTTCAGCCACGGCTCCTGGAAGCCGTAGACGTTGGTGAAAATGCGGTCCTTGTCCACCAGCGGTCCGGTGTAGCCCATCAGTGCGCCACCCCGCTGACGAAAAACCAGATGAGGAAGACGGCGATGAGCGCGAGGCAGCCGACCTTGATCAGCCCGCGCACGAAGCGGAAGGCGATGAGCGCGAGCACCACGGCGACGATGATGGCGAGAATGCTCATTTCAAGCGCTTCCGCCCCACGCCTTCAATCAGCTTGACGGCGCCGTAGACGACCAGCCCGGCGACCACGAGGCCGACGAGCAGGCCGATCAGGCCCTTGAGGATCTTCCACACGACGATGATCACGACGATCGCGACGACGATCTTCAGGATATCCTTCATTGCGCCCCCTCCGGCGGACCCGCGGTCGCGGTCCACAGCGGCCGGTAGTCGTAATTGCGCTCGGCCATCTTCTTGAGCGTGGTCGGGCCGCCGACGGGGCAGCTGGTCTGGCGGTCGATCTGCGGCCCCGGCTTCGGCGCCTTGCCGGCGGCGAGCGCGTCGAGGATCGCAGCCATGCTTTCCTCGGTCAAATCCTCATAATTGTCGTCGTTGATCTGGACCATCGGCGCGTTGGCGCAGGCGCCGAGGCATTCGACCTCGGTCAGGGTGAAGAGGCCGTCGTCGGTCGTGTGGCCCTTCTTCAGCCCGCGCTTGGTGCAGGCGTTGAGCACGTCGTCCGAGCCGCGCAGCATGCACGGCGTCGTCCCGCACACCTGGACGTGGAAGCGGCCGACCGGCTCAAGGTTGAACATGGTGTAGAAGGTCGCGACCTCGAGCACGCGGACATAGGGCATGTCGAGCTCGCGCCCGACGAACTCCATCACCGGGATCGGCAACCAGCCCTGCGTGTTGGTGTCGGCTCCCACCTGGCGCTGGGCGAGGTCGAGGAGCGGGATCACCGCCGATTCCTGCCGCCCCTCGGGGTACCAGGAGATGATCTCCTTCGCCCGCTTGGCGTTCTCCGCGGTCCACTGGAAGCCTTCCCAGCGGGCGCGCTCTTCTGGGCTGTCGAGGATCCCTGCCTGACCCGCCATCAGCGCTGGCCCTCCCGCGAGCGCCGCGCGCGCGCCAAGATCGGCGCGGCAAGCGCGCAAAATATCCCTGCGAAGATCGCCGCACGTGCGCCACACTCGTGGCCCGGGAACATGAGGCCGGCCGCAACGCCGGCACCTGCAAAAACCACTAGCAGTGCGAGGGCCGTCAGACTTCTGCCCCTCACCGGTCCACCTCCCCGAACACAACGTCGATCGCCGAGAGGATCGCGGTAGTGTCCGCGAGCATGTGGCCCTTCATCATGAAATCCATCGCCTGGAGGTGCGAGAAGCCGGTCGGGCGGATGTGGCAGCGATAGGGACGGTTGGTGCCGTCGGCGACGAGATAGACGCCGAGCTCGCCCTTCGGGCTTTCGGTCGCGACGTACACCTCGCCCGGCGGCACGTGATAGCCCTCGGTGTAGAGCTTGAAGTGGTGGATCAGGGCTTCCATCGACGTCTTCATCGCGCCCCGGCTCGGCGGGAACACCTTGTTGTCGGCGCCGATCGGCCCAGGCGGCAGCTGCTGCAGGCACTGGCGCGCGATCTTCCAGCTCTGCCGGACCTCCTCGACCCGCACGAGGAAGCGGTCGTAGCAATCGCCGTTGGTCCCGACCGGCACCTCGAAGTCCATGCGGTCATAGACCTCGTACGGCTGCGCCTTGCGGATGTCCCAGGGAATGCCCGACGCGCGGATCATCGGGCCGGAGAAGCCCCAGGCGATCGCGTCGTCCCTGCTAACGATCCCGATGTCGACGTTGCGCTGCTTAAAGATGCGGTTGTCAGCAACCAGCGCGATCGCATCCTCGAATATTTGCATGCGGTTATCGAGGAACTCTCCGATCTTGTCCAAGACCGCGGGAGGAATGTCCTCGCGCACGCCGCCGACGCGGAAATAATTGGCGTGCATGCGAGCGCCCGACACATGCTCGTAGATCTGCATCAGGTCCTCGCGGACTTCGAACAGCCAGAGGTTAGGCGTCATCGCGCCCACGTCCATGATGTGGCTGCCGAGGTTCAGCATGTGGTTCTTGATGCGGGTCAGCTCCGCCATCATCGTGCGGATGTACTGGGCGCGAAGCGGGATCTCGAGGCCGAGCAGCTTCTCGATCGCGAGCACGAAGCCGTGCTCCATGCACATCGGCGAGCAATAATCGAGCCGGTCGAAGTAAGGCAGCGCCTGGGCGTAGGTCTTGTATTCGATCAGCTTTTCGGTGCCGCGGTGGAGGAGGCCGATATGCGGGTCGACGCGCTCGACGACCTCGCCGTCGAGCTCGAGGATCAGCCGGAGGACGCCGTGGGCGGCCGGGTGCTGGGGGCCGAAGTTGATCGTGTAATTGTTGAGCTTCTCGTCGCCGGGATCGCGGCCGGCGGGATGGATCGCGCCGGGACGGCCGGCGAGGTCGGGCCCCTCGCCGCCGGCACCCATGGTCACTTCGATCGTCCGGCTCATGCCGGACCTCCGCCCTTGCGCGGCCGTCCCGACCGCTTCGGCTTCGGTTCGGCTCCGACCCTGGGCTTCAGGACCTCCTGCTCGGCTTTCTTCGCGCGCGGCTTTCGGGCCTCAGCCTTCGCAGCCCTGTCGCCCGGCCTGCCCGCCCCGGTCTCTGCCGGACCGTCGGTGGTCTGGGGCACGTTGGTCGAGGTCTTGACGTTCTGCGGGGCGGCGCCGCTCGGCGCCCGCGCAGGGCTTGGAGCGCCGGGTGCTTCGGGCGTCGCCTTTTCGTCGCCCGGCAGCTGATATTCCGGCCCCTCCCAGGGCATCAGGAAGTCGAAGGTGCGAAAGTCCTGCGGAAGCGACACCGGCTCATAGACGACGCGCTTTTCCGCCTCGGAGTAACGAAGCTCGATGTGCCCGGTGAGAGGAAAATCCTTCCGCTGCGGATAGCCTTCGAAGCCATAGTCGGTGAGGATGCGCCGAAGATCCGGATTCCCCTCGAAATTGATGCCGTACATGTCGAACGCCTCGCGCTCGAACCAGCCGACCACCGGCCATAGCGAGACGATGCTCGGCACCGGGGTGACCTCGTCCGTCAGCACCTTCACGCGGATTCGGCGGTTCTTCGTCAGCGAGAGCAGGTGATAATTGACCTCGAACCGCTCGGGCCGGTCGGGATAATCGACGCCTGCGATATCCATCAGTTGCTGATATTCGAGGCCCGGCGTGTCGCGCATGATCCGGCACACGTCTACGATGCGCTCGCGCTTCACCGTCAGCGTGATCTCGCCGACGTGGCTCTTCGCTTCGACCAGCGCATCGCCAAGCGCGGCCTTGGCCGCGGCGATGACGCCCTCATCCGAAGCCATCTTCGGGACGTGCGATGCGAATGCCGTCGCCATCAGCGCTCAATCGTCCCTTCGCGGCGGATTTTCCGCTGGAGCTGGAGGATTCCGTAGAGCAAGGCTTCCGCCGTTGGCGGGCAGCCCGGCACATAAATGTCGACCGGGACGATCCGGTCGCAGCCGCGGACCACGCTGTAGCTGTAATGGTAATAGCCGCCGCCGTTGGCGCAGCTGCCCATCGAGATGACGTAGCGCGGCTCGCTCATCTGGTCGTAGACTCGGCGAAGCGCAGGAGCCATCTTGTTGCAGAGCGTGCCCGCAACGATCATCACGTCCGACTGGCGGGGCGAAGCGCGCGGAGCAACGCCAAATCTTTCAAGATCATAGCGCGGCATGTTCACATGGATCATCTCGACCGCGCAGCAGGCGAGACCGAAGGTCATCCACCACAATGAGCCGGTCCGCGCCCAGGTGAAGAGGTCCTCGGCCGTCGTCACCATGAAACCCTTCTCGTTCAGCGACTGCTGGAGCTCGAGAAGCTTGGCCTTGTCGACTTCACCAGGAACGAGGCCGGAGATGCGGGCGAGCTCTTCCTCGGTCGGCATCCGGTCTTCGGGGCCGCGGAGCATTACTCCCATTCGAGCGCCCCTTTCTTCCACGCATAAGCGAGGCCGAGCGCGAGTTCGACGAGGAAGATGATCATCGCCACCCACCCGGTCCAGCGGGTGAAGCTGAGGCTGACCGCCCAGGGAAAGAGGAAGGCGGCTTCAAGGTCGAAGACGATGAA
>Ga0070680_100004066_pt1 | contig 10953 bp, 10 predicted proteins | sample KBSC73BmetaG_FD_64672 | JGI IMG/M metagenome (GOLD analysis project Ga0070680, IMG submission 64672) | Corn rhizosphere microbial communities from Kellogg Biological Station, Michigan, USA - KBS C7-3B metaG | ecosystem: Host-associated > Plants > Roots > Rhizosphere | place: USA: Michigan...
TAGTGCTCACGTGAACCTTGTAAGGCGAACCTTACAGGAGTGAGGCACTACGATCGGAGACATGGCAGGCGGACACGGTGTCGACGAGTACCTGGAGACGATCTACTTCCTCGCGTTCCCGATCGGGGAATACCGGCCGGCGGCGCCCGGGACGACCCAGACGATCGCCTCGCGCGTGGCCGAGATGCTCGGCGTCTCCCGCGCGTCGGCCGGCGAGATGCTGAAGCGCCTCGAGGCAGACGGTCTCGTCGAGCGCGGCGAGCACAAGGAGGCGATCCTCACGGACGCGGGAGCCGAGCGGGCGCGCAGGGTCGTGCGCAAGCACCGGATCATCGAGCGGCTGCTGACGGACTTCATGGGCTACACCGCCGGCGAGGCGCACGTCCACGCCGACGAGCTCGGCGGGACGTTCAGCGACGACATGGTCGAGCGGATCGAGGAGAAGCTCGGCTTCCCCGACCGCTGCCCGCACGGCTGGCCGATCGACACCGACTTCGAGCAGGAGGAGAACCGCGAGCTCGAGCCGCTGTCCGCGCTCGAGCCCGGAGCGCGCGCGACGATCGTCCGGCTCGCGGAGCACGACGGCGACCTGCTCCACTGGTACTACGACGAGGGCCTCACCCCGGGCACGGCGCTGGAGCTGCGCGCAGCCGAGCCGGCCGCGGGCCAGTTCCGGGTGACCGTGAACGACGACGAGAAGGCGATCGGCGAGAAGGCCGCCGACGGCCTCTACGTCAGGCGCGGCTAGGGAAGCGAGTTACGCGGGTGCGGCCGCGAGGCCCGCGGCGGCCCGCAGCTCGTCGGCCTTGTCGGTGCGCTCCCACGTGAAGTCGTGGTCGTCGCGGCCGAAGTGGCCGTACGCGGCCGTCTTCCGGTAGATCGGACGACGCAGGTCGAGGTCGCGCAGGATCGCAGCCGGACGCAGATCGAAGTGCTCGTCGACGAGCTCCTCGATGCGGTCGACCTCGAGGTGCTCGGTCCCGAACGTCTCGACGAGGATGGAGAACGGCCGCGCGACCCCGATCGCGTAGGCGACCTGGATCTGGCAGCGGTCGGCGAGGCCGGCGGCGACGACGTTCTTCGCCACGTAACGCGCCGCGTACGCCGCCGAGCGGTCGACCTTCGTCGGATCCTTGCCGGAGAACGCGCCGCCGCCGTGCGGGGCCGCGCCGCCGTAGGTGTCGACGATGATCTTGCGGCCGGTCAGGCCGGTGTCGCCCATCGGGCCCCCGATCACGAACTTGCCCGTCGGGTTGACGAAGACGAAGTTCGGATCGTCGAGGCGCTTCTCGTCGTAGAAATCCTTCGGCAGGATCGGCCGCAGCACGTTGTCGATCAGGTCGGGCTTGATCATCGTCTCGGGATCGAGCCCTTCGCGATGCTGCGTCGAGATCAGCACCCGCTCGATCTCGACGGGACGCTGGCGGCCCTGGGCGTCGACCTCGTAGCGGATCGACACCTGCGCCTTTCCGTCCGGGCGCAGGTACGGCAGCACGTCCGCCTTGCGCACCTCCGAGAGGCGCTTCGCGATCCGGTGCGCCAGCATGATCGGCAGCGGCATCAGCTCGCGCGTCTCGTTGGAGGCGTAGCCGAACATCATCCCCTGGTCGCCCGCGCCGGTGCTGTCGAGCGGGTCGTCGTCGCTGGGGTCGTGCTGCAGCTCGTAGGCGGTGTCGACGCCCTGCGCGATGTCGGGCGACTGCTCGTCGATCGCGACCACGACGCCGCACGTGTCGGCGTCGAACCCGTACTTGGCGCGCGTGTAGCCGATGCCCTTCACCGTCTCGCGCACGAGGCGCGGGATGTCGATGTACTCGCCGGTCGTCATCTCGCCGGCGACGACGACGAGGCCGGTCGTGATCAGCGTCTCGCAGGCGACGCGGCTCTGCGGGTCGTTCGCGAGCGCGGCGTCGAGGACGGCGTCCGAGATCTGGTCGGCGATCTTGTCGGGGTGACCTTCGGTGACCGACTCCGAGGTGAAGAGGAAGCTGCGCTCCGCCATCAGCCTGGCAGAGTACCGACTCGCCACGACGGTCACTCCTCGGTCGGTCGGCGGCCCATCAGCGAGCCGGCGAGCTCGTGGAGCGGCATGCCGTCGAGGACCGCGCACACGCCGTCGGTGATCGGCAGCTCGACGCCGATCCGGCGCGAGAGATCGCGCAGGACCGGCGCGGTCGTCAGCCCCTCGACGACCTGGCCGATCTCGGCCTTCGCCTCCGCGGGCGAGGCGCCGCGCGCGATCAGCTCGCCCGCGCGCCGGTTCCGCCCCGTGGGGTGCCAGCACGAGACGATCAGGTCGCCCATCCCGGCGAGCCCGGAGAAGGTGTCCGACGCCGCGCCGCACGCCTCCCCGAGCCGTGCCATCTCGACGAGGCCGCGGGTGATCAGCGCGGCCTTTGCGTTGTCGCCGAGCCGCAGCCCGTCGACCCCCCCGGCCGCGAGCGCGATCACGTTCTTGGCGGCGCCGCAGAGCTCGACGCCGGTGAGGTCGCCGTTCACGTAGATGCGGAAGGCCGCCGAGTTGACCGCCGCCTGCAAACGCAGCGCGAGTGCCTCGTCCCGGGAGGCGATCACGGCCGCGCCAGGCAGGCCGGCGACCACCTCCTCGGCCATGTTCGGGCCCGAGAGGACGGCCACCGGCCGGCCGGTGACGAGCGTCGAGAGCCGGTCGCCCGTCTCCGGGTCGAGCCCCTTGACGAGGCTGAGGATCGGCGCGGTGCCGCGGACGTGGCCGAGCGCCTCGCGGAACGCGACGCTCGGGACTGCGAGGACGACGAGGTCGGCCTCCTCGTACGGCGCGTCGTCGATCGTCTCGCGCCGTGCGACGGCGACGTCGTGCGAGCGCTCTCGGAGGAGCTGCGCGAACGCCGTGCCCCACGCGCCCGCCCCGACGACGACGGCGCGCACTACGACCGCGCCCGGAAGTCGACCACCACCGGTACGCCCTCGAGCTCGAACTGCTCGCGCAGCTGGTTCTCGACCCAGTAGGCGTAGTCACGCGTGACGAGGGCCGGGTCGTTGACGGTGAAGCGGAAGCGCGGCGGACGCGTCGTCACCTGCGCGCCGTAGAGCAGGTTCAGCCGACGCGAGCCCTTGGAAGGTGCCTGCCGCCTCTGCTTCAGCTCCGCGATGAACCTGTTCAGCTCGGCCGTCGGCACACGCGAGACGTAGCGGTCGTACAGCTCGGCTGCCTTGCCGAGCAGGCGCGAGACGCCGCGCCCGGTGACCGACGAGATGGTGATGAAGTCCGGCCGCTGCCGCAGCCTGCGCTGCAGCTCGGGACGAATGTCTTCGATCGTCACCTCCGAGATGTCCCACTTCGCGAGCACGATCAACGTCGCGCAGTGCGTCTTGCGGGCAAGCTCGACCGCGGTGATGTCACCCTCGACGATCCCCGCACTCGCGTCGATCAGCACGAGCGCCACGTCCGCGCGCTCGGCCGCGTCCGTCGCGCGCAGCTCCGAGTAGTACTCGATGCCCTGACGCTGTTTGCGCTTCCGGCGCAGCCCGGCCGTGTCGACGAGCTGGAAGGTGCGCCCGTCGTGCTCGATGATCGTGTCGATCGTGTCGCGCGTCGTACCCGGGATCTCCGAGACGATCGTCCGCTCCTCGCCGACGAGCTTGTTGTAGAGCGACGACTTGCCGACGTTCGGGCGCCCGAGGATCGCGATCCGGATCGAGTCGTCGTGCAGCGTGCGCGACGAGAATCCGGGCAGCAGATCGACGATCTCGTCGAGCAGGTCGCCGGTGTTCGAGCCGTGCAGGCCGCTGACCGGAAACGGCTCGCCGAAGCCAAGCCGGTGGAACTCGAACGCGAGGCTCTCCTGCGACGGGTCGTCGATCTTGTTCGCGAGCACGAGCACGTTCTTCTTCGACTCGCGCAGGATCTGCGCGAGCTCCTCGTCGCCCGGGGTGATCCCGGCGCGCGCGTCGACGACGAAGAGGACGAGATCCGCTTCCCTGATCGCGTTGCGGGCCTGCACGGCGATCTGGCGCGTGATCGGGCTCGGGTCGACGATGTCGACGCCGCCCGTGTCGATCAGCAGGAACTGGTGCCCCTGCCACTCGCAGAGAAGCTCCTTGCGGTCACGCGTCGTGCCCTGCGTCTCGTGCACCACCGCCTGCCTCGTGGCGGTCAGCCGGTTCACGAGCGTCGACTTCCCGACGTTCGGGAACCCGACGATCGCGACCGTTCCCTCGAGCGTCATACAGGCGGTACCGCGTCGCGCGGCCGGCCGCGCCGGTGCAGGTCGGCGAGCCAGTCGAAGAGGACGTTGATCCGCCGCTCGATCTCGGCGGTCGCCTCCCGGTAGCCCCGGCCGCCCCTGGGGAGCCCGTCGAAGAGGAGCGGCTCGCCGAAGGCGAGCGAGCAGGGTGCGAGGTTGCCGACCTTCCAGAACTGCGTCCCGTAGATCGCGACCGGCACGACCGGCACGTGCTCCTGCAGCGCGATCATCGCCGCGCCGGGCTGCGCCGGCCCGGGTCTCCCCGTCTTCAGGCGCGTGCCCTCGACGAAGAGCCCGACCACGCCGCCCTCGCGCGCCGCCCGTCGCATCAGCCGGACCGCGTCGCGGTCCCCCTCGCCGCGGCGCACCGCGATCGTCCCGTGCCAGCGGAGGAACCGGCCGAGCGCGGGGAAGTGCGCGGCCTCGGCCTTCGCGACGAAATGGACGTTGCGCGGCGAGAGGGCACCCATGATCGGGATGTCGATCCAGTGCATGTGGTTGATCGCGTAGACCAACCCGCCGGCCCGCGGCACACGGTCGAGCCCGTACGCGCGCGGCCGCGTCGCGAGCCGCGTCGGCCAGCCCATGTAGACGCGGCCGAGCGCCCACGTGAGATCCTGAACGGTCACGGGGTCGCGACGCGATGCGACCGGACGAGCGCCTCGATCTGGGCCACGACGTCGTCCACCTCGAGCTCGGTCGTGTCGATCAGCTGCGCGTCCTCGGCCGGCTGCATCCGCACGCGGTCAGACTCGTCGCGGGTGCGCAGGTCGGTCGCGAGGGCATCGACGCCGATGTCCGGCCGCTCGGCCTGCCGGCGGGCGGCGCGAGTTGCCGGATCGGCCTGCAGGTACACCTTCACCTCGGCATCGGGCGCCACCACGGTGCCGATGTCGCGCCCCTCGATCACGACGTTCCCCTGATGACCGAGCTCGCGCTGGCGGTCGCGCATCACCTCGCGCACGTCGTGGTGACGGGCGACGACGGGGACCATGCGGTCGATGCGCGACTGGCGGATCGCCGAGGTGACGTCGGCGCCGGCGACGAAGACGCGCCCTTCCTCGTCGAAGCGGACCGGGTTGCGGCGTGCGAGCTCGCCGAGCGGCTCGGCGTCCCCGAGCGGCAGTCCCTCCTGCATCGCGAGCCACGTGAGCGCGCGATACATCGCCCCGGTGTCGAGGTAGCTGAAGCCCAGCCGCTCGGCGAGCTTGCGGGCAACCGTGCTCTTGCCGGCGCCCGCCGGTCCGTCGATCGCGACGATCACGGCGTTTTCACCCTCTGGGCGAAAACGCTCGTGGGGAAGCTCGTGAAGAAAGGTTCGGTCATTTCGGCAAAGGCGCTAGCTGAAATCACTCGTTCTGTGAGTGATTTCGGCCAGCAGATCGAAGAAGCCGGGGAAGGATATCGCCACACTCTCCGCGCCCCGCAGCTCGACACCCTCGCGGCTCGCGAGGCCTGCAACCGCTCCGAGCATCGCGATCCGGTGATCGCCGCGCGCCTCGACGGCACCGCCCCTCGGCCGCGCCGGCACGCCCGTGATCGTGAAGCCGTCGTCCGATCCCCGCGCCCGGGCGCCGACCGCGCGCAGCGCGTCGACCACCGCCTCGATCCGGTCGGTCTCCTTGTGCCGCAGCTCACCCGCGCCGTAGACCCAGCTCTCGCCGTGCGCGTGCGCCGCGAGCAGCGCGAAGAGGGGCAGCTCGTCGACGAGCAGCGGCACCTCGCTCGAATGGATCGTGGTCGCGGTCAGCTCGGCCGAGCGGACCTCGAGGTCGCCTACCTGCTCGGCGCCGGCCCTCCGGCGCGTGAGGATCCCGACGCGGCCGCCCATCCGGTCGAGCACGTTCAGGAGGCCGGTCCGGCGCGGGTTCAGGTTGACGTCGTGGATCGTGATCCGCGACTCCGGGATCAGCGTCGCGGCGACGATGAAGGGGGCCGCCGACGAGAAGTCGCCCGGCACCTCGACCGTGCCGAGACGCAGGCGCTCCGCCGGATCGACGCTCACCGACGTCGGGCGGATCGCGACCCGGGCGCCGGCGCTCTGGAGCATCAGCTCGGTGTGGTCGCGCGTCGGCGCGGGCTCGACGACCGTCGTCCGTCCCTCGGCGCCGAGCGCCGCCAGCAGGATCGCCGACTTCACCTGTGCGCTCGCGACGGGGAGCTCGTAGTCGATCGCCTGCAGCGCGGTGCCGCTGATCGTCAGCGGCAGGTGCCCGTCCGTCGTCTCGACCTGTGCGCCCATCCGGCGGAGCGGCTCGGCGATCCGCTCCATCGGGCGCGCCGAGAGCGACTCGTCCCCGGTCAGCGTGAAGCTTCCGTCCTGGAACGCGACGAGGCCGGCCAGCAGCCGTGCGAGCGTGCCGGCGTTCCCGCAGTCGACGGTCGCGCCGCGCAGGCCGCGCAGCCCGACGCCCCGCACCGTCAGCCGGTCGCCGTCCTCCTCGACCTCGGCGCCGAGCGCGCGCACCGCGGCGAGCGTCGATTCGGTGTCGCCGGAGCGCCCCCAGCCGGCGACGCGCGTCTCGCCGTCGCCGATCGCGCCGACGAGCAGCGCGCGATGCGAGATCGACTTGTCGCCCGGGACCGCGAAGTGGCCCTCCAGCCGGGCCGCAGGCTCAATCCTCATCGAGGACGGCCGAGACGACGACGCCGTAGCCCTGCGACTCGAGGAGCGCCGCGGCGCGCTGCGCTTCGCCCTCGCCCTCGACGAGCAGCGTCAGGGTGCCGCCGCGCTCCGGAGAGACGTGATGCAGCTCGAAGTCCTCGATGTTGATCCGCTCCGCGCCGAGCGCCTGCGTGATGCCGGCGAGCACGCCGGGGCGGTCGGGAACGTGCACGCGCAGGCGCTGCAGCGAGCCGGGGTCCGGGTACTCGCGTTCGAGCATCCGCCGCCGGTTGCCGGACGCCTCGCCGATCCAGCGCGCGAGAAAGCCGGCGTCGCCCTCGAGGAGGGCCGCCTCGACCTGCTCGATCCGGCGGCGGTGCTCGGCCAGCGCGTCGCGGATCGCGGCCGCGTTGTCGAGGTAGATGTCGACCCAGATCCGCGGGTTGGCGCCCGCGATCCGCGTCATGTCGCGCAGCGAGCCTCCCGCATGCGCGAGAGGCTCGTGGCCCTCGACGCGCGCGGCGCCCGTCTGGTTCGCGACGATGTTCGCGAGCACGTGCGGCAGGTGGCTCGTCATCGCGACGAGCCGGTCGTGCGAGTCGGCGTCGATCGCAACGGGGGTGGCCCCGAGATCGGAGACGAAGCCGTGCACGAGCCGGTGGCGCCCGGCGTCCGTGTGCGCGACCGGGGTCAGGAACCACGTGGCGCCGTCGAAGAGCCCGGCGTTCGCGTGCTCGGCGCCGCGCGACTCGGAGCCGCAGATCGGATGGCCCCCGACGAACCTCGGCGATCCGTCGGCCGCCCGGACGACGGAGGCTTTCGTCGAGCCGATGTCGGTGACGGTCGCCTCGCCGCTCGCCGCGAGCACCGCGGCGACGGCGGCGGGCAGCTGGGCGATCGGGGCGGCGACGACGACGAGCTCGGAATGCGCGACCGCGTCCTCGAGGCTCGAGGCTGCCTGGAGCGCCTCCCGGGCGACGGCGTCGGCGAGCGCGCCGGCATCCGGGTCCCAGCCGGTGACGTCGTCGCCGCGGCGCCGCGCCGCGAGCGCGACGGAGGCGCCCATCAGCCCCGTGCCGACGATCGCGACGCGCAACGTTCAGCCGATCTGCTTGCCCATGAGGGCGACGAACGAGCGGATCTCGTCCGCGAACGCGCCGAACTCACCCGACGGGATCTGCTGCGCGGCGTCGGAGAGCGCCTCCTCGGGGCGGGGGTGCGTCTCGACGATGATCCCGTCGGCTCCGACCGCGACCGCCGCGCGCGCCAGCGGCAGCACGAGGTCGCGCCGCCCGGCGGGATGCGACGGATCGACGATCACCGGCAGATGCGTCTCCATCTTCAGGGCGGCGACCGCTCCGAGGTCGAGCGTGTAGCGCGTCGCCGTCTCGAAGGTCTTGATTCCCCGCTCGCAGAGGATGATCCGGTCGTTCCCCTCCTTGGCCACGTACTCGGCCGCCATCAGCAGCTCCTCGACGGATGTCGAGGCGCCGCGCTTGAGGAGGATCGGTTTGTCGGTCCGCCCCACCTCCGCGAGGAGCAGGAAGTTCTGCGAGTTGCGCGCCCCGATCTGGATCACGTCCGCAGCGTCGAGCACCGCCTCGACGTGGCGTGGATCCATCAGCTCGGTGACGATCGGCAGACCGGTCTCGGCCTTCGCCTCGCGCAGGATCTCGAGCCCCTCGACGCCGATGCCCTGGAACGCATACGGGGACGTACGAGGCTTGAACGCGCCGCCCCGGAGCCAGGTGGCGCCGGCCGCGGCGACCGCACGCGCGGTCTCGAGCGTCTGCCCGCGCGTCTCGACCGAGCAGGGGCCGGCGATCAGGCCGAAGTAGCCGTCGCCGAGACGCCGTCCCTCGACGTCGATCACCGTCGGGTCGGGGGCGCTCTCGCGCGCGACGAGCTTGTACGGCTTGAGGATCGGCAGCACCGACTCGACGCCGGGGAAGCCCTCGAGCGGCAGGAGCGCGAGCTGCTCGCGGTCGCCGATCAACCCGATCACGGTGGCCTCGCGGCCCCGCTGGACGCGGGCGTCGATCCCCTGCTCGGCGAGGCGGGCGAGCACGTGCTCGGTCTGGTCGGCGGTCGCCGAGGCGCCCATCACGACGAGCAGCTCCGGGGATCCTGTGACCGCCATACGATCAGGGTATCCTCTGCCCCGTGAGCTCCTTCGGCCAGATCCGCACGAGCTGGCGTCGCGGGCGCGGCGAGAGCCCGCGCGCGTAAGCCCGCGGCGCCGCGTCCTTCGACCCATCCGGCCCCTTTCGATCGACGAGGTGAGACTCACATGAGCAAGGCCCGCTCCGGCAGCAGCGTTGTTTTCTCAGGCATCCAGGCGACGGGCGCCAAGCAGCTCGGCAACTACATCGGCGCGATGCGCCAGTACGTCTCGACGCAGGACGAGGGCGAGGCGTTCTTCTGCATCGTCGACCTGCACTCGATCACCGTCGAGTACGACCCCACGGACCTGCACGACCGCACGCTCGACCTGGCGGCGCTCCTCTACGCGGTCGGCCTCGACCCGGAGCGCTGCACCCTCTTCCTGCAGAGCCACGTCACCGCACACGCCGAGGCGGCGTGGCTGCTCTCGGCCGTCACCGGGTTCGGACAACTCGGGCGCATGACCCAGTTCAAGGAGAAGGGCGAGGGCAAGGAGTTCGTCTCCGCCGGCCTCTTCACGTATCCGGTGCTGATGGCGGGCGACATCCTGCTCTACCAGACCGACATCGTCCCCGTCGGCGACGACCAGCGGCAGCACGTCGAGCTCGCCCGCGACGTCGCCCAGCGCTTCAACGCGCGGTACGGCGAGACGTTCACGATCCCGCGCGGGGTCTTCCCGCAGGTCGGGGCGCGGATCATGGACCTGCAGGAGCCGACGAAGAAGATGTCGACGTCGACCGGCACCCCACAGGGAACCGTCCTGATCCTCGACCCGCCGGACGTGATCCGCAAGAAGTTCAAGACGGCGGTCACGGATTCGGGGCGCGAGGTGCGGTACGCGCCGGACGAGAAACCCGGCGTCTCGAACCTGATCGAGGTCCTGGCGGTCGCGACCGGCCGGGAGATCCCCGAGGTCGAGGCGGCGTACGACGGCAGCGGCTACGGCGACCTGAAGACCGACGTCGGCGAGGCGGTCGTCGAGCTCTTCCAGCCGGTGCAGGAGCGCTATGCGGCTCTTCGCTCGGACGAGGGCGAGCTCCGTCGGCTGCTCTCGGTGGGCGCGGAGAAGGCGCGCGCGACGGCGAGACCCACGCTGGAGCTGATGTACGAGCGAATGGGGTTCGTCCTCCCTTAAGGTCCCCGGGTTCGGCCAGCAGAACGTCATCGACCAAGGGGGGAAACGATGAGCAAGGTCAGACGGACGGCGCTCGTGGCTGTCCTCGTCGTCGCGTGCGCGGGGCTTGCGCTCGCCGTCGGCATCCTCACGAAGGGCACGCCGGACGCAAGCGCGTCGGCGGCTGCACCAACGTGCACGTTCGCGAACGGCATCAAGCACGTGATCTACCTCCAGTTCGACAACACACACTTCCGGCGTGACAACCCGGACGTCGCATCCGATCTCGAGCAGATGCCGAACCTGCTCAACTTCCTGAAGTCGAACGGGACGCTCTTCACGAACGATCACACGATCCTGATCTCGCACACGGCCGGCGGGATCCTCTCGTCGTTGACGGGGCTCTATCCGGACCGCGCGGGCCAGACCGTGTCGAACTCGTACGGCTACTTCGCCAACGACGGCTCGACGCAGTTCTCGTCCTCGTTCAAGTACTGGACGGACGAAGTCGACGCGACCCTCGATCCGAAGCCGAACATGATCACGACCGGCGGCAAGACGACGCCCGCTCCGTGGGTGCCCTACACACGCGACGGTTGTGACTTCGGCGGCGTCGGCACGGCCAACATCGAGCTCGAGAACACCTCGACGAACGCGACGGGCGACATGACGCGCGTCTTCGGCGCAGGCTCGCCCGAATGGACCGAGGCGACCATGTCGCCGAGCAAGGCGCAGGCCGACTTCGTCGGCATCGCGATCCACTGCTCGCAGGCGCCGACGAGCCACTGCGCCGGGAACGCCGACGCGAAGGACGATCCGCTGCCGGACGAGCCGAACGGCTACAC
>Ga0070680_100004069_pt1 | contig 10951 bp, 8 predicted proteins | sample KBSC73BmetaG_FD_64672 | JGI IMG/M metagenome (GOLD analysis project Ga0070680, IMG submission 64672) | Corn rhizosphere microbial communities from Kellogg Biological Station, Michigan, USA - KBS C7-3B metaG | ecosystem: Host-associated > Plants > Roots > Rhizosphere | place: USA: Michigan...
CGATCAGCCCGTGACGAAGGCGACCACTTCGTCCGAGGGACAGATCACGCCCCCGGTTGACGACCCCGTCGAACCGATCGCCGAGCGCCGCCCGTGCTGCCGGCGGCGTCGGCGTCCTAGGGTGCCTGGCATGCGCACCTTGATCGACGGCGGCACGTTCTTCGAAGGTCCACGCTGGCACGACGGACGCTGGTGGGTATCCGACTTCTTCCGCCACACCGTGTTGAGTTTCGACGCCGACGGCCGTGACGAACGTCAGGAGGCCTCCGTCCCCGGGCAGCCGTCCGGCCTCGGCTGGGCACCGGACGGTTCGTTGCTCGTGGTGTCGATGCTGGACCACCGGCTCCTGCGGCGTGCAGGCTCCGCCCTGCAGGAGGTCGCCGACCTGTCGGCGTACGCCGGAGGCCCCTGCAACGACATGGTGGTCGACGCATCGGGGCGGGCGTGGATAGGCAACTTCGGCTTCGACCTCTGGGGTGGCGGCGAGCCGTCCACGGCCTCGTTGTTGCGGGTCGACCCGGACGGCACGGCGGCGATCGCGGCCACCGACCTCGCGTTTCCGAACGGCAGCGTCGTCACCCCGGACGGGTGCACGCTGATCGTCGGGGAAACCGGTGGTGCCCGCTACAGCGCATTCAGCATCCAGCCGGACGGGTCGCTCACCGATCGCCGCACGTGGGCGGAGCTGCCCGGTGTCGCGCCCGACGGCTGTGCCCTGGACGCGGAAGGCCGCATCTGGTCGGCAGACGCCTACGGCGGCCGGTGCGTGCTGGTGCAGGAAGGGGGCCGGATCCTCGAGGAGGTGCGCGCACCCGAGGGGCTCAACGTCTTCGCCTGCATGCTGGGCGGACCAGCCGGCACCACGCTGCTGATGTGCTGCGCGCCGGACTCCGACGCGAAGAAGCGAGCCTCCAAGCGGGAGGCGCTGCTCGTGACGACAGAGGTCGCGGTCGGACGCGCGGGGCTCCCCTAGACGACGCACTGCAGGTCGACGACACGCAGTGCGGTCTTCGGACGGTCCGTCAGGGTGCTGACAGTCAGCTCGGGTTCATGAACTGCTGCAGGTCGAAGTAGTCGCGCCAAGCCTTGATCTTGCCGTCCTGGATCTCGAACACACCCGCGACGGGCAGCGTCACCTGCTTCCCGCCGAACGTCATCTTGTCGGTCCGCTCGGTGAAGACGACGTCACCCGCCGAGGCGAGGTGGTGCGTGACGAACTCGATCTCGGGCGAGCCGGGGACGTAGGTCTCCAGCGTCGCCCTGATCGCGTCCTTGCCCTGCGCCGGCGCCAGCGGGATGTTGTGGTAGACGGCGTCGTCGGCGAAATAGCCGAGAAGCTCGTCGACGTCGCGACGCGAGAACGCCGTGCAGAACTCGCGAACCAGTTCCTCGTTAGCTGCATTCGTCTGCATGCGGCGGATCCTAAGCGCAACCCCTCGCCACCACGAATGTCACGACGGTGGCGGACGGATCCACCGAGCGACGCCACCGTGGTGGGAACACGTGCCCGATCGGTGCTGCGAGTAGGAGTAGGTCCCGTCGACACACTGCGCCGTGGCGCCTGAGGGATCAGATGATGCGGTCTCGCCGGGTGCCGGCGTGGCCGACTTCGTCGTCGTCGGCGTCCCTCCGCCGTCGCTGCCGTAAGCGCCGTCCCACTCGGTCGGGGAACCCTCGCCGCCGTAGCGCTGATACGCGTCCCACCAGTTGGTCGCAATCGCCTGCTGCGCAGCGGCGAGCGTCAGCGAGCCCGAGCACACAAGGTCGTGCAGCTTGTTCTCGATCCGGTCCTTCACCCGGGCGCCGTCGGTCGCGTCGTACGGCTCCGGCCACAGGTTGTGCGGATCCGCCGGCGCGCCCCCGAGCTCGAGCGAAATGAGGTGATCTTCTTCGTAGTCGCTCGTCGACGTGTCGCCCCGGAAGGCGTAACCGGACGCGAGCTGCTGCTCCTTCAGCTTCGTCGTGTAGCTCGACGAGGGCCGGATGGTCGAGGTGAAGCCGGTACGGCAGATCGTGGCGTGAATGTTCGCCTGTGTGACCTGCGGGTTGGCGGCCCCGGGCGTCCAGGCACGGTCCGGAAGCACTACAGCGCCGCCGTCGAGCAGCACGTCGCCCCGGGCGGCCGCAGGCGGAGCCGGACTCGTCGGCTCGGATGACGGCGCGTCGGTGGCGCCGGCGGAGGGCGAGGCAGGCGCGGCCGATTCCGTCGGCTGGGCCGCCAGGCCGGCCGGCGTCGGCCCGGGCGAGTGGGCAGCCGTCTGCTGCAAGCCGCCGCCGGAGGACGCGCAGCCGGCTGCCGCCGCAGACATCACCACGGTGACCAGCAGGGCGCCGGCAGACCGGACCAGGCGCCCGCGCTCTCTCAGAAATGTCATGGCACGACGAGTTCAGCAGCGTGCCGGCCGCCGCGGGCCGTATCCGCCGCAGATCAGCCGTTCGTGCGATGGGCGAGGTGGACCGCCGGACGATGCCCCTGCGACGCTGGGAGAAGATGGCGCGGTGCAGGAGGCTACGACGCAACCGCCGACGTGGTTCACCAGTGCGCTGGCCACCCGCCCGCGTGACGGCTTCGTGGAGGTCGAAGGCGCCCGCATCCACCACCTGTCCTGGGGTGACCGCTCCGCGCCCGGGCTGTTGCTGGTCCACGGGGGCGCCGCGCACGCCTACTGGTGGAGCTTCCTGGCGCCACAGCTCACGCACGACTACCACGTCGCGGCGGTCGACCTCAGCGGCCACGGTGACAGCGGGCACCGCGCCGACTACGGGATGGAGACGTGGGCCGAGGAGGTCATGGCAGTCGCAGACGATCTCGGCATGACGCGACCGATCGTCATCGGGCACAGCATGGGCGGCTTCGTCTCGATCGTCGCCGCGGCGCTGTACGGCGAGCGGCTGGCCGGCACGATCGTCGTCGACTCGCCCGTGCGCCGGGCCGATCCGGAGACCGACGAGGGCCAGCGCGGTCGAGCGTTCCGCAACCCCAAGGTCTACCCGTCACTCGACGAAGCGGTCCGCCACTTCCACTTGATCCCGCCGCAGCCGTGCAGCAACGACTACATCGTCGAGCACGTCGCGCGGCACTCGCTCAAGCAGACGGCCGACGGCTGGTCGTGGAAGTTCGATCCGGGGGTCTTCGGTCAACGCTCGTCGCAACGCGGCACCCACGACTACCTCGCGCAGATCCGCGGGCGCATCGCCGTCCTGCACGGTCAATACAGCGCGATCGTCACCGAAGACGTCATCGACTACATGAACGAGCTGCTCGGGCGGACCGCGCCGTTCGTCGAGATCCCGCAGGCTCACCACCACCTGCTGCTCGACCAGCCGCTCGCCTTCATCGCGGCGATCCGGGCGCTGCTGGCCGACTGGACCCACTCGGTGCCGCGCGCCCGGCCCGTCGGCTGAGCCTCGGGCAGGATGGACCCACAGTCGCTGGGACCACCGCCGGCTCAATCCATCGCGGCGTGGACAAGGCGCACCTCGATGTGCAGTTCACCGCCGACCCTCGGAACGTGTTATGCGCCCGTCTTGGTGCGCCGGGTCGTGGGCCGGCCGCGGTGCGACCGGCCGCGTTCGGGGGCACGCAGGCCGGTGATGAGGACGTCCAGCGTCGCGGCTGCGACGGCGTTGGGATCGGCCTGGTCGCGTTCGAGCAGGTGCTGCAGCGCGTTGAGCGTGACGGCGCCGAAGACGGCCGAGGAGGCTGCCGCGGGATCGTCGAGGTGGCGCAGTGAGCCGTCGGCTTCACCTTCGCGGAGCAGATGCTCGACGGGGACGTGGAAGGCGCCGCGGATGGCGACGACGATGCCGGGAAGGCGGCCGGCACGTCCGAGCTCGCCGATGAGCGCGCGGAAGACGGCTGGGTGGTCGAACATCACGCTGAACTGCGCCTCGACCACGGCGGCCAGCCGGTCTCGGGCCGTGCCGACGCCGGCGGCGGCAACTGCGACCCGCCCCTCCATGAGGCTGAGCATCTCGGCGAGGAGGAAGGCGAGGATCTCCTCCTTGCCGGTGAAGTAGTAGTACAGCGTCGCTTTCGGTACGCCGGTCGCCGCGGCGATGTCGTCGATCTTCGTCTGGTCGAGGCCGTTGTCCGCGATGGGCTCGGCCGCGGCGTAGATCTGGCTGACGAGCGCAGCGGGCAGACGGCGCATCGAACCTCCGCGGCGGGACCTGGCTAGCGCAGACGACTTTACCGCAGTTAGTTTGTACCGAGAGTCCAAACTTGTAGATGGTCGTGATGCGCATGCTGAAAGCGACAACCGGGCGACGGCCGCACAACGACGTGTTCGGGGTGGTCACGGCCGCTGCGGTGCGGCGCCGGCGGCTGACCGCCGGTTTCTGGCTGGTGGCGGTAGTCGTGCTGTTGGTGGGCGTGCCGTCGCTCGAGCAGGTGGTGTCACGGTCCAGCGCGCCGTTCCTGCCGGCCTCGTCGCCGACGCTGCACGGGCTAAGAGTCATGGACGACGCCTTCGGCTCTGGAGATGCGCAGTCGTTCGCGTTCGTGGTTCTGGTCGACCGCGACGGCCTCGGCCCGCCGGATGACCACGCGTACGCCGATGTAGTGGCCCGGCTGCGCGGCGACCGGCGCGTGTCGGAGGTGCAGGACTACCTCTCGCAGCCAGCGTTGCGACAGGCGTTGACCAGCCGCGACGGACAGGCCACCTACATCCCGGTCGGCCTGCGGCATCCGGTCGGCACGCCGAAGGCGAACGACGACGTGACCTGGCTGCGCCGGGTCGTTCACGCGACGCCGCTGCGATCTGGCGCCTCCTGGTACGTCACCGGAGACCCGGCGATGGCCGCGGACCTGAACCAGGCGGTGAACGACAACGCCCGGCGGATCACCCTCATCACGCTCGGCCTGCTCGCCGTCATCCTGCTGGCGATCTACCGTCGGCCGCTCACGCCGCTGATCCCGCTCGCGACCATCGGCGTCGCGCTGGTCTGCGCCCGTGGGGTGGTCGGGCTGCTCGGCATGCACGGGATGACGCTGTCGACGTTCACCGAGGCGTTCGTCACCGCGATCGTGCTCGGCGCCGGCACCGACTACAGCGTGTTCCTGATCAGCCGGTTCCAGGAGCAGCTTCGTGCTGGCGACGACCCGGCGGACGCGGTGCGGGTCGCCGGCGCTCGGGTCGGCAAGGTACTGGCGGCGTCAGCCGCCACGGTCGTGCTCGGCAGTATCTGCATGGCCTTCGCCCGGCTGTCGCTGTTCAACACCACCGGCCCGGCGATCGCCGTCTCCCTCGTGGTCACCGCACTGGTCAGCCTCACCCTTACCCCGGTGCTGCTGTCGTGGGCGGGCCGACGGGTGGCCGGCCGGCCTACCGGCGCACGCAGATGGGCCCGCGCCGGCGCGCTCGTCGCCCGCCGGCCGGCAGCGGTCCTGGCCATCGGGATCATGCTGCTTGCCGCGCTGGCGGCCTGGCTGCCGACCCTGCGCCTGTCCTTCGACGAACGCGCCCTGCAACCGGCCGGCACAGCGAGCAACCTCGGCCTGCAGGCACTCGCCGCGCACTTCCCACCGAACGAGGTCCTCCCCGACTACCTGCTCATCAGCTCCCAGCACGACATGCGCAACCCTCACGACCTCGCCACGCTGGAGCAGCTCACCCGCACTATCAGCAAGGTCCGGGGTGTCACCGCAGTACGCAGCGTCACCGAACCCAACGGAAAGCCGATACCGCAAGCCAGCCTGGCGCACCAGGTCGGCGCCATCGCCGACCAGCTCGCCACCGCCCAGCAGCGCCTGTCGCAGGGAACCGGCGGCATCAGCCGGCTCTCGAGCGGCGCCGGGCAGCTCTCAGCCGGCGCCGGACAGCTGTCCAACGGCGCCGACCGCGCAGCCGGCGCGGTCGACCTGTTCATCACCGGCCTGTCCGCCGAGACCAGTGGGCTCACCCAAGCGGCGGACGGCACCGACAAGGCGCACTCCGGCGCAACCCAGCTCGCCCAGGGCGCAGCCCAGCTCGCCGCCGGCCTGCAAGCCGCCCATGACCAGACCGCCGAAGCGGTCACCGGGCTGCACCTCATCCTGATCAAGCTCACGGCCGACCCGCTGTGCACGGCCGACCCGATCTGCCACGGCGCCCGACAAGGCCTGACCACCATCTACCAGGGCGAGCACGCCCAGCTCCTCCCCGGCCTGCAACGCGCGGCCGACGCCGCCCGCCAGATCGCCGGCGGCAACGCCCAGCTCGCCGACGGCCTGCGCCGGCTGTACACCGGCCTCGTGCAGGCCCGCGACGGCGCGAAGCGCCTCACCGACGGCCAACGCGCCTTCCGGGACCGACTCGGCCAACTCGCCGACGGAGCCGGCGTGCTCGCCAACGGCGCCGCACAGCTACCCGCTGGGCTGGACCGCCTCATCACCGTCACCGGACAGCTCGGCCGTGGTCTCGGCACGGCCGCCAGCTATCTGCACAACGTCAACCGGCACGCCGACACCCCGGACGCCGGCGGCTTCTACCTACCGGCCCGTGCCTTCCACGACCCACGGTTCGCCCTTGCCCGGCAGCTGTTCATCAGCCCCGACGGGCGCACCACCCGGCTACAGATCCTCACCGCTGCCGACCCCCTCAGCGACGCTGGGATGCACCAGTTCGCCGCGGTCGGCGACACCGCACGCACCGCTTTACGCCACACCCCGCTTGCTGACGCCACCATCATGTCCACCGGCGCTGCCGGGCTCGGCACCGACCTGCGCGGCTACCTGGCCTCCGACGCACCGCTCGTCATGGCCGCCGTACTCCTGGCGGTCTTCCTCGTCCTCGCGCTCACGCTCCGGGCACTCGTCGCACCGCTGTACCTGCTCGCCTCGGTGGTGCTGTCCTACGCCGCAGCGATGGGCCTGACCACTCTCGTCTTCCAGCACGGGCTCGGCCGCGGGATCGACTTCACCGTCCCCGTGATCGACTTCGTCATCCTCGTCGCCGTCGGCGCCGACTACAACATCTTCCTGATGAGCCGACTCCGCGAAAATGCCAGCAGCATCACCCCTGCCGGCGTGGCCCAGGCCGTCACCGCTACCGGCGCAGTCATCACCGCCGCAGGCCTCATCTTCGCGACCAGCTTCCTGGCACTCATCGGGTCACCCGTCATCGGCCTCGCCGAGAACGGTTTCACCATCGCCGCCGGGCTTCTCCTCGACACCTTCATCGTCCGCACCCTGCTCGTGCCATCCACTGCCGTCCTCGTCGGGGACCGCAACTGGTGGCCCGCCAGACGGCAACATCCGACTGCGTGATCTCCGCCATCTGTTTGCGGCCGGCCGCGCGTCGTGTGAGGGTCTTCCGGGCGGCGGACGAGTCGGCCTGTAAGCCGGGGTCGCCGACCCCTGACGCTCTGACCTGCTATTTCGTCGCCGCCATGCCGCTGACCTGCACAAACACGGACTCCACCGAGATCCGCCGGTGTCCCCGAATGACCGCGTTGTCGCGGACTGACCACGGACTGCGGCAATTTTCACGGACCCCGAGCGGACCGAAATGCTGGCGGTGGTCACCATCAAGAGTGGCCAGGCGCTTGGATGCGGTTTCTGTGCAGGAGCTTTGCCACGACCGAAGATCACGGTGGACGTTGCCGATCAGCTAACCGTAAACCGTGGGAGCGTCGAGAAGGATCATGGTGGCTCCCTATGTCACAGTGTGCTCGATCTCGACCTTGCTGTCGAAGTCGCTTGCGCCGGACCACTGGAGATCGCCCCTCCGTGCCGAACCTCCTTGGGTAACGTCGCGGCCTGGTTACGACCTGCTCCGCCTCGATGCGACACCGACGCTGATGGGGTGTTTCGCGACGTGGTGATGGCACGAACCGTCAGAACGACCGACAATCTGGATTCCCCTGCGGTGCTGGAGGAAGTCGAGATCCAACTCAGTCGTATCGAGATCCTGACCCCTCAGCTGACGGTCTCCGCTGACCTGCCCTGCGGATCTGTTGCCGTCTGCCCGCGGGCAGCATGCGGCGCTGAACCGGCGGCGCGGCTGCTCAAGGACCGTAAACTGCGCGATCGAGCAGACACGGCACATCGCTAGCAGCTGAATGTCGCTGACTTCACGTCCACGACGACGCAGAGGTGCGGGCCGGGCTGCAGGATGATCCACAGCCGCCACTCGGGGTCGCGTCTCTCAGCGCAGGACTGCATGTAACGGTTTGGTCACGATGTCCGGATCTGTGAAAGATGACCTTGGGACAGTCAGAGTCTGCGACAAAGCCGGCCCCGACGCGCCGGTGGCCAGCCGCTGATTTAGCGGGGGCCGGGAATACACGGGGAGGACTCCTTGCGGTTGTCATCAGGATCCCGTCGCGGCATCACGACAGCAGCGGGCACGCTGCTCCTGAGCGGCTGTCTAGGGCTGGTCTCGGCCGGTGCCGGCGCGGAAGCGTCCAGCGACTCTGGACAGGCGCCATCATGTGTTGCCACCGCCGGCGTAAGTCACACGGAGCGGGTGGGCCCAAATGACCCAGAGGGCCGTCCGGACGGTGCGACGATTCAGTACTACGACATACAGGGATCGGAAGGTGAGAGCCACGTTCCGCCGGCGGGCTGGAAGCCCGCCAACGCAACCAACGAGGAACTGGAATTTTATGGAATTCCAGCGCGCCCGACTGATCCGGCGACATTACAGGTCTGGAACAACGAGTGGGTGAACCACTATACAGCGGTCGAGGCTCCGTCTTCCCTCTGTGCTACGGAAGTAAGACATGACACAGAAGCAGTCCAGAACAACTCCACAAGCACCAACTGGGGAGGCTTAGTTGGACATGCCGGAAACTATGCCTACGTTTACGGACAGCTAAACGGAACACACGGGTACAGCACCTGCACTCCGAATGACTACCACTCAGCGTGGGTGGGACTCGGTGGCGCCAACACAAAGAGCCTGGTCCAGAATGGAATGGGCTCGGACGGAGTACCGAACCAAGACTATATTTGGTACGAACTTCTCGACGCCGCCCACCCCAATGCCGAGGTACAGGTAACATTTACTATCTCGGGCGGCGATACTCTCGGAGTCTCGACGACTTACGCGACTGACTCACTCGGGCCGTACGTGCGTTTCGGGTGGCACGATTTTACGAATGGTAATGCGACCAACTACACCGTCCGCAATTCTTATGCGGGCGACCCGATACAGAACTACATCGACGAGACAACTGCTGAAGCGATCGACGAACGACCCACGGTGAATGGCAGCTTGCCGAAGCTACGCGACTATGGAACCGACAACTGGCAGTACGTGTCCGGTTACAGCTATGGCAATTACCTGACGGGCTCGTCCCACCTTCCGCAATATATCAATATGGTGAACAGCGGCGGAACACAGCTGGAGCACGCTGCGTATGTATCTCCGGGCGCCTTCAACGACGTGCACGACGCCTGCGGTCCGTAGCCGGTAACGAAGGGACGCAGCAGACGTACATGGCACCTCTCGCCCGCGAATTGGAGACCTACAATGGCGCCTACCGCCAGCGGTTCACCGTGGTTAGGCATCAAAAGAATAGCTACGGTATTTAGGGCGCTGCCGTTGTTGCTCCGATTCCTTGCGGCCACAGCGGCGGCTGGCTTCCTGCTGATGGGTATCGCAGCCGACCCAGCCTCGGCAACGACACCCTCGCCCAGTCCGACGATCGTGCACTGTGCACCCGGCGGATCGAGCTGCGAAGGCCACAGCTCCCCGGCCCCCTCGCCCAGTCCGACGATCGTGCACTGTGCACCTGGCGGATCGAGCTGCGAAGGCCACAGCTCGCCCGCACGCTCCGGTTCCCACGCTGCATTCGTACCCCGCACTGTAAACGCAGGCGGTGGGGGCGCAGCCGGGAGATTGGTGCCAGCATCCGGGCCTCCGGCCCTTTGGATTGGTGGCGTGAGCCTCTTTGCAATCTCAACCGGCTTACTGGTATGGGCGCATCGCCAACGCTAGGGCGGCGCCTCGCCAATTCCGTAGGAATTGCGGGCCTCCTAGTGAGTGTCACGCTTATCATTTGTGCGTGGCGCGTATGCCAGAAGCCACGGCTAAGCAGCGGTGATCTTCCGTCTAGTGGCGCAAGTGACGCCGTAGCAACCCGAACGAGAGTTCCCGAGGCTGGGGGGGTACCGCTACGTCTCCAGATACCTTCGCTGAGCATAGACGCTCCAATTATTGCTGTGACGTCGGAAGCAAGTGGAGCCCTTGCCGTGCCCGACGACGTGCGTCTTGTGGGATGGTGGTCCGGCGGCGCCACCCCCGGTGCGAATGAGGGTACGGTCGTACTAGACGGTCACGTCGACTCGCGAACGCGCGGCACGGGTGCCCTGTTTCCCTTGCGCCACATTCGGATCGGCGCGTCGCTAGATCTCGTGGAATCGCACATGAAAGTTCGCTATCGAGTTGTGGCTCTTCGCGAATATGCGAAAGATCAGTTGCCCTCGGAACTCTTCCGTGTAGATGGCCCACCACATCTCAGTATCATCACGTGTGGGGGCGCGTTCAACTATAAAACTCGCCACTACGAGGACAACGTCGTTGCATACGCCGTCGCTGCGCCGAACTCGCTGCGCTCATGACGCCGTCCGAGCGCTACCCCCGACGGGTGCTTGTGGTGGGAAGTGCTTCGACTGGCAGGGTGGTGCGCGCCGCCCAGGATCATCGGGTGCGAGCACTAGATGATGTGATCTTCACGGTCATAACAGATGGTCACCGGCGAGCGGCGACGTGACCCGCCGCCGGGCGACCTAGGACCTGCATAGTCGCCGAGGGCGCAAGACCGACCCGGCGTGGGCCGCGCAGCCGGCGGCTGTTGCCCGGCTGGGAATACAGGAGCGGCAACCAGTTTGTCGGGATGGAAATCACATGTTCGCCGAACAAAGCCAGTTACGCACACGAAGTGCCAACAACAGGATCGGGCGTGGCGCTCGTCAGCGCTAGCGCCCTCGCCCACGACTGCGGTCCCGATCATCGTCGAGGTA
>Ga0070680_100004070_pt1 | contig 10950 bp, 10 predicted proteins | sample KBSC73BmetaG_FD_64672 | JGI IMG/M metagenome (GOLD analysis project Ga0070680, IMG submission 64672) | Corn rhizosphere microbial communities from Kellogg Biological Station, Michigan, USA - KBS C7-3B metaG | ecosystem: Host-associated > Plants > Roots > Rhizosphere | place: USA: Michigan...
CAGGGCTACCGCTGGTGGATCGAGCGCTTCCGGCGGACGTTCGACCTGTACGACGTGGCCCGGCTCGACCACTTCCGGGCCTTCGTCGCGTACTGGGCCGTCCCCGAGCACCACCGAACGGCCAAGCACGGGCGCTTCCGGCCCGGGCCCGGCGCCGAGCTCTTCCGGGCGGCCGAGCGGGAGCTCGGCCCGCTGCCCCTCGTCGCCGAGGATCTGGGAGTGATCACGCCGCCGGTCTTCCGACTCCGCGACGAGCTCGGCATCCCGGGGATGGTGGTGATGCAGTTCGGCTACGACGGCCCCTCGACCAACCCCTTCCGGCTCGAGAACCACCCGCGGCGGAGCGTGGTCTACGTGGGCACGCACGACTGCGATACCGCGCTCGGCTGGTGGCGCACGCTGCCGCGCCGGATCAGGCGCGCGAGCGGCCTTCCCGGGCTCGAGCCGTCCTGGGAGCTGATGGAGGCGGCACTCTCGTCGCGCGCCGAGCTGTCGATCCTGCAGGCCCAGGACGTGCTCGGCCTGGGCAGCGAGGCCCGGATGAACTCGCCCGGAACGATCACGGGCAACTGGTCGTGGCGGCTCCGTCCCGGCCAGCTGACGAAGCGCCACGCCGCCCGGCTGCGCGCGCTGACGGAGAAGGCAGGCCGGCTTCCCTCCTGAACCGGGCAGGTCACAGAAGAGCTCCCGAGCCAACGAACACCGGCGCATCCACCGCTCCGCCGGCGGCAGCGTCGCGATGTACGACCTGACGGCCCGAACGGCGTAGCGCCCGCCCGATCCCGCGTTCACCGGCCCGACACCGGACGCTCACCGCACCGCCGCCAGGACGCGCCCTACGCTGGCCGAAGAGACGAGCATGAGCGGACGCCCTCTTCTGTGCGAGCTCCACGCTCACTCCACCTGGAGCGACGGCGACCTCTCCATTCCCGAGCTCGTCGACCTCTACGGCACGAGCGGCTTCGACGTCCTCTGCGTCACCGACCACGTCGGCCGGAGCGGCGGGACCTGGCACGACCCGCGCTGGCGGATCACAAACGCGCAGGCATTCTCCGACTACCTTGCCGAGATCGAGCAGGAGGCCTGGCGTGCGGAGGTCGAGCACGGACTGCTGCTCGTCCCCGGGCTCGAGCTGACCTATGACGACGTCGACCCGGCGCTCGCCGCGCACGCGGTCGCGATCGGCCTCCGCACTCTCGTCTCGCTCGACGACGGGCTCGAGAGCGCGCTCGGCGCCGCCCGGGCCGACGGCGCGGCGCTGATCGCAGCGCATCCGTATTCGCCCGACGATGCCGCCGCGACCGCCCGTGGGACGGGCCGCTGGGCAGTCGCCGGGCATGCGCTCTCCGGCCTCGTCGACCGGTACGAGCTGATCAACCGGCGCGAGCTCTTCTCGTGGGTCGCCGACGCCGGCCTGCTCGGCGTCGCCAGCGGGGACTTCCACCGCCGCGAGCACCTGCTGACGTGGAAGACGCTCCTCTGCTGCTCCCCCTCGGAGCGGTCGGTGGTCGCGTACCTGCGCTCGAACCGGCCCGCCTATCTCGTCGACCTCGCCGAGCCCGCGCTGCTCGAGGCCGCCGCCTAGCGTGGAACGGTGTCAGGACAGGTCTGTCAGACCTGTCCCTCGACGCTACGTCTTCTCGAGCGCCTCGAACTTGTAGCCGACCCCGTAGCGCGTCTGGATGAACGTGTGACGAGCCCCCGGCAGGTCGAGCTTCTCGCGCAGCTTCTTGACGAAGACGTCGACGGTGCGGTCGCGGTGCGTTTCGCGGCGGCCCCAGAGACGCTGGAGCAGCTCGTCGCGCGAGACCACGCGGCCGCCCTCCAGCGCAAGCGCGTAGAGGAGCCTGAACTCGGTCGGGGTCAGGTCGGCGCTCTCGCCGGCGACGTACGCCTGCACCTCGCGCGGGTCGATCCTGAGCTCCTCGATCTCGATCGCCTCGCCACGCGGGGTCTCCTGGGGAGTGACCCCGCGTCGCACTGCGACCCGGACGCGGGCGACCAGCTCCTTCATCGAGAACGGCTTGACCAGGTAGTCGTCGGCGCCGATCTCCAGCGCGTGCACGCGGTCGTGCTCCGTGCCGCGCGCGCTGACGACGACGATCGGCGTTCCGATCCCCTCCGCCCGGGCGGTCTCGATCAGGCTCCAGCCGTCGCGCTCGGGGAGCATCAGGTCGAGCACGCAGACGTCCGGGCTCTCGTACCGCAGGCGCGCCAGCCCCTGCTCGCCGCGACCGACGACGATCGGGTCGAAGCCCTCGCCGGCGAGGTGGACGGCCATGCCCTGCGCGATCACCTCGTCGTCCTCGACGATCAGCACCTTCGGCATCTCGCGGCGAGCTTAGCGGCGGGCGGGGCTACGATCGTCGGGTGAAGAAGACGCTTGAGCGCGAGCTGAAGTTCGACGTCGACCCGGGCTTCGAGCTGCCCGACCTCGGCGGCCGCCGCCAGGCGGACCGAACCTTCACCTCGACCTACTACGACACCGCCGACGCTCGCCTCCTAGCTCACGGGATCACGCTCCGGCGGCGCGTCGAGCAGCGCGTCGGCCTCTGGCAGCTGAAGCTGCCGTCGGAGGAGGGCCGCTTCGGGCTCGAGGAACGCGGCGGCCCGAGCCGGGTGCCCTCCGCGTTCGTCGATCTCCTGCCCGCACTGCTCCGCGGAGGCGCGACGCTGGAGCCGTCGGCCAGGCTCCGCACCCGGCGGCAGGTCTCCGTGGTCAGCCGCGACGCCGACCGGGTCGAGGTCGTGCTCGACGCGGTCACGGTTCTCGACGGCACGAAGGCGGCTGACCGGTTCCTCGAGCTCGAGGCCAAGGTGGTCAAGGGCCGGGGAAAGGCGCTCGGGGCGGTCGGGAAGCAGCTGCGCAAGGCGGGCGCGCGACGGACGGACGGATCGCCAAAGCTGGACCGGGTGCTCGAACGCCCGCGGCCCGCGCCCGGGCCGGCCGGCGACGGGCCGATCGAACGCCTGCGCTCGCTGCTCGTCGCCCAGTATCACACGCTGCTCACGAACGATCCGGGGGTCCGGCTCGGAGAGGATCCCGAGGCAGTCCATCAGGCCAGAGTGGCGACGCGGCGGGCACGGGCCCTCCTCCAGGCCGCCGGGACGATCGTCGACCCCGCCTGGGCGGAGCCGCTGCGTGCCGAGCTCGGCTGGCTCGGGAAGCTCCTCGGCCCGGTCCGCGATCTCGACGTCCTGATCGGACACGTCGCCGACGAGACCGCCACGCTCGTCGGCGCCGACGTCCGTGCGGTCGGGACGATCCGCGGTCGCCTCGGCCGGCAGCGCCGAGCCGCGCGCGCGGCCCTGCTCGCGGCCATGTCCGAGCCGCGCTACTTCCAGCTCCTCGACTCCCTGGCAGCGGCCGAACGCGCTCCTGCGGGGCGGGGGACCGCCTCGCTGCAGCAGATCGCCGCCGACGCCTTCAGGCGCGCCCGCAAGGCGAAGAAGGCGCTTCCTCCGGATCCGAGCGATGACGAGCTGCACGCCGTCCGGATCGAGGTCAAGCGCGCGCGCTACGCCGCCGAGCTCGTCGAGCCGGCGCTCGGGAAGGCAGGCGCGCGGCTCCTCCGGCGGGCGAAGGTCGTCCAGGACGTGATCGGCGAGCACCAGGACGCGTGCGTCGCCGAGGAACGCATCCGCGAGCTCGCCGTCTCCGGCGGCGCTTCTGCCGCGCTGGCCGCAGGCAGGCTGATCGAACGCCAGCAGGCACGCAAGCAGGCCGCCCGCGAGGCGCTGCCGGACGCCTGGCGGGCGTTCGCCAGGGCCGGACGGGCGGCGTTCTCGTGAGGGCAGGTGTCGTTCGTGCCGCGGGCGGCGCCGTCGTTCGCAACGGCGAGACCGGCCCCGAGGTCGTCCTCGTCCACCGCCCCGAGTACGACGACTGGACGCTGCCGAAGGGAAAGGCCGAGCGCGGCGAGAGCGACGAGGATTGCGCCCTGCGCGAGGTCGAGGAGGAGACGGGCCTCCGCTGCGAGCTGCTCGAGGAGCTGGAGAGCTCGTCGTACTCGGATTCCTCGGGTCGACCGAAGGTGGCCCGCTACTGGCTGATGCGGGCGGTCGGCGGCTCGCTGCTGCCGACACGGGAGATCGACGATGCCCGCTGGGTGCCGCTCGCCGATGCCGAGGAGCAGTTGACCCACGACCGCGACGTCCGCGTCCTCCGCTCGATCGGGCGAGACTGAGCCGTGCGCGTCCTCCTGGTACGGCACGGACGGGCCGGAGACCGCGACGCCTGGACGGCCGCCGACGACGGGCTCAGGCCGCTCGACGGGAAGGGCCGCAAGCAGGCGAAGCGACTCGCGAAGGCCCTCGAGCAGCTCGGCGCGACCAGGCTCGTCTCCAGCCCGGCCCTGCGCTGCGTGCAGACGTTCGAGCCGGCGGCGAAGCGCCTGCGCCTGCGGCTCGAGCAGCGGGACGAGCTGGCGGAGGGCGGCGGGCCGGACCACCTGCTGTCATTGCTCGAAGATCTCGGCGACTCCGTGCCGGCGCTGTCCACCCACGGCGACGTGATCGCCGAGGTGGTGGGCTGGGAGGCCCCCTGCAAGAAGGGCTCGATCTGGATCCTGGAGGTCGAGTCAGGGGTGATCCGGGCCGAGACCTACCTGCCCCCGGCTTGAGAGCGCCTGACTCATTCCGTTAGACGCTCTGAACAGCCGGCAGCGAGAGCCGGTCGAGCAGCTCGAGCAGCACACCCTCGCGCAGGCCCCCGCGACCGACCTCGAGCGGGACGCCGAGGAGGCCCTGGAGCGCGGTGATGATGGCGGCGCCGGCGGGCAGCGCAGGGGCACGCCATCGGTCGATGCCGTAGCGGGCGGCGAGCTCGGCCGCCGGCGTCCTCCGCAGCAGGTCGAACGCCTCGCGGAGCTCGTCCGGCCCGAGGGAGGGGCCGACCAGCTTGCGCAAGGACCGGGCGGTCCCGCCGACGGCGACGGCCCCGCCGGGCAAGGGGGGCGTCAGCGCGGTCACCGCCGCGCGAGCTTCCAACCGGAGCGCGGCCAGCTCCTTCTTGCCCGGCGGATCTGAATGCGGGATGCGCGCGCTCAACCGGAGCGAGCCGAGGTCGATCGACCGGAGCCAGGATGGCCCGTGCTCGACCGTCCCGACCGCGACCTGGGCCGAGCCACCGCCGACGTCGCAGACGGCGACCGCGCCGCTGCGAGCCACGCCGGCGAGGGCGCCTTCGAACGCGAGCCTGGCCTCCTCCTCGCGGGTGAGGACCCGCGCCTCCAGCTCGGTCGCGCGCGAGAGCAGGTGGATGAGCTGCGCCGAGTTCCGCGCCTGCCGACCCGGCGAGGCGACGACGACGTCGATCAGCCCGGTGCCGGCGCAGCGGGCTTCGTCGACGAAGCCGGCGACGCACTCGACCGTCTCCGCCAGCTTCGGAACGGAGATCGCGCCGAGGCGCTCGACGTCCGCGCCGAGCCCGACCACGCGCCTGCCTGTGGCCACCTCGACCATGCGGCCGTCTGCCCGTCTGCCGACCAGCAGGCGGATGGTGTTCGAGCCGACGTCGACGACCGCGACGTTCATCGGCCGCATTGTCACGAGCGCCCCGGCTGTGAAGCGGGGACGGTCTGGTAACGGTTCGGTTAAGCCGTCACGCGCGGGGCCGACGGCGGCGCCGCGCGGAGCGCATGAGCACCACCTGGGCGGACCGCGGCTGGTCGTTCTTCTTCGGTGCCCGGCGCTTCCAGGTCCCGTCCGACTGGAGCTCCCAGGCCGTTTCGTCCTCGAGCAGCACGTCGAGCGCAGCGCCCAGGCGCTGCTGGAGCCGAACGTCGGGGACGGGCACGACCGCCTCGAGCCGGTGGTCGAGGTTGCGCGGGAGCAGGTCGGCGCTGCCGATGTAGTACGCCCGCTCGCTGCGTGCCTCGAAGTGGAAGACGCGGCTGTGCTCGAGGAACCGGCCGAGGACGCTCCTGACGCGGATGTTCTCGCTCATCCCCTTCACGCCGGGGCGGAGCGTGCAGACGCTGCGGACGATCAGGTCGATCTTCGCCCCGGCCTGCGAGGCGAGGTAGAGCTCGTCGATGATCGCCTTGTCCGAGAGATTGTTGACCTTGAGCCGGATGACCGCGTGCTTGCCCGCCGCGGCCGCCTGCGCCACCTTGCGGATCTCGTCGACCAGGCGGTCGCGCAGGTTGAAGGGGGCGACGAGGAGCTTGCGGAACGCCTCGGGCTTCCCGAAGCCGGTGACGTAGTTGAACAGGTTGGCGACGTCCTCGGCGATCTCGGGATCGGCGGTGAACAGCCCGAAGTCCTCGTAGACGCGGGCCGTGACGGAGTGGTAGTTGCCGGTGCCGATGTGCACGTAGCGGCGGAGTCCACCCGGCTCGCGGCGGACGACCAGCGTCGCCTTGGCGTGGATCTTCAGGTTCGGGAAGCCGTAGACGACATGGACGCCGGCGCGTTCCAGCGTCTGCGACCACTCGATGTTCCGGCGCTCGTCGAACCGTGCCTTCAGCTCGACGAGACAGACGCTCTGCTTGCCGTCCTCCGACGCCTCGATCAGCGCCGGGACGAGCGGGGTCTCGTCGCTCGTCCGGTAGACGGTCGCCTTCAGGCCGATCACGTCGGGGTCGCCGGCCGCGTTGCGGACGAACGCTTCGAAGCTGGAGGCGAAGGAGTCGTACGGGTGGTGAACCAGGATGTCGGACTTGGCGATCTCGGAGAAGGTCACGGCCGGCCCGGCGCTGAACCGCGTGGCCGGTACCGGCACCCAGGGCTCGTCCTTGAGCTCGGGCCGGTCGAGCGCGGCCAGCTGCATCGCGTCGGCGAGGTCGAGCAGTCCGCGGACGAGATACACCTGCTCGTCGTCGACCCGCAGCCCGAGCTTCAGCCGCTCGAGCAGGTCGGGCGAGACCGAATCGGCCACCTCGATGCGGACGATGTCGCCGAAGCGCCGGCGGTGCAGCTCGAGCTGCACCGCCTCGAGCAGGTCGTTCGCCTCGTCGTCGACCTCGAAGTCGGCGTCTCTCGTCAGCCGGAAGGTCGCACACTCGCGGATCTCCATATGGGGGAAGAGCGACTCGAGGAAGTACGCGATGACGTCCTCGAGCGGCACGAACAGGCCGCGGGTGCCGATCTCGACGAAGCGGGCCAGCCCCTCCGGGACCTTGACGCGGGCGAGCCGCTCCTCCCCGGTCTCGGCGTCGCGGACGAAGACGCCGAGGCTGAGCGAGAGGGCGGAGATGTAGGGAAAGGGCTGGCCGGGCCCCACGGCGAGGGGGGTCAGGACCGGGTAGATCTCCTGCCGGAAACGAACGCCGAGCTCCGCAAGCTCCTCCTCGGTGCAATCGGCGACCGTGCCGATCTGCACGCCCTCGCGGGCGAGCGCCGGGACCAGGTCGTCGGCCCACAGCTTCGCCTGCCGCTCGTTGAGCGCCTCGACCCGTGCTCGGATCTCCGCGAGCATCGCCCTCGGCGTGCTGCCGTCGTCGGAGCGCACGTTCAGCCCCGAAGCGGCCTGGTCGAGCAGGCCTGCGACGCGAACGGCGAAGAACTCGTCCATGTGGGACGAGAAGAACGCGGCGTACTTCACGCGCTCCAGCAGCGGTGCGCTCCGGTCGAACGCCTGCTCGAGCACCCGCGCGCTCCAGTCGAGCCTGGAGAGCTCCCTGTTCAGCAGCCTGCTCGCCGCCTTGGCGCGTCGAGCGATGGCCGCCTTGCCGTCGACGGACTTCGAAGCCTGGGTCATACGCTTACTTTGACTGGGCTTCGAGCTTGTAGCCAACTCCGTGCCGCGTGTGGATGAAGATGTGATGGGACGATTGCCGGTCGATCTTGTCACGGAGCTTCCGCACGAAGACGTCGACCGTGCGGTCACGGTAGCGCTGTCGGCGACCCCAGATGCGCTGCATCAACTCCTCCCGGCTGACCACGCGACCGCGCTCGAGCGCGAGCGCGTGGAGGAGGCGGAACTCGGTCAGCGTCAACTCGGCACTGTGCCCGTCGACGTAGGCCTGCACGTTGGCGGGGTCGATCACGAGCTCCTCGATCTCGATACGGTCGCCGCGGTCGGGTGCCTGGGCCCTGACCCCGCGCCGCACGGCCGCCCGGACACGGGCGACCAGCTCTCCCATCGAGAACGGCTTCACCAGGTAGTCGTCGGCCCCGAGCTCGAGCGCGCGGATCCGGTCGCCCTCGGTGCCGCGCGCGCTGACCACGACGATCGGCGTGCCGATCCCCTCGTCGCGAACGGTCTCGATCAGCTCCCATCCGTCCAGGCCGGGGAGCATCAGGTCGAGCACGCATGCGTCGGGGCGCTCGTAGCGCAGGCGGGCCAGGCCGAGCTCTCCCCGCTCGACCGCGACGGCGTCGAAACCGCCCGCCTCGAGGTGTCGCGCCATGCCGTCGGCGATCACGTCGTCGTCTTCGACGATCAGCACGCGAGGCATGACACCTACGATAGATCCGGCTTCCGGCCGAGCCGGTGATCATCTGGTGACAATCTGGTGAAGCGTTTTCGACGCTCTGCCGCGCCCGTGCAGGCGCCCGAGTCGCCGCGGGCGGACGTCGACCGCGCCCGCGCCCTGATCGAGGAGAGCCGCGAGATCGTCGTCGTCCTGGACGAGTCGCGCCGTGTCGTCACCGCGAGCCGGCGGGCGCGCGAGTCGCTCGACGGCCTGATCGAGGGCTCGGTGCTGCCGGACGAGCTCCTCCACCTCGGCGGGCGGACGCCGATCGAGATTCCCTACACGCTCGGCGAGCGCCAGGAGACGCTCGTGTACCTGAGCGCGCCCGGCGAGCTGGCCGCCTACCAGGAGCTCCGGGCCGGCTTCACCGCCGCCGTCTCCCACGAGCTGCGGACGCCGCTCGCCCGGCTGATGGCGCTGCTCGAGAGCGCCCAGCTGCCGGGCGCCGACCAGGACGACCTGATCGGGCGGGCCAAGGTCGAGGTCGAGCGGATCGGCGAGCTGATCGACGACGTGCTCTTCCTCAGCGAGCTCGAAAGCGGGCGCGCGGTGGTGGCGCTCGGCTCGATCAGGGCGCTGCCCGTGATCGACCAGGTCGTTTCCGAGGCGGCCGACCGGGCGGCCGCCGCCGGCGTCGAGCTCAGGGTCGAGTGCACCGCCTCCTTCGACCTCCCGCTGCGCGCCCGGATGCTCCAGGTGGTGGTCGGGAACCTGGTCGAGAACGCGATCCGGTATGCAGGCCCCGGTGTGACCTGCACCGTCTCCTGCGTCGAGGACGCCGACGGGCGGCGCCTGGTCGTGTCGGACGACGGCTCGGGGGTCCCCGAGGACGACCTGCCGCGCCTGTTCGAGCGCTTCTACCGCGCGGACCAGGCCCGCTCGAGCCGTGGCACAGGCCTCGGGCTCGCGATCGTCAAGCACGTGGTCGCCGCCGCCGACGGGACGGCCGAAGCGACCGCGACCCCCGGCGGCGGCCTAACCGTCACGTGCTCGTTCCCGGCCGGGCTCTGATAGACACCGGGCCGTGCGGATCCGCTTCACGCCCGAGCGCACCGAGTTCTTCGACCTGTTCTCGCGGGCGTCCTCGAACGCCGTCGACGTCGCGCGGCTCGGGCTGGAGCTGTTCGAGCGCTTCCCCCAGGACGGTGCCGAGCTGATCGGCCGGATCAAGGAGCTCGAGCACACGGGCGACGACCTCACGCACGAGATCGTCGGCCAGATCAACAAGACGTTCGTCACCCCGTTCGACCGCGACGACATCTACCGGCTCGCCGCGGCGATCGACGACGTCTGCGACTTCGTCGACGAAGCCGCGGACCACCTCGGCTCGTGGGGCGTCTCGGAGGTGCCTCCCGACGCGCGCGCGCTCGCCGATATCGTCCTCCGCCAGACGATCCTCCTCGACGAGGCCGTCCAGCGCCTCCAGGGGTTCAAGGACTCGAGCCGGCAGCTGAACGAGCTGCGCGATCTCGAGGACGAGGGCGACCGCCTGTTCCGGGACGGCGTCGGCGCGCTCTTCCGGTCGGGCGCCGACGCGCTGACGGTGATCCGGTGGAAGGACATCTACGAGGGGCTCGAGGAGGCGGTCGACGCCTGCGAGAACGCGGCGGACGTGCTCGAGGCGATCGTGGTCAAGAACCGGTAGCGGAAGCGGTGGAAGGGGACGTCCTCCTCGTCGTCGTCGTGGTCGTCGCGCTCGGGTTCGACTTCACCAACGGCTTCCACGACACGGCGAACGCCGTCGCGACCTCGATCTCGACGCGGGCCCTTTCACCGAGGCTGGCGGTCGCGATCGCGTCCGTCGCCAACCTCGTGGGCGCCTTCGTCACCACCGCCGTCGCCGCGACGGTCGGGAGCGGCGTGCTGGACACCCAGCTCGTGACCACGAAGACGGTTCTCGCCGCGCTCTTCGGCGCGATCGCCTGGAACCTGGCCACGTGGTGGCTCGGGCTGCCGTCGAGCTCGTCGCACGCGCTGATCGGCGGCCTGGTCGGCGCGGCGATCGCCCAGTCCGGGGTAGAGGGCGTCCAGTGGCACAACCTGGCCCACAAGGTGATCATCCCGGCGTTCATCGCCCCGACGATCGCCTTCGCCGCAGCGTTCGTCCTGCTGATCGCGATCTTCTGGGTCTTCCAGCGGATGCCGTCCTCGGCGGCGAACCGGACGTTTCGGATCGGCCAGCTGTTCTCCGGCACGTTCGTCGCCTTCACCCACGGCGCGAACGACGCGCAGAAGACGATGGGCGTGATCGCGCTCGCGCTGCTCGCGAACGGCTCGATCGACACCTTCTACATCCCGACCTGGACCAAGATCGCCGCCGGCGTCGCGATCGCCGCCGGCACCTACGTCGGCGGCTGGCGGATCATGCGGACGATCGGGCAGCGCTTGTACAAGATGGAGCCGCCGGCCGGTTTCGCCTCGCAGGTGACTGCGGGCGCAGTGATCGACGTCGCCACCCGGCTCGGGTATCCGCTCTCGACCACGCACGTCATCTCGGGCGCCGTGCTCGGCTCCGGCTCGACGCGCCGCT
>Ga0070680_100004071_pt1 | contig 10949 bp, 9 predicted proteins | sample KBSC73BmetaG_FD_64672 | JGI IMG/M metagenome (GOLD analysis project Ga0070680, IMG submission 64672) | Corn rhizosphere microbial communities from Kellogg Biological Station, Michigan, USA - KBS C7-3B metaG | ecosystem: Host-associated > Plants > Roots > Rhizosphere | place: USA: Michigan...
GCCCACGATCAGATACAACAGGGCCACGGCGGCCCGCAACGATATCTGCGGGAAGGGATGCATCTCGCCCGTCAGCAACGACAGACACAGTAACACCGCGCCACCGACCATCATTTCCGCGCCGGCCGCCAGGGGAACTGATTTGGGCAATGGCATCGAACGGGTGAGTACTGCACCGAGTGTCCAAGCGACACTGCCGCCTAAGATGACGAGGCACGGGAATAGGCCGAATGACTGCCCGGTGTTGTTCAGCAGCAGCAATGCAACACCCAGGAAGCCCAGCGCCACCGCCGCGAGCATTCGCCAGCGAAACGGCTGCCGGCGGAAAACGAACACCTCGAGAATCATGGCAACGATAGGCAACGTCGCCTCGAGCACCGCGGTAAGCCCGGAGGGCACGTATTGCTCCGCCCAGAAAAGCGCTCCGTAGGTGACGACAAACATGCACACCGCGATGACGAGGATGCTGCGCCACTGTGCAGCCGAAGGCGCCGGCTGTCCCCGCAGCCGCAGGAAGAGAAACAGCAGCGACCCGGCCGTAAAGAAGCGCAAGCCCGCCGTAAAAAACGGCGGGATCTCCAGGACCGCGACGCGAATGGCCAGAAATGTCGCGCCCCATAAGAAATAGATCGCCAGGAATGCCAGCAGAACCCGCAGGTCCAGCCCGCCGGCTCGCTCAGTGGGGAGCTTGACTGTAACCGCTGAAGTCTCCATAGACGGTTAGTATGCCCCTTCCCCGTTAACCTGTAAAATCGTATTTGGAGGTTAGAACAGCACATTCATGTCCGCAGACGCCAAAGGCACGCTTTTCGACCTGTGCGGTGGCCACCCCGCCCTCGACCTCGTCAATTCGCTCGATAACCGTTTCCGCGCGGACGGGCCGGACGAAATGCTGGTCAGCTACGGCGACCTTCTGCGTTTTCTCGAGGAGAGCGGACTGCTGAGCCGCCAGCACGTGCGCGCTCTGAGTAGGACTGTCGCCCCGGAGGCAGCGGCACAGGCACTACACTGCGCACACGAGCTTCGCGAAGCGACGGCCGCGGTGCTGTACGGCATCCTGGACAGAAAGGACCCGCGGCAACAGGACATCAGCGTGTTGGAACAGCATTTTCTCGATGCAGCCCGCCACCGCGAGCTACGGTGGGGAGCCGAAAAGAGCGGCAACGCACGGCCGGCGCAGTCAGCATTTTCCGGGGAAGCGGGGTTTGCCTGGGCCTGGGGCCGCTATGAGAAAGAGCCAAACCTGCCGGTCTGGACTCTTGCCGAGTCGGTGTCGGACATTCTCCTGTCGCCGGACATGGCTCGCGTCCGTACCTGCGCCGCTGACACGTGCCGCTGGCTCTTCCTCGACACGAGCAAGAACCACACGCGACGCTGGTGCAACATGAAAGTCTGTGGCAACCGCATGAAGGCGCGCCGCTTCCAGGCGCGGCACGAGCAGACCTGACCTCTCACGACGCGCGCACAACGTCGTGGACCCCGCAACGGCTCCCTTCGCCGCGACTCCTAGTTTTGCCGCACCGCAACCCCGGAGAGCGCATTGCCGAACCGATGAATCTCGGCCAGAGTGTTGTAATGGACGAGCGAGACTCGCACGACACCTGACTCGACCGGCACATTCAGGCGTTTCATGAGGCGAGGGGCGTACATGTGACCATCGCGGACCCCGATGTTCGCCCTCGCCAGAGTTTCGGTCACGACCTGGGGCGGGACACCCGGCAAGTTGAAGCAGAACGTCGGCACGCGCTCCCCCACCCGGGCATCGTCATCTATCCCATACACCTGCGCGCCGCACTCGCGAAGCACGCGTCCCAACTCGAGCGACAAACCTTGCTCGTAGGTCCGGATGGCCTGCATCGCATGGCGCGCATCTTCACGGAGCGACCGCGCATCGGGAGTTCCTTCCCCGCCACTCAGAATCCGCCCGAGTTGTGCGAGGTAAGTGACTGCCGCATCCATGCCCGCCACGTGCTCATACACAAAAGTACCGGCTTCAATTTTCCCCGGGGGCTCGTCCGGAATGAAGTCCTCGCGAAAGGTCGGCAGCTTCGTCAACAGCTCGTAACGACCCCACATGAAGCCCATGTGGGGCGCAAAGATTTTGTAGCCGGAGCACACCAGGTAGTCGCAATCGAACGCCTGCACATCGATCGGACCATGCGGCCCGTAATGCACGCTGTCGAGGAAGATCTCCGCGCCAACCGCATGAGCCAGATCCGCAGCCGCGCGGACATCGACGATCGAGCCGAGAGCATTGGAAGTCAACGTGCAGGCGACCATGCGCGTCCGGGTGGACAGAAGCGGTTCCAGATCCTCCGGATACAGGCAACCGTCCGAGCGCATTCTCCACCAGAGCAATCTGGCGCCCATTCTCTCCAGGGCCAGCCAGGTCTCCACATTCGCGGCATGGTCGAGATCTGTCACAATGATCTCGTTTCGATCCTGTAGAGTGAGCCCGACGGCCAGACTGATGGTGCGAATGAATGATGTGGCGTTCATTCCGAACGCGATCTCTTCCGGCCGGCGAGCGTTGAGGAACGCGGCGACACTCTGCCGGGCGCGGGCGATGGTTGCATCGACCGCGATGCTCTGAGGGTACCGCCCACCGCGCTGCACGTTATGCTCGATGAGGTGGCGGTTCACCGCATCCAACACGACCTGGGGTACCTGCGCCCCGGCCGCGTTGTCGAAGAAAACGAACGAGCCGGCCCGCTGCAGTGCCGGGAATTGCGCGCGCAGCGCCTCTACGGGGAACGTGTGGATCATGGTGCGCGAAACTATGGCGGCTCGTCGAATTGGCTGTCAATCACTGCTGCGGGCCGCGCGGCCCAAGATATTTCCGTGAACACGAGCGCTAGGGGAGACAATGAGTTGGGTCGTTCTGCTGTCCTTGGTCGTCTGGTTGTACCTGGTCCTGGCGCACGGGCGCTTCTGGGCTTCCACCCCGGAATTATCCCCCGCCGTACCGGAGCAGCCACCGGATGTTGACATCATCGTCCCCGCACGGGATGAAGCGCAGACCATAGGTCCTGTCATCGCATCGCTCGCCGCGCAAACTTATGCGGGCCAGTTCCGCATCATCCTCGTCGATGACAACTCGACCGATGGGACGGCGGCCCACGCCGGCACCGCCTCCAACCTGCGCATCCTCACCGGGCAACCCAAACCGCCCGGCTGGTCGGGCAAACTGTGGGCGCTCAATCAAGGGATCGCGGCGAGTAGCGCGCCGGTATTGTTGTTTACCGATGCCGACATCGTGCACGACCCCCGGCACCTGTCAGCCCTCGTCGCAGGCTTGCAGCGGCCTGAAGGCCGGGCGCGTGTCGACATGGTGAGCGAGATGGTCCGGCTGAACTGCACCAGCCTCGCGGAGAAAGCGCTGGTGCCTGCGTTCGTCTACTTCTTCCAGATGCTCTATCCGTTCGCCCGTGTGAATGATCCACACTCCCGTGTGGCCGCCGCCGCTGGAGGCACCGTTCTCATCCGGCGCGAGGCGCTGGACCGGATCGGGGGTATTGCCGCGATCCGCAACGCCCTGATTGACGACGTCACTCTCGCGCAAGCGGTCAAAAGCTCCGGGCGAAGCTCGGCCGCAGCGGTCTACCTGGGACACTCCGGGCTTGCGACCTCCATCAGACCTTATCCGGGCTGGAGCGATCTGTGGCAGATGGTGTCGCGAACCGCATTCACGCAACTGCGGTATTCGGCGCTCCTGTTGTTACTCACGCTCGCCGGCCTGACGTTGGTGTGGCTCGTCCCGCCGTGGGCGATTCTGTTCGGCCACGGCTGGGTGCGGATCGCAGGTCTCGCAACCTTTCTGCTCGCCGGGCTCAGCTACCTCCCGACCCTGGCTCGCTACAGGTGCAATCCGTTGTGGGCGTTGGCTCTGCCATTCATCGCGAGCTTCTACATGGCCGCCACCATCGGCTCCGCGCTGAACCATTGGTTTGGCAAGGGCGCGCGTTGGAAGAATCGCGCCTACTGAAATTCAACGGCCACGTTGCTGAAGGTCCTTGAGTAGACCGGCGTAAACGTCCGGCTTGAAACCCACCAACACGCGAGCGCCGACCTCCAGTACCGGCCGCTTGATCATCGAGGGCTGCTCGAGCATCAAGGCGACGGCCTTGCGCTCGGTGAGGTCCGTCTTCTGCCCGTCCGGCAGCTTGCGGAACGTGGTGCCGCTGCGGTTGAGCAACGTCTCCCAACCGACCTTCCCACACCAACGCGCCAGGGACGCCGCATCGATGCCGGAAGCCTTGTAATCATGGAACGCGTACTGCACCTGGTGGCCGTCCAGCCAGGTGCGCGCCTTCTTCATGGTGTCGCAGTTCTTGATGCCGTAGAGGGTAACGCTCATAGTTCTTTATGATGGTAATCGTAGGCGAGCCGATAAAAAAAACGCCGGATCGGGTGGCCATCCCGGGTCAACATACCCTCGTGGATCGGATCCAACCGCCGCATGTGCGCTCTGACGGCAGGCGTGTCGAGATCGCCCTCATCCCAACTGACGAGCAGCAGGTCGCGCCCTAGCAGCGATTTCTCGGGAAACCAGCGCTTGTACATCAAGCCGAGCCCCCCGAAGAGCACGTCGCTCGATGTCAGATTCACCGCCCGCGTGGGGTCGGGCGAATAGAACACCAGCTCGCCGGCCGTCTCGTAACGATCCATCGTCATGATGATGGGGTCGCTACCGGTTTGTTTGCGGACATCCTGCTCGATAACCGCCATTTGCGCGCCCAGGCTGCGCCAGCCTACCGGCACCAGCTCCATGTGTCTGCTGTAGCCCACCCCGGGCAGACCCAACACAAAATAATGAAACGCCCCGCAGAAGATGAGAAGCAACGTAATCAACGTCGGTGTCCAGGCGCGGCGTGACCAGGCACGCACACCATGGCTGCCGGACGCCGCTACCGCAAAGGCAAGAGGCGGCACGGCCGCGATCCACAATGCGCCCGTCCAATCGAACTTGACCTCGTGCCGCAGGCTGAAAAGGAAGAACACCGCGAGCGGGGTGAGGATCGCGAGTTGCAGAAAACGCCGGCGGCGCAAGGCCTCGGCAGGGACGGGGTCCTTGTTCCATAAGCTCGGCGCCAGACTCACAGCACCCACGGGAGTGAGCAAAATCAAAGCCGACAAGATCAGCTTGTGAAGGGCGAACTGCGGCCGTTCCGCCAGACGGCGCGAAGTCTGAAAGGCGAAGGAAGCCCATTCGTGGCTGGCGTTCCAGTAGATCACCGGAAAGAAGATGACCACGGCCAGCAACCCGGCCACGTAGGGCCGCCAGTTGCGCAGCCAGGCGCGTGACGGGCCGTCCAGCGCAATGAAAATCAACATCGCCGGGACGAGCATACCGATCGTGTATTTCGACAGTAACCCCAGACCGAGCGAAACGCCCGCTCCCCACCAGGCGCGAGCGCGGCCGGCGAGGAGCGCCCGCTCGAGATAATAAAGTAGCGCGGCCCAGGCGGCCGTCATCGGCGCATCGGGCGTCATGAGGATGCCGGCGAAGAAAAAGAACGGCAGCAGCTGCATCAACACCAGCGCCACCAGCGCGCTCGCCTCGTCGAACAGATTGCGCGTCAGCCGGTACACGAAGAACGAGGCCACAGCGCCCGAGCACAGGGCGCCGAATCGCACACCGAATTCCGTCGTGCCGAATACGTTCGTACCCAACCAGATGAGCCACGCCACCATCGGCGGGTGATCGAGATACCCGATATCCAGATGGAGAGCGTAGTTCCAGTAGTAGGTCTCCTCGGGCAGCATCTCCACCTGCCCGCTGTAGACGAGGCGCAGCAACCAGGCGCATGCGACCAGGCCGACGGCCAACGTCTGCCACAGAGAGCTGCTGCCCAGGACCCAGGATCGGGAAGCGAAGCAGAACGAGTTCCCGATTCCCACCAGAATTGCCGCTGTCGCCGCGGCAAACACCATTGCCCCCTCTGGCGGTAAACCCCAACGGATGAGCAACGCGAGCACACCGCCACGCACAAACAGGACGGCCAGGGCAACGACGAGCAGGTGGCTGTAGACCAGTGGGTCGCGTGCCCGGCCTTGCGCAGCCACCACCATGCGGACGTTCAAAAAATAGTTCAGAAGGGTGGCGCAGGCGAAGCTGGCGATGTGAGCCGGACTCATCGCCGTGCCGGCATGAATCGCCACAATAAAAATGATGAGATCCGCGAGCGGCGGGGCCAACGCGGCGAGCGTTTTTTTCATCGCGCTACGATTCGCCGATGGCGGCCGATGGAGGCGGCGGATGATGACGTGCACAGCATGGGAGTTCAACCGCACCTTGGCTCGACCACGGCGGCGGCTTGCGGCCGCTGAATACGGGTGGGATAGTTCGCCGTTCGAACGACGGCCTCTACGCGTTATATCACGTTCGATATAGCGAGTGTGGTCTACTGATACGGGCCGTCCGCATGGGGAGCAAAAGAATGAGCACATCTTCGACTGGCAGGCGTGTTGGAATCATCATCGGCGTCATTGTGCTCCTCGGACTCGGCGTGCTCGCCTGGGCCGCGATTCGGCCCGGACCGCTGGCCTTCGCCGGCGGCAAGACCGTGCCGCTCGCCCAATACGATGGCCATCCAACCGGCGTCCCGGCTGACTTCACGGAGACGGACAAGCTGGCCCGCGGCAAGTATCTGACCGAGGCCGCCGACTGCCAGGCCTGCCACACGACCGAAGGCGGCCAGCCTTTCGCCGGCGGCCGGCCGTTTGTCACCGATTTCGGCACGCTGTACTCACCCAACATTACCCCGGACAAGGAAACGGGCATCGGGGATTGGAGCGATGCGGAGTTCCTCAAGGCCGTGCATGAAGGCATCGGCAAGGGCGGCATGCGTCTCTATCCCGCCTTTCCGTACGCGGCCTACACCTATCTGACGGACGAGGACGTGCTCGCCATCAAGGCTTACCTGTTCACACAGCCGGCCGTGAAAAACACGGCGCCGCAGAACCAGCTCGGGTTCCCATTCAACCAGCGCTGGCTGATGGGAATCTGGGCCACGCTGTATGACCCGAACAAGCGTTTCGAGCCGCATCCGGATCACACCCCGGAGTGGAACCGGGGTGCCTACCTCGCCGAAGCGCTGGGCCATTGCGGCGACTGCCACACGCCGCGCACGCCGTTCCAATCGCTCGACAATCGGCACAAGTTCGCAGGCGGCAACTCGGAAGGCTGGCGCGCCTACAACCTCTCGAGCGACAAGGAGTCGGGCATCGGCACGTGGAGCCAGGAGGACCTGGTTCGGTATCTGAGCACGGGCCATTCGGAGGACCGCGGCTCGGCATTCGGTCCGATGGCCGAGGCCGTGCACTTGAGCTTCGCGAAAATGACTGCGTCGGACATCAAAGCGATCGCGGAATACGTGCGCAGTGTCCCGCCGGTCGACAGCCCCGACCTGCCGGCCCCGAAGGCCGAGCCGGCGCCCACAGATCCGTCCAAGGGTGTGGCAATGGATGAAAATGCCAAGGGCCGGGAGTTCTTTGCCGGCGCTTGCGCCGGCTGTCATGGTTGGTCGGGCGCCAACTCGCTCGTCACCCATGCGACACTGGTCGGCACACGCGCTATCAACGATCCGTCGGCGACGAACGTCGCGCTGGCCGTCATGCGTGGCGCGGGGCCATTACCGGCTTCCAACGATCTCGCGGTCATGCCGGCGTTCGGCTCCGCTTATTCGGATGCCGATATCGCCGCCGTTTCAAACTACGTCACTGCACGATTCGGCGCGAAGGGCTCGCGCATTACCGCAGAGGACGTGCGCAAGCTGCGCGACTCGCAGTAGCGGCGGGATCCTCGGAGGCCGACGTCGTCGTCCTCCGGAGCTCGCGCGGCTCGTTCATATTCCACCGCCGCCCGCGATGGAGGGTAGCCCGGTTGTCCCAGATCACGAGGTCACCGGGCTTCCAGACGTGGCGGTAAACGAACTGGCGTTGAGTGGCGTGCTCCAGAAGATCCATCAATAACACGCGCCCTTCGGCGACCGTCATGCCGAGAACGCGCCGCGTGTGCGCGCCGATAAACAAAAGCTTGCGTCCCGAGCCCGGATGCGTTCGGACGATCGGCCATACGACCGGCGCAAATACAGAGCGTGCCGCATCCGTGTAATCATCGTCGCCCAGCATGGTGCGGGAGTGCATCGCATAGTGCTCCGCCTCCAGGCCCTCCAACTCCGCTTTCATCCGAGCATCCAACGCGTCGTAAGCCGCCCGCATGTCGGCAAATTCCGTCTCACCGCCCCACGAGGGCAATTGCACGGCCAACAGCAGGGAGTATTTCGCCGACGGCTTCTGAAAAGAGCTGTCGCTGTGCCAGAGTTGATTGGCCATGTTGTTGACGATTTTCCGACTGGTGCGGTCGACCGGTTTGCCCTCCGCGTCGAGATTCGACATGTCGGCTACTTCGGCGTAACCGGTACGCGGCGGTGCTGCGGGGGACTCCCTGCCCCGGTTGTGGACCACACGCGCGAAGCCGAGCTCGAGAGTGCCGAGTTGCTCCGTCATGGCTCGCTGCTGTTCGGGCGTCATGAGCTGATCGTGAAACACCAGGATGCCGTAATGATCCATCCCGGCATGAATCGCCGCGACGGTTGCGGCGGCAAGCGGCTTACGCAAATCGACGCCGCTCACCTCACCGACAAACACCGGGTGCAGCGGACGGATTTCCATCAGACACTCCCGTTGAGTGTGATACTGATCGGGCAGTGATCGCTGCCCATCACGTCGGCATGGATTTTCGCGGACTTCACGGCGCCGCGGAGCTTGTCCGACACGAGGAAGTAGTCGATTCTCCATCCCACGTTGCGTGCCCGTGAGTTGGCGAAATTACTCCACCACGTGTAGTGCCCGTTGCCTTGTGTGAACAGGCGGAAGGTGTCGACGAACCCGGCGTCGAGCATGTTCTGAAAGCCCTTGCGCTCCTCCTCGGTGAAGCCTTTCTTGCCGCGGTTGGGTTTGGGGTTCGCCAGGTCGAGCTCGGTGTGAGCGACGTTGAGATCGCCACAGAAAATGACCGGCTTCTTTTTCTCGAGCTGCTTGCAATAAGCCAGGAATGCCGGGTCCCAATGCTGGAATCGCAGCGGCAGGCGGCTCAGGTCATCCTTCGCGTTCGGGGTATAAACCGTCACCACGAAAAACTTCGGGAATTCGGCCGTGATGAGCCGGCCTTCCTCCTCGCTGTCGCGCTCCAACTCGTCCGCGAACCGAAACTTCCTGGCGAAGCTCTCGGGAAAGCCGTTGATGACTTTCAACGGCTCCTCCCTTGCAAAAATGGCGGTGCCCGAATACCCCTTTTTCTGCGCCGAGTGCCAGTACTCGTGGTAGCCGGCGAGCTCGATCTCAATCTGCCCCCGCTCTGCCTTGGTCTCCTGGAGACACAGAATGTCGGGCTTGTGGGCGCTCATGAACGCCTGAAAGGTACCTTTCTTCAACGTGGCGCGGATGCCGTTGACGTTCCACGAATATAGTTTCATACGGCAAAGTCTACCTCAGGAGGTTCCCCCGGGCCCGGGCGCCCGTTACCACAGTGTTGCGCCCTGAAGCCGTTGCGTGAATGACGCGCACCAGGCTTGACGCGCCCCATTGCACGAGGCGGTTGCAGGAACGGCCTGGGGCGCTGGCGCAGCCTCGGCCAAGGTCAACTAAAATCCCACCGCTGCGTTTCAATGAGATGGATCGCACGAGGGTGTGCCTATGATCAAGCAGCTTGTTCGCACCGGCATCGTCGCCGTTGCGGTTTTTGGAGGGCTGGCCGCATGTACATCACTGCGTGTCACCTCTGATGTCAACAGGGCCGTTGTCGGCTCCGTTCAGTGCCACACCTTCGCTTGGGCGGGCGCATTCAAGGGCGACAGCCCGATGCGCAACGGCATTGCCAATCCGGTGAATGAAGCTCGCCTGCGCGGTGCAATCACCGCACAACTCGCGGCCGTCGGCGTGCAGCCCGTAGCGGCGGGCGGTAACGCGGACTGCCTGGTGGGCTACGGAATCGGCGCCCGCACCGCCATTGAAGGCGCCTACCCGGCTGGCTGGGGCTGGGGTTGGGGAGCCGGATATGGCTGGGGGTGGCGCCACGGCTTTGCCGGTGGGTACTACGGCTGGGACGAGCCTTACATCTACCACGAAGGCATCATCGCGGTGGACCTGTATGACGCCCGCAGCAAACAGCCCATCTGGCACGCTTCCGCCAATCAGAGCCTGCAGGGCGCGGTCGGTGCCCAGGCGGAAGAGAAGATCGACAAGGCGGTTGCCGCGATCTTCACGAAGTATCCGCACACCTGAGCGCGGTGTGGCGGGGCCGGCCCTACGGGCCTACTTGGGTGCCCTTCGGGCCTACTTGGGTGTGATCGCGAGCGCTGAGACGAGGGCCTGCCCTCGCGTCGGCTTGAAATCGATCTGAATGTAACCGTCCCTTGCGGTGCCCTCGACGGTGCGCATGACGCCCTTCAGCTTCCCTCCGGCCGCCTTGAAGACATCGAGGCTCTCGAGAACCGTCTTTCCGTTGAGAGCGACATCAAAGACCCGCTCGCCGTTTGCGTTCGCCTCGGGCTCTATGAATCGCAACGTGACTCGGTAGCGGCCGGTGGGAACCGGAATGCGATAGGAAAACGAGCCTTCGCGGAAGCTGTCGTAGAGGGTTGCTGTATCGCCGCTGCCGTGGAGTCCGTCGCCGGGCTGCTCTGCTGTATCGCCGCTGCCGCGGAGTCCGTCGCCGGGATGCTGCGCTGTATCGCCGCTGCCGTGGGATCCGTTGGCGGGCTGCTGGGCTCCAACGCTCGCCGTGATTTGCGTTCTTTTCCCGGCTGGTGTGTCCGGGGGGTCGATGCCCTTGCCCTCGCCGCCAATGAAGTACATATCCGAGCCATAGCGCTCCCCCATGGGGCTGCCGACCGAGCGGCTAGCGAGGGAATCTCCAGCGGGGACGGGCCCGGTCTCCTGCGGTA
>Ga0070680_100004073_pt1 | contig 10948 bp, 7 predicted proteins | sample KBSC73BmetaG_FD_64672 | JGI IMG/M metagenome (GOLD analysis project Ga0070680, IMG submission 64672) | Corn rhizosphere microbial communities from Kellogg Biological Station, Michigan, USA - KBS C7-3B metaG | ecosystem: Host-associated > Plants > Roots > Rhizosphere | place: USA: Michigan...
GGCTGAAAGCTTATGCCAAGGCCCATTACACAACGCCCATACGGATCCGCCGTAAGTTTATGTTGCAGATTCACACCATAGGCCGCCGCTAAAGTTTCCGGATTGGTCTCTTCGCTGCCTTTTCCATTCCGTGCCGCTAGAGTGCCGCTCGCTGAGGGGCACGCGTCAGGTCAGCGGAGGGGTGCGTTTAATGTTTCGTAGTTTGCTATTGGGGCTGTGCGCCGTGTTGGCGACAAGCGTCTGGACGAGCGCTGAGGCTCGCTACAGACACCATCGGCATTATCACCATAACTATTCCGATAGCCGTGATCAGCTCATTATCATTTCCGAACAAGACGTCGACCTGTCACTCGATCGATTTACGATCGATGTTAGACAGGCGAAGGGAGCCTACAAAGGCATTCGCGTCAAAAACGCGATGGGCAAGTTGTTCGATCTGCAGCGGGTCCAGATCGTCTACAGCGATGGCACGGTTCATAACGAAGATCGCCAGATCGATATGTATTGGGGCGAGCGCAGCCGTCCAATCAATGAAACGCCCGACAGCCGTTTTATCGACCAGATCAACATCACGCAGGAACCGGGCCCCGGCCGCGGGCGCCTGCAGGTGATCGGGATCCAGGACGGTGAAGGACGCAGAATGGACCGCTCCGGACGAGGCGGCGGCTCGTACACGACTTCATCGCCACGACCGTCGCGGCCATCGAGCAGTTCGGACTCGGAGGTCTCGAGCGATATGCCCGTAAGGCCAACGGTTCCCGAACCGACGCAAACGGCGCCCGGTCAAGAAACCGCTGGCGGAGACGTTTTGTTCGGCGCGCAGTACGTCGGTTTCCTAACCGATCGCGACGTCATCCGCGTCGGCAACGAAGTCGGTAAGTTCGCGAAGATCCGGCTACGCATTCTCGACAACGACATTCACATCAACGAACTGAAGGTCGTCTACAACAACGGCGAAAGCGACACGCTTGCCATTGATGCCGACATCCCGAAAAATTCTCGTACAGGTTGGATCGACCTGCGAGGAGACCGGTTCATCAAAGAGATCCAGATGGTCTACCGCTCGCGGCCGAACTTCAACGGCCAAGCGCGGGTCGAAATCTTCGGCAAATATGCGCCAGGCTGGCTTGGACCCCACGGCGAAGGCCGGAAGTACAATCAGGGCTGGGTGCTACTTGGAGCACACACGGCAGGCTTCGTCGGCTTCGACAAGGACTCCATTCCTGTCGGAAGCAACGAAGGCGGCTTCAGGCGAATTCGCGTCACGGTTCGTGATCGCGCCATCACCTTGAACGAAGTCAAGGTCGTCTATTCCGATGGCGTGGAAGAGACGATACCGGTGCGTACGCGCGTCGACGCAGGCGGTACTTATGGACCGATCGATCTGAAAGGCGAGAGGCGCCAGCCCATCGATCACATCGAAGCCAAGTACCGGTCGCGTTTCTTCGACGCCTCCGCCAAGGGCAAGGGCTCGGCGATCGTCGAGGTCTGGGCCCAGCATTACTGAGGCTTCGGACCAGACGTGACGCATTTTCGAAAATGGAGGGGGCCGGCGATTGTCGGCCCTCTTTTTTCGATTGCTGGCGCCACGTGTCCGTTATTTCATGCGACACAGAGCAAAACGCGCCACAACACACGCATTTCTGACGCAAATGGCATCGACTCAGTTTCCCGAAACGAGTGGAATATGCTACGCGACGCCGATCGGCGGACGGCATTCGATTCCACTCCTGGGGGACCCAAGCCTTGAACTTGAGAATTCAGCAACCGCTTCATGCAGAGAGCCGCGTCGACATTCTCGCACGTGAGCCGCGTCCAGCGCAGGTCATCGGTTCCGATCCGATGCCCGAGACGCAAAAGCAGCGCGTCCGCCGCCTTGCTGCACATTGTCAGAAATATCGCGGCTCGGTGCCGAAGCTTGCCGTACGCCAATTGATCACGACGTTGGTACCTCTCGTCGTCGTCATCGGCGCGATGTTTGCGACGGTCGAATCCGCTTATTGGGCGACGCTGCTTCTGGCGCTGCCCGCAGCCGGCCTGCTGGTCCGCGCCTTCATCATCCAGCACGATTGCGGCCACGGTTCATTCTTCGCCTCGCGTACGGCCAACGACTTTGTCGGCAGATGTATGAGCGTGCTGACGTTCGCGCCATATGCGGTCTGGCGGCGCGAACATGCGCATCATCATGCATCGTCAGGCAATCTCGACCGCCGCGGCGCCGGCGACATCGACACCATTACTGTCCGTGAATATCTTCAGCTCTCCAAGCTAAGGAAGCTGCGCTACAGGCTCTACCGGCATCCGCTTTTTCTCTTTGGGCTCGGCGTACCGGCTTATTTCGTCATCCTTCAGAGACTGCCTTGGCTTCACGCTCTGCCGCCGCGCGACACGTGGCGCAGCGTCGTCGGATTGAACATCGGGCTCGTCGCGTTCTATCTGCCGCTCATCTATATCTTCGGCTTTTCCAACGTGCTTTGGGTCGGATTGCCGGTTCTACACATTGCGTCGGCTACGGGCGGTTGGCTGTTCTTCATTCAGCATCAGTTCGAGGAGACGACCTGGGACAAAGCCGAGGGCTGGGACTTCCAGGTCGCGGCACTCCTCGGATCGTCCTACTATAAAATGCCCAGGGTGCTGAACTGGTTCACCGGCAACATAGGTCTACACCACATCCATCACTTGAACAGCATGATCCCGAACTACCGGCTCCACGACTGCCTTGCCGCCAGTCCCGAACTGAAGTCGATCAATCGGCTCACATTGCGCGACAGCATCAAATGTGCGCGGTTGAAATTGTGGGACGAAAGTCAGCGCCGCCTGATCGGCTTCAACGAGCTTCCGGCGTACGCCTGAAGCGGTGCACGTGGGACAATGGTCCCGGGCAGCGAGAACTTATTTCGGAAGATAGCGGGGCTCGCCGCAAGGCGGGCCCTTTCCAGTTGATCTTCACGCATTGCGCCGCATGACCTTGCTAAGCTGCACGCAGGCTGCAACACGTAGTCCGCAATAACGCTCCAGCGCACGTGCGATCCAGACCCGAAAACCATGACAAAGAACGACGAACGAGGCCTGCCTGACGAGCTGATAACAGTTCGCGATTGGCTGAGATACGCCGTCACGTCGATGACGCGCGCCAAGCTCGTCTACGGTCACGGCACCACGAACGCCGTTGACGAAGCCGCTTTTCTGGTCCTAGCGACGCTTGACCTGCCGATCGACAACATCGATCCCTGGCTCGATGCGCGGCTGACCGCAACAGAACGCCAAGCCATTGCCGCCGTCATTTCAAAGCGTATCGAAACGCGCAAGCCCGCCGCCTATTTGACGAATGCGGCTTACATCCAGGGCCGCAGGTTTTATGTCGATGACCGCGTGATCGTTCCGCGCTCGCTTATTGGAGAACTCCTGGCGCAGGATCATCTTGCAGCGATCGTTCCCGATCCGATGGCCATCAATCGCGTGCTCGATCTTTGCACGGGCTCGGGGTGTCTCGCGATCCTCGCCGCTGAGGCATTCCCGGCCGCGGAAATTCACGCATGCGATATTTCGGACGATGCGCTCGCGGTCGCCGATCGCAACGTCCGCGACTATCGACTGAAGGCGCGTGTTCGCACCTTCAAGACCGATCTCTTCGATGGGCTTCCTTCCGGCGCCTACGATCTCATCATCTCGAATCCCCCGTACGTAACCGCGAAGGCCGTCGAGGCGTTTCCGCCGGAGTATCGGGCCGAGCCGCAGATCGCGCATCTCGGCGGCGCGGATGGTCTCGACCTCGTCCGCCGTATTCTTGACAGTGCCGGCAGCCGCCTGACGCCCAACGGAACTCTCATCGTCGAAGTCGGGACTGGAAAGAGGGAGCTCGAAGCGGCGCGGCCAGACTTGCCCTTCTTATGGCTCGACACGGAAGACAACGAAGCCGAGGTCTTCACGCTCCGGGCCGGAGACCTGAAACCGTCACGATCCCGCAAAGGGAAGTTGACGCGGTGATCCGCGCAAGGCGGAGAACCTCGCGCGCCGCCAGCAGGACCACCGCGTGTGTCGAACGGTGTGCGTCAGCCGAATGCGCCGAAGTGATGCGCAATGCCGGTGCCGATCTCGCGCATGAATTCGTAGGACGATTCCATCGACGTCAAGATTTCGGTTTCAAGGCGCGCATAGTCGTCAATGCCGCGCGGCCGGTAGCTCGCTTCTTCATCGAAGTCGGGCGAGCCTTTTCCACCAAGGTTCTTGGCATCGTGCGGGAAAGCCTTGCGCATGATGCTCACGACTTCCGGAATTTCGAGGCTCAGAGCCATGTCCAAAACCACGCTGTGGGATAGGCCGTCTTGCGGCGTAAAGCGCGGAAGCTGCGCTGCAAGAATATAGATGCGCATGATCAGCGCCAGCCTGATCGCCTGCAACAGATCGAGTTCAAGGCGGGTGGCATCCGGAACCTTGCCGCCCTCGATGTTTTGATCTTCGAGAATGGAGTGCAGGTCGATGGCGTCAAGCCGCAGAAGATGAACGAGTTCGGAAATGGCGCCCTGCCGGTCATCGGGCAACAGGTGCGTCGCAAGCGTGCGGAATGCGGCGTTCAACGTCTGCTCGCGACCCCACGATGCGCGCGCCGCCCATAGTCCGGCATCGAACACCTTGGCATTCGCCGCCATCGCATTGAGGCTCGAGATCGTCTTGGCGTAGGCAATCATCGCAAGCAGAGACTGCAAGCGCTTCGACGACTTCGCCAGTTTGTTGAACCGGTCGAGGTCGCTTCCGACGGCGGTTCCGAGGCCCGCAACGACGTTGGCGATATAGCCGAACTGCTGCAGGATCGCATTATTCGGAATGGCGCGCATGCGTGCCGGATTGCCACGATCCGATGTGTGCTCGCCTTGCCGCTTCACGGGCCGCGAACCGGTCTTGAACAACAGGTTCGGCCCGAAAGCGCCGAGCACCGCCCGGTACCCGTCATGCGCAAAGAGCTTCTGCTGGAAGGCCCTGAGCCGCAGGAAGAAATCCAGACTGAAATTCTGTTCGGAATAGAAAGGATCGTTTTCGACGCGCGGAATTTCGCCGTCCATGACGACGGTCGCCAAGGCGCGCGTCGTCAGGGCACGGTTGCCGAAATACATGTAACCGTCGCCGCCCTGGAAGCTCGTCTCGTGCTTCACGGGTATCTTGGCATCGGCGAAACGGTGACGCGACTCGTCCGTCATCAAGTAGTGAAGCCGCGTATAGAGAGTGCCCGGATGCGCTCCGCGGCCTACCGACTCTCCGTGCGTCGAGAAGATCAGCGTCTCGACTCCGTCGAGCTTCGCCTTATCAACGAGCGCCGCAAGACCGTTATAGTACCGCTCAATCGCCAACGTTGCCGGAATCTGGCCGATGAAGCGGCCGGCGTCCGAGAACCCCGTTTGGATGCTGAGCCGCTTACGGCCACCAACATATTCCCGGTAGGCTTCCTCCTCGACCAGGCGCTCCATGATGCGTGCGCCATTCTCGAGGCCCGACGGTGTTTCGAACAGCGGCGAGATGTCAGTGATATTGTCGACGCCGAATAGTTTGGCGAAGAACACCGCGATCAGGATCGTTGCAGGCGATTCAGCCTCGGCGATCAAAAATCGGATCGGAGTTTCCTTGTCGACATGCTTTTGGATTTGGGCCGTCAGCGCGAACTGGCGAATGGCCGTCGCCGTTTCGAGATCGAGAGTGGCGAAGTTGACCGTCTCGCGCGGGCAGTTCTTGATCATCTCGACAATGCGAGCGAGCGACTGGCTCTCCGTTAGATCGCGAGTCCATGGTTCGTGCACGTAGGCGCGGAAGGCGTTATTCAATTGCAGAGCGTTTATGCGCAAATGGATATGCGCCGTGCCGAGGCCCGTGGCGTCGACGAGCCCGGCCAACGCCGCAATGGCGCGCTTCATCTGCGGCGCTTCAACCGCATCGATCAGGTTGTCGAACAGCGTCTGCAACGGCTCGACCGTCAGCAGATTGTAGCCGTCAGTTTTGGTAATGACGTTGGCGGCTTTCGCAAGGCCTGTGGGATCGTTCGCGAAATTCTCGAGGGCTTTTATCTGCTCATCGACTGCGGCTATGCCGAGATCTAGTTTGCCGACGATCTGGCGTGCGATGCGTTGCGTCGCGTCGCCACCTTCGAGCTTGTGCTTCAGAACAACAAACCGTTCGCGGATATCTGCAAGCGCCGCACGCTTTTCCAGCAACCGCACCTGGAAGGAGAATGTCCATGCAATGTCGTTGCGGCCGTCGAGGTCATAGCCGACCCATGACGCGAAGGTCGTGAGTTTCGGCCGCAGCTTGAATGCCGCGTCGCCAAATTTCTGAGCCGCGACGCTGAAGAACCCATGCAGCAACTCTTCGTAGGCGTTGCGCAGATTGCCGATCGCGCCTTGCACGCACTTGTGCTCGTGCTGCAGCGTCAACGTCTCTTCGGGACGGTGGGGCAAGCCGATCGTCACGTCCTTGGCAGGCGTGTCGGAGACGGCAATTTCGACCATCCGGCGATAGAGCGCGTCGGAAAGACCGAAGGTTGGATGCGCGGTCAGAACGATGCCGGTGCGCGCCCGAGACCAGCGTTCGGCAAACGCCTCGATGGACCCAGCTTCGTTCGCGGTTTTTTCGACATACGTCGTGAAATCTTTAAGCGTCGATGCCTGGTCGACGTAACCGACCTTCTCGCGAAGGCGGCGCGCCCGGCGAACGCAAGCGCGATCCATCAACCGGCCGGCGAGGGCTTTCATCTCGTCGAAAGACACGGCTCCCGATTCAAGCCGGCGCGACAATTCGAAGGCGACGTTCAAAATCGGATTGAGCGATGGGTTGTCAGGGATTTGCGTTCTGAGACGCTTCAATTCCTCGATCAGCTGGCTCTCATCGAGTTTAATCGAGCTTGCAGCTGGCGTCCTGTCCTGCATTAAACCTAACCTCCACGTCCCCGTGCGGGGACAGAATGCGAGCGCCGTTCAGAGAACTCCGCGGCGAAGACCGGAGCGGCGACGCGCTCCGGTCGGCACCGAAATCAAGCTACCTTCTTCATCCGCCCGAGAACTTGCGCGACAGTCGAACCCATTTCCGAAGGCGTTGGCGCAATCGTCACGCCGCAACCTTTGAGGATCTCGACCTTCTCGGCAGCAGACTCACCGAATGCCGACACGATAGCGCCGGCATGGCCCATGCGGCGACCTTTCGGAGCCGACAGACCCGCGATGTAGGCAATCACTGGCTTCTTCATGTGTTCCTTAGCAAACAATCCGGCTTCGGCTTCCTGCGGCCCGCCGATCTCGCCGACCATCAACACGGCGTCGGTCTCGGGGTCGTTCTCGAATGCCTCGAGCACGTCGCGATGCGACGACCCATTGATGGGATCGCCACCGATGCCGACCGACGTCGAGACGCCGATACCGAGCGCCTTCATTTGTTCCGCCGCTTCATATCCAAGCGTACCAGAGCGCCCGACGATGCCGACGCGACCAGCAAGATAGATATGACCCGGCATGATGCCGAGCATCGCCTTTCCAGGCGAAATCGTGCCGGCGCAGTTCGGCCCGGTCAGCACCATGCGGCTCTCTTTCTTGTAGCGCCGCATGTAGCGCTTAACGCGGATCATATCCTGGGCAGGTATGCCATCCGTAATGCAGACGCAGTATTTAATGCCCGCGTCCGCTGCTTCCATGATCGCATCGGCGGCGAACGGCGGCGGCACGAATACGATCGATGCCTCCGCGCCCGTTTCGTCGACAGCGCCCTTGACGGTGTTGAACACCGGCCTGCCGAGATGCGATGAACCGCCTTTGCCCGGCGTCACACCACCCACGACGTTGGAGCCGTAGTCGATCATTTCCTGAGCGTGGAACGTGCCGATGCGTCCGGTGAAGCCCTGGATCAGGATCGGCGTTTTCTCGTTGATGAAGATTGCCATTGCTGCGTCTCCCGACTAGGCCGATTTTTTCGCTGCGGCGACCGCTTTCTTGGCGGCATCGGCGAGCGTTTCCGCACTGATGACTGCCAAGCCGCTATTGTCGATGATCTTGCGTCCTTCTTCGACGTTCGTGCCTGCGAGGCGAACCACGATCGGCATCGTAATTTCGAGTTCCTTGACGGCGTCGACAACACCTTTCGCGACCCAGTCGCAGCGGTTGATGCCGGCGAAGACGTTGACGAGAATGGCCTTTACGTTCCTATCACGAAGAACCGCCTTGAACGACTTCGTGACGCGTTCCGGTGACGCGCCGCCGCCGATGTCGAGGAAGTTTGCGGGCTCCCCACCGGCCAATTTGATCATATCGAGCGTCGCCATCGCAAGTCCCGCACCGTTGACGATGCAGCCGATGTCGCCGTCGAGGCCGACGTAGGCAAGTCCGCGATCAGACGCGTAGGTTTCGCGCGGGTCTTCCTGGCTCTTGTCGCGAAGCTCGGCAATGTGCGGCCGCCGGAACAGCGCGTTTTCGTCGAACGACATTTTCGCGTCGAGCGCCACAACCTGCTTTTCCTTGGTTATGACGAGCGGATTGACCTCAACCATCATCGCATCGAGATCGCGGAAGGCGCGATAGCAACCCATGATCGCGGGCACGAGCTTGTTGACGATCTCGGGATCAACGCCGAGCCCAAAAGCGATTTCGCGGGCTTGGAACTGCTGCATGCCGACTGCCGGGTCGACACTGACGCGGATGATCGTATCGGGCTGTGACGCCGAGATTTCCTCGATGTCCATGCCGCCCGCGGCTGAGGCCACCACGACGATGCGTTCGGAAGCACGATCCATCACGAAGCCGAGATAGATCTCCTTGTCGATATTCGTCGCTTCCTCGATGTAGAGGCGCGACACCAGCTTGCCTGCAGGGCCTGTCTGATGCGTCACGAGTTTGCGGCCGAGAAGAAACTCGGCCGCATCGGCGATTTCCTGCTCGTTCTTGCAGACCTTGACGCCACCAGCCTTGCCGCGGGCGCCGGAGTGGATCTGCGCCTTCACGACGACGGCGCCGCCAAGCTCGCTGGCGCGGTAGGTTGCCTGCTCGGGGCTGTATGCGAGGCCACCGCGCGGGATCGGCACGCCGAACTTCGAAAGAAGCTCCTTGGCCTGATACTCATGAATGTCCATGTCTTGGACCTCCTTGGGATAAGTCTTGCGTTTCCAGCGTGTCTTATTTCTTGTGGGCTGCGTCGGATGCCTTGATGGCCGCGGACGTGACCAGAAGGTTTTTCGCCATCTTCTCCGATGCGGCGTCAATCATCTTGCCGTCAAGTGAAGCAGCGCCCTTGCCCTGGGCTTCGGCTTCTTTCAGCGCTACGAGGATTCGTTCGGCGCGCTCGATTTCTTTCGGCGTCGGCGAGAAGACGTCGTTGCAAAGTTCGATCTGTGAGGGGTGGATAGCCCATTTGCCTTCGACGCCGAGCGCTGCTGCGCGGCGAGCGCCCGCCTTGAAGCCATCGGGATCGTCGATGCCGCCGAACGGGCCATCGATCGGCCGCAGGCCATAAGCGCGGCAGGCGACGGTCATGCGCGACAGAGCGAAGTGCCACTGATCGCCGGGATAGTCCGGATTGAGACCGCCGATGACGACGGTGCGCGCCTTGTTGAAGGCTGCGTAATCGGCGACGCCGAAATGCAGCGCCTCGAGGCGGCTCGGGGCAGAGGCAATTGCTTCGACGTTAGCCATGCCGAGCGGCGTCTCGATGAGCGCTTCGGTGCCGACCCTGTTCTTATAACCCTTGGCTTCCTCGATCTGGCTGACGATGCATTCAACGACATAAACGTCGGCCGGTACGCCAACCTTCGGGATCATGAACGTGTCGAGTTTTGACCCAGCCTGCTCCATGATGTCGACGACGTCGCGATACATGTAGTGCGTGTCGAGGCCGTTGATGCGAACGCAAACCGTCTTACCCGCGCCCTTCCAGTCGAGATCGTTCAGCGCCTGGATGATGTTTTTTCTTGCCTGCTCTTTTTCCGGCGGCGCGACTGCGTCTTCGCAGTCGAGGAAGACATAATCGGCGGCGCTCTTGATGGCGCGATCGATCATGGTCGGGTTGGAACCCGGAACCGCCAGCGTCGAACGCTGCAGTCTTTGCTTGCGGAGCGGGTAAAGCGTGTAACTCATTTGGCGTTGCCTTCCTGGCGTTTGTTCGTTGGCACGATGATTGTTGGAGGATGCGGGCACGCGGCATTTTCCGCGAACCGGAACATTCTAAAAATGCTTCGCCCAGCCCTTGCGGGCTGGGCGTTGAATTCAAGCTGCTTTGGCTTTTACCGGCTCGGCGCTGGTCGCCGACTTGACCGCATGCTTGGTGAAGTACTCAGCTGCAGCGCCCGTACCCGAACCGAGCTTGACGGGAACACCGCAGTCCTTGAGCGCCATTTCGACTGCGAAGAGAGCGCCGCCGACCATAAACTCGTCGAGCGCGCCGAGGTGGCCGATGCGGAAGACTTTACCGGCGACCTTGTTGAGGCCGAGGCCAAGAGACGTGTTGTAGCGATAGTAAGCCGTTTTCGTCACGGCGTTGCTGTCGATGCCTTCGGGAACGAGAACGGCCGACACGGTGTCGGAGTACCATTTCGGTTCCTTGGCGCAAAGCTTGAGGCCCCACGCGTGAACGCCGGCGCGTACGCCCGACGCCAGACGATGATGGCGCGCCACGACGTTGTCGATGCCTTCGCCGAGCAGAAGATCGAGGGACGTGCGTAGTCCGCGGATCAACTGGGTCGCAGGCGTATAAGGAAAGTATCCCTGATCGTTCGTCTTGATCATGTCCTCGAATGCGAAGAAGCAGCGGTTCATGCGGCCGTTCTGGTTCTTGTTTGCATCGAGAGCCTTCTGGCTGACGGCGAGAATGCCGAGGCCCGTCGGTAGCATGAAGCCCTTCTGCGAACCCGAGACGCAGCAGTCGACGCCCCAGTCGCCCATGCGCATCTCAAGCGAACCAACCGACGACACACCGTCGACCATCAGCA
>Ga0070680_100004079_pt1 | contig 10941 bp, 6 predicted proteins | sample KBSC73BmetaG_FD_64672 | JGI IMG/M metagenome (GOLD analysis project Ga0070680, IMG submission 64672) | Corn rhizosphere microbial communities from Kellogg Biological Station, Michigan, USA - KBS C7-3B metaG | ecosystem: Host-associated > Plants > Roots > Rhizosphere | place: USA: Michigan...
GATGTCCGGCCCCAGGTGAACGGAGTCATCCTGAAGCGCCTGTTCCAGGAAGGCTCCTATGTTCGGCAGGGGCAGACGCTCTACCAGATCGATCCGAGCATCTATAACGCGCAGGCGGCGCAGGCCGAGGCCAATCTTCAGAGCGCCCGCGCCCAGGCCGAAGCTGCACGTACCCTCGCCGCTCGCGACAAGCCGCTCGTCGAACAGCAAGCGATCGCCAAGCAGGATTACACCAACGCCGTCGCACAGGCGCGGCAGGCGGACGCTGCGGTCGCCCAGAACGCGGCAGCGCTGCGCACCGCGCAGATCAACCAGCGCTTCACCCGCGTCCCCGCGCCGATCAGCGGGCGGGTCGGTCTGTCCAATGTGACCGTCGGAGCGTTGGTGACCGCCAACCAGACGGACGCGCTGACCACCATCACCCGCCTCGATCCGATCTATGTCGACATCCAGGAGTCAGCGTCGGACCTGCTCGCCGTGCGGCGGGCGTTAAGCCAGGGCGGGGTCGTGCCGACCTCGGCCACTGTGCGGCTCAAGCTGCCCGACGGGAGCGACTACGGCTTTACCGGCAAGGTGCAATTCAGCCAGGTGGTGGTCGACCAGAACACAGGCACGGTCACGGTCCGCGCCGTCTTCCCCAATCCGCAGTCAATGCTCCTTCCCGGAATGTCGGTCACCGCGAAGTTCGCCCAGGCGATCGACACTTCCGCGTTCCTCGTTCCGCAGCAGGCAATATCGCGCGACCCGCAGGGCAATGCCACGCTTTACGTGGTTGGGCCCGGCAACCGCGCAGTCCAACGCGCCGTCGTCACCGCGCAAACCATGGGTCCCTACTGGGTCGTGACGGAGGGTCTCGCGCCGGGCGAGAAGGTCATCACCCAAGGGCTCGGCAGCGTAAAGGACGGGGCGCCGATCAAGCCGGTGCCGGCGACCGCCCCGCAGAAGGTGCAGGCGCCGCCGCCCGGCGCACTCAAGGCGACGAACGCGAACCGGCACGGTCGCTAGCCGATGTCGCGGATCTTCATCGAACGACCGATTTTCGCCTGGGTCCTGGCGATCATCATCATGCTCGGCGGGATCGGCGCGATCTTCACCCTTCCCGTTGCGCAATATCCCGACGTCGCTCCGACCCAGATCAATGTCCGCGCGACCTATCCGGGCGCATCCGCGGAAACGCTGGAGACCAGCGTCACCCAGGTGATCGAACAATCGCTGACGGGCCTCGACGGGCTTCTCTATTTCAGCTCATCGTCGAGCTCCCGCGGCTCGGTGTCGATCAGCGCCGTGTTCGACAAGTCGGTGTCTCCCGACATCGCCCAAGTGCAAGTCCAGAATAAGGTCCAGTCCGCGGTCGCTCGGCTCCCCGCCGCCGTCCAGCAGCAGGGCGTGAACGTCACCAAGGGCTCGCCGGACTTCCTGATGATCGTCGGCGTCTACGATTCGACGGACAAGAGCACCAACGTCGACGTTTCCGACTGGCTCGCAAGCAACATCCAGGACGACCTGTCCCGGATCAATGGCGTCGGCGATGTCAACGTCTTCGGCTCGCAATATGCGATGCGCATCTGGATGGATCCCAACAAGCTGCAAAGCTTCCATCTGATGCCGAGCGACGTCGTCAGCGCGATCCAGACGCAGAACGTCGAAGTCGCCGCGGGCGAAATCGGCGGAATGCCGCAGCCGCAAGGCCAGGAGCTCGACGCGACCGTCACAGCGCAATCCCGGCTCCAGACGCCCGATCAGTTCCGCGACATCATACTGAAGTCCGACCCGTCGGGTGCGCGGGTGCTGCTGTCCGACGTCGCTCGAGTAGATCTCGGAGCCGACAATTATTCGGCAACCATCCGGATCAACGGGCACCCGGGCGCGGGCATCGGCATCTTCCTCGATCCAGGCGCAAACGCGCTGAGCACGTCCAAGCTGGTCAAGGCATATATGGCACAGGCAGCGCCGCGGCTGCCCGCGGGCTACCGCATCGCCTACGCCAACGACAGCTCGGACTTCATCCGCCTCTCGGTGATCGAGGTAGTGAAGACGCTTGCCGAAGCGATGGCCCTCGTCATCCTCGTGATGTTCGTATTCCTCCAGAGCTGGCGAGCGACGCTGATCCCGGGGATCGCGATTCCGGTCGTGCTGCTGGGTACCTTCGGGATGCTCTACATCCTCGGTTTTTCGATCAACACGCTGACGCTCTTCGGACTCGTGCTCGCGGTCGGGTTGCTCGTCGACGATGCGATCGTGGTCGTCGAGAATGTCGAACGAATACTGCACGAACAGCCCGAGCTGACGACCAAGGAAGCGACGATCATATCGATGGGCCAGATTCAGATGGCTTTGGTCGCGATTGCGCTGGTTCTTTCCGCCGTGTTCCTGCCGATGGTGTTCTTCGGCGGTTCGACGGGTGTCATCTACCGCCAGTTTTCGGCGACGATCGTTTCAGCGATGGCGCTGTCGGTGCTGCTTGCACTCACCTTCAGTCCGTCACTTGCCGCGGCCGTGCTTCGGCGCAAGCATGCGAGCGTCGAAGAGACGTGGCTCGGCCGAAAGGCGCCGGCGCTCGCTCACGGAATCGAAACGGCGCGACAGAAGTTCAACAGCGGCTTCGACCGGACCATCCGCTGGTATGTCGGCAATGTCGGCAAAGTGGTCGAGCGCAAGTGGCTGTTCCTGGCGATTTACGCGGCCGTCTGCGTCCTCCTCATCATCCTGTTCCGAAGCCTGCCGACCGGGTTTATCCCCTCCGAAGATCAGGGCAACGCGTCGGTCCAGTTCCGCCTTCCACCGGGCGCGACGTTCGGCCGGACCCAGCAAGTTGAGCAAGCGGTTGAGAATTATTTCCTCCACGGGCCTGAAAACAAGAACGTCCACACCTTTTTTGCAGTGACCGGCGGCGGCGGCGGCCTCTCCGGCCAAAACACCGGCCAAGCCTACATCAACCTTGCGCCATTCGACCAACGCGAGGGCTCCCGAAACAGTGCTCCGGCAATCGTCGAACGCGCTTCTGCGGCGTTCCGCGGGCTCCGCGACGCGCAGGTGTTCGCGCTCGTCCCCGGCGCGATCCGCGGGCTCGGGCAGTCGAGCGGCTTCTCGATGGAGCTTCAGAACACGAGCGGGATGAGCCGGGAGCAGTTCGTTGCCGCGCGCGACCGCCTGCTAGCGGCCGCGACGGCCGATCCGATGCTCGAGCAGGTCCGCCTGGCCGAGCTTCCCGACGTCGCGAGCCTCAAAATCAACGTCGATCAGCAGCGGCTGGCCTCGTTCGGCCTAAATCCCGCCGACGTGAATTCGACTCTCTCCACCGCCTGGGGCGGACGTTACGTAAACGACTTCGTCGATCGCGGGCGGGTCAAGAAGGTTTACGTCCAGGGTGATGCGCCGTTCCGGTCCGAGCCTTCCGACCTCGGCGGTTGGTATGTGCGCAACAATCAGGGGAACATGGTGCCCTTCTCATCCTTCGCGACGACTGGCTGGACGGTGGCACCGGTCACGGTCGACCGGTTCGAAGGATACCAGGCCTTCGAAATCGACGGCCAGCCCGCGCCGGGAAAGAGCTCCGGGCAGGCGATGGAGGAAATCTCCAAGCTCGCGGCCGAAATCCCGGGCGTCGGCGTCGCCTGGTCGGGCGCATCCTACCAGGAACGGCTCGCGACCGGGCAGGCGCCGTTGCTCTACACCATCTCGCTCATCGTCATCTTCCTGTGCCTCGCCGCGCTTTACGAAAGCTGGTCGATCCCACTCGCAGTGCTTCTGGTCGTTCCGCTTGGCCTGGTCGGCGCGATCCTGTTCGTGACTTTGCGGGGCCTGCAGAATGACGTCTTCCTCCAGATCGGGCTTCTGACGACCATGGGCCTCACGTCGAAGAACGCTATCCTGATGAACGAATTCGCCGAGCGCGCGGAAAGAGAGGGCAAGCGAGTCATCGACGCGGCGATCGAGGCGGCGCGAATCCGGCTTCGGCCGATCCTGATGACCAGCTTCGCCTTCATTTTCGGCGTGTTCCCGCTGGCGATTGCAACGGGCCCGGGAGCGAACGGCCGAATCGCGATCGGCACCGCGGTCATCGGCGGAATGCTGACTGCGACGATCCTCGCGATCTTCTACATTCCGCTTTTCTATGTGCTGGTGCGGCGCGGCGCGCGCGACGGGTTCAGGATAATCCGCGAGCGCCTCCGCCGCCGCAAGGAGGCGCAAGCGTGAGGCGCGTCATTGCGGTTGCGGCACTCCTCGCAACCAGTTGCACGACGATGGAGCCCAAATATGTCCGGCCCGATCCTGTGGTCCCGGCTTCGTGGCCGGTCGGCGACGCATACCTGACCGCGGCGGAGACGGGTCTTCCGGCCCTCACCTACAAGCAGGTGTTCACCGATCCACGGCTGCAGACCCTGATTGCGCAAGCGCTCGAGAACAATCGCAACTTAATGACGGCAGCCGCCAATGTCGCTGCGGCCCGCGAGCAATATCGAATCCAGCGCGCGCAGCAGTTTCCGACAGTGGACGCGAATGCCGGAGCGACTCTCAGCGGCAATCGGAGTGGCGGAAGTTCCGGTTCGGGGGGCAACCAAAGCGGGGGCGGCACGGGCGGCGGGCGCGGATCGGGATCGAACGTCGCCGCGCAGTTTCAGGCGGGCGTGAGCGTGCCGAGCTACGAGATCGACCTGTTCGGCAGGCTTCGTTCGCTCACCGATGTCCAGCTTAACCGTTACTTCTCGACCGAAGCCGGCGCTCGCGCGACCCGATTGGCGCTGGTGGCGAATATCGCCAGCGAATGGCTCAACTATGCGGCCGACTCCAGCCTGCTGCTGATCGACGAACAGACGTCGGCGAGTGCACAAAAGACAGTCCGGCTGACTCGGCTGCGCCTCGAAGGCGGAGTCGCGCCGCGCACCGACCTCGACCAGGCGGAGCAGATCTTCGATACCGCGCAAGCGGACCTGGCGCGGCAGCGCACCGCCGTCGCTCAGGACGTCAACGCCCTCACGCTGCTGGTCGGCGGCCCAGTCGCTCCCACTTTGCTCGCCCATTCGATCGACGAAGCGTTCGGTACGGTGGCGCCGATGCCGACCGGGCTCGATTCTTACGTTCTCCTGCGCCGTCCCGACGTGGTCCAGGCGGAATATGACCTGCGCGCTGCGAACGCGAACATCGGCGCCGCGCGCGCGGCGCTGTTTCCGCGGATCACGCTGACGGGTCTGCTCGGATTTGCCAGCTCGGCCCTGCTCAAGCTTTTCACCGGAGGAGCTTTCGGCTGGAGCGCCGGCGCCAACGTTAGCTACACCATCTTCCAGGCCGGGGCCGGCCACGCCAACGTGCGCCTCACCGAAGCCCAGAAGCGCGCTGCGATCGCCACCTATCAGGGTACCGTCCAGACGGCTTTCCGCGAGGTTTCGGACGCACTTGCCCGGCGCGGCACGATGAACGACGAGATCGCCGCACGCCAGCGCCAGCAGGCGGAGACGGCGGACACCTATCTGCTAACCGAGGCGCGCTACAATGCCGGCATCGACCCGTTCCTCAACGTGCTCGACGCCCAGCGCTCTTATTATGCGGCGAAGCAGACGCTGGTGAACACCAAGCTCACCGCGGCGCAGAATATCGTCAGCACTTATCAGGCGATTGGCGGCGACACGCTCCTGGAAGGCACGCCCATCTGCCAGCGGTTGCCCGGCGACACCGGCCTGCCCAACGCGGTGCTCGGCCTCGAGTGCCTGCCTGACTAGGCGGCTTCCACGGCGTAGCCGTCGCCGTAGAATTTGCTGGTGCTTCGAGTGTGGAAGGTGATCGCCTTCACCGGCTCGTATTTCGGCGTGCCGAGGCCCGGCAGCACCTCCAGGATTTCGTCCTCCCACACGTAAACCGCCATCGGGAACGAGACCCGCGCGGTTTCGCGGTGCGATCCGTCGCTGGGCTTTCCGACGCGGTGCGTGGTCGAAGGCAGTCGGTCGTTCGTGATCCGCTGCATGTAATCACCGGTGTTGATGATGATCGAGCCATACGGCGCCTTCATCCGCACCCATTTCGCGCTGCGGTGATTCCACACCTGCAGGCCGTCGACGCGGCTCGCGGGGAGGATGGTGAAAAGGTCGACGTCCTCGTGTCCCAGAAGCCGCCCCGCGCCCGAGCTGTCCTGCTCGGCAGTCATGGGCGGATAATAATTGAGCCGAAGCCCGAAATTGGTCTTGGTCAGCTTCTCGTCGAGCAAATGCGGCTCGCAGCCGAGGCCTTGCAGCATCGCCTGCGCGATCGGCTTGAACAGCTGCTCGTGGGCAAGGACCAGCTTGCGAAAGTGCGGCTCATATTCGGCGCGCGGCCAGAAATCCTCGACGCGGTACGGCTTTTCCCGCTGCTGCGGGATGTCGAATGCCCGCCGGCAAAAGACCCATCCCTCGACCAGGTCGGGGTGGATCTCGCTGGTTTGCTCGATCGGGAAATAGCCCTGGTTGACCGAACCATGGCGTTCGGCGCGGAAGCGCATCTTGTCAGCCAGGCTGGTCGAGGTGAAGACGTCGAGCGCCGCGTCGTGCATCCGATCGTAAAGGCCGACGTCGACTCCATGGCCGACGAGCACCGCGAAGCCGATTTCCTCCAGCGAGCGAGCGAACCCATCCGCGAATTGCTCCTTATCCGTCGCGTCTCCGTTCAGAAACTGCCCGAAATCGAGCGTCGCGATCTCGTAATCCTCGTCGAACTCGTCGGCCGCGCTTTCGGCCAGCCGGTAGGTATGGCTCTTCTCGACCTGGTCATATTTGACGAAGTCGCGGTTGAGGGCTTCGATCTCAGTCATTGCAGCATCTTAGCGCCGGCGGCGCTTCATTCACAGAGCAAAGCGAGAAGCGCGAAGCTCGCCAGCCAATGCTCTCCCATATAGTCGCCGGCGATGTGGGGGAGCGCGGCGGCCAGATGTTCGTCGGCGGCTGCGTTGGCGACGGAGCGCTCTGGATCGGACAGGAGCGCCGCGATGCTTCGCCAGCACCAGGCGCGGCTGAGGTTTACGCCGTCGAGATGTGCGATCTTACCGTCACTGCGGTCACTGACGATGGCAGGCTCGAACAGGCTCGCAGGCTGGCGCTGAGCGACGCGCGGAAGGAAGCGGCCGAACCATTCGGGAAACTCCGCGGGATGCGCCCGAGCCATGCACAGCGCTTCAATGAGGGCCGATGACAGGAATTCATCGCCGCCGGGCTCCCACGCCTGACAGTCGCGGTCCGCCGCAAACCAGTGCAGCGAGCGATTGCGGATGAGCTCGGCGAGCCCCGCATCGAATTGCTCGGCCCATTCGAGCGACAGCACCAGCGCAAAGGCGGTATTGAAGTGTGTGCCGACGCGGATCGGGTAAGTGAGGACCTCCACGTAATCGCGCAGGCGCTGCGCTAAGGCGCGCGCGAGCGGATCGAGCTCGGACGCCCAGTCTTCCTCATGCCGGCTCGCTTCGAGATGAAGATAGAGGAGCCATGCCATTCCGTACGGCCGCTCGAACCCGCGGCTTAGCGGACGCTCCAGGAAGGCCAGCTCTCCTCCAACTTTCCCGGCCGTGAAGCTGTCGTTCGAAAGGTCGGCGATTGCTTGTGCTTCGGGGATGGCGGCGAACAGCCGACGGACAGTCAGAAGTGTCCACCAGCCATGCACGCAGCTGTGCCAGTCGAAGCTGCCGTAGAAAATCGGATGGAGCACGTGCGGCGGCGCCAGATCCTCGTCGCCGAGCAGTACCTGGTCGAGCTTGTTCGGATATTCCTTGCGCACGTGCCCGAGCGCAAGGCGCGCGGCGCGTGAAGCGAGGCCAGCGTCGAGCTTCGTCACAGCTTGAACCCGGCGACATAGAGGATCGCGATATTGCAGGCGAGCAGCGGGATTGCGGTCGCGATCTGCACCTTGACCACGCCGTACTGGTTTCGGAGTTCGAGCAGCGCGGCGGGGACAATGTTGAAGTTGGCCGCCATGGGCGTCATCAAAGTCCCGCAATAGCCGGTCAGCATTCCGACCGCGCCGATCACCGCGGCCCTTCCGCCGTCCTCGTGGATCAGGATCGGTACGCCGATCGCAGCAACCATGACCGGGAACGCAGCGAAGGCATTGCCCATGATCATCGTGAAAATGACCATCCCGAGGCCGTAGAGCAGGACAGCGAGGAAGACGCTGCCATGCGGGATGATCTCGCCGGCGAGCGCACCGATGGTCGTTCCTATGCCGGCCGCGGCGAATACGGCTCCTAGGGCGGCAAGCATCTGCGGCAGAACCAGCGCCCAGCCGATCGCGTTGGCGAGGCGCCCGCCTTCATCCACCGAAGACATGACCGGCGGGCGAATCCACAGGTAGCAGACGACGAGCGCAATGATCACGCCGGCGCCGAGAAGCACGAGCGTAACCGACTTGGCGTCGATCCACCCGCTGTCCTTGAGCGGCGTGTAGGTGAAGAGCAAAGTTCCGAGGAACGCGGTGAACGGGATGATCAGCGCCGGCAGGAAAAGCTTGTTGCCAAAGCGCTCGGAGAAACTCTGGCGTTCCTCGTTGCTGGTCGATTCACCGGCGCTTCGGCCGAGCGCGTGAACGCCGGCGAGCGCAACCAGTGCGAGCACCAGCACTCCATTGCCGACGTCGCCGAGCAAATCGCCGAACCAGAAGCTGACGGCGAGCAGCGCCCAGAAGGCGGCATTGCCCCAGCGATTGGGGTTCGCGGTATCGCGGACGCTCGCGACCGCGAAGCTCGCGAACACGAAGCCCGAGAAGGCGTAGACCCAGTGGATGTCGATCATCGCGCGCGCTTCCTCAGCCACCGATCGAGCAGAAACAGGCGAGTCGCCTGGATCAGGAAGGCGCAGATGGCGCTCGGGATGGCCCAGACCGACAGCTCGAACGGCGTGAGTTCGATACCGTAGGCCTTCAGCGCCCCCTGGATGAGCAGGATCGACGAGATCGCGATGAAAATGTCCTCGCCGAAGAAGAGGCCGACATTGTCGGTCGCCGCCGACATCGCCTTGACGTGCTCGGCGGTGTCCTCGTCTAGCTCCCCATGCTCCTTCTCGGCCGCAGCGAGCGCCATCGGGACGACTAGCGGCCGCACAGTCTGGGCCTGGCCCGCAACGGACGTGAGACCGAGCGCCGCGAAGATCTGGCGGAAGCCGAGGTACAGCACCAGGACTCTGCCGACCGTCGCGCCGCGCATTCGCCCGATCAGCGCGCGCGCCTGCTGCTGAAGGCCGTAGCGTTCGAGCAGGCCGATCACCGGCAGCACGATGTAGATCAGGGTGACGGTACGGTTCTCGTTGAACCCGTGCCCCAAGACTCCGAGCACGTTGAGGAAGGGCATGTGCGCGAGCAGTCCCGTCGCAATTGCGGCCACCGCGACCACCAGCAGCGGATTGAAGCGCAAGGCGAAGCCGAGGACGACGAGCGCAATCCCCAGCAGCGGCCAGTATTCGATCACTTAGCCTTCCTCCCGAAGCCGCCGCCGCCCGGTGTCTCGATAACGAAACGGTCGCCGGGCTGCACGTCGGCCGAGGCCGTCGCACTCAACATTTCCACAGTGCCGTCGCTGCGCTCGACCCAGTTGCGGCCTGCCTGAGCGTCGGCACCACCCTCGATTCCGCGCGGCGGCACTCGGCGGCGGTTGGCAAGGATGTTGGCGCGCATTGGCTCGAGGAAGGTGACCGCGCGCACCACGCCGTCGCCGCCCTTGTGAGCGCCCTGCCCTCCCGATCCGCGGCGGATAGCGAACTGGTCGAGTCGGACTGGCAGCCGCGTCTCGAGGATCTCGGGATCGGTGAGCCGGCTGTTCGTCATGTGCGTCTGCACCGCGCTGGTGCCGTCGAAGTCCGGTCCCGCGCCGGAGCCGCCGGCGATCGTCTCATAATATTGGTACCGCTCGTTGCCGAAGGTGAAATTGTTCATCGTCCCCTGGCTGGGCGCGAGCTGTCCAGTCGCCGCGAACAATGCATCGGTGACCACCTGGCTCGTCTCCACATTTCCGGCGACCACGGCGGCGGGGAATTTTGGGTTGAGCATCGATCCAGCGGGCACGATCAGCTCGATCGGCCTCAAGCAGCCGTCGTTCATCGGGATCGCATCGTCGATCAGCGTGCGCACGACATAGAGCGAAGCCGCACGCGCGATCGAATAAGGCGCGTTGAAATTGTCCGGCAGCTGGCCGGTCGTGCCGGTGAAATCGAAAGTCGCCGAGCGCGCCTGCTTGTCGATGCTGATCTTCACCCGGACGTGGGCGCCATTGTCCATCTCGTAATCGAACGCGCCGTCTTCGAGGCGGTCGAGCAGCCGGCGCACCGACTCTTCCGCATTGGCGAGCACGTGGCGCATGTAGGCGGCGACGACGTCGGCGCCATAGTCCCGCGCAGTCTGAGCCAGCACCTCGGCACCTCGCGTGCAGGCGGCCAGCTGCGCCCTGAGGTCGGACACGTTGCGGTCGGGCTTGCGTGCGGGCCATTCGCCCGAACCGAGCAGCGCGCGCATTTCCGGCTCGCGGAAATGGCCTTCGTCGACGAGGAGGAAATTGTCGATCAGGACGCCTTCGTCGGCGATTGTGCGGCTATCCGGCGGCATGGAGCCCGGCGCGATTCCGCCGATGTCGGCGTGGTGACCGCGGGCGGCGACGAAGGCCGAAGGATCTTTCTCTTCGCCGTAGAAGACGGGAACGATGACCGTGATGTCCGGCAGGTGCGTGCCGCCGCGATAGGGGTCGTTCAGGACATAAGCGTCGCCGCGGCGGATGCCGCGCCCGTCCCTCCCCTGTCCGCGTGTATCGATGATCCGGCGGATGCTCTCGCCCATCGATCCGAGGTGCACCGGGATATGCGGCGCGTTGGCGATCAGCGCGCCTTCGGCATCGAAGATAGCGCACGAGAAATCGAGTCGCTCCTTGATGTTGACGCTGGTCGCCGTCGATTGCAGCGCAACCCCCATCTCCTCGGCGATCGCCATGAACAGGTTATTGAA
>Ga0070680_100004088_pt1 | contig 10929 bp, 9 predicted proteins | sample KBSC73BmetaG_FD_64672 | JGI IMG/M metagenome (GOLD analysis project Ga0070680, IMG submission 64672) | Corn rhizosphere microbial communities from Kellogg Biological Station, Michigan, USA - KBS C7-3B metaG | ecosystem: Host-associated > Plants > Roots > Rhizosphere | place: USA: Michigan...
CCTTGACCTGCCCGTGTGGCAGGAGCTGAGGACCGAGCTCAGGCCGCAGGGTCTGGAGATCGTGACCGTCGCTCTTGATGCGCGCGGCATCGAAACCGCCGGCCCGTGGATCGCGAAGGCAGCGCCCGAACATCCGTCGCTCATCGACGAGGCGCATCTCGTCGATGCCCTTTTTGGCATCGTGAACGTGCCCAGCGGGATCTGGATAGATGAAGAGGGTGTGATCGTGCGGCCGCCCGAGCCCGCGCATCCCCGTCGGCCCGCCTACCTGGACCGAGAGGTGCCGCCTGATGCGTCGCCCGCGCAGCGTGAAGGCATCGAGCTGGTCAGGGCCCTACACGTCGAGGCGGAGCGGTACGTCGCTGCGCTTCGCGACTGGGTCCGGCGCGGCAGCGAGAGTCCCTACGCACTCTCGTCGGATGAAGTGATCCGCCGCAGTCGACCGCGTCCGATCGAAGAAGCGACGGCGGCTGCGCACTTCGCGCTGGGCCAGGCTCTGTACGCTCGCGGCGCCCAGGCGGCGGCAATCGAACACTTTCGGGAGGCGCACCGCCTTCAGCCGACGAACTGGACCTACCGGCGCGACGCCTGGAGCCTGGCCGGCGCCGACCGCGAGGCCGCCTATGGCACGAGCTGGATCGAGGAGGTCAAACGCGAGGGCGTTGAGAACTATTACCCGCCCTTGGAGCTCTAGCCGTTCGTGGCCTGCGGTATGCGGTGTGAGTTGGGTGACGGAGGTGTCACATGCCACGTAGCGAAGGCGGTTCCGCGATCGACCAGCCCACGACAGATCAGCCGAGCGAGACCGACCGCGTCCTGGAGCAGCGCCAAGGCGAGCGCGGCGGCCAGAGCGCGACCGCGACCAAGACATACACGGTCAAGGCGGGCGACACGCTTTCAGACATCGCGCAGTCCGAGATGGGCGACGCGAAGCGCTGGCCCGAGCTCTATGCCGCGAACAAGGACGCGGTCGGCGACGACCCGGACATGATCCATCCCGGTTTGGAGCTCAAGATCCCCGACTAGAGCGCCGCGGCGCAGCGTGGCTGCGGCGGTTGGCGCTACTTCTTCCGTCCGGGCTTCGGCTTGAGCGGATTGCGCTTCTTGCCGCCGCGGCCATAGCCGCCTCCGGGCGGGTTCGTTCCGCGTCCACTGCGTGATGGGCTCGCCTTCTTCGCCGGCATGTCCGTCCTCCTTAGTTGGATGCGGGGCTGATGCTACGCACCCTCAGCGGAGCTTTGACAGACTTGCGTCGTGACGCATACGCAACAGACCTCGCTCGGCCCGATCGCGATCCCGCCAGCCGGTCAGCGTGCCGCCGGTCACTTCACGTTCGCCGGTGACGAAGGTCTCGCGAAATACGAATGGCCGTACTTCGCGATCACTGGAAAGGTCTCCGGGCCGACAGTGCTCGTCACGGCCGGCATCCACGCCGCCGAGTACACCGGGATCGAGGCTGCCATCCGCCTGGGCCGCACGACTTCGCCGGAGCACGTGCGCGGGATCCTCATCGTCATCCCGCTCCTGAATCGCCCCGGTTTCTACGAGCGCAGCGTGTATGTGAACCCCGAGGACGGTGACAACCTCAATCGGCTATTCCCAGGGGACCCGAAGGGCACGTGGGGCCAGCGTTTCGCGCACCGGCTGCTGACCGAGATCGTGACGCGCTGCGAGTACGCGATCGACCTGCATGCAGGCGACCTCATCGAAGACCTGACGCCGTTCGTGATCTATCGCGAAACCGGCGAGGCCGCGCTGGACGAGCGGATAAGAAGGATGGCCGACGCATATGGAGCGCGCTGGGCGGTGAAGAGCGCGCCGACCGGCGAGCGACCGGGCTCGCTCTATGCGCTCGCCGCGCTCAACGGTGTCGCATCGATGCTCGCGGAATCGGGTGGACGCGGTTTGCTGATCGAAGAGGACGTCGTGCGCCACGTTCGTGGCGTGACGAACATCCTCCGCGCGATCGGCGCGCTTGAGGGCGCGCCACAGCCGGTCGCGCCGCCGCGTGTTGTGAACAGCTTTGACTGGCTGCGCTCGCCGGTCGAAGGCATCTTCCACTCGCGCGTTCGTGTGGAGCAGCAGGTCGCTGCCGGGGATGTCGTCGGAGAGCTCGTAGATCTGGTCGGCGAGCCGCTCGCGACGGTGAAGGCCACGGCCAGCGGTGTCGTGCTGTTCATCGTCACCAGCCCCGCGATCAAGAAGGACGGCCTCCTCCTGGCGATCGGCGCGCTCTAGGTCTTCGGGACTAGCATCGCGTGTCGGTGGCGGGCCGAGGGGGCGAGGCTCGCGAATATGGGGAGGTCAGTCATGTCCCGATCCTCCGCACTCACGCACGCCAGCGCTCTCATGCTCGCGATAACACTCGTCTTTCACGCGTCCTCAGCGGGAGCTGCCGCGAGCTCGCTCTGGTCAAGCGCCGTCGTATTCACGAACGTCGTGGCCAGCAGTCCGGTGGCCGGCGGCGGATATCCAGCCAACCCCCAGTACGTCCCCGGCACGTGCGCGCCACAGCAGCTGAACTCGAACCGCTCCGAGTCGTGGATCGCGGTGAAGCCCGGCACAGAGGATCTGGTCGGCACCTCGAAGTTCTTCGTCTCGAAGTGGAGCACCTTCTACGACTTCCACCTTGGCTCCTACACGATCCTGGGTGGCACGCCGGTCGCGAACAATCAGGTGCAGGGTTATGAGTGCACGACCGTCGGAACGCAGGAGATGCCGCCATCCTGGACCCACAACACCGATCCGAACGCAGATTTCGATACACAGGGCCGCGTCTACCAGACGACGCTCCCGTTCAACGCCTACTGGCAGAACCTCCATCCCAATGCGGCAGTGATGGTGTCGTACAGCGACGACATCGGCGCGCATTGGGTCACGGCGAATGGCGGCGAGCCGCTCGAGCAGTCGCCCAACTCGTCCAGCAAGCAGCTGGGGCACGTGGAGGACAAGCAGTTCATCGCCGTGAATCACATTCCGGGGAACCGATACCAGGACCACATCTACGCGGTCTGGTCCGTCTTCAACGGCAGTTCTGTGGATCTGCGGATCGCGGTATCGCGCGACCGCGGCGCGACCTTCTCGAGGTACAACTCGTTCACCACGCCATCGGTCAGTGGCAAGGCAAGCTTCTACGTGCAGCCGTCGATCGACGCGAACGGCGATCTCTATCTGGGGTTCGTAGGCGAGGACAAGCAGACCAAGGGCAGCCAGGTCTCCATCTACGTAGCGAAGTCGACTGATGACGCACAAACGTTCACGTTCAGCAAGGCGGTTTCCGGTATCGGGTTGATTCCGTCGTGCTGTCTGCCCAACACGACGTTCCGCGACGGCATTACCGAAAGCTTCGCCGCCAGTCCGACATACGCGGGCCACCTCTACGCCGCGTATGAGGACTGGGACTTTACGAATGGCCAGTTTGATGTGAAGTTCGTGCAGTCCACGGACGGCGGTGCGACTTGGACGGCGCCGGCGAAAGTGAATGACAACGCCGAATCCGCGGCGCTCGGCTACACCGATCAATTCCAGCCGACCATCGCCGCGGGTCCGAACGGCGCCGTCGCCATCGCTTTCTACGACCGGCGCGCCACATGTCCGAGTGACCCCAGCGTGCTTCCGGCGAACGTCGGCCGCGCAAATCTCTGCATCGACACGACGCTTCAGGCATACAAGGACCGCGGCAGCGGGGCACGTGCAAAGTTGGCGAATACGCGCTTCACGACGTTCACATGGGATCCGCTGAACCCAGCCCAGCACGTGGACGGCATCGGCCAGATGGCCTGCGCCGCGCACCGCGATCCGTGCACGGCCAATGCGTTCATCGGCGACTACTTCGGCCTGGCGATCTCAGGCGGGAACATCTACGGGTTCTTCGTCTCGACGCATTACCCGTCGACCGTGACTGCTGATGAAGGCGGTCCGGTCTACTACCAGCAGCAGGTCCTCGCGAAGGTCGCGCGCTCCGTTTACGGCACCGGGTACTAGGCGGGACGAGAGGGGCTCGCAAGCGCGAGCCCCTCTTGGCCGAGCTACCGACCTCAATCTCCCATCAATGTTGAGTCAATGCCCTGTAGCTAACCTCTGCGGTCGAAGATCCACGCGGCGTGACGCTGGGGGCTGTGGGACGTGCTGCAAACGGCGACCGTGCATGACGATCACCTGCGCGCTCGACTCGAGCTTGCGAGTCGCCTCGGCGCGCTCGCTTCGGATGCGCGCGATCTCGTAGAGCTATTCCGCGCCCTGTACGACGAGACCGCGCGCGTGATGGATGCGACGGTCTTCCTCTTCGCCACATACGACGAAGTCAGCCAGACCGTGCAGGTCGTACGACAGATGGACCGCGGCGATGAGCACGGGGGCGGCTCCTTCCCGCTCGGCAAGGGCTTCACCAGCGAGGTCATCCGCACCGGCGCGCCACGCATCGTGCAGTGGGCGGCCGAGGGTCCTCCGATCCGTCTGTTGTACGGAACGGAGGCGGGGGAGTTGGTCTCGCCTCGATCAGGTGTCGTCGTCCCGATCCTGCTGGGCGGGCGCGTGATCGGCGTGCTGTCCGCGCAGAGTTATCTGCCGGAGGCGTACGACGAGGACGATCTCCTCAGCCTCTGCGCGATAGCGGCGCAGGCCGGCTCGACCATCAAGCGACTTCGCGCGAGCGATCGGATGGCGATCGAGAACGAAAGGCACGCGCTTCAGCTCGAGGCCGTCCTAGCAAGCATGAACGACGCGCTCGTCATTGTGGATGCGCGGGGCTCGATCGTGCGACTCAACCGCGCGGCGCGAGAGCTCCTCTGCCTCGACAGTGGAAGCCTTGTCGTGGGACAGCCGCTCGAGCGACAGCGTCTCGAGCAATTGCCGGCTACCGCCCGGGAGATCGCCGAGGCGCTCATCCCGGTGATCGACTCGATCCGCGCTGGCGTGAGCATCACGCAGATGGACGTCGAGCTCCACCAGGGCGAACGGCGCGTTCTGAGCGTTGGCGGGTCCGTGCTCCGTTCGCCGACCGCCGAGCTATCGGGTGGCGTGATCGTGTTCCGCGACATCACCGCTCAGCGCGACCTCGAACGCCTGCGGGAAGACATCTTCGCGATGGCGTGGCATGACATGCACACGCCGATCACGGTCATCAGGGGACATGCTGAGCTTCTCCAACGCCGCCTCTCCTCCGGCGAGCACGATCGCAAGGCGTTCAAGGCAGCCGCTTCGCTGATCCAAAAGCATGCGGACCGGCTTGCGGAGCTTCTCACCGCGCTGTTCGACATCCGCTGCCTCGAGGCCGGTGTGCTGTCGATCTCGCGCTGGTCCACGGATCTCGGCCTTCTCGTTCGAGAGGTGGCGGATGGCATGCGGTCGACAGCGCGCCACGAGATCAAGGTGTCCGCCGCCGATGGAGTCGTGGGCGAATGGGACGAGCGGCGGATCCAGCAGGTGGTCACGAATCTGATCTCCAACGCCATGAAGTACTCGCCTGAGGGTTCGACCGTGGCCCTTTCGGTGAGCGCCGACACGACGACCGCGACGGTTCGTGTTCAGGACGAAGGCATCGGTCTCGATAGCGCGGAGCTCGAGCAGCTATTCGGCCGGGGTTACCGCGCCGAATCGGTACGCACGGTCAGAGGCGCAGGGCTGGGCCTCTATCTGAGCAACGGCCTGGTCGGGGCGCACGGCGGCCGCATGTGGGCGGAGTCGGGCGGCCACGGCCAAGGCAGCACGTTCTGCTTCGCCCTTCCTCTTCAGTCTGGTGACGTTCCGGACGGGGCTGGTCGCGCATGAGATCTCGGCTGATCGCGATCAGCTGCGGGGTCCTTGTGGTTGCCCTCTCGCTCGCGGTCCCGCGCTCGCCGGCTCTCGCGGAAACCCCGCAGGACAAGATCGACCCCGCGCTGCGCGCGAGGTTCCAGGCCGATCCCCTGGTGGTCCTGCCGGTGATCGTCGAGATGCAGCACCCGGACGCGCCGTTCGTCGGCGCGCCAAACGTCGCTCGGGCCAACCAGGCTCTCGATCTACTCCGTCAATACGGCACGCCCGTCGCCGGGCTGTCGCTTATCGACAGCGCCGCGGGCTTTGCGAACGCCAGCGGCGTCGATTCACTGAGCCTCCTGCCGATCGTTGCGTACATCCATCTGGACGCGACCGTCATTCCGCTGGGCGCGCCGGCCGAGATCCCACCGCTTCCGACCCTGCCGCTATTGCCGACGCCGACGACAACGCCGACGACAACGCCGACGACAACGCCGACGACAACGCCGAGCCCTTCGCCGTCACCCACGCCAACGCCAACGCCAACGCCAACGCCCACGCCCACGCCCACGCCAACCCCAACCCCTACGCCAACACCGACGCCTGATCCAACACCGACGCCCGCATCGTCACCGTCCGGCGAGGTCACGCCGCACGGTCAAGGCGCACAGGGTCAGAGCTCTGCCGCGTACCCACGTGTGGTGAATGCGGATCAGGCTTGGCAGCAGGGCGCGACCGGGCGCGGCGTGACCGTCGCGATCCTCGATTCTGGCGTCGCAATGGATCCGGATCTCGTCCAGCCGACGAATCGCATCCTCGCGTCGGTCAACTTCGCCGACCAGCGGGTCACACGAGATCCCGGTGGCCACGGCACCCACGTCGCCGGGATCGTTGCCGGCAACGGCACGCGCTCGGCCGGCGAGTTCGTCGGCATCGCGCCGGACGCGAACATCGTCGACGTTCGCGTGCTCGACAGCACCGGGAGCGGTCGCATCTCCTCGGTCGTGCGCGGCATCGAGTGGGTCGTCGCGCATCAGGCCGCCTATCAGATCCGCGTGATCAATCTCTCCCTCGGCGCGCCGGTCACTGTTTCGTATCGCACCGACCCGCTGTCGGCCGCGGTAGAGATCGCGTGGCAACGTGGGCTCGTCGTCGTGGCCGCGGCTGGGAACACCGGACCGCAGCGCGACACGGTGGTGTCGCCCGGCACCGACCCATACGTGATCACGGTCGGCGCGACGGACGATGCAGGAACGGTGGATCGTGGCGACGACACGCTCGCTGCGTTCTCGGCGTGGGGCACGTCGGACGGGCACGCCAAGCCGGATCTCGTAGCACCCGGTCGTCGGATCGTTTCTCTCCGGGTTCCGGGAAGCGCGCTCGACATGTTGTTCCCGGATCGTGTCGTCACCGCCCAGAACGGAGCGACATACATTCGCCTCACCGGAACGTCGATGGCGACACCGGTCGTGTCGGGTGCGGTCGCGCTGCTTCTCGAGCGCAGACCGGATCTCACACCGGATCAGGTCAAGGCGCTCCTCACGCAGACGACACAGTCGTATGGACAGAACAGCGGCGTCACGCTTCCCGATCCGAGCGCGGACGGAAGCGGATTGCTTGACGTCGCGTCCGCGATCAGCGCCGCCACAGGGACCGTGCAGAGCTCGGATCTCGTACCGGGCGGGATCATCCCTGGCGGTGTCGTGCCGGGAGGCCTGCAAGCCACGCCACCGCCGCCGCCCCAGAACGTACCGCGCGCAAACAGGGGTCTTCGTCCGGCCAACGGACTCGCGCGTTCGCTGTTCCCTGTTCTCTACGGGATGCCGCTGCGCTGGATAGACCAGGGGTTGGGTGGTATCCCGTGGCAGACGCTCACGTGGGACAGCGTTGTCTGGGACAGCGTTGCGTGGGACAACTTCGATTGGGACAGCGTGGCCTGGGACAGCGTTGCGTGGGACAGCGTTGCGTGGGACAGCGTTGCGTGGGACAGCGTGGCCTGGGACAGCGTCGCCTGGGACAGCGTCGCGTGGGACACCCTCACGCTCGATTGACGGCGTCGCGTGACAGAGCGCCCCGAATTACACCGGAGAAGCGGCTCGTCTAAGTAGACTCGCGCAAATGGCGCGGATCATCGACCTCATAGCGGCCGGGCAGACGTTCTCGTTCGAATTCTTTCCACCGAAGGACGAGGACGAGCAGCGTTTGCTCACGCGGACGATCTCCGACCTGCAGCCCCTTCGGCCGTCGTTCGTCTCGGTCACGTACCGCGGCGGCCGGATATCACGCGAGCGGACGACTCGGGTCGTGATCGACCTCCTGCGGACCACGGACCTGACACCGATGCCACACCTGACCTGTGTCGCGCATCCACGTTTCGAGCTCGGCGAGATCATCGGGGGCTTCCGTGCCGCAGGGCTCGAGAACCTGCTCGCCCTCGGCGGGGATCCGCTACCGGCCGAGGAGTCGTACAAGGAGCTGGAATACGCCTCGCAGCTGGTCGAGCTCGGCCGGCGGCTCGGGTTCGACTCGATCGGGGTCGCAGCTCACCCGGCAGGCCATCCGCGCTCTCCTGATCTCAAGTCCGATCGCATCCATCTCGCGGAGAAGATGCGCGTCGCCGACTTCGCGATCACGCAGTTCTTCTTCAAGGTGGAGGAGTACGAGCGTCTTCGCGACGAGGTGGCCGCCCTGGGAGTCACCAAACCGATCCTCGCCGGCATCATGCCGATCACATCGCTCGTCTCGGTCCAGCGGATGGCGCAGCTATCCGGATACGCGGTTCCCGAAGACATCGTCCGCCGCATCGAGGCCGGCGGCGATGATCGCGAGGAGATCCGCAAGCGCGGCATCGAGGTGGCGACGAAACTATGCCGTGATCTGCTCGATCGCGGTGTGCCGGGGCTTCACTTTTACACGCTCAACTTCTCGAAGGCGACGCGCGAGATCTACACGAATCTCGGACTCGTCAAGACCTAGCGCGCGGCGCCGAACCAGCGCCTTCAAGCCTGCGTCCCTCGAACACCAACGTCGCGATGACGAGGGCAACGAGTGTGGCAAGGGCGGCCGCGGCCGACACGGCGACGCCCAATACGGCGGCGCCGAGCGAAAGGATCGCCGCAACCGCTCGATATCTCGCCGGACCTACCCGCATCACGCGCCGGAACACGCCGTCGCCAGCGAGGTACAGGGCGACGCCGCCCGCGAGCAGCAGCGCCGACCCAAGCACGAGCGCATCCGTCACGTGCTCGAGTGAGAGGCGCACGCCTGCGGCGATCGCGATCACGCCGAACAGCATCACGATGTACGCGTAGAAGTACGCGTTGATGGCCATCTGCGCGCGCTCCGGGACCGCGGCCGATCGGAGCGTGCGCTCGGCGCGGTCGTCGTCGTCTCCGAAGTGCGTCCACCATAGAGCGGCGGTGAGCGCGAGCCCGAGCAGCGCCGCGCCGGCGACGCCCGCATCGAACACGAGACCGCTCGCCCCGATGCCTGTCGCCACGACGGATTCACCGAAAGCGATGAGCAGCAGGAGATCGTGGCGCTCGACGAAATGCGCTGGCCGAAGATCGAACCCGGCGGGCCGGCCGCGCTCGAGGAAACGGAGCAGCAGCTGGGCGCTGAACTGGAGGACGATCGCGGCGACCCAGAGCGCATACGCGACGAGGCCCCCAAAGAATCCGGCGGCCGTGACGCTCAGCGCGCCGACGATGTTCGCCGGTACGAACCGCAGAGCGGCGGCGCCGTACGCCTCGATGTAGAGACCACCGTGGACGATGACGACGAGTAGGTAGCCGATACCGAACGCGACGCCGCGGTCGTCGAAGGCTCTGGGAATCGCCATCGCGCAGATGAGCAGGGCGCCCATCCCGACGAGAAGCAGCAGTTTGCGCGGCGTGTTGTCTGGCGGTACCTGGTTGGTCAGCCACACGAAGCCGCCGTACATCCAGAAGAGCACCGTGAGGATCAGCGCGGTGCGGATCGCGGCCTCGACCGAGACCCCATGCTCAAGAAGCGATGTCAGCTGGGTGAGCGTGAAGACGAAGACGAGGTCGAAGAACAGCTCGAGGTTCGAAACGCCACGCTCGACCGGCTCGGCCACTTTGCGCGATGCTAGGGCGCGCGGAGGTGCGACAGATGGAGCGGAAGAATCTCGACATCTACGGTCATGCGCCGATCCCATGGTCGCGCGCGCTGAAACAGCTGGCCGCCAATAACGGAACGTACTGGCTCGCCACGACCCGGCCTGGCGCCGGGCCGCACCTCGCCGCCGTCGGTGGGCTCTGGGTCGACGGGAACGTCTATTTCGTGAGTGGTCCGCGCACGCGAAAGAGTCGAGACATCGCCAAGCATCCGCGCTGCGTCGTCTCGATCTCGCTCAAGGATCTCGACGTCGTCATCGAGGGAACAGCCCGGAAGGTCAAGGACGAGGTGACGCTGAAGCGACTCGCGAAGCTCTATGGGGCGCAGGGTTGGCCCGCGATCGTGAAAGACGGCGCGTTCACCTACGAGTACAGCGCGCCGAGCGCCGGACCGCCCCCGTGGCATGTCTATGCGCTCACGCCCACGACCGCCTTCGGGGTCGCGACGGCCGAGCCGCACGGCGCGACGCGCTGGCGCTTTGGCGACGCGCCGAAGATGACGAAACGAACGAAGGTGAAGAAGCGGGCCGCTAGACGATCTTGACTTCGGGCTGGAGCTCACGACCCAGGATCGCCGACATGCGTTCGCTCTCGGCAGCGAGCTTGGTCCGCGGAGGCGTGCCGGACTCCTTGAACCAAGCGACACGGAGGCGCTCCCCGTCGACTTCCCACGTTCCCTTCACGCTGCCCCCGGCGACGACGATCGGCGCGATCCAACCCGCCTGCTTGCTGACAGAGGTGCGCCGCTTTCCCGGAATGATGTGACCATCCTCGGTCCCCGGACCTAGGACGTATTGATCGAAACCAGGGAGTAGACGCACGGCGGTGGTCGGCCTCGACGATGCGATCTCGTCGAGATCCTTGGCGAGGACGTATCTGGGTTCGCCATCGACATCGACCTCCGTGATCCGCTTGCCGAGCGCTTTAAACCAGATCCGGATCTGTCGCGCGCTGACCCTGCCGCGGCTCAGCCAGTTGCGGAAGTTGTCGATCGTCGCCGGTCCGTATGCGCCGAGATACCCGACGATCACGATCGGCGCCGCCTCGTCCGGCT
>Ga0070680_100004091_pt1 | contig 10926 bp, 8 predicted proteins | sample KBSC73BmetaG_FD_64672 | JGI IMG/M metagenome (GOLD analysis project Ga0070680, IMG submission 64672) | Corn rhizosphere microbial communities from Kellogg Biological Station, Michigan, USA - KBS C7-3B metaG | ecosystem: Host-associated > Plants > Roots > Rhizosphere | place: USA: Michigan...
GGCGTGATGATGCTGATGGGCATCGTGGCGAAGAATGCGATTCTGCTGATCGACTTCGCGAAGTGGGCGCACGAAGGCCGAGGGGTCCCCCGCCGCGAAGCACTGATCGAGGCCGGACGCACGCGCCTCCGGCCGATCATCATGACCACGCTCGCGCTCATCGCGGGCATGATCCCGGTCGCGCTCGGGATTGGCGAAGGCGCGGATTTCCGCGCGCCGCTGGGCCGCGCGGTCATCGGCGGCGTGATCGCGTCCACGGTGCTCACCCTCGTCGTGATTCCCACCGTGTACGAGATCTTCGACGAGTGGCGCGAGTGGTTGCTGGCGAAGTTCAAGCTCGGCCGCGCACATGCTCCCGCACAGCAGCACCAACCCGTTTCCGCCGATTGAGGGAACTCAACGCACGATGGCAAGTGACATTCGAGTGGACCGTGTGACGCTCGCGGTCGACGACGGCACGTCGATGGACGCGTACGTCGCGTCGCCCGGCGTCGCCAAGCGCGCGCCCGGCATGATCCTGATCCCCGAGGCGCTCGGGGTGAACGAACAGATGCGCGGCCTCGCGGATCGTTGGGCGCGCGAGGGCTTCGTCGCCATCTGCCCCGACGTGTTTCATCGTGCGTCGCCGGGTTTCGAGAGCGAGCAGCTCGATATGAATGTGCTCATGCCGCTCATCCGGTCGTTGACGAGCGACGGCTTGATCAGCGACGTGCGGGCCTGCTTCGAGTGGCTGCGCGCGCAGGCCGACGTCGACGAAACGAAGATCTGCGCGGTTGGCTTCTGCCTCGGCGGACGCGCGGTCTATCTCGCCAACTCGGAGCTGCCGCTGGCCGCGGCGATCTCGTATTACGGTGGGTCGATCGCGCCGAAGCTGCTCGACCGCGCACCGAGGATGCACGGCCCGCACCTGTTCTTCTGGGGCGGAAAGGACAAAGGCATTCCGCCGGAACAGCATCGCGCGGTGGCCGATGCGATGCGCGCGGCCGGGCGCACCTTCGTGGACGTCGAGTTCTTCGAGGCGAATCACGGATTCTTCAATGAGCGCTTGCCGGAGCGATACAATCCCTCGGCGGCGAAGCAGTCGTGGGCTCTCGGACTCGAGTTCGTGCGCGATGCGCTCGGGGCTAATTCATCATCGTGAGAAGGAGCGTCGACGTTGGCAAAGAAGCGAAACAGCGGGTGCCGACGGACAACAGCACGGGCACCGCGACGGACTTTACGGACCTGCTCCTCGGGCGGATCGAGGGGCGTCTCGCCACGAGCCAGGAATGTCCCGAGCGCCGTTCGAACAAAAATCGGGCTCGTTGCGCGTGGGGCCTTTGCACCGCACGGGCCAGGGCTGCAGTCCCGTCAAGACCCGTTCAAACCTTCTCTGCCCGTGGTTCCAGGAAGTTGTAGCCTGGTGATCCCGTAGTTCCCGCGAGCGGAACCGTCACCGCAAAGTCCGTCGAAGTGTTTGTGCAGTCGTCCGTCGGCCCGGTCGTTCCGAATCTACAGCCTGGAGTTGGGCGGAATCCGTTGATGACCATCCTACCGTGCAATGACCGACTGGCGCGATGATCTCCGCGGCCTCGCCCGCGACCTTGGCTCGCAGGCTCGCCGCGTCGCTCGCGCGATCGACCGGGGCGTGGCGCGCGAGCCATATCACATCGCCGGCTATCGCGGCTACGCGAGTCAGTGGCGCGCGCTGGTCATGGGCCGCGCCGTGCGGGACGAAGGCGTCGTCGCGCCAGACGCGTCGCATCGGAGCTGGCAGAACCTGCTCAATCTCGTACGCCGGCTCGAGGCGGATCCGTTGCCCGACGCCCGTGTGCGCGCGACCGTCGGCGGAACGACGGTCACGATCACCGCTGACGAAGAAGGCTTCGTTCGCCACTGGCTCAAGTGCGTGAACGCGCTCGACGCCGGCGGGTGGCACACAGTCGATCTGGAGCTCGTTCACTCGGGGCTCTCATCGCCGATTCTCGCGACGTCGCGCGTGCTGGTTCCGTCGCCGCAGGCCGCGTTCGGCGTCATCAGCGACATGGACGACACCGTGCTGCAATCCGAGGTCGGCACGTTTCTCCGTGCCGCGCGACTCATGTTGCTCGAGAACTCGCGCACGCGGCTGCCGTTCCCCGGCGTCGCCGCGTTCTATCGCGCGCTCGAATCGGGGACGAAGGGCAGCGCGCCGAATCCCATCTTCTACGTCTCGAGCAGCCCGTGGAATCTCTACGACGTGATCGCTGACTTTCTCGACGCGCAGAAAATTCCCGAGGGCCCGCTGCTGCTGCGCGACTGGGACTGGTCCTCGGCGCTCGAGGGGCATCGGATGCACAAGTCGTCGCTCATCCGCGAGATCCTCGATGCATATCCGTGGATGTCGTTCATCCTCATCGGCGACAGCGGCCAGCAGGATCCGGAGATCTACGCGCGATTGGTGTCCGAGTATCGGGGCCGCATCCCGGCGGTCTACATCCGCGACGTGAGTCGCACGGCGGCTCGATCGTCCGCGATCCAGGCGCTGTCCACCGAGATCACCGCGGCGGGATCGACGCTCGTGCTTGGCGACGATACGCTGACCATGGCGAAGCACGCCGCCGAGCGCGGATGGATCGATGCGGCGCGCCTTGGCGAGATCGGGGAGGAAAAGCGCAGCGACGAAGGCGCGGGCTGACGCCGGCGGCCACGAGTCGGCTGTCAGCGGAATGCCGAACGCCAAACTATTCCGGGCCACGTATTCTTCGACATCCCTGACTGCTTCGAGATGACTGCCCCACACCTCGCATCGCCCGACGTCAACCCGTCGTTCACGAAGAGCGCCTTCCTCGGTGAGATTCGTGAAGATCTCGTCTTTCCGTTCCCCGCCCTGAGCGAGGAAGAGCGCGAATCACTTCGGATGATTCTCGATTCGCTGCACGCATACGCGGCGGAGCGCGTCGACTCGCGCAAGCTCGATCACGATGCCGAGTTTCCGAAGGCCGTCCGCGAAGGGCTGCACGAGCTCGGCGTGATGGGCTTGAGCATTCCCGAAGAGTACGGCGGCTTCGGGGCGTCGTCCAAGGTCTACAACCGCGTGTTCGGCGAGATCGGCGCGATCGACCCGGCGCTGTGCGTGTACTTCGGCGCGCACCAGTCGATCGGGTGCAAGGGCATCGTGCTGTTCGGGTCCGAGGAACAGAAGCAGAAGTATCTGCCGAAGTGCGCCACGGGCGAGATGATCGCGGGCTTCTGTCTCACGGAACCCGGGTCGGGCTCGGACGCGCAGGCGATGAAGACGCACGCGGTGCTGAGCGACGAGGGCACCCACTATCTGCTGAGCGGCACGAAGATCTGGATCTCGAACGCGGGCTACGCCGACCTCTTCACGGTGTTCGCCAAGGTCGCGATCGATGTGAATGGAACGACGAAGCAGCGCGTGACCGCCTTCATCGTCGATGCGCACGCGGCGGGTGTCTCGCTCGGCAAGCGTGAGGAGAAGATGGGTATCAAGGCCTCCGACACGCGCGCCGTCTTCTTCGACAAGGTCAAGGTGCCGCTCGAGGACCGGCTCGGCGACGTGGGGCAGGGATTCCGGATCGCATTAGAGGTCTTGAATTCAGGACGTCTCGGACTGGCGGCGGGCTCGGCGCGCGGTGCGCGTCGCATCATGAACGAAGCCATCGCGCATGCCCGCGAGCGCGAGCAGTTCGGCAAGCCGATCGGCTCCTTCGAGATGATCCAGCGCAAGATCGCGCAGAACGCCGTGGAGTGTTACGCGGTCGAATCGGGTGTGATGCTCGCGGCGGGCATGGTCGATCGCGGCGGCATCGACTTCTCGCTCGAGACGGCCGCGTGCAAGGTGTTCGCGTCGGAGCTCGCGTTCCGCGCGGCGAACGATGCGCTGCAGATCGCGGGCGGCATCGGCTACTCGAAGGAATATCCGTACGAGCAGGCCGTGCGCGATTCGCGCATCAATCTGATCTTCGAAGGGACGAACGAGATTCTGCGCGCGCTCATCGCGCTCATGGGACTGCAGCAGCCCGGCGAACGACTCAAGGCGCTCGGCGACGCGTTCAAGCATCCCATCCAGTCCCTCGGCGCCATCGGCGAGTATCTGGCGGGCCGCGCGAAGCGACAGGTGAGGAAGCCCAAGTTCACCCAGGTGCATTCGGCGCTCGAGCGCGAGGCGGATCTCGTCTCGGACCTCGTGCACGATCTCGCGCTCGCCGTGGAAGACGCGGTGATCAAGCACGGCAAGGCGATCATCGAGAAGCAGTTCCTTCAGGAGCGCATGGCAAACGCCGCCATCGACATCTTCCTGGCCACGTCGGTGCTGTCCCGAACGACATGGGAGATCGAGCGGCTCGGCGGCGTCGACCAGGCGAAGGCGCAGCTCGACTGCGCGCGGGTCTTCGTCCCGATGGCCTTCCGCCGAGCGCGCCGCAACATCCGGGGCTTACGGCGCAATCAGGACGCGCGGCTCTCGTCGCTCGCGAAGCTCTCGCTGGAAACCACGGAGCTGGGACCGTCGGCGCCGACCGACATCTGAGCTCTCCGCGCGGACGGCCCGAGCATCGTCAGAATCTCCTCGAGGCCCGAGTAGAGCAACCCGTCGATGGCACCGCGCACTCGGCCGCGAAGGCCCGAGTCGCCGGTTCCGGCGGGTTCGGGCGCGGTATCGTCGTTCGAGAACTGGTGCATCACCGCGCCGGCCGCAGCATTCGCCCCGTCGGCGAGCGCGCCTCCAAGCTTCCGCGCGCCGTCGGCGGCGGCCATCGCTGCCTTTCGCTCGGCGCCCGTGACCGCGAGCGCAACGCCCGCGCCCAGGGCCAGCCCGAGCGCGATCCACGGATACTCACGGACATACGTGCGCGGATCGACGGCCTGCGCGCGCTGCGCCACGACGTGACGCAGCTCCGCGGCGGTGTCGGCGATGTGTTCGCGCGTGTCAGTGATGTGTTGTTGAGCGCTTTCGAGTTGCTGCGTGCTTTCGGACATGAGTCGACCTCGTCGCGTGAGAGACGGACGTCTTGCGCTTCGCCGTCTTATGCACGCTTTGCGCCGAGGTCTTCTTTGTCCTGGACGCCGAGGCCTTCTGCGTCGGCGCCGGTACGACCGGCGGTGCGTCGGAGACTTCACCGTCCGATGCGTCATTGACCGCCAGGCCGTACTTCCCCGGATCGTTTCCGACGCGGGACGCCGCGATCAGCTTCGGCACGTAATCCCGCGTCTCCTTCGGCAAGGCCGGCAGGATGCGGAAGAAGTCTGCGTCGGTGCCGGTCGTGCGCCCGGTGATCTTCTTGAGGGCGCGCTGCACCGTACCTTCGCCCGAGTTGTACGCCGCGGCGGCGAGATACCACGAGCCGAAGCGGTCGTGCAGTTGGCCGAGATACTTCACGGCTGCGTCCGTCGCGCGCGCGGGATCCTTGCGCTCGTCGACGTGCTTGCCGACTGCGAGCCCGAATCGCTTCGCGGTCGCGCTCATGAACTGCCACATGCCGACCGCGTGCACGCGCGATTTCGCGTTCGGATTGAACTCCGACTCGATCATCGCGAGGTAGATGAGATCGCGCGGCATGTCCGCGGCGTCGAGCTTGGCCGTGATCATGTCGTCGTATTTCGCTTTGCGGTCGAGCGCCTTCTCGAACTCGTTCTTGAGCGTGGTGGTGAGCTTGCCGACCCAGAAATCGATGCGTGCGTGGTCGACGCCGTTGTCGAGGGAGTTCGGGTCTGGGTTCCTGGCGGCCGTGAGCAGAGCTGTCGGCGGGTTGGCCGGCGCCGACGCAGTCACGCTCTGGACGAGCTTGGTCTGCGGCAAATAGGTAGTCGTGCGCGAAGCGGTCTCGACAGCAACGCCTGCGCCGAGAGCGACGATCGCCGCCTTGATTCCGTGGCGGGCGACAGATCGCTTCGCACCCCGGGCGAGCCGAGCTATCCGGTTCGTCCATGTATTTGGCATGCCTCATCTTAGGCCTATTATCGGGCGCCATGCAGGCTTGATTTTCGGGTTGCTTCTCCGCCTGTCCGGCGAGGGAGACGAGCGGGGCGAGGGATCTGTCTATTGGTGTAGACGATATGGCGGGCTCTACTGGTAGAGAGAATTTATTATCTGTTGGACGGGCGCCAGGCTTCGCGGCGGGTGGGCGTGAAAACCAGACTGCAACCGCTGTGGGCCACGGGCACAGACGGGTTTGAACGGGGGTTCAACGGGACCGCCTTTTGGCTGGACGGCGCGTCTCGGCTCGGCCGTCATTGTTTCGTGAAAAACCGCTCGGGATGCCAGTAGGAGCATCCCGAGCGGTCGTTCATTCAAAAATCACTCTTCACGGCGAACGCTGTTCTTGTGTCCCTCGGTGCCTTCTCGGTGCCCCTCCGTGGTCAACCTGTTGGAGGTCAACCTGTTCGAGGTCAATCGGTCGGAGGTCAATCCGTCGGAGCCAGCCCCATCAGCTACGCGCGTGGCTTCACCCCATGATCCAACTGCTCGATCGTCGCATTCGACGGCCCGCGCGTCTTCTTCAACCGTGTGGAGACCTTCTCCGCCTCGGCCAGCACGCGCAGCACGTTTCCATCAGCCAGCTTTGCGAGATCATCGTCGCTCCAGCCGCGCCGGGCCAGCTCCGCGAACAGCATGGGATACTTCGACACGTCCTCCAGCCCGACCACGTTGTCCGTGATGCCGTCGAAGTCGCTGCCGATGCCGACGTGATCGACGCCGGCAATCTTCCGAACGTGCTCAATGGCGTTGGCGACGTCGGCGATCGTCGCCTTCGGACGCGCGTGCGACGCACGCCACGCATCCACCTCGCGTTTCACCGCAGCCGGGTCGTTCGGATGGCGCTTCGTGGCTGCCGCCCGCTCGGCGTCCAGGGCATTGTCGTCGGCGTAGACCGCGGCCGACACGAAGCTCGTCACGAACGGCACCATCACCACGCCGCCATTCTTCGGGACGCGGGCCAGGATCGAATCCGGGACGTTGCGCGGATGATCGACCAGTGCGCGCGCGGCCGAGTGGGAAAAGATCACGGGTGCTTCGGATACGTCGAGCGCGGCGCTCATCGTCCCTGGCGACACGTGCGCCAGATCGACCAGCATGCCGAGCCGATTCATCTCGCGCACGACTTCCTTGCCGAACGGCGTGAGCCCGCCGTGCTTCGCGCTGTCCAGCGCGGCGTCGGCCCAATCGAGCGTCACATTGTGTGTGAGCGTCATGTACCGGGCGCCGAGATCGTAGTAGGTGCGCAGGAGCGCGAGCGAGTTCTCGATGGCGTGGCCGCCCTCGAGCCCGAGCAGGGAGCCGATCGTCCCGCGCTTGAAGTTCGCGCGCACCTGATCCGCCGTGAGTGCCCATTGGAGCTCGGGGTATTTCGCGATCACGCGACGCGCGATGTCGATCTGCTCGAGCTGCACACGCGCGTATCCCGGCGTGCTCGCGACGGCACCCTTGGGTTTGTACGCGGCATCGGTCGGCTCGCCGGGAATGTAGACCGACCAGAACTGCGCGCCGACGTGCCCCTGTCTGAGTCGCGCGAGATCGGTCATGCCGGGTGTCCGCGCGCGCAGATCGTACGCGTTCACGTCGCCTGGATGGACGCTGTCTTCGCGAATGCGCCACGGTAGATCGTTGTGTCCGTCCATCACCGGCGAGGTGCGCAACACACGCAGCGCGCGCTCCATGTACTGGTCGTTCGACATCGATGAGGTCTTCTTCGCGGAGGCCGTTTGTGCGCCCAGCGACGCAAGCGGAGTCGAAGGCAGCGCGACGACGACGGCGAGCGTCGACGCGACGAGCGGGGAATTCGATCGCATGGAGAACACAGATGGTGAGAGTTAGCTTCGCGGGCGCTCGTCCGGCGCGCCGAGCGACAACGCGCCCCGACGGAGACGTCTCAGGCGCACGCGCCAGGCGGGAATCACGTCGCGAGGCTTGGTGAACGATGCTGGCCAGACGTTGCGCAGGAGTCGCTGGGCGATGGCGACGGCGCCACGCGTCCACATGAGCTGGCGCATGACCCCGCGCGCGTCGAGCGAGCCGCCCGCCGGAGCGAGACGCGGAACGGTATGTCGCGCCGCCAACGTCGACGCACGGCGCCCCGCACCGAGCACGCGAGGATCGACCGTTCCGGGGGCGAGATCCTCGGCGAGCGCGAACGCGGGATATGCGAAGTGCGCCGCGCGATGGCGCTCGAGCATGGCGAGCACGGCATCCCACTCGAGTCGATGATGCGCGCGCTCGTGGCGGACCACCTGCACGATCTCAAAGAGCCGCAGCAGCCGAATGCCGTCGAGCTCCTGAGAGCAGTGGCAGGCGAGATAGACGAGGAGCAGCTCGGGCGATAGCACGTGCACCGTCCGTCCGGCGACGTCGAGTGGCTCGACCGAACTGCGCGCGGAGTCGAGCCGCGCGACCGCGCCCGGATGATGCAGCCGATCGAGCGACGCGTGCACCTCGAGCACCCATCGGCTGGCCTCGTGGGCCAGCTCGAGCGAGTGATGGCGCGGATCGATGCTCGCATCGATCCAGTCTCGCTTGTATGGACGAAGCGCCGCGGTGTCCGGTCTGAAGCCAAGCTCCGATAGTGCCTGCTCGACGTCCGCGACTCGATCGGGCGGGATGAGCACGTCGACGTCAGCCATGCGCCGCGCGCCTGGCTCTGGAAAGTAGACGCGACTCGTGTGGAAGCCCTTGAGGAGCACCGGCGTCACGCCGCGCTGGAGCAGTGCGTCGATCGCCGGAAGCACCTCGCGCTCCATTCGCCCGCCGCGTGCGCGCGAGTGCGCCAGGTGTCGCAGGAATGGCGCGGTGCGTTCGGCGGTCCCAGCGACGAAGCCGCGCTCGACCCAGGCGCCGATCACCGGACCGATCCCCGTCGTGTGGCCGGCGACGAGCAGCGCGTACGGTGAATGCGCGCGCGCCGGGTCGAGCTGGATGGCCGACGCTCCGGCGAGACGCAGCCGCGTGATGCGCTCGAGCTCCTGCGCCGCGGCGACTCTGGCCGGTTCGGTCAACCCTGGCCAGAGCGAACCGGGTTCGCGAGTGCGGTCGAACTCCTCGAGACGACGAGCCAGCTCCTCGGGAGACGGGGGCGACGCGTCGGGAGCGCTCGAGGAATTCGCGATGGGCAGCGTGGAAAGCATCCGGAGAGATACGGGGAGACGTCGCGGAATATGAAACCCGTTCGGGCGATCCGCGATTCCGGAACGGCGCAGCGGCGCGGAACAAGTGGAGCGAAACGCTACAGGAACATTTGGGCGTAACGCGGCATTTGTCGAGCAGGACCGCATCTCTGACGTCGGTGGTGGAGGATTAGGCGCCTGGCTGAAACGGACGCAGTCGAACCCGAGGTCGTTGGCGCGCCGGTTTCATGGCGCCTGTCACCTCCAAAGCTGGGCGCGACCCTACCGGCGCTCGGCGGTCGCGAAGCGCGGCTGAAGCGCGCGGTCGATTTGATCGGGGCCACCCTCGGCCTCGTGTTCCTCGCGCCGATGCTCGCGGCCATCGCGATCATCGTGAAGCTCGACTCACCCGGCCCCGTGCTCTTCGCGCAGAAGCGCGTGGGCCTGGGTGGCCGCGCCTTCCGGATGCTCAAGTTCCGAACGATGCGCGATGGCGCCGACAGCGAGCAGGCCGGGGTCGCGTCGCTCAACCGGAGCGAAGACAGCCGGTTGTTCAAGATCGCTGATGATCCTCGCGTGACGCGAGTCGGCCGGGTGATGCGCCGCTGGAGCGTGGACGAATTGCCGCAGCTCGCGAACGTGCTGCGCGGCGACATGTCGCTCGTCGGGCCGCGGCCGTTCTTCGAGTCGGACCTCGACGACTACGAGGCGCACCACTTCCGCCGCCTCGCGGTCCCGCCGGGTCTCACTGGTCTGTGGCAGGTGAGCGGCCGCAGCGACATCGTGGATTTCGAGGAAGTGGTGCGCCTCGATCGCTACTACATCGAACACTGGTCGCTCGCGCTGGACTTCAGAATTCTCGCACGCACGCTGCCGACCGTGGTGAGTCGGAAGGGAGCGTACTAGCTGCGCATCGGCATGTTCGGGCTGCGAGGTCTTCGTCCCGACCTCGAGATCACCGGCTTCGAGACGTCGTTCGCGGAGATCGCGCCGAGGCTCGTGGAGCGCGGCCATGACGTGACGATCTACTGCCGGCGAGGCGCGCATTCGCCGGCGCGTCGCGTCGAGCGCGAAGATGGAGTCACGCTCAAGTACATGCCGTCGCCGGGCGGAAAGAACTTCGCGGCACTGTCGTCGACATGGCTTGCGATGGCGCATGCCTTCGTGCGATCCGACTTCGACGTCTGGTTCTTCGTGAACGTCGGCATGGGCCACCACTCGGCGATCGCGCGTCTGTCGGGCAAGCCCGTGGTGATGAACGTCGACGGGCTGGATTGGGAGCGCGCGAAGTGGGGGCCGATTGCGCGGAGCTACTTCCGGTCGGCGGCGCGCTCCGCGGTGCGATGGTGCAGCGAGCTGGTGACGGATGCGGAGGCGATGCGCGAGTACTATCGGGATCGATTCGGACGCGATTCGCGCATGATCGCGTATGGCGCGTCGATCGAGTCGTCTGACGCGCCGGAGCTGTTGCGCGCGATGAATCTTGCCCCGCGCGACTACTATCTCGTCGTCAGCCGGTTGATTCCCGAGAACTCGCTCGAGGTGATGCTCGAGGGGTTTCGTCGATCGGACACGAAGCGCCGGCTCGTGGTCGTGGGCGCGGCCAACTATCGCGACGGCTTTCACGCGCGGCTCCGGGCGATCGCCGATTCGGATGAACGCATCGACCTCGTCGGCCAGATCGCCGATCAGCGTTTGCTCAAGGAGCTCTGGTGCAACTGCTACGCGTATCTACACGGCCATTCCGTGGGCGGGACGAATCCCGCGCTGCTGCGTGCGATGGGTTACGGCAGTTGCGTCCTCGCGCGTGACACGGTCTTCAATGCCGAAGTGCTCGGCACGCCGAAT
>Ga0070680_100004099_pt1 | contig 10914 bp, 9 predicted proteins | sample KBSC73BmetaG_FD_64672 | JGI IMG/M metagenome (GOLD analysis project Ga0070680, IMG submission 64672) | Corn rhizosphere microbial communities from Kellogg Biological Station, Michigan, USA - KBS C7-3B metaG | ecosystem: Host-associated > Plants > Roots > Rhizosphere | place: USA: Michigan...
TCGAGATCATCGCCGGCGACCAGAAGCGCCTGGTGGTCGATGCCTTCGCGCGCTTCCGCATCGTCAATGCGCGGCAGTTCGTCGAGACCGTGCCGGGCGGGGAGCCCACCCTGCAGGGCATTCTCGACTCGCTGATCAACTCGGAAATCCGCGGCGTGCTGAGCGGCGTGCCGCTGCACGCGGTGCTGACCGAGCAGCGCGCCGGGCTGATGGACGACATCACCAAGCGGGTCAACGCCAAGACCAAGGACCTCGGCGTCCAGGTGGTCGACGTCCGCATCAAGCGCGCCGACCTGCCGCAGGCCAACTCCCAGTCGGTCTACAACCGCATGAAGACCGACCGCGAGCGCGAGGCCGGCCAGCTCCGCGCCGAGGGCGACGAGGAGAACCAGCGCATCAAGGCGACGGCAGACCGCGAAGTGGCCGTCATCAAGGCCGACGCCGGCCTCACCGCACAGATCACCATGGGCCAGGCCGATGGCGAGGCGACCAAGGTCTATGCCGATGCCTTCAGCCGGGACAAGGATTTCTATGCCTTCTGGCGCAGCCTGGAGGCCTACAAGCAGGCCTTCGGGCAGGGCGGTTCGACCATGGTGCTGAGCCCCGACAGCGACTTCTTCCGCTACTTCTCGGCACCGCCGGGCGGCGCGCCGGCCAAGAAATAACCCGGCCGGAAAAACAGAACCGGCGGCTGTGGCAGTCCTGCCACGCCGCCGGTTTTTTTTGCGTCGAGGCCCGGAAAAGCTGAAACAACCGGTCACATAACGGCCTCTTTATTTGCGCCACAATCGGGCCGCATGTAGACAGTGTTTCGAACACACGGCGCCGGCCGAACCCACTCACCATGGCCTCGAGCGCCGTTGGAGGTCGCCGTGGTTTTCGGGGAATTTTCGGGATTTTCGACGAGGGCCGTCGTCACGGCCATCACCGTCCTCGGCCTGGCGCTCGTCCAGCCGATCCTCGCTGCGCCGGCCGCGGCGCGCGAAGCGCCGGACAGCTTCGCCGACCTGGTCGACAAGCTGATGCCGACCGTCGTGAACATCACCACCACACAGAACATCCCGCAGCAGGGCCAGCGCCTGCGCGACATGCCGCAGCTTCCGCCCGGCTCGCCCTTCGAGGAGCTGTTCAAGGACTTCTTCGACAAGAAAAACGGCGAGCAGCAGCAGCGCCGCGGCACCTCGCTGGGCTCGGGCTTCATCATCGACGGCGAGGGCTACGTCGTCACCAACAACCACGTCATCCAGGGCGCCGAGGACATCACCGTCATTCTGCGCGACGACACCCAGCTCAAGGCCAAGCTGGTCGGTGCCGACAGCCGCGTCGACATCGCCGTGCTGAAGGTCGAGCCGCCGGGCAAGAAGCCACTGCCGGCCGCCAAGTTCGGCGATTCCGACAAGGTGCGGGTCGGCGACTGGGTGGTGGCGATCGGCAACCCGTTCGGCCTCGGCCATTCGGTGACCGCCGGCATCATCTCCGCGCGCGGCCGCTCGCTCAACGATTCGCTCGACGACTACCTGCAGACCGATGCCGCCATCAACAAGGGCAACTCGGGTGGCCCGCTGTTCAACACCGACGGCGAGGTGATCGGCGTCAACACCGCGATCTATTCGCCGTCCGGCACCAACGCGGGCCTGGCCTTCTCGATCCCGTCCAACCTGGTGAAGCAGGCCGCCGACCAGCTCCGTGAGTTCGGCCGCATCCGCCGCGGCTGGATCGGCGTCAGCTACCAGAGCGTGACCGACGACATCGCCGACAGCTTCAACCTCGACCGTGCGCGCGGTGTGCTGGTGGCCAACGTCGTGGCCGACGGGCCGGCCGCCAAGGCGGGCCTCAAGCGCAACGACATCATCATCTCCTTCTCCGGCCAGGAAGTGCCGGACCTGCGCCGCTTCCCGCGCATCGTCGCCAACGCCCGCGTCGGCAGCACTGTCGACGTCGTGGTCTGGCGCGGCGGCAAGGAGCTGCCGCTCAAGCTCAAGATCGGCGAACAGGAGGAGGCGGAGAAGCAGAACGTCTCGGCCCAGGGCGGCGCGCCCAAGAAGCCCGCCGACCAGGACCAGGCCCTGACCTCGACGATCGAGCAGCTCGGCCTCACCTTGCAGAAGATCACCGACCAGTTGCGCGAGAAGTACGGTCTGTCGGACAGCGCCAAGGGCGTCGTCGTCACCAAGGTGGCCGCCGACAGCCCGGCCGCCGAGAAGCAGCTCCAGGCCGGTGACCTGATCCTCGAGGTCGATCAGAAGCCGGTCACGACCCCGCAGGAAGTGACCGAGATCGTGGCCAAGCTGCAGGCTCAGAAGAAGCGCTCGGTCCTGCTGTTCGTCGAACGCCAGGGCGATCCCCGGTTCGCCGCGCTCAGGCTCACGAAGTAGCGGTCGCCGAGGGCCTGCGAATTCAAGCGGGTCAGCGGTTTAGCGCTGATAGTGACCACAATGGGTGGTTTGCCGCGAAGCGCGTAGACTCGCGCGATGGCGATCCACCAACCCTGTCGTCCAGAAGGATCCTGCGCGCAGCGTGCGCAGCGGCGATTCCCATTATTCGTCCATTTATTAAATGGACCGGCCTCAGCCGACCTTCACGATCAGCTTGCCGAAGTTCTCGCCCTTCAGCAGGCCCAGGAAGGCCGTCGGCGCCCTGGCCAGGCCGTCGACCACGGTCTCGCGGCTCTTGAGCTTGCCCGCCTTCACCAGCCCGCCGACCTCGTTCACGAAGTCGCCCAGGAGGGCTGCCTGGTCGGAGACGATGAAGCCCTGGATCGTGAGCCGGCGCTGCACGATGGTGAACATCTTGGGCGGCCCGGCCAGCGGGTCCTTGTCCTGGTATTCGGAGATGGCGCCGCAGAAGGCGATGCGGCCGAAGTTGTTCATGCGCTCGAACACCGCGTGGAAGATCCGGCCGCCGACGTTCTCGAAGTCGCCGTCGATGCCCTTGGGGCAGAGCTTGTCGAGCACCGCGCCGGTGTCGTGCTCGCTGCGGTGGTTGAAGCAGGCGTCGTAGCCCGCCTCGCGCACCGCCCACTGGCATTTCTGGTCGTCGCCCGCGCAGCCGACGACCCGCGCGCCGGCCAGCTTCGCCAGCTGGCCCGCCACCTGGCCGACGGCGCCGGTCGCGGCCGAGACGAACACCGTCTCGCCGTCCTTGGGCCTGCAGATGTGCTTCATGCCGTACCAGGCGGTGAAGGAAGGCATGCCGAGCACGCCGAGATGGGCCTGCAGCGGCGCCATCGCCGGGTCGATCTTGCGCAGGCCCTTGCCGTCGTGGACGGTGTGCGTGGCCCAGTTCAGCAGGCCCATCACAAGGTCGCCCTTGGCGAAGCGCGGGTTGCGCGACTCGACGACCTCGCCGACCGAGCCGCCGGTCAGCGGCTTGCCGATCTCGAACGGCGGCACATAGGAGCGCAGCTCGCTCATGCGCGGCCGCATGTAGGGGTCGAGCGACAGGAAGCGCGAGGCGACCAGCATCTCGCCGTCGTTCAGCGCCGGAAGCCTGGCCGTCTCCTGGCGAAAACAGTCGGCGGTGACGTCGCCCACCGGGCGCTTGGCGAGGACGATCTGGGTGGCGTCGGTCATGGGAGGTTACCTTTCGATGAAGTCGCTGCGGCGGTAGCCTTGCAGGTAGAGCAATGCGGTCAGGTCGCCGTGGTGGATGCGCGCCGGCACTTGCGCCGCCACCATCGGCTTGGCGTGGAAGGCGACGCCCAATCCACCCGAGTGGCCCGCGGCCTGCAGCATCGGCAGGTCGTTGGCGCCGTCGCCCGCGGTGAGGGCATCGCCGAGGCCGAGGCCGCGCTCGGCGCAAAGCCGCTGAAGAGTCGAAAGCTTGGCTTCCTTGCCCAGGATCGGCAGGCCGACGGTACCGGCCAGCGCCGTGCCGTCGAGGGTGAGCGTGTTGGCGGCGTCGAAATCGAAGCCCAGTTTCTCGCGCACCATCCTGGTGAAGTAGGTGAAGCCACCGGAGACGAGCGCGCAATACGCGCCATGCTTCTTCATCGTGGCAACCAGGGCGGCGCCGCCCGGCATGTAGGCGATGCGCCGCGCCGCCTCGTCGAGCGTGGCCACCGGCAGGCCTTTCAGCAGTTCGACGCGCGCCCTGAGGGCGGCCTCGAAGTCGATCTCGCCGTTCATGGCGCGGGCGGTGATGCCGGCGATCTTTTCCCGGAGGTTGAGGAAGTCGGCCAGCTCGTCGAGCATCTCGTTCTCGATCATGGTCGATTCCATGTCGGCGACGAGCAGCTTCTTGCGCCGGTTGGCGGCGGGCACCGTGACGGCGTCGATGCCGGTCATGCCGAGGTCCAGGGGCTGGCCATCGAAGGGAATGTCGCAGGCAATGCCAACGGCCAGCCAGTCGGGCGCGCCTACCGTGGCGCCGGTGCTGCGCAGGACATCGACGATCGCCTGCACGGTGCCCGCATCGAGCGTCGGGCGGGCGGGGTTGGACAGGAGGACGAGAATGTTTTTCACCTCCCGGCTCTAGCGGCGGGGCCGCTTATTTGCAAACTGCCGCCACGCCAATGACCCAGCAGAAAACCGTTCTCGTCGTCACCGGCCCCACCGCGTCGGGCAAGTCCGCACTGGCGCTCGCCTTCGCGCAGATGCGCGGGGGCTGCGTCATCAACGCCGACGCCATGCAGACCTACGACGCCTTCCCGATGCTGACGGCACAGCCGGCGGCGGAGGAGCGCGCCCGGGTGCCGCACGCGCTCTACGGCGTCCTGCCGCTCCGCCGGAACCTGTCCGCCGGGCGGTGGAGCGTGATGGCGGCGGCCGAGATCGAGCGTTGCCTGGCCGCCGGGCAGATGCCGATCCTGTGCGGCGGCTCGGGCCTCTACATCCGCACCCTGATGCAGGGCCTCTCGCCGGTGCCGGACGTGCCGGCGGAGATCCGCGAGCGTGGCAATGCCGAGTGGGCGTCGATGGGGGCCGAGGCCTTCCGCGCCCGGCTGGCCGAGCGCGATCCCGAGATCGTGGCGGTGCTGAAGCCCGCCGATCGCCAGCGTCACGTCCGCGCCTGGGAGGTGCTCGAGGCCACTGGCACGCCGCTCAGCGCCTGGCAGAAGGAAGAGGGCACGCCGGCGCCGTGGCGCTTCGCGATCCTGCTGCTGGCCCCCGAGCGCCCCTGGCTGCGCGCGCGCATCGAACTGCGCTTCGACCAGATGCTGGCGGCGGGTGTCCTGGCCGAGGCGCGCGCGGTGTTCGACACCCGGCCCGATCCGACGTGGCTTGGCCTGAAGGCCCATGGCGCGCCGGAGTTTTTCCGCCACTTCCAGGGTGAGCTTTCCATCGATCACGCACGCCGCATGGCGATCGATCACACCCGCCAATATGCCAAACGCCAGATGACGTGGTTCAGACACCAAATGACACCAGATTTGGTATTCAACCCGACCGCGAATCCAGATTTGGGCGCGCCCGAGAAATTATTGGACAAAATCGGGGTCTGAAACTTTACTTTTCGTGCTGATTTGGGTTGACCTGTCCACAGGCCGGACCTTATGTTCCGCGCCGCCGCAAACCCCGTTTTGCGGCGCATTTGTCAGAAGGAGGCCGTTGTGAAGAAGCCTGAGGAGTCCGCCACGACCGGCGCCGATCTGTTGGTGAAAGCCCTGATCGACGAGGAAGTCGAGGTCGTCTTCGGCTATCCCGGCGGTGCGGTCCTTCCGATCTACGATTCGCTCTTCAAGCAGAACAAGCTGCGCCACATTCTGGTGCGCCACGAGCAGGCCGCCGTGCACGCCGCCGAAGGCTATGCGCGCTCGACCGGCAAGGTCGGCGTCGTGCTGGTGACCTCGGGCCCGGGCGCGACCAATGCCGTGACCGGCCTCACCGATGCCCTCATGGATTCCATCCCGATCGTCTGCCTGACCGGCCAGGTGCCGACGCACCTGATCGGCAATGACGCCTTCCAGGAAGCCGATACGACCGGCATCACGCGACCCTGCACCAAGCACAATTACCTGGTGAAGGACGTCGCCGTCCTGCCGCGCACGGTCCACGAGGCCTTCTACGTGGCGCGCTCCGGCCGTCCCGGTCCGGTCGTGATCGACCTGCCCAAGGACGTGCTGATGAACAAGCACGACTACAAGGCGCCCGACATGCCGGTGCAGCACAAGAGCTACCGGCCGGTCACCAAGCCCGATGCGAAGAAGATCGAGCAGGCGCTCGAGCTGATCGCCAACGCCAAGAAGCCGGTGTTCTACACCGGCGGCGGCGTGATCAACTCGGGTCCCAAGGCGTCCAGGCTGCTCACGCAGCTCGTCCACCTGACCGGCTATCCGATCACCAACACGCTGATGGGGCTGGGCACGTTCCCGGCGTCGGACAAGCAGTTCCTCGGCATGCTGGGCATGCACGGGACCTACGAGGCCAATCTCGCAATGTATCACTGCGACGTGCTGATCAACATCGGCGCGCGCTTCGACGACCGCATCACTGGCAAGCTGGACGAGTTCTCGCCGCACTCGAAGAAGATCCACATCGACATCGACGGCAGCTCGCTCAACAAGAACGTGCGAGTCGACCTGCCGATCGTGGGTGACGCGGGCCAGGCGCTCGAGGACCTGATCAAGCTGTGGAAGGCCAAGCAGCCCAAGACCGACCAGAAGGCGCTGAAGGCGTGGTGGGCCGAGATCGAGAAGTGGCGCGCCCGCGACTGCCTTGCCTACAAGCAGGGCAAGGAGATCATCAAGCCGCAGTTCGCGCTCGATCGCCTGTACCACCACATCAAGAACCGCGACCACTACATCACGACCGAAGTGGGCCAGCACCAGATGTGGGCAGCGCAGTTCCTGAAGTTCGAGCAGCCCAACCGCTGGATGACCTCGGGCGGGCTGGGCACCATGGGCTACGGCTTCCCGGCCGCGATCGGCGTGCAGATCGCCCATCCCGAGGCGCTGGTGATCGACGTCGCCGGCGAAGCCTCGATCATGATGAACATCCAGGAGCTGTCGACGGCGGCGCAGTATCGCCTGCCGGTGAAGATCTTCATCCTGAACAACCAGTACATGGGCATGGTCCGCCAGTGGCAGGAGCTGCTGCACGGCGGGCGCTACTCCGAGAGCTATTCGGAGGCGTTGCCCGACTTCGTGAAGCTGGCCGACGCCTTCGGCGCCAAGGGGCTGCGCTGCCATGAGCCGTCGAAGCTCGACGACACGATCAAGGAGATGATCGCCATCAAGGGGCCGGTCATCGTCGACGTCGCCGTCGACAAGACCGAGAACTGCTTCCCCATGATCCCGTCGGGCGCGGCGCACTACGACATGCTGCTCGGTCCCGAGGACCGCGCCGCCCGTCCGGTGTCCGAAGAAGGCATGGTGCTGGTGTGAGTCCGATGGAAGTCGCTTCGAGCCACACCATTTCCGTGCTGGTCGACAACGAGCCCGGCATCCTGGCGCGCGTGGTCGGCCTGTTCTCCGGCCGCGGCTACAACATCGAGAGTCTCACGGTGGCGCTGACCGACGTGAAGGAGAACCTCTCGCGCATCACCATCGTCACCGCGGGCACGCCCATGGTGGTCGAGCAGATCAAGGCCCAGCTCGACCGGCTGGTGCCGGTCCACAAGGTGCACGACCTCACCCTGGAAGGCCCGCACATCGAGCGCGAGCTGGCGCTGGTCAAGGTCAAGGGCACGGGCGAGAAGCGGGTCGAGGCGTTGCGCCTGGCCGACGTGTTCCGCGCCAAGGTGATCGACGCCAAGACCGACTCGTTCGTCTTCGAGGTCACCGGCACGTCCGACAAGGTGCGCACCTTCGTCGAGCTGATGAGCTCGCTCGGGCTGGTCGACGTGGGCCGCACCGGCACCGTCGCCATGACCCGCGGCGGCGAGGCGTTCTAGTGGACTATATTGTCGCCCTCGCGGGCCTCGCGGCCGTGCACCTGCTGGCTGTGGCCAGCCCCGGCCCCTCGACCGTGCTGGTGATCCAGACGTCGGCGGTCGCGGGCCGGCGCAACGGCCTGCTGGCGGCGGCGGCGATGATGTCGGGCGCGCTCCTGTGGGCGGCGGCCGCGCTGTTTGGCCTCCAAGTGCTGTTCGCGCGCTTCGAATGGCTCTATCTCGTCTTCCGCATCGCAGGTGGTCTCTACTTGATCTGGCTCGCGGTCCTGATATGGCGCCACGCACGCGATCCGCTGCCCGAGGTGCCGGCCGGCCGTGACCTCGCCCACATGGCGGGCTGGCGGGGCTTCGGACGGGCGCTGCTGCTGCAGCTCGGCAACCCCAAGATCATGGTCTTTTTCGGCAGTATCTTCCTGTCGGTGCTGCCGCACGACATGCCGTCGTGGATGAACGGCACCGTGCTGGCGCTCGTCGCCGTCAACGAATTCACCTGGTTCGCGATCCTGGCCCTCGTCTTCTCGGGCGGCACGGCGCGGGCCTTCTACCGTCGGGCCAAGTTCTGGCTGGACCGGGTCATGGGTGGCGCGCTGGCCCTTCTGGGCTTGCGCCTCGCCCTGTCGAGCCGGTAGACACCACGCCATTCAAAGGGAGCAGGAAGATGCGTGTCTATTACGATCGTGATGCCGATGTGAACCTGATCAAGGGCAAGAAGGTCCTGGTCGTCGGCTACGGCAGCCAGGGCCATGCCCATGCCATGAACCTCCGCGACTCGGGCGTGAAGGACGTGCGCATCGCGCTCAAGCCCGGCTCGGCCACGATCAAGAAGGCCGAAGGCAGCGGCTTCACGGTGATGACCCCGGCCGACGGCGCCAAGTGGGCCGACATCATCATGGTGCTGGCGCCGGATGAGCTGCAGGGCGACATCTACACCAACGACCTCGGCCCCAACATGCGCCCGGGCTCGGCGCTTGCCTTCGCGCACGGCCTCAACGTGCACTTCAACCTGATCACGCCTCGTTCGGACATCGACGTGTTCATGATCGCGCCCAAGGGCCCCGGTCATACCGTGCGCTCGGAATATCTGCGGGGCGGCGGCGTGCCCTGCCTCGTGGCGGTGGCGCAGAACTCCTCGGGCAACGCGCTCGAGATCGGCCTCAGCTATTCGTCGGCGATCGGTGGCGGCCGCGCCGGCACGATCGAGACCTCGTTCAAGGAAGAGTGCGAGACCGATCTGTTCGGCGAGCAGGTCGTGCTGTGCGGCGGCCTGGTCGAGCTGATCAAGGCGGGCTTCGAGACGCTGGTCGAGGCGGGCTACGCGCCGGAGATGGCCTACTTCGAGTGCCTGCACGAGGTGAAGCTGATCGTCGACCTCATCTACGAGGGCGGCATCGCCAACATGAACTACTCGATCTCGAACACCGCCGAGTACGGCGAATACCGTTCGGGTCCGCGCATCGTCACCGACGAGACCAAGGCCGAGATGAAGCGCGTGCTGGCCGACATCCAGTCGGGCCGCTTCGCCCGCGACTGGATGCTGGAGAACAAGGTCAACCAGGCCTCGTTCAAGGCCATGCGCAAGAAGATGGCCGAGCACCCGATCGAGGAGATCGGCGCCAAGCTCCGCGACATGATGCCGTGGATCAAGGAAAAGGCGCTGGTCGACAAGGCCAGGAACTGAGAGTCACGGTCGATCCGACGAGAAGGGGCGCCCGACCGGCGCCCCTTTTTATTTCGTCAAAGATTATAGCCGCCACCGGACGCATCGAGCATGGCGCCGGTGATGAACGACGCCTCGTCGGACAGCAGCCACAGCGCCGTGTCGGCGATCTCGTGCGCCTCACCGACGCGGCCCATCGGGATCGACTTCTGGATGCCGGCCTTGAAGGCGGGATCCTTGAGGCGGCCCTCGGTCATCTCGGTCATCACCATGCCCGGGCGCAGCGAATTCACGCGGATGCCCTCGGCTGCGACTTCGCGGGCGAAGCCTTTGGTGAAGGAGTCGACGGCGCCCTTGGTCGCGGCATAGGCCGACGAGCCCGGCCGGCCGCCCAGCGTGCCGGCCATCGACGAGACATTGACGATCGCGCCGCCCTTGCCGCCGTGCCGGGTTGACATGCGCTTGGCCGCCTCGCGGCAGCAGATCATCAGGCCGGTGACGTTGGTGGCGAAGAGGCCGGCGAGCACCTTGGCGTCGTAGGAATCGACGCGCATCTGCCTGCTGATGCCGGCGCTGTTCAGCAGGTGGGTGATCGGGCCCAGTGCCCTGGTCGTCTCCTCGAACATGCGGACGATGTCGGCTTCGCTGGCCATGTCGGCCTTGATGGCGATGGCCTTGGCGCCCCTGGCTTCGATATCGGCCACGACCTTCCTGGCCTCGGCGTCGCGCGTGCGGTAGTTGAGGGCGATGCTGTAGCCGCGGGCCGCCGCGCGCCGCGCGGTCGCGGCACCGATGCCCGAGGCGCCGCCGGTGATGAGAAGAACCTTGGTCATCCTTTGATCGCTCCGCCGGTCAAGCCGCTGACCAGATATCGCCGCACGACGAACGAGAAGACAAGCACCGGCAGCATGATCATGGTGCCGCCAGCCGCGATGCGGCCCCACTCCCAGCCTTCGTAGTTCATGAAGTTCACCACGGCGACCGGCGCGGTCATGGCCTCTGTGCGCGTCAGGATCAGGGCGAAGAAGAAGTCGTTCCAGGCGAACAGGAAGCAGAGAATGGCGGTCGCCGCGAGCCCGGGCCCGGAGAGTGGCAGGATGATGCGGGTGAAGCCCTGCCACATGGTGGCGCCGTCGATCCAGGCGGCCTCTTCCAATGCGCGCGGCAGCTGGTCGTAGAACGGCCGCATCATCCAGATCACCAGTGACAGGTTGAAGGTGAGGTAGATCACGATGAGGCCGGCCAGCGTGTCGAGCAGCTCGAGATAGCGATAGGCCAGGAAGTAGGGGATGGTGAAGGCGATCGGCGGCGCCATGCGGCTGGCCAGGATCCACAGCGTGATCGTGGCGCCACTCCTGCTCTGCCAGCGCGACAGCGCGTAGGCCGCCGGCACGCCGATCACCAGCGACACGAAGGTCGAGGCG
>Ga0070680_100004103_pt1 | contig 10909 bp, 8 predicted proteins | sample KBSC73BmetaG_FD_64672 | JGI IMG/M metagenome (GOLD analysis project Ga0070680, IMG submission 64672) | Corn rhizosphere microbial communities from Kellogg Biological Station, Michigan, USA - KBS C7-3B metaG | ecosystem: Host-associated > Plants > Roots > Rhizosphere | place: USA: Michigan...
CAACCCAAAATGGCTGAAGCTTACAAGCAGCATGTAGTTGATCAAGGCCTAACGCTTTTGCGCGCGCACGAGAACATACGGTGCCTGTTTACGACGCCAAAGCTGCTCGAGGCCCTCTCGGAAAAAGTGTCGCTCAAGAAGATGGGCATTACAGGTGTGTTTTGCGGCGGCACTGAGATGACGCCTCAGTTTCACCGGTTTGCTGTAGAAGAGCTACTGGAAGGCGCCTACTTCGCACCGACATATGGAAACACTTTGATGGGTCTCGCTGTCCATAAGCCGCGGCAAGCAGAAGATAATTTCGCCGTAATCTATTACCCACCTTCACCGCGAGCGATGATTGAGATCGTCAATCCGGATAATCCCGATCGCCTCGTTGGATATGGTGAAACCGGTCGAGTGCGTTTGACAACATTGACGAAAGAATTCTTCATGCCCCGTTTTCTCGAGCGCGATGAGGCTGAGCGAGAGCCACCGTGCGATCAGTATCCGTGGGACGGTGTTCGAAACGTTCGACCGTTTTCCAAGCTGCAGGCGAATGTAGTGGAAGGAGTGTATTGATATTGCCGATTTGTGATTGCCAATTGCCGTTTGTTCAAAGTCCGACGAACTTTAGGAAGCTCTGATTAAGTACGACAGGCTGTTAGCCTGTCGTGGTTTGCCTCAACAATATGGCTAAGATCGTCGACAGGCTAACAGCCTATCGTACTTAATCAGAGTTTCCTTTAGTTTGTCGATCGTCGAATTAGCAGATCGTTATTTACACCTAAGCACAGTGACCCCGAACGCGACAAACTAAAGTTCGTCGGACAACAAATCGGCAATTGGCAATCGAAAATAGGCAACCAACGAAACCAACAATGACCGACCCTATCCGCCTTCCTCTTCTGCGCCGTGGCGAGCCATACACCAGTTTGGACGTAGCGGTCGCGCCGCATTATCAAACACGTGAACCGTACGTCGCGGTGAGTCAGGCAAACGCCGGATTAATCAGGCGGGATCTGCGCGATCAGAAAATTGCTCAAGACAAGCTTCGCTCCTTCTCCACTAGTGAACTCCTGAAGATTTGTCGCAAAGCCGGAGAGGCGTTTTTGAATAGTTCCCTGCCGCTTGGTGATATTGAACAGCTACCGGACGATTACATTCGTCATGTTTCGGCGACAACGGGAATGCCGTATACCATGGCTCGCCGAAATATGTTGAAGATCCATGGCGTACTTGCTGAAGCATCCAACGTAGTCGACGGGCTCACCCGTCACATCAATTGGGAAATCCTTGATCGTGGCTTTGGGACTATCAACGGAAACGCAGTTAGTTTTTATCCGCGAACGCAGTCGCTCGGAGTAGTGCTGCCAAACAATTCGCCGGGCGTTCACTCACTCTGGGTCCCGGCTATACCGTTAAAGATTCCTCTCGTCCTCAAACCGGGAAGTGCCGAACCCTGGACGCCCTATCGACTCATCCAGGCGTTCATCGCGGCCGGTTTACCCCGCGAAGTGTTTTCCTTTTACCCCACGGATCATGCAGGTAGTAACGAAATCCTGAACAGATGTGGGCGGGGAATGATCTTCGGCGATGTAGGCTCGACGGGCGTGTGGGCCAACGATCCTCGAATAGAAGTACACGGACCGGGTTTCAGTAAAGTGGTGATCGGCGATGACTGTATTGATCAATGGGAAGACTATCTGGATGTCCTCGTCAGTTCGATTGCTGATAACGGCGGTCGTTCCTGTATCAACGCATCCGGCGTATGGGTCACTCGTCGCGCAGAAGAAATAAGCCAGGCACTTGCTGAACGATTAATGCGCATCACCCCTCGGGCGGCGGATGATCCAGACGCCCAACTGGCACCTTTTGTCGATCCGAACGTGGCAATGCGGATCTCCCGACTTATCGATCAAGGATTGGCAGAACCAGGTGCACGGGAAGTGACTGCAGAGCTTCGTGGAACTGATCGAGTGGCTGACTTTCAGGGCTGCAAATATCTTCTGCCTACTATCGTGCTTTGTGAAAGCACCGAACACAAACTAGCTAATCGGGAATTCATGTTTCCCTTCACCAGTGTTGTTAAAGTCACGCCGGATCAAATTCCGAGTGCGTTGGGACCAAGCCTCGTTGTCACTGCGATCACCGAGGATGATCAGCTGATTAATAATTTAGTTACTTCCCCAAACGTCGATCGGCTAAACATCGGTGCGGTGCCGACCAGTCAAATCAGTTGGGACCAACCGCACGAGGGAAATCTCTTCGAGCACCTTTACGCGCGGCGGGCGTTCCAACGGGCTGTTGCCGTTTGATATGTCTCCTGCCTAATTCCGATGAAGATTCTTTATCTGACAGGCGGGGCCGGACAGATGTATTGCGGGAGCTGCCTGCGCGACAACGCGCTGGCCACCGAACTCATTGCGCGCGGTCACGATGTCACGCTATTACCGGTCTATACTCCTACTCTCACCGACGAACCCAACGTAAGTTACGACAAGGTTTTCTTCGGCGGAATCAGCGTCTATCTCGAACAGTATCTTCCACTATTTCGCAAATCGCCCAGGTGGCTTGATGGAATCTGGGATTCCAAACCAATGTTAAGTTTTGCCTCACGACGTTCGATCTCAACCAACCCCAAAATGCTCGGTGAGATGACCGTGTCGATGCTCAAAGGTGAAGCCGGATTCCAACAGAAAGAGATCGCAAAATTACTGGAATGGTTGAAGAGTGAGGACAAACCAGAAATCATTAGTTTGCCTTACTCGCTACTCCTTGGCCTGGCAAAACCACTCAAAGAGGCTTTTGGCAAACCGATCGTGTGCACGCTTCAGGGTGAAGATCTATTCCTTGAAGGCCTTCACGAGCCCTATCGTTCTGAGTCAAAACAATTAATCAGCGAGCATCTCAAGCACATTGATGCTTTCATTTCAGTCAGTCAGTACTACGCTGACTTCATGCCAGACTATCTCGGGATCCCCGTAGAAAAGATCCACGTAGTGCCACTTGGTATTAATCTTGAGGGTTACAGTAAGAAAGAGCGAGCTGCGTTCGAACCATTCACCATTGGTTTTTTTGCACGTGTGGCGCCGGAAAAAGGTTTACACGTTCTGGCGGACGCATATCGTCAGCTCCGCAAAAGCGGCCGTCTCCAAAATGTTCGTCTGCGCGCGGCTGGCTACCTTGCACCTGAGCATCGAAGCTATCTTGATGAGATCCAGGAAGCGATGAATCGAGCAGACTTAGGCAGCGAATTCAAATATGAGGGAGTACTTGATCGCGAACAGAAGATCGCGTTTCTTCAGAGCATCGACGTGCTTTCGGTGCCGGCGACTTACAATGAACCAAAGGGAATCTTTCTGCTTGAAGCAATGGCTTGCGGAGTCCCGGTGGTGCAGCCAAGGCGTGGTGGATTTACCGAAATTGTTGAAAGAACCGGCGGTGGGGTATTGGTCGAATCGGATCGAGTCGATGCCTTAGCCGAAGGGATACTGACACTTGCAGAAGATCCAAACCTTGCCGAACGTTTAGGACAAAGTGGATTCCAGAAAGTGCGTGAGCATTACAGCGTTGCCCAAATGGCTGACAGCGCGCTTGAGGCTTACGAAAGTGTGATGCGGCCCTGAAGAACTTAGTAGAATCGAACAAGTGATGTTCGATATGCTTTAGAGGTGTTTGCAAAAGTCAGTACTTGCTTCACTCCGGAGGAGTGCAATCTTTATAGCACGCTTGGACCGATCATTCCGCACTCCGGGGTAGTGCCATGTGTTGCGCCGAACCGAAACCGAGTCAATGGTCAAAAGACCCATGTGGCAACACGGCACATAGCACTCCTCCGGAGCGCAGTATTCAAAGTAACTCCAATGCTATAAACATGGCACTCCTCCGGAGTGAAGAGAACACCTGACTTTTGCAAGAGCCTATTTAGCTTGTCGTGACGAAACCAACTGGCCGGTTCAATTTCAAAGGATCGTTCGGCTTGGTTCTGTCACGACAAGCTAATAAAGCATATCGGACATTGATTGTTCGATTCCAGGGTTGTTATTTTTTGGATGTCCTCAGTAAACAGCAATCGTGCTTAACGTCGAAAACGTCTCCAAAGAATACCCAACTCCGCGCGGGCCTCTGCGTGTGCTCACCGACGTCTCTCTAAGCCTAAACAAAGGCGACGCCATCTCAATCATGGGACCGTCAGGTAGTGGTAAAAGCACTTTGCTTTACCTCGTGGGCGCTCTTGAACCACCAACCAGTGGCACGATCACGTTTGATGGACAGGATCCATTCAAACTTAATGAGAAGCAACTCGCCGCGTTCCGAAATCGCCGGATCGGATTCGTCTTTCAGGATCACTGTCTTCTCCCCCAATGTTCCGTACTCGAGAATGTGCTGACGCCGACGCTCGTTTCGACTAACGGCGAAGATGCTACCGATCGTGCCCGGACGTTGCTGGAACAAGTTGGACTCAAGGATCGCCTCGATCATCGTCCGGCCGCACTTTCAGGCGGTGAACGCCAACGTGTGTCACTCGCTCGAGCATTGATCACCAGGCCACAGTTGCTTCTCTGCGACGAGCCAACCGGTAATCTCGATCATCAATCAGCCGAAGTTGTCGCTTCACTTCTGCTGGATTTACATAAACAACAACAGACAATCCTCATCATCGTTACGCATAGCGCAGAATTGGCGGCTCGTGTTCCAATCCGATATCACCTCGTCGATCAGCAACTGCAATTAATCAAGTAAATCGCATGAGTGTTTTTCGATAGCGCCGATGACCAACGAAGTTTTCATCTCGTATAGTCACGAGGACCTTGATCGGATCGAGCCAATCATTGAACTCGTCCGAGCAATCAAGCAAGGTCTTGTTTTCCAGGATCGTCGTAGCCTTCAACCGGGAAAGCCGTGGAAACCGCAACTAATGAGGGCGCTGCGACATGCTAAGACAGTTATTGTCTTTTGGTGCGAACATGCTGCCAGGTCTCCGCATGTTAAGGAGGAATACGAAGTTGCCGTTGAAGAGAATAAGAATATTTTGCCGTTGATTCTCGATGACACGGTTCTTCCAACACCATTAGACGATTACCAGGGGATCGATCTGCGCGGGAATAGGTTTCATCAACCAGGGAGTCGATCTCGAACGCGCTTACCTGAAATAGGTCGGCCGCATTTTTACCCAAAGGACAAGTATGGAGAATACGTAGATTGGGAGGCAGAATGGGAACGCGAAGCCAACGAAAGACTGCGGACAGCTTTCGAAACAAATACCCGTGCGATGGCACAAACCATAGTTAAGGAATTAGAAAAGCGCGACATCGGATGATATAGGCTTGACCGTCAACTGAAACTTTTCATCTCGATCGCATGCAAACGTCCACTTTAATAAAGCAAAGCCTTCTTTACTACTGGCGCACAAACCTTGCTGTGGTTCTGGGCGTGGCTACCGCAGTCTCAGTGCTCGCAGGTGCCTTGCTTGTTGGTGACTCTGTACGCGGCAGCCTTCGCGAACTCATCGTTCAGCGTCTGGGAAGGACGAGTTTCGTCATTAGCTCCAGCGGTTTTCTTCGCGAGCAACTCTCCGACGACATCCAGGCCGATCCTCAATTTGCGTCGGGCGGATTGTCGAGCGCCTGCCCTCTGATCTCGCTTGAAGGAACGGTCACCCACGAAACAAGTAAACGAGTTGCTTCAAAGATAAATGTGTATGGCGTGGATGATCGATTCTGGAAGTTCAATCAATCTACTCATATCGCGCCTGACGGTCGGAATGTTTTCGTGAGCCCGGATCTGGCGCGTGAACTCGGCAGCGCGGTTGGTGATTCAATTCTGGTGCAGGTTCAGAAGCCGTCGGCAATTCCGCTCGAATCTTTGCACAGCAAAAAAGAAGATGCAGGCAAGACGTTAAGGGCGACCATAGCTGAGATCCTGCCCGGTGATGCGCTGGGTCAGTTTTCTATCCAGCCTCAGCAAGCAGGCGTGCGCGCGATTTTTGTTTCCTTAAAACTTCTTCAGAGAGAGATCGAGCAGTCCGGCAAAGCCAACCTGATTCTAATCTCAGCTGCGACAGACGATTCGAATTCGGCCAAAACAAAATCAATTGAAGAGACTCTGCGTAAACGCTTCACGCTCGCAGACCTTGGCATAACCATTCGCACTATTCAGCAAGACAATAGGAGTGTCATGGTTCTGGAACATGACAGCAAAATGATCGACGATCTACTCGGAAGGGTGGCGAGCGAAACGGCAAGGAAGCTACAGTTGCAACAGGGAACGTTCTTCTCGTACCTGGCTAACAGTATCAGAGCCGGTAATCGTTCGATTCCTTATTCGCTTGTGACTGCTGTTGATGACGAACAGTTCAAACTCCTCGCTGGTAAAGACATTCCGTCACAGTTGCCGCGGATAGTCCTCAATGATTGGGCGGCTAGCGATTTAGGTGTGCGAGAAGGTGATCAAATCACCCTGGAGTACTACTTGTGGCAAGATACTGGCCGGCTTGAAACGAAGACGGCGACATTTTCATTGGTAAGCGTTGTACCAATGCGCGGCCTGGCGGCAGATCGAAATCTGGTCCCTGAATACCCTGGAATCAGCGGTTCTGAAAATCTCTCGGATTGGGATCCTCCCTTTCCGGTCGATCTTCAACGCGTGCGACAAAAGGACGAAGATTATTGGCACGCCTTCAAGACCACGCCAAAGGCTTTCATGCCTTTGGAGACTGGGCGAACGCTTTGGCAGAGTAGATTCGGAAACGCAACGTCCCTGCGGTTTTGGTCCAACAACACGACCGTGTCGACAGACCAATTCGCTGAGCAGCTCCGAGAAACCCTGGATCCAACGTTATTGGGCGTTCTAACTACGCCGGTTCGTAACGAAGGACTGCAAGCATCAAGAGGTGCAACTGACTTCGGAGAATACTTTCTCTACTTCAGCTTGTTTCTGGTGGTCTCCGCTTTGTTGCTGACCACGCTATTCTTCAAGCTTGGTGTTGAACAACGTATTCGTGAAATCGGCATCATGCGTGCTGTTGGTTATGGCCCTGGTTTGATTCGCACGTTGTTTTTGGCCGAAGGGACCATTGTAGCCATCACCGGTAGCATTCTTGGCTTGCTTGGGGCAATTGCTTACGCAGGTTTGATGATGTTCGGCTTGCGAACCTGGTGGGTCGGTGCGGTTGGGACAACAGCGCTCAAACTTCACGTATCAGCTCAGTCACTTATTACCGGCGCGGGAGGCGGTATTGCTGCAGCTGTGATCTGCGTTGGGTTCACTCTCCGAGGCTTACAAAAGTACGCGACGAGAGGATTACTTGCCGGCCAACTAAAAAGTGATCTGCCCAGGGCAAGCCGGTCACGCTCCTTTCCTTTTGCCATCATTGCCACTGTGATTGGTTCTGCCCTGCTCGTCCTTGCCGCCACCCGCGCGATTGGACAAGTAGCCGGCTTCTTCGGCGGAGGAACAGTGCTATTAATCGCCTTCCTCTTATTCCAATCTGTTTGGTTGCGCCGCGAGAGGAGAGGCTATCTTGGTGGTAACGGCTGGTGGCCGATCGTCCGCCTCGGGATTAGAAACACGACGTATCGTCCTGCCAGGAGCATTTTGTGCATTGCGTTAATTGCCTCCGCGGTTTTCATCATTGTTGCTGTTGATTCGTTCCGACACCGTGTGGGAGCAGAAAGTCTCGATCGGAAATCTGGAACTGGTGGATACCCATTGTTGGCCAATTCGCTGGTACCGCTGGTGAAAGATCCAAATTCGCACGAGGGGCAGGAAGACCTAAACCTTCGTGAAGACAACCCTGAATCGCCTTTAACAGGCCTAACGTTCACTCGTTTTCGCGTTAAGCCAGGCGACGACGCCAGTTGTCTCAACCTTTATCAACCTCGCAATCCAAGAATCATTGCGCCAACAAACGACTTCATTCAAAGCAACCGTTTCGCTTTCCAGGGCAGCCTCGCAAGCAATAGTCAGGAAACAGAGAATCCATGGCTGCTGTTGAATCGTGAGTTTGCGGATGGCGCCATACCTGTAATCGCAGATGCCAATTCACTCACCTACGTGCTTCACTCGAAACTCGGTGACGACTTTGTGATCCAAAACGGAGATCGTGAGATCAAACTTCGCATAGTCGGAGCATTGGCTGATAGTCTCTTTCAAAGCGAACTATTGATGTCGGAAGCACACTTCACTCGACTCTTCCCCGACGAACAGGGATATCGCTTCTTTCTAATTGATTTGCCTAACCCTAATCGCTCCGCAACAGTCACCGCCGCACTCGAGGATCGTCTTTCAGACTATGGCTTTGATGTCCAACCCAGTGCGGAGCGGTTGGCTAATTTTCATCGCGTCGAGAACACGTATCTGTCCACGTTCCAGATGCTCGGCGGTTTGGGTTTACTACTGGGCACAGTCGGCCTCTCAGCCATTCTTTTACGCAATGTTCTGGAACGTCGGCGAGAACTGGCCTTAATGCGGGCGGTTGGCTATAACTCGCAACACTTCACATTGATGATAGTCGCTGAAAATGTGGTGCTGCTTATTGCCGGGCTGGTGACTGGGATGTTCTGCGCATTCCTGGCGATCTCGCCAGTCTTGTTAACTCGGCACGGCGGCTTTTCAAACCCGTCTTTGGGGTTGGTGTTACTTGGTGTGCTACTGTCGGGATTGGCTGCTTCGATACTGGCGACCTGGACAATTCTACGCGCACCATTGTTAGCAGCATTGAGAACTGAATAGTGAACGCAGTTAATAGACTTATAGGACCTATATGACCTATTCGATCGATCAGTTCTTCGCTTTCACATCGTAAGCGTAGATTGTGTTCTGGTCGCGGAGGTATAACCTTCCACCGGCGATCACCGGATGTGTCCAGGTAGGTAGCGAGTCCTGTTGAATTCTGAAGCGTCCTTTCTCCACATAACCAGTGGGCGTCGCCTCAATCAACCCCACCACTCCGTTTTCGCTAAACGCATAGAGATTTCCATCGGCGTAAACCAATGATCCTTTACCGACACTTCGATCGCGCCACGCCACAGCACCTGTATCGAACCGCATCGCAGTCAGTATCCCACTGGAGAATCCATAGAGATAATCACCAATTAGAATGGAGCTGCTGTGATGGTTGCGCATCTCCTTCGTGAAGTAGACTTCTTTTGCGGTCCCATCTGCTTTTACTTCAACCAGACCAGCGCCAGTTCCATAGTCGGATGATAGGAAAACACGATTATCTCTGATGACGGGAGTGGCGACGTTTGCCACGTTGTTTGCAGCACGCGGGTACGACCACAGTAACTTGCCATCTTTCAGATCCAAACCGACCGCACGTTCGCTCGTAAAGAACACCACTTGAGTCGTCGAACCAATCTGGAGTGGCATGCCCGACGAGTAACCAGCGGGATCGCTTTGGCTCTTCCAAATAAGAGTGCCGTCATTTTTGTTTAGCGCGATAACAGATGCGTCTGAGCCGCCAGCATTTACCAACACCTTCTCACCGATGATTAGGGGTGATTCGCTAATTCCCCAATTCGGATTTGAGCCACCAAACTTCTGGAGGACGTTCATCGTCCAGATAACACGACCTGACTTTGTGTCGAGACAAGACAGATCGCCACTGCCTCCAAGCGCGTAAAGTCGATCTCCCTCGACAGTTGGCGTGCCGCGAGGACCATTACCTCGATCGTTCTTGAACGTTCGGCCATTTGCAGTCGCCCAGACTTCCTTTCCCGTTGCAACATCAAAGGCGATGATGTATTCCCGGTCACTGCGAGCGCCCATTGTAAAGATACGACCACCTGAAATGGCCAGCGATGAATAACCATTACCAGCTCCAGTTGCCTTCCAGACTAACGCCGGTCCTTGCTGAGGCCACTCTTTAAGTAGTCCGGTCTCTTTCGAAATACCATCACGATTTGGACCGCGCCACTGAGGCCAATCGCCGGCTGTTTGTGCTGTCACTAAAAACGAAGTGAAAACCAACAGAGACACTATCAATACAATCCTGGCCTTCATGGGATCTCCTTTTTCAAAACGCCTAACCTTTTGGGGAGATGTTCATTACCAGTCCGATCGAGTTGAACAAGCTTTCCAGAACCCAACAAGCATTACGACGCAGGTTTGAAATACAACACCATACCTGCGCCTGCGGCCGCCAAGACAAAACCCAGATACAACATCGGGTTCGGGGTTGTCTTTGGTGGATGAAGCCACATTGTGAACAGCACATTCACCAGAGGCGCGCCCGCAAATACCAAGGGCATAACGTACGTGGGCAGACCACCATTACTAAACGCGAGAATTATACAGATGGCTCCAATCGCTCCCAGTGCGCCACCCGCGGTCGCGAGCAGTGACCCTTTCATTGTGAATCCCTGGAGTTGCCCCTGCACAGCAAGGCTGATTACTGGAACGAGCACACCAATCAGAAAGTAAGCTACGCCAACACAGAGCAAGGCCTTCATGGGACTGCCTAACTGCACCTGACCTTGATGTAATGCCGGTCCATACAGGCCCCATGCCAGCGCAGCGCCAAAAGCAAAAATGATCCAAAGCATTAGAACCCTCCGAGATTTCGGATGAAATACAAGAGCACATGTCCGGAAGTTCGCCTCAACTAAACGGCCAACGCTTTTGCAGAACCGACACGACTACAATCTGAAACTCAGGAAACAGTTTTGCCGTAATCTGCTCTGGACTTTGATGAGTCGCAACCTCTTCAGGACCGTCGCATTCTATCAGTCAGTTTCGGAAATTGAATAGATCGTTAGATGAACTTTGTGCTTGTTGTTAGTGCTTTGTGGCTTTGCACAAAAAGTCAGATAGCACCTGCTTTAGCAGCGTGGAATCTCAGCTTCGCGCTAGGTGGCAGCTTTGGAGTGACGGTTAGATACCACCTGCTTCAGCAGCGTGGAGTTTCAATTTTCCGCTACTGAGC
>Ga0070680_100004105_pt1 | contig 10908 bp, 8 predicted proteins | sample KBSC73BmetaG_FD_64672 | JGI IMG/M metagenome (GOLD analysis project Ga0070680, IMG submission 64672) | Corn rhizosphere microbial communities from Kellogg Biological Station, Michigan, USA - KBS C7-3B metaG | ecosystem: Host-associated > Plants > Roots > Rhizosphere | place: USA: Michigan...
AGATTTTGAAGATGGACCGCCGCCGCGGCAATATCGTCGTCTCGCGCCGCGCGATCCTCGAGGAAACCCGCGCCGAGCAGCGCTCGGGCCTGATCCAGTCGCTCGCGGAAGGGCAGGTCATCGAGGGCGTGGTCAAGAACATCACCGACTACGGCGCCTTCGTCGACCTCGGCGGCATCGACGGCCTGCTCCACGTCACCGACGTCTCCTACAAGCGCGTCAATCACCCGTCGGAGGTGCTCGGCATCGGCGACACGGTGAAGGTGCAGATCATCCGCATCAACCGCGACACGCAGCGTATCTCGCTCGGCATGAAGCAACTCGAAAGCGATCCGTGGGAGGGTGCGTCGAGCAAGTATCCGATCGGCGGCACCTTCCGCGGCCGCGTGACCAACATCACCGAATATGGCGCCTTCGTCGAACTCGAGCCCGGCATCGAGGGCCTCGTCCACGTCTCGGAGATGAGCTGGACCAAGAAGAACGTGCACCCGGGCAAGATCGTGTCGACCTCGCAGGAAGTCGACGTGAAGGTGCTCGAGGTCGACGAGGAGAAGCGCCGGATTTCCTTGGGTCTCAAGCAGGCGCAGGCCAATCCGTGGGAGGCCTTCGCCCAGGCGCACCCGGTCGGATCGGTGGTCGAGGGCGAGGTCAAGAACGCGACCGAGTTCGGGCTGTTCGTCGGCTTGGATGGCGACGTCGACGGGATGGTCCACATGTCGGATATCGCGTGGGGCGTGTCGGGCGAGGAGGCGCTTCAGCTCCACCGCAAGGGCGAGCGGGTGAAGGCGCAGGTGCTCGACGTCGATGTCGAGAAGGAGCGGATTTCGCTCGGCATGAAGCAGCTCGAGGGCGGCGGCGCGGGCGCGGGCGCCGGCGCTGGTGCCGGCGGCGCCCGCGGCGCTTCGTCGGGCGGCGGGGTCAAGAAGGGTGACACCGTCACCGTCATCGTCCGCGCGATTCAGGACGCAGGGCTCGATGTCCAGGTCGGCGACGACGGGGCGGTCGGCTTCGTCAAGCGCAATGATTTGGGCCGCGACCGCGACGAGCAGCGGCCGGAACGCTTCCAGGTCGGGCAGAAGCTCGATGCGATGGTGGTCGGCTTCGACCGCTCGAAGAAGCCTAATTTCTCGGTGAAGGCGCTGCAGATCGCCGAGGAGAAGCAGGCCGTTGCCCAGTACGGAAGCTCCGATTCCGGCGCGACCCTGGGCGACATCCTCGGGGCGGCGTTGAAAGAGGCGCAGCCTGCCAAGCCGGAAAAGGCCGAGAAGGCCGAAAAGCCGGAAAAGGCTGAGAAAGCCGAGAAGGCCGAGAAGCCGGAAAAGGCCGAGAAGGCTCCGAAGAAGCCGAAGAAGTAACGGGAAAGGCGGCGTTTCTTTATGGAACGCCGCGTGAATCCATCTTGCGTGCGCGTTCGTTTCCTGACAGCGTGCACGCAAGCGGCTTCTGTCAGGGGGCGGAGCCGGCCAAAATCCGTAGCGGGGTGCCGATGATCCGTTCTGAACTGGTGCAGAAGCTTTGCACCGACTTTCCCGACCTCACCCAGCGCGAGGTCGAAGGCGTGGTCAGCGCGATCTTCGATTCGATCACGGACCAGCTCTCCAAGGGCGGCCGTGTCGAGCTCCGCGGATTCGGGGCTTTCTCCACCCGCCAGCGCGACGGCCGCGTCGGCCGCAACCCGCGAACGGGCGAGTCCGTCTCGGTCGACGCCAAGCGCGTGCCCTATTTCAAGCCGGGCAAGGAAATGCGCGAGCGCTTAAACCTCAAGGAAGTCACCGCGGAATAGGGCCGGCTGGACTACCGTCGCCTTGGCCGAATTAGCGGACGTGGCGGAACGGTAGACGCTGGGGACTTAAAATCCTCTTCCCCTAAGGGAGTGCGGGTTCAAATCCCGCCGTCCGCACCACTACTCACCCCAGGCATCGCTACAAGCGGGACCAGACCCGGCGCCTTCTTGAAATCGCTTTTGGTTAAAGGAATTTATTAAGCGTTCCGGCTGTACGCAGCGGACGTGGGGACAAGTATGCATTCGCAGGCAGAGGCAAGGCGTCCTGGCGTCCATAGTGCGCGCCGCGATGCCGTGGTCCTCGCGGTCCTCATCAGCGCCGTTCTCCTGCTCATCTGGAATGGCAGCGCCTTTTTCAACCATCTGGTGATCGAGCGCGCCAGCTTCGCCACCGACGTGCGCATCGCGAGCACGGCGCTCACCCTCAACGTTGCACTGATCCTGTTCGGCTGGCGCCGCTACGTGGACCTGCAGCATGAAGCAGAAGTGCGCGCGGAGCAGGAACGGCGCGCCGCCTTGCTTGCAACCACCGATACGACCACCGGCCTTTACAACCGGAAAGGCTTTGCAGATCGTGCGGCGCAGCTGTCGGCAGAAGCCGGCGCGCGAAACGACAACCTCGTCATCATCTCTTTCCAGATCCAGCGCTTCAAGACCGTCAATGACCAGCACGGATACGACGCGGGAGACTGGCTCCTGAAATCGATTGCCAATGCGCTGACAGCGGAACTTGGCGCGAAATGCGTAATCGGCCGCCTCAGCGGGGACGAGTTCGCCGTGGCTCTCGCCATGGCGACTGACGAGGTCGGCCAAGCGGAGGAGATCGCGGAAGCGGTCCTTCGCACCGTCACTCGGCCCGTCCTGCTCAACGAGCGGATCATCCAGGTGGGCGCGTTCGGCGGCATTGCCTCGGCACCGGCGACCAATGCGAGCATTCCGGACATCCTGCGCCGGGCGGACATCGCGATGGACCGGGCGCGAAGCGGCCGCATCGCGCGTCCCGTGTGGTTCGACGACGGTATGGAGCGTGCCCTCATCGCCCACGGAGAGATCGAACAGGGAATCCGCTTCGGTCTCGATAACGGCCAGTTCCTGCCCTATTTCGAGCCGCAGGTGGACCTTGCGACTGGCGAGGTCGTCGGTTTCGAGGTGCTGGCGCGGTGGATGCACCCGCTTTCGGGGGTGATCGGACCCGACGTCTTCATCCCCGTCGCCGAGGAAATCGGACTCATCGGCCGGCTTTCAGAGCAGGTGATCGCCACGGCGCTGCGCGAGGCCGCGGCGTGGGATCCGGCAATCAAGATCTCGGTGAACATCTCCCCGTCTCAGCTTGCCGACGGCTGGCTCGCCCAGCGGATCGTCCGCATTCTCGCCGAAACGGCTTTCCCCGCCGAGCGGCTCGTCGTCGAAATCACGGAGAGTTCGCTGTTCGCCGACATGGATCTCGCCCGCACCATCGTCACCAGCCTCAAGAACCAGGGCGTCCGGCTGGCGCTCGACGATTTCGGCACCGGCTTTTCCTCGCTTTCCCACATCCGCTCCCTGCCGTTTGACATCATCAAGATCGACCGGAGCTTCGTTGAGAACCTGAGTTCGAAGCGCGAGAGCGCCGCGATCATCCGGGCGGTGACAACGCTCGCCGCAGCCTTGTCCGTGCCGGTCTGCGTCGAAGGCATCGAGAGTGAGGATTCGTACAAGGCCGTGGTCCGTCTGGGCTGCGGGATCGGCCAGGGCTGGTATTTTGGCAAGCCGATGACCGCGGAGCACGCGCGGGACCTCCTTGACGCGCGCGAGCGCGGAAGCGAGCCGTCACTGTCAACAGCCGCCAACGGCTGATCCACAACTGGTGAATTGCTGACCTTCTGTCCCATGCCGGGACGGCGGGAGCCGCACGTGCACGCGGCGAGTTTGAACATGGTAAAGACCGCGTTAAGGATTTTACCGTGCAGATTGCCCGACCCGCTATTGCGCTCCACCCGACGCTGTTCGGACGGGGTCGCATCCGCCAAACGGCGGCCCCCCTTCCGCCGGAGCGGGCCCTGAGTGCCGACGTCAAGCTGTTCGCGACGACCTTCATCGCCGGCTTTGTGTTCGTCTCGATCCTGATCGGCTAATCGACCCGGCAGCGTCCCTCGTCGCAGGCGAGGTGAAGCTTCCATCCGAGCCACGCCGAGACCAGGCACATCGCAGCGACGAGCAGCAATTGGCCGACCGGACCGATGCCGAGCATCGAAAGAGCGAAGGCGAGTAGCGCGCCGATCACCATCGCGCCTGAATTGACGATGTTGTTCGCCGCCACCGTCCGGGCGGTCTCCGTCTTGGGGACGGTCGTCGTCAGGAACGCGTAGAGCGGCACCACGAACATTCCGCCCGTGATGGCCACCCCGAGAAGGCAGAGGATCATCGGCCAGGCCATCGGATTGAACAGGAAGTTCCCGAGAGTCGTGAGCCCGGAATCCTGCTTGCTCCAGGTCAGCGCGACGAAATGGAGAAGCAGGACGAACACGCCCATCGCAATCACCGACGGCGGGGCGAAGCGTGCCGACACCTGGCTCTTGAGCAGGCGGTTGATCGCCACCGAGCCGATCGCGATTCCGATCGAGAAAACCGCGATGAACAGGCTTGCCACCTGCTCGTTCGCGCCGAGCACGTTCTTCACCAACGGCGGGAAGATGATGATCAGCACGGCCCCGATCGTCCAGAAGAAGCTGATCGCCAGGATCGCCAGGAACAGCCGGCGGATGTGCATCGTCGCGCTGACCAGCTCGATCGAGGCATGGACGATGTGCCAGGTGATCGGCAGCCTTTCGGCCGCGGGCGGCGCCGGTGGCACCTGCCGTCCCGCTGCGTAACCGAGCAGTGCAAAGCCGAACACGGCGGCCGCGGCATATTGAGGGCGCGAGGCGAGGACGCCGGCGAGGATCGTCCCGAGCAGGATGGCAATATAGGTGCCCGCTTCGACCAGCCCGGTCCCGCCGAGCACTTCATCCGGGCCGAGGTGCTGCGGAAGAATCGCATATTTGATCGGGCCGAAGAAGGTGGAATGAACGCCCATTGCCAGCACGGCCGCGAGCATCAGCGGCATGTTCGAAAGCATGAGTCCGGCGCCCCCGACGATCATGATCCCGATTTCGGCGAACTTGATGATTCTTATCAGCCGCGCCTTGTCATGATCGTCGGCGAGCTGCCCTGACAAGGCGGAGAGCAGGAAGAACGGCAGGATGAACAGCGCCTGCGCGATTGCATTGAACTGCGTTTCCTGGTGCGGGTTCTTGAGCAGCTGATAGGTCACGAACAAGACGACGGCCTGCTTGAACAGGCTGTCGTTGAACGCGCCGAGGAATTGGGTCGAAAACAGCGGCATGAACCGCCGGGCCCGCAGCAGGTGAGCAACGTTCTGAATCAAAGCCTGGCTGCGCCCGGTTGCATGGGTGCGGGAGGCATAGCCAGCTTTGACGATGCCGCCAAACCCTATAACGCGTGATGCAGGACAATGCTGTCGCTGCCGAACCTGCTGACTCTTTCGCGGATCCTGGCGGTCCCGCTGCTCGTCTTCCTGCTGTGGCGGCCCGCTCCGGTCGATTATGCGATCACCTTCGTCCTCTACTGCATCGTCGCGATCACCGACTATCTCGACGGATACCTGGCAAGAGCGTGGGGCAGCATTTCGCGCCTCGGACAGTTCCTCGATCCGATCGCCGACAAGATCATGGTCGCGGCAGTCATCGTCATGCTGATCTCCAGCCGCAGGGCCAATCCCGTGCCGGAGATCGCAGGACTCCACCTCATTCCGGCGCTCGTGATCCTCCTGCGCGAGATCATCGTTTCCGGTTTGCGCGAATATCTTGCGGGGCTCCAGGTATCGGTTCCTGTGAGCGCGCTTGCGAAATGGAAGACGACATTGCAGCTCGTCGCGCTGGGCGCCTTGATCCTGGCGGGAGCACTGCCCCATGCGCCATGGGTGCACCTTGCCGGCCTCGCCTGCCTGTGGGTGGCCGCGGCGCTCACCCTGATCACCGGCTATGACTATTTGCGGGTCGGCCTGAGGCACATGGAATGATTTCGCAGCGGGCGCAGTAATCGATTCCACTGTTCTGACTGAGCAACTAATCTCGTTTCATTCGATCACTGCGGGCGTCTAGCGGCTCCATCGGCAATCCTGCACTCCGGAGGGATCGACGATGGACGCGAAGACTGGTGACCCGCTGCACGGCTCTCCGAGGGAAGAAGGGGCCGCACTCCGTTCGCTGCTAGGCCGCACCAACCGCGATTGGTGGCCCAACCAGCTTTCGCTCGACATCCTGCCGCAGCCGTCCGATCCGATGGGGTCGGATTTCGACTATGCGGCCGAGTTCGAATCGCTCGATTATCAGGCGGTGAAGCGCGACCTCACCGCGCTGATGACCGACAGCCAGCCCTGGTGGCCGGCGGATTACGGGCATTACGGGCCGTTCTTCATCCGTATGGCCTGGCACAGCGCTGGCACTTATCGCATCGGCGACGGCCGCGGCGGCGCCAATTCGGGCCAGCAGCGCTTCGCGCCGCTCAATTCCTGGCCGGACAACGCCAATCTCGACAAGGCGCGACGGCTGCTGTGGCCGATCAAGCAGAAATACGGACGCAAGCTCAGCTGGGCAGACCTGCTAATCCTCGCCGGCAATGTTGCGTTCGAATCGATGGGCGCGCCGGTATTCGGCTTCGGCGGCGGCCGGGCTGACGTCTATGAGCCGGAGCACGACGCCTATTGGGGCACCGAGGAGCAATGGGTCGGGGCCGGCGCAAAGCCGCGCATGGGCGATTCCGCAGAAGAGGTGCTCGAAAATCCCCTCGCCGCGGTCCAGATGGGCCTCATCTACGTCAACCCGGAAGGGCCCGGCGGAAGCGCGGACCCGCTCGCTTCGGCGAAGGAGATCCGCGAGACCTTCCACCGCATGGGCATGACCGACGAGGAGACAGTGGCGCTCACCGCCGGTGGCCACACGTTCGGGAAATGCCACGGCGCGGGCGATGCGTCGAAGGTCGGCGCTGAGCCGGAGGGAGCCGACGTCGCCCAGATGGGGCTCGGCTGGCAGAGCAGCCACGGCTGCGGATTGGCCGACGACACCATCACCAGCGGCCTTGAGGGCGCCTGGACTCCGACGCCCGTCAAGTGGAGCAACAACTATTTCCACATGCTCCTCGACTATGAGTACGAGCTGGTGCGGAGCCCGGCCGGCGCGAAGCAATGGCAGCCGATCGATCAGAAGCCGGAGGACATGGCGCCGGCGGCCCATACGCCCGGGAAGCGCGTCCCGACGATGATGACCACCGCCGACATGGCCTTCAGGGAAGACCCGGAATTCCGCAAGATCTCCGAACACTTCCGCGACAATCCGGACGCATTCGCCGATGCCATGGCGCGCGCCTGGTTCAAGCTGTGTCACCGCGACATGGGTCCCAAGTCGCGCTACCTCGGCCCCGATGTGCCGAAAGAGGACCTGATCTGGCAGGATCCGGTGCCGAAAGCCGATTACGCCGCCATCGATCAGGGCGATGTAAGAGAGCTCAAGAAGCGCATCCTCGACTCCGGCCTCACTATCCCGGAGCTCGTCAAGGCGGCCTGGGCATCCGCGTCGACCTATCGCGGCTCCGATCATCGGGGCGGCGCCAACGGCGGACGAATTCGGCTCGAACCGCAGCGCAACTGGGAAGTGAACGAGCCCGACGAGCTCGCTCGAGTGCTCAAGGCGTACGACGCGATCAAGCGCGACTTCGACGGAAGCGCCGGCGGCAAGAAGGTGTCCATCGCAGACCTCGTCGTGCTCGGCGGCTCTGCGGCGGTCGAAAAGGCCGCGCGTGACGCAGGCCAGGACATCGAAGTGCCCTTCGAGCCCGGCCGCACCGACGCGTCGCAGGAGCAGACAGACGTCGAGGGCATGTCCTACCTCGAGCCCAAGGCGGACGCGTTCCGCAACTATCTGCGCACCGACGTGAACTACCCCGTCCCGACCGAGGAGCTGCTGATCGACCGCGCCTCGCTGCTGCGCCTGACGGTGCCCGAAATGACGGTGCTGATCGGCGGCCTGCGCGTGCTCGGGGCGAACTTCCGCGGCGAGAAGTACGGTGTCCTCACCGACCGGCCGGGACAGCTGACCAACGCCTTCTTCGTGAACCTGCTCGACATGGGCACGGCGTGGAAGCCGAAGGACGATCATTTGTTCATCGGGAGCGACCGCGCCACCAACCAGCAAAAGTGGACCGCGACGCGGGTGGACCTGGTCTTCGGCTCGAACTCGCAGCTTCGGGCGGTGTCGGAGGTCTATGCGGCAGACGACGCGGGCCGGAAGTTCGTCGAGGATTTCGTGAAGGCCTGGACCAAGGTGATGAACGCCGATCGGTTCGATCTCGCCCGCAAGTCGCGCGGCTGGACCGAGAAGACCAGTGGCGCCGGGATCAGCACCGCGGAGCCGGTCCCGGCCCAATAGGCGAAATCGGCCTCAGGCCAGTTCGAGCGCCTCCCGCACATCGTCTCGGGGGGCGGCCGGCTCCAGGTGGGTAACGCGGTCGCGCGCGATCCGCCGCAGAGTCGACGCGAGCAGCTGGAATTCGCTCTCGCGCGGGCTTGAGCGACGCCAGATCAGGGCGATTCGGCGGAAGCCGTGATCAGACTGCAGCCGCCTGGTGTCGATTCTCGTCGTCTCCAGAATCCCGCTCTCGATCGCCATTCCCGGGACGAAGGTAAGCCCAAGCCCGTTTTCGACCATCTGCACCAGCGTGTGCAGCGACGTGCCCATCATCGACGCGTGGGCCCTGATCTCCGGACGGTTACAGGCCGACAGCGCGTGGTCCTTGAGGCAATGACCGTCCTCCAGAAACAGGAGCCGATCCTCGTCGATCGCCGCCGCCTCGATCGAGCTTCCCGCGGGCGCTTCACCGGGCGGGAAGGCGACGTAGAGCGGATCGTCGAACAGGGCCGCCGAGTCCACCTCGCCGCAGTTGAAGGGCAATGCCAGCAACACGCAGTCGATCTGGCCGCGGTGCAGCGCCTCGCAGGCGGCGCTGCTGGTTTCTTCGCGAAGATAGAGTTTCAGGTCCGGCCATTCGCTCCTGAGCCGCGGCAGCATCGTGGGCAGAAGGAACGGCGCGATGGTCGGGATCACGCCCATCCTGAGCTCGCCGTGGAGTGGCTGGCCTTCGGCGCCGGCAAGTTCGGCCAGCTCTTCGGCTTCGCGGAGGACCCGCACCGCCTTGTCCGCGATCTTCTCGCCGAGCGCGGTGAACCGGACCAGCCGGCGCGTGCGCTCCACCAGGGTCACGCCGAGCAGCGCCTCGAGCTCGCGAAGGCCGGCCGAAAGGGTCGACTGGGTGACGAAGCAGGCGTCGGCGGCCTTGCCGAAATGCTGATGCCGCCGAAGCGACACGAGATATTGAAGCTGCTTCAGCGTGGGAACATGGGCGGACATTAATCGAAAAATCCAATCACATTTCGCCCTATCATGAAATCAGGCGATTGTCGCGGGAGTCCGCTCCCGAACGGCGCTAGGCGGTCAGCAGCCTCAGCGACGACACCAGCAGGGTGAGTGCGAGGATCGGCCGAAGCACCGCATCCGACGAGCGCGTGGCAAGATAGCTGCCGATGATGATCCCCGGGATCGAGCCGGCAAGCAGCGCCAGCATCAACGTCAGGTCGACCGATCCGAGCAGCCAGTGCCCGATCCCTGCTATCAGGGTGAGCGGGACGGCATGGGCGATATCGCTCCCGGCGATCCTCGCCACGGGAAGCTTTGGATAGAGGATGAGCAGCGCCGTCGTTCCGAGTGCCCCCGCGCCGACCGAAGTGATCGACACGAGGATTCCGAGCAAGGCGCCGAGGAGGACCGTCCAGCGTTTCAGCCGCTCCGGCTCCAGCGCGTGGATATGCTCGCCGGACCAGCGCAGGATCAAAGGCCGGAAGAACACGGTGAGGCTGGTCAGCAGCAAGGTCACTCCGAGCAGCACATTGAGGAGGAACGCGCTGTTTGCGCTGCGCACGCCGAGATAGGCCATGACCAGGAGGGTGATGATCGCCGCCGGGATACTCCCCGTCGCGAGACCTCCGACGATCCGCCAGTCGACGGTCTGGCGTTTGCCGTGGACCGCTGTGCCGACGCTTTTGGTAATGGAGGCGTAAAGCAGGTCCGTACCGACCGCCGTCGACGGATGGAATCCGAACAGCAGCACCAACAGCGGAGTCATGAGCGATCCGCCGCCGACGCCGGTGAGGCCGATCAGCGCGCCGACGAGAAAACCGGCGAGCGAGTAAAAAGGATTGTAGGCGGAAAGGATCGGTGCCCCCTAGCTCAGGATATCAAAACCGAGTGAACCTGCAGTCTTTGCCACCATTTTAACCGGTTGCTTTGCCGAAGCGCGGATTCTTGGCAAGGCCTCCCGCAGCTTTGCGGACGGTCAGGCTCCTATTTGCGGCGGACCGAACTGCATCGACGCCGCCATTGTCCGTCGAGCATCCCCATCCTAGATTATCCCGAACACAGCTAGGGGCGCGACGCTTGCACTCCGGACTTATGTCCTATCTCGATTCGGTCAAATCGCGCGATCCCGCGGCGCGCTCGCGCTGGGACGTGCTGTTTTATCCGGGCGTGTGGGCACTCGGCCTTCACCGCTTCGCGCACTGGCTTTGGGACGGCCGGCTCTACTTCCTCGCACGGCTGGTCAACCATTTCTCGCGTTTCCTGACGGCGATCGACATCCACCCGGGAGCGAAGATTGGCGAACGCTTCTTTCTCGATCACGGCTTCAGCGTCATCGGCGAGACCGCGGAAATCGGCGACGACGTCACCATCTACCAGAACGTCACCCTGGGCGGCACGAACCCGACGACGGGCGTCGCCGGAAAGCGCCACCCGACGATCCGTTCGGGGGTGGTGATCGGTTCCGGCGCCCAGGTGCTGGGTCCTGTCGAGGTCGGCGAAGGTGCGAAGGTCGGCGCCAATTCCGTGGTGACCAAGGATGTCGCGCCGGGTTCGACGGTGGTCGGCATTCCGGCCAAGCCGGTACCGGTCGGGGCGGTCCACTACAGCGCCGGGTTCATGCCCTACGGCACGCCCTGCGGCGAGGATTGCGATCCGGTGCGGGTAAGGATCAACGAA